>ENA-UOOA01005590-UOOA01005590.1-human-gut-metagenome-genome-assembly--contig:-P61old-NODE-5590-length-12936-cov-15.053878_pt1 | contig 12936 bp, 10 predicted proteins | sample MGYA00242467_ERZ724014 | MGnify/ENA metagenome assembly ERZ724014
CGGCGGGACCGCCCTTTTTCTGTTACCACTTATTATATACCTTTTCCGCAAAGCCCAGCAGGTTCTCTATCTTCACCACCCTGCCGTCATCCAGCCTCGCCGTGCCGTTAAAGTAGCCGAACACCTGATGCTGGTCGCTGCAAATAATGCCTACATTGGTGCAGCTCGCGCGGTCCAGCACCGGGGTAAAGTCCATCTCAAACCGCCCATCGCTGCTGGTGAATTTCCACGGGCTCATAAAGTCGTCCTTGCCGTCCTTCTGCGGGATCAGGAAGGTCAGCTGCTCCAGCTTGTGCGCCGTGCCATCGTAGAACAGCATATTCTCGCTGGCGGCACTGGTATCGCCAAAGCCATACCCGATATTAAAGCCAAAGGGTCTGCCCTCCACTGTGCCGTTGCCGCTGCCCCAGTACCAGGTGTTTTTGTAGGTCCATACGCCGCGGCCCCAGTCCAGCGTGGCATAGCTTTCCTCGGGGTCAAATTCGATCACCTGCCCGTCAAATTCCACCCGGCCGGCAGCCTTCATGCAGTTGATCTTCTGGTTGTAGTAAAAGGCCTTCTTATCCTCCGCAAAGGGGGTGACAATCACCATGGAATCCTCCGGCTCTTCCGTCAGGGTAAATTCCGCCGCGATCGGCTTTTTATTCATAAAATTCTGTACCCAGGCCGTCAGCTTCCGGGTACCGTCCGGCAGCACCTTAAAGCAGAAATCAGCGTTTTTGCGCTTCACCGCCACATCTCCCTCGGCGCTGCTGGCAGGGAAACCGGTCTTTCCGCCAGGGAAAGGATAGATGATATTGCAGGTGTGTTCCCACGGCCGACTAAAATCCAGCAGCGAGAAGCCCAGCAGTCCCATGTAGCTGTTGTCGTCTATGGTCAGCGCCACACCCCACCTTCCGTTCATGATCAGGTAGTAGTCCCATTCCTTGATGCGGTGGGCCGCCGCCTTGATCGCCCGGCGGTCGTATGCCTTGATGAGACGGCGGGCATAGCCCGCTTCGCACAGCTCGCCCCGTTCGTTCAGCAGCGGGCCGGCGTTGGTCAGTTCTTTCTGCATGGGGTGCCTCCTTCGTTCTGTCATCAGTTTTAGCGGAGAACCGGTTTTTCGCGGGGGTGCCTTTTCGCAGAACCTCTGCAGGGAGCCGGCCCCACCCGCCCCCTGCATCAGCTCCAGTCAGATCTTACACCTTGGCGGCAGCCTTGTTCAGCGCCTCCATCAAGGCAGGCACATCAATGCCATGGGCCAGGGCGCCCTGTTCAATGTTTTCAAAGTGGGCGGCGGCGCAGCCGATGCACCCCATGCCGAAGCGCTGCAGTACCTCTACAGTAGCAGGATATTTCTGTACGATCTCCATGATGCCCATATCTTTTGTAATCAGCATAATTTATTATCTCCTTGCAGTTAAATTGGGGGAGGCAAACTCCCCTCCCTTAGTATAGTTATTTTTCCCCTATTTGTAAACAGAATCCGAACTTTTTTGCAAAGTCCCCCGTTCTGCCCGCCCGTTCATTGACAAGCGCCGCCGCCATGGTGTAAAATGATGCGGAACAAAGCCCCCGCCGGGGCCAATTTACAAGAAAAGGCACGAGGAACATTATGAAAACGACAACACGCCTGCTGGCCCTGCTGCTGGCACTCTGCATGGTATTTGCCTTTGCCGCCTGCGGCAAAGACCCCAGCGACCCCACCGATCCGACCGATCCCAGCAATCCCACTACCCCCACCGATCCTGATAACCCCAATCCCGATGAGCCCTCCAAGGAGGAGATCCTCAAGGAACTGCAAAAGACCATGCTGGAAAATACGCTGGCCATGCAGCAGAAGAACAAGGATACCATCGGCTGGCTGTATATTGATGGCACCACCGTCAATGATGTGGTGGTCAAGGTCAATTATAACGATGATAACAAGTACTACCTGCGCCGCAATGCCAATGGTGAGAACGATAACGACGGCTGCTACTATGCCGATTTCCGCTGCACCAGCGGCAATCGCTCCACCATCTCGAAGAATACCGTCATCTACGGCCACAATCTGGGCCGGGCCGAAAATGCCCTGCTGACCGATTATCAGAACCACGCAAACGGCCCCAAGTTCGCTCAGCTACTGAAGTATCAGGACGAGGAATTTGCCAAGACCCATCCTTATATCTACTACTCCACCATCGAAGAGGACATGGTCTGGCAGGTATTTGCGGTATTCTACACCGATATCAAGTTCGACTACATCAACCCCAACCCCGCCGATGCCACCTTCAATAGCCTCATCAAAAAGGCCCAGGATCTTTCCTTCTACGATTATGATGTGGAAGTGACCAGCAACGATAAGATCCTCACCCTCTCCACCTGCACCTACCGTCTGGCGGATGATACCAAGCTGCACTATCCCAATGACTACCGCTATGTTGTCATGGCCAAGCTGCTGCCCGCCGATGCCGTGCTGGAGGATACCGTTTCCCTCACCGTCACCAAGAACGCCCCGGTAAAACCCGCCGGCGAATAATGCCCCATCCAATAAGGCCCCTTTCCCACCGGGAAAGGGGCCTTTCGCGTTCCCCTAAAGCCTCCCCAGTGTAAGGAGTGTGACACTGCACCATCCAAAAGCCTCCCCTGTGTAAGGGAAGGTCTCAGCCGATCGGCTGACGGAGGGGTTGTTGGCGCAAACTATGGCCAAGTTTCTTTTCGCCTTCGGCGTCGCATTGTCACCACAGGGTAACAGCCTGTACGCCTCGCCGGCGTGGCCCTACTTTTCTCTGAAGAAAAGTAGGCAAAAGTCATTTAGGGCTCCGCCCTAAAAACCCGACGCTCGTCGGACGCAACCTCCGCTTGAGTCGAGCTGACCCTGCGCTTTGCTTCGGGCAGCCCTCCCCGCTGCGGTGCGTCCTCCTCTCCCCATTTACCCCGCCCGGAAGCGCTACGCATTCCCGGAGCGGGATGAGACGACGCTTATAAGGTTGATTTTTAATTCGGTTCCTGCTGAATCCAAAATAAAATGCGCCGCAGGCCCCTTGAGAGCGTATCTGCGGCGCTGTACGGACGATGCTTTGCATCGTTCGTATCCAGCCGCAGCTTAAGCGTTAGGGGGCCTTGGGGCACAGCCCCAAGTGTGTTTTGCCTACTTTTGTACACACAAAAGTAGGCCCCCGCCGGGTAGGCGTACAGACTATGCCTTTGCAAAAGGCTCCATGCCGCCGAAGGCGACTACAATCTTGACCCAAAAATTCTTTTACACACTTTCATCCGAAAAAAGCAGCCCCGCCGGGCAGGCGTGCAGATTAAAACCTTTTATAAAACTATGCGCCGCCGCCAGGCGACTACAATCATAGCCTAAATATCTTTTGCCTGCTTTTCTTCACAGAAAAGCCCCCGCCGCCGGGCCGCCGCAAAAAAGAAAGCCCCCGCCATACGGCAGGGGCTTCGCTTGTCTTTTGTGGTTTGGGAATTACAGCTTGCCCAGCTTGGTGCGGCAGCTGCGGCAGACATACTTGTCGTCATAGGTAGCCAGCTCTTCCTTGGAGCCGCAGAAAATGCAGCAGGGCAGGTACTTCTTAAGAATGACCTGATCACCGTCTACATAAATTTCAACATCACTGTGGATGTCGATGCCGAGGGTGCGGCGAAGCTCTACAGGGAGAACGATACGGCCGAGGTTGTCAACTTTTCTTACGATACCGGTGGATTTCATGGTACAGGTTCCTCCTTAATAAAGTTAGGTGGTTTGCTGGCGGTTTACAATATCTTCTAATATTCTCGCTTTTTCTCTACCTTGCTACTAAGTGTACTATTATTTTCCATGAAATTCAAGAGGTAATTAGCACAATTTCGCAAATCTTGTGGATAATTTTTGCCCCTAATTTGCCGCTTTTTTGGTTATTGTTGCTAAAATTGATAAAATGCGCACAGATTCCGTTATTTTACATAATTCGATAAAACACATCAAAAAAGGAAAACATTAGCGCAATACGCTCCCGTAAGGAGAAAAAGATGTTGATAAATCATCTCTACTCCCTAAAAAATGAAGAAAGGAGCTCCGCCCATGATGAACGGTATCCTTACCGCCCTGCTTATTTTTTCGGTCGTCACCGCGGCCTTCACCGGCCGGATGGAAGCGCTCTCCGCCGCGGCGCTTTCCGGCTGCGGGGAAGCCGTAAGCCTGGTCATTGCCCTAACCGGCATGCTGTGCCTGTGGAGCGGCCTGATGGAGATTGCCCGCCGCTGCCGCCTTACGGAAGCATTGGCCCGGCTGCTGTGCCCTCTCACCCGGCGACTGTTCCCCACGGTACCGCAGGGCAGCCCCGCCATGCAGGCCATCTCCATGAATCTTTCCGCCAATCTGCTGGGCCTGGGCAATGCCGCCACTCCCCTGGGCCTTGCCGCCATGCGGGAGCTGCAAAAGTTGAATCCCCATAAGGACAGCGCCAGCAATGCCATGGTCACCTTTGTAGCGATGAATACCGCCTCCCTCCAGCTCATCCCCACCACCTGCGCCGTGCTGCGGCAGCAGGCCGGCTCCGCCGCCCCCATGGAGATCCTGTCGGCGGTATGGCTCACTGGGCTTTCGTCCCTGGCCGTGGTCCTGCTGCTGGACCGCCTGCTGCGCGGGAAGTCCCGCCGGCCGGAATAAAGGCAGGCCCTTCACCCCATCCGCGAATTTCATCAAAAGGGAGGGCATTCCATGTCATTCAGCGCCTGGTTCATCCCGCTGCTCATCACCGGCCTGTTCAGCTGGGGCCTCTGCTCCGGCGTGGATGTGTTCGATTGCTTTTTGCAGGGAGCCAAAGAGGGGCTCAAAACCGCCGCCTCCATCACCCCGGCCTTGGTCTGCCTGCTTACGGTAGTCACCATGTTCTGCCACAGCGGCGCCCTGGATGTCCTCACCGGCTTCCTTCGCCCCGTGACTCAGCTTATCGGCTTCCCGGCGGAGGTACTGCCATTGGCCCTGCTGCGGCCGGTCTCCGGCAGCGGCGGTACCGCCCTGCTGCACCAGCTGCTGGGGGAATACGGCCCGGATAGCTTCATCGGGCGGGTAGGCAGTGTGCTGGCCGCCGCCTCAGAGACCACCTTCTACGCTATCGCGGTCTACTACGGCGCGGTGGGGATCCGCCGTACCCGCCACACCATGGCCGCTGCCCTCACCGGGGATCTGACCGCGGCGCTGGTCAGTGCCCTTGCGGTCCGCTTGCTGCTGGGGGTGTGACCTGCCTCATCAGAGGGAAACGGTATCCAGATAATGCAGGAAGAAGCTGCCGTCCGGCCGTGTCATTACGGAGAAACGGGTCCGGAAGTCCCCAATTTTATAGGGATTTTCATAATATACATTGCCGTGCAGTTCGTAACTGACGCTTACCTCGGATTTTTCCCGATCAATTTGAACCTCCGTGTTCCTGCACACCGGAGTATTCCCCCATCCAAAGCCGGACCAAAACACATACTCCCCGGTTTCGGGAACATAGGTATCTTCACCAAACTCATAATCCGGAATATCAAACACCTCCTCGGCCATCTGCTGTATCTTTTCTTTTGGAAAGTGGTAACACCCCTCATCATCCATGGTGACAAAATCATGGTACAGGTATTTCTCCTCCTCCATGAACATTACCGTACTTAAAATAAAAAGATGGACCTGCCGGTCCTCCAACGGATAGGCGGAGCTTCCCAGGATATCTCCAGAGTAAAAGGCAAAGTTGGTCAGCTGCGCGGTCAGAACCTCCGAGGAGGCCTGCAGTTCCTCCTGCATTGCGTCCCAGTCCAATGCGGACTTTCCCTGCGGGGCGTTGCCGACGCAGGCGCAAAGGCTAAAGCAAAGTGCCAAAGCGATTGCGAGTGATAGCATCTTTTTCATGGCGTTTTCTCCTGTATGTTTTTGCCGCTGCGGCAGGTTTTCTATCATTTTACCATGGGCGCCGCAGGTGGGCAACGGAAAATTTTAGGGCGGTGACGCCTGTTCCTTGCCAGCGTCCGCCCTCCTCACAATTTTTTAACAAAATTGCCACATTCGGCGCTATGCAAAAGACTCCGCCGGTGCTATAATATAAATTAGAATACTATGACCTGTAAGGAGGAAATAGCAATGATGGACAAGATCCTGGTAGCCGATGACGACCTGAATATCTGCGAGCTGCTGCGCCTGTACCTGGAAAAGGAGGGCTTCGAGGTGGTAATGGCCCACGATGGCGAAGAAGCCGTGGCCAAGTTCGAGAGCGAAAAGCCCTCTCTTATCCTCCTGGATATCATGATGCCCAAGCTGGATGGCTGGCAGGTTTGCCGGCAGATCCGCCAAAAGAGCGATTGCCCCATCATCATGCTCACCGCCAAGGGCGAAACCTTCGATAAGGTGCTGGGCCTGGAGCTGGGCGCCGATGACTATGTTGTCAAGCCCTTCGATACCAAGGAGATCGTGGCCCGCATCAAGGCCGTGCTGCGCCGCAGCAGTCCCGCCGGCACCGCCGAAGGTGAGGTCAAGGAGGTCAGCTACGATAAGCTCACCGTCAATATGACCCGCTACGAGCTCAAAGTGGATGGCAAGGTCGTGGATGCCCCGCCCAAGGAGCTGGAGCTCCTGTTCCACCTGGCCAGCCACCCCAACCGCGTATTTACCCGCGATCAGCTGCTGGATGAGGTCTGGGGCTTCGAGTACTACGGCGACAGCCGCACCGTCGATGTCCACATCAAGCGCCTGCGCGAAAAGCTGGAAGGCGTCAGCGATCAGTGGAGCCTCAAGACCGTTTGGGGCGTCGGCTATAAGTTCGAGGTCAAGGAATAAGAATGAAAACTTCGCAGAAAACCCTGATGGGCAAGTACTATTCGGTGTGCTGCGCCATCATTCTGCTCAGTATGGTATTGGTCGGCTCCATCTTTATGGTGCTGGCCAATGACTACCTGCGGGAGGAAAAAATCAGCCTGCTGGAGAAAAATGTGACCCAGGCCGCCCGCCTCACCATGGAAAATTACGCCGCCCACGAGTACCGCTATGTCAGCAGCGATACCCTGCAGCCGGTGTATGCCGTGTTGGGCTCCGCCATCGAGGCCGACATCTACCTTTCCGATAACAAGGGCGATATCCTCATTATGGCCCATACTACCGAGAGCGCCATCCCCCAGTCGGTGCCGCAGGCTGTCCTGGATAGCCTCTCCAAAACCGGCAGCTATCAGGGCTCCGTGGTCATGGCCGGCACCGGGGAAGACCCCCAGTACGCCGTGGCCACCCCCGTGGTGGATGAAAACGGCCTTCTGGTGGGTGCCGTTATGGCCACCGCCCGGGCTGCCAACCGTGCTCTGGCCGGCGATATGCTCCAGATGTTCCTCATCGCGGCCATCGTGGTGCTGGTGGTCAGCTTTATCGTCATTTATTTTGTCACCACCAGCCTGGTAAACCCCCTGCGGCAGATGGCTGCCGCCACCCGTGCCTTCGCTAAGGGCGACTTCTCGGTCCGGGTGCCAGTGGAGGGCGATGATGAGATCGGGCGGCTGGCCTCCGCCTTCAATGACATGGCCACCGAGCTGGCCCTCACCGAATCGGTGCGCCGCAGCTTTACCGCCAATGTCAGCCACGAATTAAAAACCCCCATGACCACCATCGGCGGCTTTGTCGATGGTATCCTGGATGGCACCATCCCGCCGGAGCGGCAGAACCACTATCTGCGCATTGTCTCCAGTGAGGTCCAGCGCCTTTCCCGCCTGGTGCGCAATATGCTCACCCTCAGCCAGATCGAGGCCGGCGAGCGCACCATCCAGCCCACCGAGGTGGAGATCACCTCCCTTGTCACCAATACCCTGCTGGGCTTCGAGCAGCGGCTGGAGGAAAAGCACATCGAGGTGGAGGGCCTGGATACCGACCGCTACTGGGTGCTGGCCGATGCCGACCTCATCCAGCAGGTGGTGTATAATCTCATCGATAACGCCGTCAAATTCGTCAATGAAGGCGGCACACTTTCCTTCGACTTTTATACCGAGGGCGAGAATATCATGGTAGCGGTACGCAATACCGGCTCCGGCGTCCTGCCGGAGGAGATCCCGCGGCTCTTCGACCGGTTCTATAAGACCGACCGCAGCCGCAGCCTGGATAAAAACGGCGTAGGCCTGGGGCTTTCCATCTGCCGCACCATTATGAATGTCCACGAGGGCGAGATTTTCGTCCGCAGCCAGCCCGGGGAATACACCGAGTTTGTATTCGGCCTCAAGGCCGACCCCGCCCACTACAAAAAAGGCGTCAACCGCAAAGCCCCTATGGTAGATGCCAGCTTTACCACATTGCCGGCGGCCCCCGCTGCCGGCCGGGAGGAGAAACAGCATGAGAAACCGCAGCAATGACAGCAACTACCACTGGGATTACCAGGATTACCGGGGCAACTACGGCCAAAGCCCCGCCCGCGCCCGGAAAAGCAGCGGCCTGAAGTACTTCCTCATCGCTATGGGGGTGGTCATCCTGCTGGTGGGGGCGCTGTGCGTCGGGGCCTCCGTCTGGGGCAGCAAGCCTGCCCCGCAGCCGGATCAGGATTCGTCCATCGGCAATGAGCTGGAGCACCTGCCGGAGATCGACCAGCAGAACAAGCCGGAGGATAATGTGCCGGATACCACCGAAGACGGCCTTTTGACTCCCGCCGGCATCTATAAAAAGTGCGCCCCCTCGGTGGTGGGCATCATCACCTACGGCAGCAGCGCCACCGCGCAGGGCAGCGGCATCATCCTTTCGGAAAACGGCTACATCATCACCAATGCCCATGTGGTCAGCGGCGGCGAAAAGTTCGAGGTCGTGCTGCAAAATGGCGATAGCTATGATGCCACCGTCATTGGGGCGGATAACCAGAGCGACCTGGCTCTGCTTAAAATGCAGAACCCGCCCGAGGGGCTGGTCGCGGCTACCTTTGGCAACAGCGATGAGCTGGAGGTCGGCGAAATGGTGGTCGCCATCGGCAATCCCGGCGGTCTGGCGCTGGCCTCCACCCAAACCGTCGGCTACATTTCGGCGGTGCAGCGCACCATCACCACCGAGCTGGGCTACACCATGGTCTGCATCCAGGCGGATGCCGCCATCAATCCCGGCAACAGCGGCGGCCCCCTCATCAATACCTACGGCCAGGTGGTGGGCATCACCTCCAGCAAGCTGGTGGAGGAAGGCTACGAGGGCATCGGCTTCTCCATCCCCATCAATACCGCCCTGCCCATTCTGGACGATTTAATGCAGCACGGCCGGGTGACCGGTCGGGCACAGCTGGGCATCACCGTGGTGGAAGTAGGCAGCAATGAAGCCAATTATTACGGCATCCCGGCGGGTCTGCGCATCATGTCCATCAATGAGGACAGCGATGTAGGCCGTCAGGGCGCCGAGGTCGGCGATATCATCACATCCATTGATGGCTGGGCCATCACCAGCCGTGCCGATTGCAGCGATATCCTGGCACAGCACAAGCCCGGCGATACCGTGGAAATAAGCCTGTACCGGGCCAGCCGTACCGGCCGCGGCCAGACCTTCACCATCACCGTCACCCTGCTGGGGTCCTAAGCATCCCCCAAAAGCCGCCCACGGGCGGCTTTTCTGCCCCTTGTGCCATATTGCCCATAAAGCCGTGTCATTTCCGGGCAAACCTGCCAATGGCATTTCGGTCGGGAGTGATGTATAATTAAAAAGAGGAGGAAAACAACCCGCATCGACACAGTAAGGAGGTGCCGAACAATGAAAAAGAGGATATCAGCCGTACTGCTGGCCCTGGCCATGCTGCTCGCCACCGCCCATGCCATGCCAAGTTATGTGGATGGCAGCGCCCTGGGCTGGCAAGAACCGCTGACCCTGGAGGTGGAAAGCGGCGACAGCATCGATAATGTCAAGCAGAAGATCCAGAACACGGGTGTTTCGGTAGATGGGAAATGCCTGTATTTTGGCAACAGATTTTTGGAGAACGGCCGCACTCTGGCAGATTATAATATCCAGAAGGAAAGCACCTTGCAACTGACTACCTTTTTGGAGGTAGCCGATTCAAAGAACCTGTCTGATGCTCTGAAATCCGATACCGCGGTCATCCGCTTGACCGGGGATATTGAGATCACCGCCTTTATGGCGGTGAGTAGACCGGTGACCATCGATCTGAACGGCCACTTACTGAAAACAACCAGCGGGGTCAGCAACTTGATCCATGTCATAGAGAATGGCGGGCTGACGCTGATTGACAGCAATCCCAATGCCGTTCACAAGTTCGATAAGAGCAACGCCCTGTGGAAGCTGGCAGATGAAACCACCGCCGAAGAAAATATCATAGAGGTAAAGGGCGGCGCCATCACCGGCGGCACCGGCACAGGAGAAGCAGGAAATACCTGCGGTGGCGGTATCTATGTGAGGAAAGGCGGCACGCTCCTCATGCGGGGCGGCAATATCGTGGGCTGCACGGCGCGCGAGGGCGGCGGTGTTCATGTGGAAGGTGGCGGCCGGTTCGAGATGTCCGCCGGGACCATTACCGGCTGCACGGCTGGGCAGGAGGAAGGCAAGACGGCCAACGGCGTCTTTATCGCGGCGGGTGGCCGGTTTACGCAGTCACCCGGCGCCCAAATCACCGGAGAGGTCATCGGGGCCTATACGGTCACCTTCCAGTCGGAGGGTGGAAGCGAAGTAGCATCCCAGATTCGTGCCAACACCCCTGCCGACCAACCTGCCGACCCCACTAAAGAGGGCTATACCTTCATCGGCTGGTACAAGGGCGAAGAAAAATGGAACTTTGCCGATGCCGTGACCGAAGCCATGACCTTGACGGCAAAATGGCAGCTCAACCAGTACACTATCACCTTTGATACCGCCGGCGGCAGCGAGGTCGCTCCCATTACCCAAGATTATGGTACTACCATCACCGCCCCGGCCAATCCCGCCAAAACAGGCTATACCTTTGCCGGCTGGGACCGGGAGATCCCCACTACCATGCCGGCCGGGGATATGACCATCACCGCCCGGTGGCAGGTCAACCAATACACCATCACCTTTAAGCCGGAAAACGGCGGGCAGGATATCGTCATTAAGCAGGACTACGGCACGGCCATCACCCCTCCGGCTGCTCCCACCAGAACAGGTTACACCTTTGCAGGGTGGGATCGGGAGATCCCCACTGCCATGCCGGCTGAAAACATGACCATCACTGCCCGGTGGCAGGTCAACCAATACACCATCACCTTTAAGCCGGAAAACGGCGGGCAGGATATCGTCATTAAGCAGGACTACGGCACGGCCATTACCGCCCCGGCCAACCCTACCAAAACAGGCTACACCTTTGCCGGCTGGGATAAGACCATTCCCTCCACCATGCCGGCCGGGGATATGACCATCACCGCCCGGTGGACCGAAAACCGGGTCATTGTCATCATCCGGCCGGATGACAGCAAGGACGAGCCGGACCCCGGTACCATCCATCAGTGGGGCCCCTGGCGCTCCAATGGGGATGGGACCCATACCCGCCGCTGCACAGCCAGCGGCTGCTCCGACCAGCAAAACGGGAAGTGCTACGGCGGCACCCCCAATTGCACCCAGCGGGCAAGCTGCATCCTGTGCGGCGCCAAATACGGCAAGACCGACCCCACCCGCCACGCCTCCCTGGAAAAGCTGGAGGCGATAGCCGCCACAGCGGCGGCCAATGGCCGGGTGGAATGCTGGCACTGCACCGCCTGTGATAAGTACTTTGCGGACGCGAACGGCAAAACGGAGCTCACCGCGGAGAATACAGTAACCGAAAAGGTGCCGCCGAGCATCATACAGGGCAATGACGCCCGATGGAAAAAGGGCGAAAGCAGCACCCTCACCTTCCGCTCCAATGCGGCGTTTGAGGACTTTGCCGAGGTGCTGGTCGATGGCGCGGTGCTGCCCTCCGAAAGCTACGAGAAGCGGAATGGGGAAGGCAATATCATCGTAGAGCTGCGGGAAAGCTACCTGGAGCAGTTGGCCGAAGGGGAGCATGCTTTGGCCATTCGCTCGGCAAGGGGAGATGCCACCACCCACTTTACCGTGGAGGCAGCACCCGATGAAACCCATCCGGTGAGCTGGTGGGTTTACGCGGCGGCTCTGGGGGCTTTTGCCATCGGCACCTGTGTCGCGGTGATCTCCTTCCGGCGCAAAAAAGCCGGATAAGTGACAGCAAATAGCAGAGATTCCGGATCTCCTTCGTACCAAGTGTACGGGGGAGATTTTTTATTCAATTTTCAAGGTACTGTTGGGAGGCAGGTTCCCGCTTAAGGCAGACCCCCAAATTGCCCGATGAGGTCTGCTGAAGAAATAAGTTTTAACCGGCGCCCCTGTTTGACCGGTGGGGCCGAAAGGCTCTCGATTTGTTTGGTCGGGGAGAGGACCGATACGAAAGAATTTTTTGCCGGTGAGAAAAAGTCCTTTCACTAATCCCTCCAAATCGCCCCTTTTTTGCATGTGAGAGGTTAATAATTCACTTTTTTTAATGGAAAGTTTACATTTTGGGAAGATATTGGGCGAGAATTGTATAAATAGTGGGCTTTATTGGGAAACAGAAACTGGGATTTGTTGTGCGAATTAAGGGCGGGTTTGTGGGCGCCTGGCGGCGGGGCCTTGTGCAAAGGCATAAACTGTACGCCTGCCCGGCGGGGGGTTACTTTTCTGTGATGAAAAGTAGGCAAAAGAATTTTATTTAGGGCGAGTTTGTAGTTGCCTAAAGGCGTCGCGGAGTCACCGGAGGGTGACAGCTTGTACGCCTACCCGGCGGGGCGTTCCTTTTACTCGTGTGCGTCGTCGCGGGCTTTGCTCCATGTCGGGTCGCTATCCCTATGGGATAGGCAACCCTCCAACGCTCCGCCGCTCCTCCTTTCCCCAGCGGGCCTCGCGTCCCGCCGGGGGCCCCATACCAAAACGCACTTGGGGCTGTGCCCCAAGACCCCCTAACGCTTAAGCTGCGGCTGGATACGAATTGGACTTTTCAGCAAATGCTGAAAAGTCGATCC
>ENA-UOOA01005593-UOOA01005593.1-human-gut-metagenome-genome-assembly--contig:-P61old-NODE-5593-length-12931-cov-6.447577_pt1 | contig 12931 bp, 8 predicted proteins | sample MGYA00242467_ERZ724014 | MGnify/ENA metagenome assembly ERZ724014
AACGACCGGCTTTTATCGGAGTTGGAAGTGAGCGCGATAAAACCGAAGCAAAACGAAGGTAGTGAATGGCTAGTGAGTGAGGAAACTTTCTCTGATTTTGTTTTCACATATTAAATTTTAACAAATACTTCTACTCGGAGAACTGGCTATTATACAGATCCGCATAAAATCCACCCTTCGCCAGCAATTCCGCATGATCACCCTGCTCAATGATATCTCCATCTTTCATCACAAGAATCATATCCGCATTTTTGATCGTAGACAACCGATGCGCAATGACAAAACTGGTTCGTCCCTTCATCAGATTATCCATCGCACTCTGAATCAGTTCCTCCGTTCTTGTATCAACAGAAGACGTTGCCTCATCCAGAATCAGAATACGGTTATCTGCCAAAATCGCTCTCGCGATGGTCAGCAGCTGCTTCTGTCCCTGAGAAATATTGCTTGCATCCTCATTCAGCTCCATGTCATAGCCACCCGGCAGTGTCCGGATAAAGTGATCCGCATGTGCTGCCTTTGCCGCTTCAATGACTTCCTCATCGGTAGCATCCAGACGTCCGTAACGGATATTTTCCATAATGCTTCCCTTAAAGAGCCAGGTATCCTGCAATACCATTCCAAACGCATCTCTCAGCTCCCGGCGGTTGAAATCGCGGATATCGTGACCATCAATGCGAATGGAACCACTATTCACATCATAGAAACGCATCAGCAATTTTACCATCGTCGTCTTACCTGCACCTGTTGGTCCAACGATAGCAATCTTCTGTCCGGCTTCTGCCTTTGCACTGAAATCATGGATGATCATCTGATCCGGATTGTAACCAAAGCTTACGTGCTCAAATTCTACGTTTCCGACTACTTTTGTCACATCTGCAGGCTGCTCCACGATCTGATCTTCTTCCTCTTCTTCCAGGAATTCAAACACACGCTCTGCCGCTGCTGCCATGGACTGCACCTGATTTGTTACCTGTGCGATCTGCTGGATCGGCTGTGTGAAACTCTTCACATACTGGATAAACGCCTGAATATCGCCAATGGTAATAATTCCACGGATTGCCAGCATACCGCCGCTGAGTGCAACTGCCGCATAACCAAGGTTTCCGATAAACTGCATGATCGGCATCATGATTCCGGAAAGGAACTGGGATTTCCATGCAGAAGTATACAATACGTCATTGGTCTGGTTGAACTGAGCAATCATCTCGTCTTCTTTATTATAAGCTTTGATCACCAGATGACCGCCATAGCTTTCCTCTACCTGACCATTGATATGTCCAAGGTATTCCTGCTGTGTGATAAAGTGTTTCTGTGATTTTTTTACCACCAGTGACACGCAAAGTCCGGAAACCGGAAGCACAACCAGCGCGATCAGCGTCATCAGCGGAGAGATGCTGAGCATCATTACAAGCACACCGATGATCGTTGCTGTGGATGTAATGATCTGGGTCACACTCTGGTTTAAGCCCATGCCAAGGGTATCCACATCGTTGGTGATTCTGGATAACACCTCACCGTAAGTACGGCTCTCAAAATATTTCATCGGCATGCGGTTGATTTTTTCCGTAATCTCTTTTCGCATCCGGTAACAGATTTTCTGTGTGATACCGGTCATGATCCATCCCTGCAGAAAACTTAAGACAGAGCTGAGCAGGTATAAACCAAGCACAAAAAGCAGGATTTTTCCGATATAGGTAAAATCAATGCCGCCGGTTCCGGCTACTTTTGCCATCAGACCGCTTGCCAGCGCTGTGGTTGCCTTACCAAGTGCTTTCGGTCCTACGACACTGAATACGGTGGAGCAGGCCGCAATGATCATAACAAACACAACGGCTATTTTATATTTTCCCATATAGCGGAGCATTTTTCCGATTGCTCCTTTGAGGTCTTTTGCCTTTTCTCCCGGTGCCATTCCTCTGCCCGGTCCCATCGGACGTCTTTGTCTGGAAGCGGAATGTGTATTTCTCTCATTACTCATGATCTTCTGCCTCCTCTCCGTCTGTCAGTCCAAGTTCTTTTGCGGACATCTGAGATTTTGCAATCTCCTGATATACCGTACAGGTTTTCATCAGTTCCTCATGAGTGCCTTTACCCACGATCTGTCCTTCATCCAGAACAAGGATCTGGTCTGCATGTAAAATCGTGCTGATACGCTGTGCCACGATGATCACCGTGCTGTCCTGAACGGTATTTGACAGTGCTTTTCTCAGTTTTGCATCTGTTTTCAGATCCAGTGCAGAAAAACTGTCGTCAAACACAAAAATCTTCGGATGTTTTGCAATGGCACGGGCAATGGCAAGACGCTGTTTCTGTCCGCCGGAAACGTTTGTTCCGCCCTGTGCGATCGGTGCATCGTATTTCTCAGATTTTTCTTCAATAAAATCTTCCGCCTGGGCGATCTGAGCCGCCTGACGCACATCTGCATCACTGGCGTCCTTATTACCCAAACGCAGGTTGGATGCAATGGTTCCGGAGAACAGCACACCTTTCTGCGGTACAAAGCCAATCTGCTGACGCAGATCTTTCATGGAAAGCTCCCGGATATCGGTGCCATCCAGCGTAATGCTTCCCTCTGTCACATCGTACAGACGCGGAATCAGGTTTACGATGGTTGACTTACCGCAGCCGGTACTTCCGATGATAGCTGTGGTCTGTCCCGGGTTCGCCGTAAAATCAATATCCATGATCGCGGCTTCTTTGCTTCCCGGATACGTGAAATCAACATGTGAAAATTTCAAGACACCTGCTGTTTTCTCAACATGTTTCGGTTCTTCTGCTTCTTTGATAGAAATATCCATATTTAATACTTCATCGATACGGTCTGCTGCCACACCGGCACGCGGAAGCATGACAGACATTGCAGTCAGCATCAAAAATGCCATAACGATCAGCATTGCGTAAGTGATAAATGCAGTCATAGAACCAACCTGCATTACGCCAAGGTCGATTTTCTTTGCTGCCACCCAGACGATTGCAACCGTCAGTGCATACATGATCATCATCATACCAGGCATCATTAATGTCATAACACGGTTAGTAAAAAGCATGGTCTTGGTCAGTTCGCGGTTCACGCCGTCAAAACGTTCTTCCTCTTTGTCCTCACGACGGAAAGCACGGATAACAGAAAGACCGGTCAAAATCTCTCTGGAAACAAGGTTGACATCGTCGACTTTCTCCTGCATTTTCTTGAATTTCGGCATTGCCGCACCCATCAGGATCATGACAAATGCAAAAATTACGATAACCGCCACTACGATCAGCCATCCCATTCCGGCCTTTGTCTGTACCACTTTAATGATACCGCCGATTCCGATGATCGGTGCATAAGCAAGCATTCGTAAAAATACCGCTGTCACCATCTGAATCTGCTGTACGTCATTCGTACTTCTGGTGATCAATGACGCAGTAGAAAAATGCTCCATCTCCGCATTAGAAAAATGCATAACTTTTTCATACAGTCTGCCACGCAGAGAACGTCCCACACCTGCTCCGACCTTGGAAGCCAGATAAGAAACAAAAATTGCTGCGGCCATCATGACTGCGGCAAGCCCTGCCATCTGCAATCCTTTTTTCCAAAGATATGCGGTCTGAATTTTTGCCAGATCCAGACCTGCATCCTCGTCACAGGCTGCCGCGTACGCTGCTCCGGTAGAAGTAAGCATGGAGTCGCCCATGGTTTCCACCATATCTTCCATGGAATCACGCATGGATAAAACAGCACTTTCGTCCATCTGTCCGGATGCCTCCATTGCCTCAAAAATCGGACGTACATCCACGCAGTTGACGGTCTGTGTGCTTCCGTCGTCCTGCTCAACTTCTTTTTCTGATACACTCAGTTCTGTGCCAAGCATCTGCCCGATCTGCTCCAGACTCATCTGTTCGTATCCGGATACGTCCTGCCCGTTCTGTGTTGCCAGCATTTCTTTGAACTGGTCTTCTTCCATCTGAGACATCTGATAATTCAGGATCAGTGGAATCGCAAATTCGGAATCCAGCTCATCCAGGGTATCTTTGTCTGTTACAGAACATTCATAGGTCTTATGCTGCGTTGCCTCATAACTGGAAGCCCATAACGTCTTTTCTTCTTTCGTCATAAAAAGCTGTGCATTCTCATACTCTTCTGACGTCATTTCCTGCGGAAGAATATGTTCGATTCCCTTATTCTGAATACCCACATCAATGATATCTGCGGTATATGTCGGCAACGCCAGATCACAGTACGCCTGGATTACAAGCACCACCACGATCAGAATGATCGATTTCCAGTACGGAAGCATATTTTTAAAAATCTTCTTCATTTCCGTGATTTCCTTTCTAACTACTATTTTATGCTTTCCCAAAATTCAGATTGATTCTATTACCGGCTATTTTATTTAACCAGCATGTAGATCCATCCGATATGATTGACTTCATTAAGCTTCTTCATCTGTAGCTTCTTTTGCCTTTTTCTGGCTCTCCCGGATCTTCTCCAGTTCTTCTTTTGCCAGCTCATATTGCTGATAAATATAACTCACCAGCCGCGCCATCTCTTCCTTATCTGTCTTTTCAAACACCCGGTGGATAAATTCATCCATAATGGCATTGGATTCCTGCAAAACTTCCTGACCGGATTCGGTGATCTCCACCAATGTATTCCTGCGGTCGTTCTGATCCACAAAACGTCTGACGTATCCCTTTTTCTCCAATGCTTTAATGCTTCTGGATACCGCCGGTGGCAGCGCGTGGGTATATTTCGCCAGATCCGACATCTTCACCCCATGTTCAGAACCAATTTTCTTCTGCACATGATAAATGCCGTTCATCAGCACAAATTCCCCTTTGTTCAAACGCGGCAGAATGCTTCCGATATTCAGTTTCCGAAACATATGCAGGGCTTCCCAAACATTCTGCTCCATATGATCCATGTGATTCACATGCTCCATGCATTCTCTATACTGCATGTGTTCCTCATGCTCCATAGACTCTGTTTCGCTCCTGCGATCTACAGAACCCGTTATTTCCCGGTCAAGCACTTCTTTCCTATTTTCAACGTATTTCATAACTCCCGAAAGCTTCCTCCTTTCCGTATACATATCTTTTGAAAGATACCTCCTGTTTTCCTCATACAACGCAGTATATAACAGGTGAGATACTCTTGTTTTCCCAATATTTAACAGTGTTAATCATTGACTGTTGGTAAATATTAACACCGTTAAGTATTATTGTCAATAAAAAGAGGAACAATCAATTCTTAAATAATTCTAAAATGGTAACTGTTCCAATACACCATTCCTATCATCAAGAACTCAATTGTTCCTCTTTTGCATCTAAATTTTCCTATTTTTCAAAAATCATTCCGCTGACCTTACAAAGAATTACTTCATAACATAGCTATTATTTAGCTGATTTCCTTCTGTCAAACCAGAAATCTTCTCTCATTCATTAAGATCAAAACTTCTCTACCAGCATACCGCTTCGATAAGCCTCCAGTAATTCTTCCAGCTCCTCGATATTTTCCCGCAGAACTTTACCAGTGTCGGTATCATTTACTGTTTTCCGTTTTACCACGTTCTGTTCCATAACGATATGAGAATGGATACATGTCTCATTCAACACCGTATCTTCCATGGAAGTAAATGGTTCATGTGCTGCCAGCACCAGTCCATAAGAGTTGTAGATCAGTGTGTAACCCGCAATTCCGGTCTTCTGCTGATAAGCCTTGGAAAATCCACCGTCAATGACAAGCAGCTTGCCGCCACATTTTACCGGAGATTCACCTTTTTTTACAATCACCGGAATATGACCATTGATGATATGCGCACCCTGTACCGGAAGTCCAAATTCTTTCAGGATCTTATCCACGATCTCTTCCTTCTCAAACAGACGGTAATACGCATTTTTCGGTTCCTCATGAGTTTCCTTTTCATTAATAAAATAACGCTCAAAGGTTGCCATACGCTCTTTTCCGAATACCGGTGAATGTTTGTTTTTCCAGATAAACCAGAGAATATCCTCGCCGCGTTTCTTCTCCACCGGATCAATGGAATAGTAACCTTTTCTGGCATAATGCTCTAAAATATCATACAGAGCCTTTCCACTGTAAGTCTTTCCATAAATATTGACTTTCATAAAGCTGCCGTCATCATTCAACGGAACGCAGCCATGATACAACAGGTTTCCATTGTATACTTTGTAAAGACTTCCTTTTGTATACAGGAAACGGATATGGCGCTGCAGACGCTCACTGCCAAGAAAACTGTTTTTCAGACGCTCTACTACATCTTCTTCCTGCTGGGTAAATTTGTACGGTTCCTTTGGATCGATGGTCGGGAAATACGTATCGTTCAACGTATATTCTTTGCCGTTTAATTTGATCGTACCTTTTTCATAATCAATCTTATCCAACAGCAGACGCTCCTGCATATCCCATTCCGGATGCTCTTTGATCAGCTGTCCCTCTGCCTTAAACTGAATGATGGTGATAGCTTTGTGCATCATGGCATCCAGCTCCGCAAAATCGCGGTCATATTCTTCGTCATCATCCCGCACATGAACATTAAATGTCTTACTTGTGTGTCCCTGATAACAATCCATTGCCAGACGCATCAGTGGAATCATATTGATACCATAGGCATCTTCCAGAATCGACAGATTACCATATCGCGCTGAAATACGAAGCATATTACACATACATGCTACAGAACCTGCTGCCGCTCCCATCCAGAGAATATCATGGTTTCCCCACTGAATATCCACAGAATGATGTTTCATCAGATCATCCATGATCAGATGCGGATACGGTCCTCTGTCAAAAATATCACCAACTACATGCAAATGATCCACAGTAAAACGACGGATCAAATAGCAGAAATCTGCAATCAGCTGTGCTGCCCTGCCGGTGTGGATAACAGAATTGATGATTTCATTATAATAGGCTTCCTGATCTGCCACATCCGGTCTTCCGGTCATCAGCTCCTCGATAATATATGCAAAATCCTTCGGCAAGGATTTTCGCACTTTAGAACGGGTATACTTGGATGACGCATTTTTACAAACACGGATCAGGCGGAAAATTGTCACCTTATACCAGTCCTCCAGATTTTCCCGTGCCGTTAATTTTCCTTCAATCTGTTTGATCTTCAGTTCCGGATAATAGATCAGTGTTGCCAGTGTACGTTTCTCCGGAATGCCCAGAGAACTTCCAAATTCATCCTCGATCTTACGCTGTACGGCACCGGAACCGTTGCACATCACATGACGGAACTGTTCGTACTCCCCATGAACGTCCGTGATGAAGTGCTCGGTTGCCTTTGGCAGACTTAAAATTGCCTTCAGATTGACAATCTCCGTCGCCGCCGCTGCAATGTTCGGATATTGTGTTGCCAGTACTTTCAGATACTTAATATCTGCATTTTCCATGTCTGGTAATCCCCCTTATATTATTCTAACCACTTGATTTAAGTTTTCTGATTTCGATACAAGTCGATACTTCCACGCAAAATTGCAACGCTCGCATGTTGAATCATCCTTCACGCATAAAATACGCTCATTTTATGATGCGCTCTTGATCACATCTGCCATTCCGTAAAATCCAGCCGGTTTTCCTGCCAGATATTTTGCAGCTTCAATGGCTCCCTTACCAAAGATTGCTTTGGAATATGCAGTATGCTTGAATGTAATGACTTCATCTGTTCCTGCAAAGATCACTTCATGCTCGCCAACGATGTTGCCGCCACGGACTGCCTGAATACCGATCTCGTATTTGTCACGTTTTTTACGCTCCTGGGAACGGTCATATTTGTAAGAATATGCCTCATCCAACGCTTCATTCATGGAATCTGCCAGTGCGATTGCGGTTCCGCTCGGTGCATCCAGTTTCTGGTTGTGATGTTTCTCCACGATCTCCATGTCAAATCCTGCCGGAGCCAGTACTTTTGCTGCGGTCTGAAGAAGTTCCATTAAGGTATTAACGCCCAGAGACATATTCGCTGATTTTAAAACTGCAACTTTCTCGCTGGATGATTTTAATAATGCATCCTGCTCTGCGGAAAGTCCTGTAGTACAAACAACTACCGGAATCTGACGCTCTACACTGTAGTTCATCAGTGCATCAATGCAGCTGACATGAGAAAAATCAATAATCGCCTCTGCCTCTACGTCACAGTCAGCAATATTTGCAAACACCGGATATCCATAGTGCTGCTCTGTATTGATATCTACTCCTGCTACGATCTCAATCTCCGGATCTTTCTCACACAGATCACTGATCACCTGTCCCATATGTCCGTTACATCCGTTCATAATTACTTTTGTCATATTCTAACTTCCTCCGTAAAATTCATTTACTGAAACATTTATTTCTCACATAAGCTATAATACCCCCGCATTCCATGCGGGGGCAAGTGATTTCTCATATTTTTGTAATATTCACCGCTATTTTTTGCATAATCGTCTCTAAATCGGGTGATTTTCCGATTTATCTCACGTTGAATAATACTTAATGATACCTGATGATCCTTATTTCATCAGACCGTATTTGATCATTTCCTGACGAAGAATCTCTTTGTGTGCATCCTCCAGCTCAGACAACGGTGCTCTGAGCGGTCCAGCCTGCATACCAAGCATATTCATGGCAGCTTTTACCGGAATCGGGTTTACCTCGCTGAATAATGCATTGATCAGTGGGATAGCATCTAACTGTAATTTTGCAGCTTTTTTGTAGTCACCCTCTAAGAACTCCATAACAATATTGTGCGCCTGACGTGGTGCAATATTGGATAATACAGAGATAACACCAAGTCCGCCAATAGATAACAGCGGAACTACCTGATCATCATTTCCGGAATACAGTTCCAAATTACCGTCACACAGGTTCATCATCTGTGCTGCCTGAGACAGATCACCGGTTGCATCTTTGATGGCAACGATATTGTCTACATTTTTTACCAGGTGTGCAACCGTTGCCGGCTGCAGATTACATCCGGTTCTGGAAGGTACGTTATACATGATCACCGGCACTTTGATGGATTCTGCAACGCTGGTGTAATGTCCGATCAGACCTTTCTGTGTTGCTTTGTTGTAATAAGGAGTAACGATCAGAACGGCATCTACTCCGTCTGCATCAGCTTCCTGAGAAAGCTCGATGGCTGTCTGTGTGCTGTTAGAACCAGTACCTGCGATAACCGGTACACGATGTTTTGTAAACTCAACCGCTGCTTTTACAACTTTTTTATGCTCTTCCTCAGATAAAGTTGCACTTTCACCGGTGGTACCTGCGATAACAATCGCATCGGTACCATTGTCGATCTGATAATTAATATTGGTCTCCAGTGCATCATAATCTACTTCCAGATTGTCTTTCATAGGTGTAACGATTGCGACACCTGCTCCTTTAAAAATTGGCATTTTCTATGTCCTCCCTGTCTTTTTTTACAATTCTCAACAAACAAATTTTACATAAAATAAGAACCAGCGTGCGCACTCGCTGGTTCCTGAAAATCTTTCTTAATTCCAAAAGAGTTGATTCCTTTATTCCAGTGATAGCGCCCCATCGTTTCCGATGACAGTCACAGTGTTCTTCACATTGTGCCCAAGTAACACACAGCCGCTCCTGTATATCCTTTCGGCATGATTTCCTTTTGACTGCCCTCATCTGTGATACGGTACATACGGCAGTTTACTCATAAATCATGCAACCTCTATCTCACTACTGTCTCATTTGTGCTCAATATAGCACTTTCCTATAAGAATGTCAACCTTTATGATTTTTATTTATATCCTTTTTTATGATATGACGGGATTCTGTCACTTATCCTTCTTTTTTAATACAGATTTCGTACACATCATCAGCCTGTTCCATGATCCCGTCACTGATCACCTGACCGGTCATGATCATATGCATGTCATCTGATTTCATTGCCATCAACTGAAGAATCTCTTCCTCCGGCACAATGTTCTGATCCAGAAGTCCCAACACTTCATCCAGAATCAGGATATCACACTCACCTGTCTGCAACACCTTTCTAGCATAACTAATGCCATTTTTCATATTCATCTGCTCTTCCAACTGTTCTTCTGCTGGCAATTCTCTGTAAAACTTCTCCGATTTTTGAAAACGAAACAGACGAATTTCCGGCTCCAGCCGTCCCAGAAAACTGATCTCATCCTCATCTTTTTGTTTTAAAAACTGAATAACGATCACGGACTCACCTTTACTGGCTTCATGAATGGCATATCCCAGTGCTGCGGAGGTTTTTCCCCGTCCTTCACCATAATATACCTGTATTTTTCCTGTACTCATAGTCTCCTCCTTTGAAGTCACATACGAACACACTACGTGAACTCTCCGTTTCACTCATCCGATCCCAACGGATTTCATGAACTGTGAACTAAGATAGCACATTTGTTAGGAAAATGCAACTATCGTATGAACCAGATCTGTTGCTTGAGCCGAATGCACCGTACGAGCCGGATGGTACGCTAGTCATTCTCCAGCAGATCTACTTTGCTCACGGATACCTCATAAGCTACCCGGTGCTCTACATTTTCCTCATCAATCCGTTTTACATATTCCCGGCTCTGTACACGTCCTACGATCTGAATATGGCTTCCTACCGTAAACCCAGAAGCAAAGCGGGCATTTCTGCCCCAGCAGATACAGGGTATGTAGTCTGATTTTCCATAAGAACGGTTGACCGCAAGCAACACATCCGCGATTTCACGTCCCAACGGTGTTTTCCGGTAAATCGGCTCCTTGCAGATGTATCCATCCAGAAAAATCTGATTCGTTTTCTCATTTTCATCAATCTCATCCAAAAATTCAAGTTCCCTCACAAACACCGACAGAACAAGGCGGTTCTTTTTCTCTTCATGGCGATTATAGGAACGGAACTGTCCCGATACCCGAATCAGCTGTCCGGTGTAATCCTGCTCTGTATCGATCAGTCGTTCTGATATCATCAGCGGAATATAATCCGAATAGTTGCTCAGACGGTTCACTGCCAGTTCTACCATATAAAAACCTTCTCCAAACACCTCATGACTGAACTGAAACTCCGAAACAATTTCTCCCATCATCGACACCTGATTGTTCTCAAATAATTTATCTGTCATCTTTGTAAGCTCCCTTCTTCACATGTACTTTCTTTGTGCTTTCAATTTATTCCAGTTTTTCATTTTTAGAACTCAAAACCGCTTTTTTCTGCCGGCAAATACAATCTAACATGAAAAACTTGCGATTTTGCGAAAAAAATGTCGACAACCTTTTGATTCTTCCTCTTGCCAAATCTGAATTTTGTGATAAAATAAATTGGTTGCACTAATGAATACTATATATTTTCTATCATTTAGATAGGAAACACTTAACAACTGATTAGTTCAGAAGGAAGGATACATGTAATGAAAACAAAGAGAGAGGACATTAGAAATATTGCCATCATCGCTCACGTAGACCACGGTAAAACAACACTGGTAGATGAGCTGCTGAAACAGTCCGGCGTCTTCCGTCAGAATCAGGAAGTGCAGGAACGTGTCATGGATTCCAATGACATCGAGCGTGAAAGAGGAATCACGATTCTGTCAAAAAATACTGCAGTATTTTACAAAGATACAAAAATTAACATCATCGACACACCAGGCCATGCCGATTTCGGTGGAGAGGTTGAGCGTGTACTGAAAATGGTAAACGGCGTTATCCTCGTGGTTGACGCATTTGAGGGCGCTATGCCACAGACAAAATTTGTTCTGATGAAAGCATTAGAGCTGAATCTGCCGGTTATCGTCTGCATCAACAAAATCGATCGTCCTGAGGCAAGACCGGATGAGGTCATCGACGAAGTTCTGGAACTGTTCATGGATCTGGATGCTTCCGATGAGCAGCTTGACTGCCCATTCGTTTACGCATCTGCAAAGAACGGTTATGCAACTTTAAGTCTTGATGATGAGCCAAAAGATATGATGCCGCTGTTTGAGACAATCTTAAACTACATTCCGGCTCCGGAAGGTGACCCGGATGCAAACACACAGGTTCTGATCAGTACCATCGACTACAATGAGTACGTTGGACGTATCGGTGTCGGCAAAGTCGACAACGGCTGCCTGCGTGTGAACCAGGATGCCATCATGCTGAACGCACACGATCCGGAAAAACAGAAAAAAGTCCGCATCAGCAAACTGTATGAGTTTGACGGATTAAATAAAGTAGAAGTAAAAGAAGCAAAGATCGGATCCATCGTAGCGATCTCCGGTATTGCAGATATCCATATCGGTGATACGATCTGTGATCCGGAAAATCCGGTAGCGATCCCGTTCCAGAAGATCTCCGAGCCGACCATCTCCATGAACTTCATCGTAAACGACAGCCCGCTGGCAGGTCAGGAAGGAAAATACGTTACTTCCCGTCACATCCGTGACCGCCTTTTCAAAGAGCTGAACACAGATGTTTCCCTCCGTGTAGAAGAGACAGAAAGTGCCGACAGCTTCAAAGTATCCGGTCGTGGTGAGCTGCATCTGTCCGTCCTGATTGAAAACATGCGTCGTGAGGGTTACGAGTTTGCAGTGAGTAAAGCAGAGGTTCTGTACCATACAGATGAGAATGGAAAAAAGACAGAGCCGATGGAAATGGCTTACGTTGATGTACCGGATGAATTTACCGGTGTTGTTATTGAAAAGCTGAGCCAGCGTAAAGGTGAGCTGCAGAACATGGGAAGCATCAGCGGCGGTTATACCCGTCTCGAGTTCAAGATCCCGTCCCGTGGTCTGATTGGTTACCGTGGCGACTTTATGACAGATACAAAAGGTAACGGTATCATCAATACCATCTTCTGTGGTTATGAGCCGTACCGTGGAGATATCCAGTATCGTAAACTTGGTTCCCTGATTGCATTCGAGTCCGGTGAATCCGTAGCATACGGTCTGTTCTCCGCACAGGAGCGTGGTTCCCTGTTTATCGGAC
>ENA-UOOA01005594-UOOA01005594.1-human-gut-metagenome-genome-assembly--contig:-P61old-NODE-5594-length-12929-cov-5.325307_pt1 | contig 12929 bp, 7 predicted proteins | sample MGYA00242467_ERZ724014 | MGnify/ENA metagenome assembly ERZ724014
CCGGAGGGGAGGGGTGCCTGCGGGCAGGCACAGGACGGATGCAGGGATAAGCCGGGACAAGGACGAAAGGGGCGCACGGTCGGGCGCATCGCGGGAAGGAGCCCCGATCCGGGCAGCATCGGGGAGGTGCAGCCGGATCGGTGCAAGGAGGCCGCAAACCGACGGAAGGGGCGCGTCGTATCCTCAAGAGGCCGCCCCCCGAAAAACAAAAAATCACCCCTGCCGGAGCAGCCTCCGGCAGGGGTGAAAACGTAAAAAAGGACTCGTCAGACAGCCCCGCTCCGGGACAAAGCGTGGCCGGGGAGGGGCGATCCGGGGAAGGGCAATCCGGGGAGGGGCAATCCGGGGAGGGGCGATCCGGGGAAGGGCCGCCCCTCGGGGTTACTCCACGATAATCTCGTCGGTGAAAATCCAGCCGCCGGGATGGCCGTTGTGCAGGGCTTTCAGCCGCACGTAACGCGCCGCGGTTTGACCCGACCAGCCGAACTCGCGGTAGCAATCCTGCTTGTATTCGAACGGGATGTCGTTTTCGACCACCGCAAGGGGCGTATAGTGCCTGTCATCATCCGAAACCGAGATTTCGACCGCACGGGGCATCCAGATGTCGGCATAGAAACCCTGCATGAAACAGGCCGCGATACGTTTCACAGGCTGGCGTTCCCCGAGGTCGACGACCAGTTCGACATCCGTATCGAGCCACCCCTGCCAGCGGCGGTCGCCGTAGTTCCACCCGCCGCACAGCCCGTCGGTCAGCGAAGCGTCGCCCGCAGCCGGGTATTTCGGGCTGTAAGGCGTACGGTAAACCACCTGCCTGCCGGTCGAAAGGCAATGCAGGGTATCGAGCGATTCGGGGCGGGGGCCGACGGCATTTTTCTGGTCGAAGGGGTGGTATCCGCGCTGCTGCATCCACGCCACGGCGTCGAGCACGCGGGCGTGGAAGTCGTCGTAGTCCTTCCGTTCGGGGGCGCTCCACCCCACTTCGGCGATCGCCAGCAGGCGCGGCCAGATCATGTGTTCGGCATGTTCGGCTGTGGGCACGTGCTCGCACCACAGGTTGCCCTGCACGCCGAGGATCATCGGCACGACATCCGCACCCAGCGAATCGGGCGCAGGGTCGTAGGAATAGGCTTGCGCGAGGGTGAGGAACGCCGCGGCGGCGACCGGCTCGCGGGTGGGGTCGTCCTGGCAGAAATCGAGGTAGCAGTAGTTCGAGGGAGCCATCACGGCGCGGTGTCCGGCCCTGGCCGCGGCGATCCCGCCCTCGGTGCCGCGCCACGACATGACCGTGGCGCCGGGCGCGAGCCCGCCCTGGAGAATCTCGTCCCAGCCCAGCAGGCGGCGGCCCTTGGCGGCGAGGAACGTCCCGATGCGGTGCACCAGGTAGCTTTGCAGTTCATCGACGTCCTGCAGTCCCTCCCGCCGCATCCGGGCGGCACATTCGGGGCAGGTGCGCCAACCCTGTTTCGAAGCCTCGTCGCCGCCGATATGGATATATTCCGAAGGGAAGAGCCCGATCACTTCGGAGAGCACGCTCTCAAGGAATTCGAACGTCTGCTCGTTGCCGATGCAGAAATCGGAGTTCGTGTAGGGTTTGCCGCTGCACGAAAGTTCGGGGTAAACGGCCAGCACCTCCTCGCTGTGCCCCGGCATCTCGATCTCGGGAATTACCTCGATATGCAGGGCACGGGCGTATTCGACCACTTCGCGGATGTCGTCCTGCGTGTAATAGCCCCCGGCGGCCGCCGAGTCGTCGCGGTGGCAGTAGCGTTTGCCGCCGAAGTTCCACCCCTCCCAGTCGGGATAGGGACGCCAGGCGGCGATGTCGGTCAGGGCGGGGTATTTTTTGATTTCGATGCGCCATCCGGCTCCGTCGGTCAGGTGCCAGTGGAAGCGGTTGAGCTTGTAGCGCGCCATGAGGTCGAGCTGACGTTCGACGAACTCCTTGTCGCGGAAGTGGCGCGAGACGTCGAGCATGAAGCCCCGGTAACCGAAGCGCGGGGCGTCCACGATCGTGACGGCCGGAATGCGGCGGCCGTGGTGCCCGGCCAGTTGTGCGAGCGACTGGAGTCCGTAGAACAACCCTGCGGCATCGGGGGCCGTGAGCGTGATCTTTGTGCGGGAGACGTCGAGACGGTAGCTTTCGGGGGCGCCGTCGCCCGTACGAAGCAGTTCGAGCGCGGGCATGTCGCCGTCGGAGGCCTCGGCAAAGGAGGCGGGGAAGAATCCGTCCGCGGCACGCTGCATCCACGCCGCGAGGTCGGCCTTGTCCTGCCCGTCGAGGTCGGTCGTGTAGAGCAGCTTGGCAGGCATACGGAAGGCACCTTCGCCCCACGTCACCTGCTGCGGGGCCGGGATGATGCCCGTGGCCGGGCACCCGCCGCCGGCGCACGAAGCAAAGGCGAAAGCGGCAAGGCAAAAAGAGATAAGCGTGATTTTTTTCATAAGGTCTTTAGGTCGGGTACAACAACAAATCGGGATGAACCGGCAAAGCCGGAGGAGGGCGGAGCGAGCCGTGGCCGCAGCCGGAAGGGTGCCGCCGGAGAACAGCCAGCCAAAGGCAAACCGAAGCCGAAAACCGTCGGGGAACGGGGACAGCCGGAAACCGAAACCGCCGACAGGCCACGACAGGCCGCGACGGGCCGCCATCCGGGGCGGGTTTGCAGCCCGAAGCAGGGACAGCCCGAAGCAGGAGTATGAAAAAGGCCGTGCAACCCGGCTTATGCCGGGGTCGCACGGCCCCTGTCGGTCTATAAGCGGACTAATTCCACTTGGTGTCCATCATCGTCGGGTTGGAGCTGCCGCCGACGGCATCGTAACCGTGGCCCGTGAGGTCGCGCACGATATTGCCGGAACCGCTGTCGTTGGGCTCCCAGGCGTTCATGCGCCAGTAAGCGAGCAGCCCGTCGGACGTGGGGTCGACATAGTTCATGTTGTTGGCGATCTCGGATTGCGAGAGGGCGCGTGTCCATACGCGGCACTCGGCGACATAGCCGTTCAGCGTACGGCCGCCGCCATAGGAGGCTCCCAGGTAGAAACCGCCCGAATTGTCGCTCGTCAGGTCGATGGTCTCGCCCTGCGTTTCCACGCCCGTGGCATACTGCCCGTTGATATAGATGTCCCACGAAGAGCCCGTCCAGACTGCGGCGACGTGGTACCACTTCTCCTTGTCGAACGGCTTGTCGGTAGCTGCGGGCTGGTAGGAGTCGTGACAGATCTGGATGCAGTCGGGATCGACCTTCACGTCGCCGAAACGTACGCCGCAGATGCCCTCGATACCCATGATGGAGCTGATATAAGGATCGCGGGTCTGGAAGCCGAGCATGTATACGCGGGCTTCGAGCGTGAGCTGCGGAAGGGCTGCCAGGTCGGAATTCTCCTGGAACGAAGTCACCTTGTAGATGTTGCTCGATCCCAGGTAGATCGCCTTGCTGATCACCGGGGTCTTCAGCACGATGAAAAGCGTGCGGCTCGGTTCGAGCACGGTCATCCCGCCCGATACGGTCTTGATGCTCACCGGGACGCAATAGGTCACGCCCTCGGCGAACTCCGAGACGGACGTCACCGTGAAACCGATCTCCGAAGAGGTATTGTAGCCGGCCAGGATGGTCGCTTCCGTCGAGCTGAGCGAATAGCTGTCGGCGGGCGGGATCTGGTAGTTCTTGCCGTATTTGTCGTTATAGGCGGCCAGCAGGTCGGGGCGCACTTCGAGCTGAATGTGGATGTCATGCTCGGCGACCACCGAGGCGGAGACGGTGAGCGAGGTCTCGGCAGGGGGTTCGTCGATGGTCATGGATTTGTCGGGATTGCTCTGCGCATCGGTCATGTAGATCGCAGGATAGGTCTCCGCAGTCTCCTGACAGCCCGTGACCGCAGCGGCGGCGAACAACAGCGGAGCGACCAAATATTTCAGTTTCATAGTTCTCTTGTTTTAGGTTTAGTTTGCAGGGGCGAAAATCTCGGCCTCGTTCATGCTGGTATACCCGGTCACCCGGCCGACGTATACCCGGATGTAGCGGGCCTTCACGGTCTTCTTGAACCGGAATATCTTCCAGCCTTCGTCCGTGAGTTTGGGGACGAACGAAATTTCGTTGGTCAGGCTGAACCAGTTGGTGCCGTCCTCGCTGTACTGGAAATCAGTACATTCGGGGTTGGAGTCCTCGTAGTAGATATGCCAGCGGAAGCCGTTGATGTCGTAGGCCTTGTCCAGCGTGATGATGAAGTTGCCGCCGTTCCCCCACGAATAGGACGCATTCGCGGCATACCAGCAGTTGGAGTCGAGCTTGCCGTCGAACATGCAGGCCTTCTGCGCATCGGAATCGAGGTTCCAGACGCCGTTGGCGCCGCTCGAAGCGGTGCCCTGGTAGCAGACGATCGTCCAGCCGGAAGCAGGTTCGATCTTCACGCCCGTGAGCGCCGTGGCATCGACGTCGATCTCCATCGCCGCCACAGTCACCAGCACGTAACGCACCAGTTTCTCCTTTGAGGTGTAGACATCGCCCTGCGGAAGCTCAACGACGATGGGGAGCAGGTAGTATCCCTTCTCGATATTGGCGGAGCTTACGGTAACGGACGCCTCATCGGACATGAAGTCCCCGGCCGCCACGCTGAGCGTGCCGAGCGACACCCGTGCAGGGTCGATCGCCTCGTAGGAGGTTCCGTGCTCTTCGTTGTAGGACTCGACCAGCGAGTTGTCCAGCGCCAGCGGGAACGAAACGTCGGCAGGGGCGGGACGCGCCAGCTCGACCCGGATTTTTTCGTCCACCTCGCCCGTGATAGTACCGTCGTCCCCGACCAGGAACAGGTATTTGGACAGGGCGGTCGAGGTCAGGCCGACGATCAGGTCGCCGCCGGCGGGGTTCACATCCTGGATCGCCTCGCGCATATACTTGTAAGGCATGGCCGAATTCCCGTACTCGTACTCCATGTGGTAGGCACCGAAACCGGCGCCGAAACCCTGCGTGGGGTTGAAGCGCGCCATGCCCAGCAGCGAGTTGACCCACTGGCCGTCGCGGCACTCATGCGACACGCCGCCGTTTTTCCAGAGGGACTCGAAGTTCTCGGCGAAGATATACTGCTCGGGCTTCCAGCCTTTCTTATCGGCTTCGTCGAAGCGACTCTGCAAATCAGTATAGCCGTAGGATTTATAAGCCTGCACGATGCCGTAGTCGAAACAGTCGGCCACATCGGCATGGACGGCATAGGGCACGCCGTCGATCATAAGCAGGCGTCCCGTCCCCGACTTGGGGCCGACGTATTTGCTCATGGCCAGGATCAGCTTCCTGAACAGCTCGTTGTCATGTCCCACGAACGGCCCCGAAGCGCCGTAGCCGGGTTCGTAGTCGACGTCGATGCCGTCGTAGCTGTACTTGTCCATCGAGTCCTTGCAGTAGGCTTTGGCGTAGGCCTCGATGGCCTCGTCGGTATATTCGCCGCCGCCGATCTCGGTGAGGAACGGCTCGGGCATCTTGTCCGAGAAGATCGTGAAGGTCACCTTCGTGCCCTTGATCTTCTGCACGAACTCCTTGTCGGCGATCTGCTCGGGGGTCAGCGAATGCCACTGGCTCCAGATGGAGATGATATCCATCGAGTCGGGAGCACTCTGCAGGCGGGTCTGGTAGGATGCGCCGACGGCCGTCCACGAACCGTACCAGCCGAAAGCGATCTTGTGCTTGGTCTTTTTGTATTCGCGCAGGGCCTGGTAGTAGGCATTATCGCGCAGGATGGGCGACTGCTGGTCGGGATGCTGCGTAATTTCGCGCTCGGGATCCGTCCAATCCGAACAAGCGACGAAAAAGGCACCCACGATCGCAAGGGCCGCGACGTATTTCAAGAAATTTTTCATCTTTCGTGTTGTTTTTAGGTTCATTATTTCTTATCCCACCAGAGTTTCGTACCGCCGGTATCGGCTCCGCCGAGCAGTGCGGTGGCAGCCGCCACGCCGGCGGCATTGTTCGAGTACTCCGAACGCGGGAAGGTCATACGGCGCACCTGGACGTTGGTATCGACCTTGCCGCCGCTGAGGTTGTTGACGATCGGGATCACCTTGGGGTAACCTGTGCGGCGGAATTCCGACCAGGCTTCCTGCCCGTTGGGGAACATGGCGATCCACTTCTGCGTGATGATCCGTTCGAGTTTCTCCTCGTCCCCGGCGCCGGCATTCCATTTCGGGGAGACGGACGAAGGTTTCGAAGCGTTGTATTTCGTCGAGGCGGCCGAAGCGTCCTCGAATGCCTGGGGTTCGCTCGCACTCTCGGCATAGGTGGCCGCGGCGGCCGCGGTAAGACCGCGTTCGAGGAACGACAGTTCGATACCCGTCTTGTAGAACGATTCATCGTCACCGCCCATCTCCCAGCCGAGCATGGCGCCTTCGGCCCTCAGGAAAGCGGCCTCGGAAGCGAGGAACCACACGACGGGCGTATCCTTGGCGACGTTGGGCACCGAAAGTCCGGTATAGTCCGCCTTCAGCATCGAGCTGAGACCGCTGCGGACACCGTGGTACTTGCCATCCTCGCAGGTTTTGAAATAGGCCGGTAGGCGCGGATCGGCGTAACCGTTCATATAAGCGTCGATGGTCGCACCCATGCGGGTATCGTTATAGGCGTTCCACACCTCTTCGAGCGGATTGTATACCTGTACCGAACCGGAACTCTTGAGCCACGCCCCGTCGTCCGAAGCGGTCATCACCCCGTCCCTGACGGCTTCCTCGGCATAGATCCGGGCAAGCCCGGGTTCGACAAAACGGATGCGCATGGCCATGCGGAGCTTGACCGAGTTGGCCAGCTTGAGCCATTTCGCATAGTCGCCCTGGTAAACGGCGTCGACCTTCTGCAACGGCCTGGCGTCGGCGGCATTGGCCGCATACTCCTTGAGCACCACGATGGCGGCATTCAGATCCGTGAGAAGGTTTTTGTAGACGGTCTCCTGCGATTCGTAGGGGTTTTCGGTCTGGCCGAAATTCGAAACGGGGATTGGGCCGTAGATGTCGGTGGTACGCTGGAGGGCCATCACCTTGATGACCTCGGCAACGGCAAAGACGTCGTCGGTAACCTGCCCGTTCTGGTAGGCGTACTTGAGGTTGAGCCATGCAGGCATCACATTGGTGAAAGCCACCGAGAAGGGCACGTTGTTATAGTCCGTACCGTCGAGGTCGTAGGTACAGGTATAGCTGCCGCCGTTGAAGGCCTGGATCGGGGAGAGATAGCCGCCGAAGGCGTCGCCCATCAGGTTGCAGGCGCGCTGGAACTCGTTGGCCCCCACGTCGCTGCACGGGATCACGGCATCCATTTGCATGGTGGTGATGTAGGTCTTCTTGTCGACCGACTGCACCGCATCGGGATTGGTGTTGAAGGATTCGAAGTCACCGGTACAGGCGGCAAGCGCCGCAGCGGCGAAAAATCCTATTGTATGATTGAATCGTTTCATTGGTCTGAAATTTTAGAATTGGAGTCTTACGCTGAAACCGATGGTACGGGCGCTGGGCTGCATGAAATAGTCGAGCCCCTGGTAATAGGTACCCGTGGACGCGGTGATCTCGGGATCGAACGGCGCCTTGTTGTAGATCATCCACAGGTTGCGGCCGACGAGCGACACGGTCATGCCGATCTTGTCGTTGAACCACCTGGAAGGCAGGTCGTAGCCCAGCGTAAGTTCACGCAGGCGGACGTTGGTCATGCTGTAAACGTAGTGTGAAAGCATCGAAAGCCCGTTGCCGTTGTTGGCGTAGAAGACCCTGGCATCGGGGACTTTCTGATCCTCGGAGATCCAGACACCGCCGTTTTCCCGGGCGTCGGCCGAATCCTGCGAGGCACCCCAGCGATCCATCAGGGCCTGCGTCGCCGAAACGCCCTGGCCGCCGATGCGGGCATCGAACAGCACGCCGAGGTTCACGCCCTTGTAGGAGAAGCGGTTGTTCCACCCCAGGCGGAAGCGGGCTTCGGTATTGCCGCCGTAAAGCCACGTATTGGGATCGGTGGTGACGGTATTGGTATTGGGGTCGACATAGATGCGTCCCTGGTCGTCGGTCTTGAGCCCCGTCACGTAGAAGTCGCCGATCGAACCGCCTTTTTTGACCTTCATGCGGTAGCCGCCGTAGTCCATGTTCACCTCGTCGACAGTCACCAGGTTACCGGCCACGTCGCGCGTGCCTTCGGGAACCAGCTCCTTCACCTCGTTGCGGTTCATCGAGAAGTTGACATTGGTCGACCACGAGAAGTCGCGCCACTTGTTCTTGTAACCCACGACCGCTTCGATACCCCAGTTGTTGACCTTGCCGGCATTGATATATGCCCGTTTGTAGCCGGTGCTGGGCGGTGCATCATAGCTAAAAAGCTGGTTGTAGGTGTTGGTATTGTAATAGGTCACGTCCGTCCAGATCTTGTTGCCGAGGAACTTGGCGTTCAGGCCCACTTCGAACGACTTGGTGCGCTCGGGCGTAAGGTTGACAGCCGGGGCATAGGAGTCCGACGAAACGATACCGCCCGTCTGCAAGGGCGTATTGACACCGGTAATAAACCGCTGCGGGGCGTTACCCACCTCGGCATAGGAGGCACGCACCTTGAGGAACGAAATGCCGGCTTTGGAAAGGTCGGCCATCGACGAGATGACGGCCGAAAGGCCCACCGACGGGTAGAATATGTTCATATGGGGCGTGAAGGCCAGCTGCGACGCCCACTCGTTGCGCGCCGTCACGTCGAGGTAGACCATGCCGTTATATCCCAGCTGGGCGGTGGCGTAGACGGCCTGCGTCTGGTCGTGGTAGCGGTCGGCGTAGGGTTTGGTCTGCGAATGGCTCATATCCACGTTGTAGACCGAGAACTTGTTGGCGAGGGTGGCCAGGTGGCCCTCGAAGCCTTCGCCGTCGTTCTTGTCGTCGAGGATGCTCGCACCCAGGTTGAACGACAGGGAGAACTTGTCGTCGAAGAAACTCTTGTTGATCGACAGCAGGGCGTCGGCGTAGAGGTTGTTGTGATGGATCTTGTTGTTCTGGTAGTTACCGTATTCGGAAGCGAACAGCTTGTCGGACGAGGCATAGATCTTGCGCGTATAGTTCATCACCATGTTATCGGTGCGCACGCGCCCCGTGAGGGTGATCCAGTCGGCAATGTCCCACTTGAGCGTGGCGTTGAACGTATAGCGGTGCGCCGTATTCTCGAACAGCTCGCGGTTGGTGATCCACCAGGGGTTCTCGACGCCGGTGATGAACTCCAGGGGCCAGAACTGCTTCATATAGCCCGCCGTGGCGTCGTAACGCTCGTAAACCTCGTACTTGGAGATGTCGTCGCCGCGCGGGAAGAGGTAAATGGGAATCAGCGGGTTGTGGTAGAGGCCCTGCACGAGCGGGTTACGCTTGTACTGGCGCATGTAGGAAGCGCCCAGGTCGAGCGTCAGCTTGTCCTTGATGAGCTGCGTGGTATTGCGGAAGGTGAAGTTGTACCGGTTGTAGACGTTGTTGGGGATGACGCCGCGCGAATTGAGCGAAGCTGCCGAGAAATAGGACTGGTTCACGCGCGTACCGCCCGAAACCGAGATCGCATTGGTCTCCTCGAAGCCGGTCTGGAAGAAATCCGAGGGGTCGTACGAGGTCGGGGTCGAGAGCTTCGTACCCCAGCTCATGGAAGGTGCCGTAGCGTCGGTGCCGTAGGTGTTCTGGAACTGCGGCATGACGAACGGCGACGAAAAGGTGGTATTGTTGGCGTAGTTCACGCGCACGCGCCCCTCCTCGCCCTTTTTTGTCGTGATGACGATCACACCGTTGGCACCCTGCGAACCGTAGAGCGCGGCCGCCGTGGCACCCGAAAGCACCGTCATGGATTCGATGTCCTCGGGGTTGAGGTTCGAGATACCCTCGAAATCGCCGCCGTCGGGCGTTTCGTAGGTGCCCTCGGTCTGCGACGAACGCAGGTCGGGCATCGGGATACCGTCGATCACATAGAGGGCGTTGTTGTTGCCGCTGATGGACTTCACGCCGCGCATCACCACGCGCGTGGAACCGCCCACGCCCGAGGCGCTGGCGTTGATCTGAAGGCCGGCGACCTTGCCCGAAAGCGAGTTCATGAAGTTGGCGTCCTTGACCGTGTTGACGATGTCGCCCGCGACCTCCTGCACGTTGTAGGTCAGCGCTTTCTCCGACCTTTTGATGCCGAGGGCGGTAACCACCACGGCGTCGAGCACCTCGTTGTCCTCGTGCATGACCACCGACAACGGGGCGGAACCCGAGACGGGAAGCTCCTGCCTGGTATAGCCGATGAGTGAAATTTCGAGCGTGTCCCCCGGTTTGGCCTGCGGCAGCGAGAAATTGCCGTCGACGTCGGCGGCGGCACCCGTCGTCGTACCTTTGATAAGCACGGTGGCGCCGACCAGGGGCATGCCCTTATCGTCCTTTATGACTCCGGTAACGCCGCCCTGGGCGCTGTGGGGGGGGGAATTTTTAGCTTTCTTCGAGAGTACGATGTGCTTGTCCCGAAGGGTATAAGCGATGTCGGAACCCGCGAAGAGCTTGTCCAACACGGCCTGCAGCGGTTCGTCGTGCGCCGAGAGGCTCACTTTGCGGTCGGTGTCGATGTCCGACGTATTGTAGACGAACGAACAGCCCGTCTGCTGCTGGATAGCCTGGAAAACCGTGATGACCGTCGCGTCCCGGGCATCGAGGCTCACACGCGAGAGGGCTTGCTGCGTCTGTGCCGCGGCAGAGGTGGCGCCGAAGCATCCCAGGAGCAGCATCGGGATAACGAACAGACAACGGAAACATGCCGTGACAACATGCCCTCCCCTGCCTGTCGCAAGGTTAGTTTTTTTCATGGATCAGATTTTAGGTTAGTTGTAATGGTTAGGTGTCGAAACAGGCCGCCACAGAGTGCGGCATCCGGGGGAAAGGACATTAATTTTCCATAGGCGGATCGAAAGATTTTAAGTTCGTATTCGGTTATCGTTCAGGGTTTGCGTAGAGTTCGATGTCGTTGCCGACGATCCTGTAATTGAATTTATAGGTCAGCTGCAATACGGACATGATGTGGTAGATGCCGTCCTCGACGCGGAAATTGCCCGAGAAGCGCATGTCGCGGAGCCGGTTGTCCATGAAGCGGATGTCGACGTTGTAGTAGCGCTTGAGCTCGGCGACGATCTCCCCGAAGGTATCGTGCTCGAAGCAGAAGCGGCCGTCGATCCAGTTGATCGAGCGTTCGGCCGAGGGGCAGTCGGTCAGGCGCATGGCGTGCGTCCGGGTGTCGAAAACCAGCTGCTGCGCAGGGTGCAGGCGCACCGAGGCCTGCTCGCGTCCCGAAGCATAGGCCTTGACGGCGCCTTCGAGCAGGACGGTGGTGACACGGTGCTCGTTGTCGTCGTTGCGGATGTTGAAACGTGTGCCGAGGACTTCGATGTCCAGGCCGTTGGTCGACACGACGAACGGCGCCCGGCGGTCGTGCTCGACCTCGAAATAGGCTTCACCCTCCATCTTCACGCGGCGCTGGCGCGAAAAGAAAGGGGCAACGTACTCCACGCTGCTCGATGAGTTGAGCCACACCTTCGTCCCGTCGGGCAACACCACCTGCGACCGCTCGCCCAGCTGGGTGACGACGGTCACGGGCTGCGCCAGGCGCTTGGAAAGCGACACGGTCGTGAACCCGCCGGCCAGGAGCACCGCGGCGATCACGGCCGCAGCGGCAATACGCACCGCGCTCCGGCGCAGGGAGATCCGGCGTCCGGCGTGCATGCGGCGCTTGAACTGCCGGAGCGAACGCTCGACGTCGATACCGGCCGCGTCGTTGATACGGTCGCTGACATATAATATATAATAGACCTGGCCGAGCATCCTGCGGTTTGCAGCCGAGCGGTCGTACCACGCCTCTACGGCCGCCGCCTGCGCTGCGTCCAGCTCGCCTTTGAGGAAGGCTACCAATACCTCTTCGTCGATTTCGAAATTTGCCATGCTGTTTGCTTGTCTATAAAGTAATACAATCCGTCAGCAAAGGATGCTAACGGAAAGGCGAAAAAAAATTCAGATTTCCTTATCAGGAGAGGTCAGGGCACAGCAACAGCACGAGCAGCGGCCAGTAATCGCTGAGTTCCTCGCGCAGCAGGCGCACGGTCTGCCCGATACGGTAATTGACCGTCTGCGGGGAAACGTTGAGGCGGGCGGCTATTTCTTTGTGGGTCATACCTTCCAGGCGGTGCATACGGAAGGTCTGCTGGAATTCAGGAGGCATTTTGCGCAGAGCTTCGGCCAGCCGCTGCACCAGTTCGCCCTCGAGGTAGAAATCGGGGTCGTCGAACGTCTCTTCGTAGTGTTCGGCCAGCTGGCGGATGATGCGGTTCTTGAGCGTGTCGCGCGAGGCGCTGTTAAGCGACTTGTTCTTTACGATGGTGAACAGCAGCGATTTGAGCGGCATCTCGGGAATCAGCGAGGTGCGGTTTTCCCACACCCACATCAGGGTGTCCTGGACGAGTTCCTCGGCGCGTACCGGCGGCACGAAGCGCGTGGCGTAGGTGCAGAGCGGTTTGTAATAGCGGCGGAAAAGCGCATCGAAACATTTTTCATCCCCGGCACGGAGCAATCCGACAACCGTGCGGTTGTCGTGTATGTCGATCGTATGCGCGTTATCTGCCATCGGCCGGTATATTCTTCTGTCCCGCCGCCCCGAAGAACGGCGGAGGGACTGAGCAAAAATACAACTTTATCCAATATTTGCAAAAAAGATTCCGTACGGGGCATACGGTGCGTCCGGACGGAGTATGCCGAAAGGGAACGGGGGGGGGAAACGGCGCAGGCAGCGCCGTATCCGGCGACAGGGAAAAGGCGGAGGCCGGGACGGCGGCGATACGCCGCCTTCACGGGGAAGCCCCCTGCCGCCCGGCGGGAATGCGTCACGGCACAGGCCGGGAGCCCGGGCACGGCATGGACGCGGATACCATGGCGGCTAGCAGGGATATGCCCG
>ENA-UOOA01005605-UOOA01005605.1-human-gut-metagenome-genome-assembly--contig:-P61old-NODE-5605-length-12914-cov-5.233766_pt1 | contig 12914 bp, 9 predicted proteins | sample MGYA00242467_ERZ724014 | MGnify/ENA metagenome assembly ERZ724014
ATCCGGCAGCCTCGCCGGCAACAACGTATGACGTTTTCTTTGATACCGACGACGATACTTTGCCGCCGCGCGCCTTTATGAGCGCCGACGCCTCGTCGCGCGTGTATCCGGAAAGCGTGCCCGTCAAAACGAACGTCAGCCCGTCAAGGAATGTTTCCTTCGGCTCGCCGCCGTCGTGCAGTTCCATCACAAGCCCTGCCTCCGAGAACCTGCGGCACAGCTCGGCTGCCGCCTCCGTTGCGAAAAATTCGGTGATGTGCCGTGCCGTTATCTCGCCGATGTCGGGGATCTCGCACAGCTCCTCCTCGCTCGCACCGAACAGAGCCGTGATCGAACCGAAGTGCTCGATCACCGCCGCAGCCGCAGCCTCGCCGGTGTGCCGTATGCCGAGCGCGTACAAAAGACGCGCCGCACCAGCGCTCTTCGAGCGCTCGATAGCCGATATGAGATTTGCCGCCGACAGCTTGCCCATGCGGGGGAGTGACTCGACGTCCTCCGCGCGCAGGGAATATATGTCCGCCGCCGACGAGATCAGCTCCGCGTCGAGCAGCAGCCGCACGACCGCCGGACCCATGCCCTCAATATTCATCGCGGGTTTCGATGCGAAGTGGATCAGCCTCCGCTCGAGCTGAGCGGGGCAGTCGGGATTTACGCAGCGGAGCGCTCCGAGACCGCTCTCGCCGTCGTCATCGGGGTCGAAATCGCCCTCGCCGTCGAACACAAGCTCGCCGCCGCACGACGGGCACCTGTCGGGAAACTCGAACGGCACTTCGTTTCCGGTTCGCGCCGACAGCACGACGCCCGCCACCTCGGGGATAATATCGCCCGCCTTCCGCAGGATCACCGTGTCGCCGATGCGGATGTCCTTCTCGCGGATTATGTCAATGTTGTGCAGCGTCGCGCGTGAGACGGTCGATCCCGCGAGCCGCACAGGCTCAAGCTCCGCCGTCGGCGTGAGAACTCCCGTACGCCCGACATTGACGCTGATCCCGAGAAGCCGCGTCTCCTTCTCCTCGGGCGGATATTTGTACGCGACCGCCCATTTCGGCGTGCTTGTCCCCTCGCCGAGGATTCGCCTCTGCGAGAGCGAATTTACCTTGATCACCGCGCCGTCAATATCGCATTCGAGAGTGTCGCGCGCCTCGCCGAGACGTTCCACCGCAGCGACAGCCTCATCGGCACTGCCGGTCACGGCAAGCACGGGGATCACCGTGAATCCGAGCTCCGCCATGCGGTCGAGCGTCTCCTTGTGCGACTGCGGCGCGTGAGCGTCACGCCACAGCTCTCCCTCCTGGTAGTTGAACACGAATATGTCAAGCCGCCGCTCCGCAGTCACTGCCGGATCGAGCTGCCGCAGGGAGCCTGCCGCAGCGTTGCGCGGATTTGCCCACAGCCGTTCCTCTGCCGCAACGCGCTCGCTGTTCTGAGCCTCGAATACAGCACGCGGCATATACACCTCGCCGCGCACGGTCAGCGACACCGCATCCGAAAGCGATTTCGGAATATTTTCGACGGTGCGAAGGTTTGCGGTCACGTCCTCGCCGATGTTGCCGTCGCCGCGCGTTGCACCGAGCGTGAATTTTCCGTCCTCGTATGTGAGCGATACCGAAAGACCGTCGATCTTCGGCTCGACCGTGAACGTGATTCCGCTCTCATCCTCACCGGCGTCGATGAGTCGGCGCTTCGCGTCATCTATAAACGCACGCAGCTCCTCCACCGAAAAAACGTCGGTGAGACTTCCCATGCGGACGTGATGCTCGACCTTGCCGAATCTGCCCGACGCACGCCCGCCGACCCGGTGGGTCGGAGATGATGCCGAGTCAAGCTCGGGGTGCTTTGCTTCGAGCGCCTTGAGCTCCTCAAACATCGCGTCGTATTCGTAGTCCGATATCACCGGCGCATCGTTTTCGTAGTACAGCTTTGAGTGGTACGCAAGCTCGCGCCGCAACCATTCTATTCTCTGGGTATCGTTCATACGTCGCTCCCGTTTGTTGTGATTTTATTATTATCGCGCAAAAGACGTGCCGATATACCATCGCCGCGGTCAAAGTGATCGCGGCGGTGTGATTTGCGGTATATTTTTCTGTCAGATAGGCTTTGCGTTCTTGAGGAGATAGTGCTCAGCCTCAGCGCACCACAGTCCGTTGTGTTCGAGCACGATGCGGTCAAGCTCGGCGAACATCGGATCGGTCTTGCCCTTCTCGCCGAAATCTGCGATCGCAGTCAGCGGCAGGCTTATGTGATTGTAGATAAGCTTCTTGCCGCCGGGGATCTTCGGCAGATTAAGAGTGGTTTCGCCTGCGGCATCAAGACCGCCGACGTGAGTGATCATCGCTGCAGGGTTGATCTTTCCGCTGTTCATCATCGCGATCGCCTCGCGCATATCGTTCGTGTTTCCGCCGCTCGTTCCGACGATGTGCGTGTACGAGTAGTGAACGTTGAAGAAGTTGAACTCGGCTTTGAAATTCTTGTCGGTCGGACCGGCGAAGAAGTTGAGGCAGCCGTCGAATCCGAGTATTGCGTCCGCCTGCTCGACAACGGGACGAACGGGCGCAAAGCAGAATACGTCGTCAAAACCCGTGCCGCCCGTGATGTCACGGAGCAGCTTTGCAGCGTCCTCAACGGAAAGCCCCTTGGTGTTCACGTATCTCAGATCGACGCCGCAGCGGCGTGCCTCCTCGACCGTGTAGATCGACTCGGCGCGTGCAAGTCTTGCATCGTCGATGTCGGTGACAACGAGCAGGGAAGGATGACGCTCCGCGTGGAGCGCGTAGTCGATCGCACCGAGACCCATGGGACCGGTGGACGCAAGAAGCGCAAGCTTTCCGCCGTCCACAATGCCCATCTTGTGCTCATACGATCCGGCGGAGGTGTGATACATTGCGTGGAACGAACCGATAATGCAGCTCATCGGCTCTGCAAGCGAGCCGTAGAAGTACGTGTCGGAATCGTAGGGCAAAAGGCAGTCCGCAAGGAGCGTCTCTATCGGAATATTCGCGTACTGCGACTCCCCGCCGCAGTAGCTGTACGAGTAGCCGGGTGCCATCTGCGAGCCCTTGTAGAAGTGTGCGGGCTGGATCGAGAAGCCCTCGCCGACGTGGAACTTGTTCTTCCAGTTTTCGCCGACCTCGGTGATAACTCCGCAGAACTCGTGTCCGACGATCGTGGGGTTCTCCTCAACGTTGTCGGGAACTCTCTTGTGCTCGCCGCCCTCGACTGCCGCCTTATATGTGCTCATGCAGATCGAGTCGGAGATTATCTTGACGCGGACGCCGTCGGGTCCGATGTCGGGCAGCTCGATCTCCTCGAGCCGCAGGTCCATTTTTCCGTGAATTCTCAGTGCTTTTGTTTTCATTTTATTTATGTGATCCTTTCATCGCAATCTTTGCTATGCCATCGCTCTCTCGTGACGGATGAGGTAATGCGTGGAGTCGATCAGGTTCGCAAACTCCGGATCCTCCATCGCACGCACGATAAAGCTTTGGCGCGGGGAGTTTACGTCCTCGCCGCTCACCTGCATAAGACCGTGCTTTTCGCACAGTCCGCGAACGCGTGCAAGCTGTGCACTTGTGTTGCGCGTCGGCATATACGTGATCCCGTCAACGCCCGAGGATGCGAGGTACGCGGCAAGCTCGTCTATGTAGTCGTCCTCGAACTTCTGCGCTGCCTTATCTCCCGTAACGCTTGCCGTGACGTCGCCGATATATGCGTAACAGAATATCGCGCCGACGCTGTGGCAGAGCTTTTCCGCCTCGGCGAGCGTCAGGCATTCGTCCGTCGCCGGAACGTATATTTTTTTGACGAACGCGCTCTTGAGGATACCTACAAGATCGTATTCAAAATACGGCGATCCTGTGTCAAGCATCATTGAGCGCTGCTTGTCCGACAGAGCCACTCCCGCGTCGGCGAGAGTCTCCGTGATCCTGTCCGCGCCGCGCCGCGCGATCATGTGCCTTGCCACGGCGAGCATGAGGTGACGCTCGGTCACGGTGCCGCCGCGCTCCGCCTCGGAGAGGGTACGCACGTCGCGCTTGTAGTCGATCTCGATGCCGCAGCCCGAGAGAATCTCGTTTATGTTGTCCGTCATGCGGCGGTTCCGATCCTCGCGGCGTGCGCGAAGCGGAACGAATGCAGCGTCAAGCTTGTCGATGTTCGCGTGCGGGACGGACTGCATCGTCATGTAGGCAAGGCCGCACTGATCGGGTGAGTTCGTGCGCCTGTCCGCGAACGGCGTGTCCACCATCGAGACGCGGCACTCAAGTCCGACGGTCGTCGGCAGCCCGATGACCGTGCCCGCGCGGATAAACTCCGCCGCGCCGGCGATCGAGTCGTGATCGACGATCCCCGCGCACGAAAGCCCCTCCGCCTTTGCCGCGAATACCGCTGCGCTCGGCGAATACGGGGAGAACGAATATATCGTGTGAATGTGATTGTTTATGTAGCGTCTGTCCTGCGGGGGAAAATCGAACCCCTTTGCCGCCGCACGGAGATTTTCAAGCCGCGCGTCCGCGTCCTTCGCATTCAGACGGTCGAGAATATTCCGGTCGATCATATCAGTTAAGCATACATTGACCGCCGGTCACGGGGATCGCCTGACCGGTCTCGTACTTCTGCTCTACGGCGTAGAAGATCGCGCGTGCGACATCCTCGGGGAAGCAGCCGCGCTTCATCGGAACCTTTGCCTCGTAGAACTTCTTCACATCCTCGACGGTTTTTGCGCCGGGAACCTTGCCTGCGCGGAGATACTGAACGAACAGTCCGCGCTCGGGATCGGTCCACAGCGGGCCGTCGAGAAAATTGCCGGGGCAGATCGCGTTGACCTTGATGTTGTGCTCGCACAGCTCAAGCGCAAACGACTGCGTAAGACCGATGCCGCCGAACTTGCTTCCGGCGTATGCGAAATTCTTGTTGCTGCCCTCAAGACCGGATTTCGAGTTCACCTCGATTATGTCGCCCATCCATTCGGGATCGGCGCGGTGCTCTGCACGCAGTACCGCAGAGGCGTATTTAACGCAGAGAAAGTACGCCGTGTAGTTGATCGACGTGACGAACTCGAACGAGTCGCGCTCAAGCTCGGCAAGCGAGCCGGATTTCACAACGCCGGCGTTGTTTACGAAAATGTCAAGTCCGCCGAAATGCTCGACGGTCGATCCGATCATGGCGGCGACGCTCTCCTCGTCGGTGACGTTTACGCGAACTGCGAGCGCACCCTCGCCGAGAGTATCTGCAACTGTTTTTGCAAGATCAAAGTTGAGGTCGGCGATAACGACATCCGCGCCCTCGCGGTGCATTGCCTCGGCAATGCCGCGGCCGAAGCCCTGCGCACTGCCGGTGACGATCGCGATCTTGCCGGAGAGACGTCCCGGACGCGCCGATCGTTTGCCGATCCGCTCGGCGGCACGCGCCTCGTATTCAGACATATCAATCATAGTATTCTCCAAAGCTTACCCGTACTGTCGCACGGTTTTTATCATTATATTGCAATTATAGCACACTCCGACAGCCTTTTCAAGCTTGTCATGGCGGGGCGGCGCGGAGAAAATCCGCACGTGCGGCGGTGGCGATTTGTGCATTACATCAGCGCCTGTCCGTTTATGACGAGCTTGAACGCAAGCGCGAGCTTTTCCGCCGCTTTGCGGCACATGATCATGCGCCCGAGAAATATCTCAAAATAGTCCATGACCGCGCTGAAATTTGTGTCGATCGTGAGGGAGAGGGTTATGGTCGCGGCATCGCGGTCGATCGTCAGGTGCGACTCCCTTACAGAGTAGTTCACGCGGTCGTGAATGTCGAAATTCTTTATATCCGTATTACGCACGCGCGTATATCTTACATCGGATTTGTCTGCGATAATGAGCGCGGCTGCGACGGCGTTAACTGCGACGCCGGTACCTTCATCGTGATTGCCGATCGCGGCGACGATTGTCGCAATATCGGCGGGATCCATGTTGAGGTTGTCGAGAATACGGAACGCCATGACTGCGCCGCTCTGCGAGTGATCGACCCTGTTTACGAGATTGCCGATGTCGTGCATATATCCGGCGATCCGGGCAAGCTCGATCTCGTGCGGGTCGTACCCCATGGTCTCGAGAATCTCCGCCGCAGTCGCGGATACCTTTGTTACGTGTGCGAAGCTGTGTTCGGTGAATCCGAGCGCCGAGAGCGCCTCATCCGCTTTTATTATATATGTCCGCAGCGGTTCGTATTTTTTGATGTCTTCGAGTGTCAGCATGAACGCCTCCGATCTTTCCGCATTCTTTGATATCGGTTAAATAAACTCAAATATTTCTTCTGAAATATTGTACCACAAAACGGTGGAAAAAGCACGGACAAAGGCAAGATTTTACACATTTTTTAATAAAAAGAACCGCCGCGATCGCGACGGTTCTGAAGCAGGAGCTGTAAGCCGGGTTCTGTCTTGTACTGCCATCTATCTTAGCGCCGCGTTGCCGCGCCGCTTTTCGCCACCTGCGGAACTGTGCCGGGCCGACACGGGAATATTCCCGTCCGCATACGGTGTTGCTTCGGATAGGGTTTACATTTGCACACAGTCGCCTGTCGTGCCGGTGAGCTCTTACCTCGCCTTTCCATCCTTACCGTCCGTGAGGACGGCGGTCTATTTCTGTTGCACTTTCCCTGGAGTCGCCTCCGGCGGTCGTTATCCGTTATCCTTGCCCTGTGAAGCCCGGACTTTCCTCACACCAATACCTTTCGGCAACATGGCGCGCGGCAGTCCGCTCCTCTCCGCAGAATATTATATAGGACATTTAAGCTTTTGTCAAGGATAGAGTGAATCATACAGCGCCTGAAAACTTTTGTCAAGAACGTACTGAATCATATAGCGTCTGAAAAAATCAGTCGTTGTTTGTACCGTCCCGCTTTCCCCGCCGACGCTTCACGCATTCGGTCAGAAGATATTCGATCTGACCGTTCACCGAACGGAAATCATCCTCCGCCCACGCCGCGATCTCGGCGTAAAGCTTCTCGGATAGGCGCAGCGGGATCTGTTTTTTCTTGTTATCCTCCATCGGGTGAGATCAATACAGCGATCCGGAGTTTACGATCGGCTGAGCATCGCGGTTGCCGCAGAGCACAACGAGCAGATTCGATACCATCGCCGCGCGGCGTTCGTCGTCGAGATCAACAACATTGCCTTCGCTCAGGCGCTCAAGCGCCATCTCTACCATGCCGACCGCGCCGTCAACTATCATCTTGCGAGCGTCGATTATCGCCGACGCCTGCTGACGCTGAAGCATCACTGCCGCGATCTCGGGAGCGTATGCGAGGTACGTGATCCGCGCCTCGATTATCTCAAGTCCCGCCGCACTGACCTTCTCCTGAATCTCGTCGCGTATGCGCTGCGCAACGACCTCGCTTGAGCCGCGCAGGCTGCCCTCGTCCGCAACACCGTCGCCCGTCGTGTCAACGTTCGGAGCAATGTCGTAGGGATATATCCGCACAATGTTGCGCAGTGCGCTGTCGCACTGGAGCGACAGGTATTCCTTGTAGTTGTCAACCGCGAATACAGCCTTTGCCGTGTCAACCACGCGCCACATTACGGCGATGCCGATCTCTACGGGATTGCCGAGACAGTCGTTGATCTTCTGACGGTTGTTGTTGAGCGTCATTACCTTGAGCGAGATCTTCTTGCTCACAAGCTCGACCTGCATCTCTCCGGTTGAGGAGATCACAACAGGCTTCGCCGCACCGTGATCAACGTCGCCGCTCTGATTCAGCTTTGTTTTTGCTGCCGGATTTACCGCCGTGCAGAACGGGTTGACGTAGTAGAAGCCGTTGCCCTTGAGCGTCCCGACGTATTTGCCGAACAGCGTCAGAACGAGCGCCTCGTTCGGGCGAAGCACCTTCAGCCCGACAAGCGGGATCCAGCCGAGGCAAAGCCAAATGCCGGATACTACGATGCCTGGGACGATCATGTATACAGCGCTTGCCACAAGACCGGCGATCGCGCACAGGTACAGAACTACCGTGAGAACCAACGCAGCCATGCCGTTTTTCTTTGTTGTGAGTATCTTTTCTTCCATTTTCGGAATTCTCCTTTTCTGTGATATCATAATGATATCATAAAGATATTCAGCTGTCAATGAATACCGAATACCCGTGCAATATTTGTATAATCCGTGAATTTTTGAAGTGAGATGCGCCGTTTTTTTGTTGCATGTTGACATATGGCATTATTTATGATATATTGGTAACGTAAGGAAGACGGCGGGGTGATACCGATGCAGCGCAAAAACGCGGCAGGAACATGAATTCTACGGAGGAACGATTATGAAAACAAGGATCATAGCATTGCTTGTGCTTGCGCTCGCGCTCACCGCGTGCAGCGGCAAGAAGGATCCCGCAGAGGACGGAAAAACCACCGATATGCAGACGCGTTTTGTTGAGAGCACGATCGGAACCTCGGCTGAAGCTGTTCCGGCGCCCGCATCGCACACAGATGCCGAGCGTGCGGACGCCGTGTTCGGCGATCATTCGCTTCTGATGCAGACGAGCGGAACTCCCGAGGAGATACAAAGTCTGAATGATGCGAATTTGAAATATCTGTTCGAGAGGGCAAAGGACGGGGTGTACATCACGCCGGAGCTTGAGGCACTCGCCGACGAATGCGGAGACCGCGCCGTCGCCGTGCAGATCATGCTGTTTGATGCCGTTTCGGATGAGCCGAAGCTCGCAGACGCGGCGATGTACGATGAAATGCTTTCCGGGTACGGTCGGGATCATGCCGAGTTCGGGACGGCGGGGCGCGTTTTGTACCTTTTTCCCGATGAGGTGGAATCGCTGAAATGCCCCGACGGATATCGCGCCGTATGCGGAACGGTGAGCCTGCGCGACGGTGCCCCGCGCCGCGGCAGCGCCGAATTTACCGCCGCAGTTGATGCTCTCGGCGAGGGTGACGCACTTGTTTACGTTTATCCGAAGAACGATGCGGCGAGCACTCTTTCGTCGGACGAAACGGGCGACGAGCGTTTTGAAAAATACTATGCGCTTACCGCCGCGACGGACGATGAGATAGGAGCGCTTCGTGATGCGGCTTCCGCCTGCGGAGTTTCCGACAGTGCGCTGATCGTGCCGTCTCTTGCACGCCTTCAGGCGAGGATGACCGCGTCGCAGATCGCGGAGATTCCCGACGGACTTCCCGTCGTGCTTATTGAAGAATAAAAATACCGCAGGTGCGGGGATACTCAGACCGGGCGTTCCTGCACCTGCGCCGTATAATATCAAAAAGCGAGCACCGACCGAAGAATGCTTACGGTCGTGCCCGCTTTTGTTGTTATCCGAAATGCTTGCTGTGAGGCGTCTCACATTATCCCGCGAGAGCAAGGATTGCGTCGTAGTCCACGGTGACGCTGTCGCCGATGCCGGATTCAAATTCGGCGATCTTCGCGTCAAACGCCGCGCGTGCTACTGCGTCCTTGGCATCGTGAAGCCACACGGGCGTGCCCGATCCCTTGAAGTACAGCAGATATCCGCATCCGTCGGATGCCGATATTGCCATCGCGTCGCCGACCGCGCGTGCGGGATCGCGCACCCATGCCGCGACTTCTTCGCACGGCATATCGGAATACGTCGTGCCGAGCATGAGTCCGCCGGAGTATGCGGTGGGATCGTCACTGTACCGCGCCGCGAGCGCTGCGATACCGTCCTCGCCGCCCTCTTTTTCGAGCCACTGCTCGTACAGCGACTGCGCCGTCTCGCCCGGTGCCTCGCTGCGTGCGTCGGTCAGCTTTACCATGCGGAAATCCCATGTCGGGGTCTCGATCCTGTGCGGAAGCGTCACAGCCATCGTCACCGTGTATCCGCTGGACTTTGTCTCAACGAACGTATCGCCTACGGCGCGGCCGTCGCCGGCAAAATATTTGCCCGCCTCACCGTCGTCCGATACCGTGACACCCGAGCGCTCGAGCGCGTCGGGGATCCCGCTCTTGTCGCTGTCGGTCTGCGAGAGAGCCGGTACGGCGGCGAGAACCGCGTTCGCGAATTCCGCCGGTGTCGTTGCTTCTTTGAGCGCGTCGCGGAGCTTTTCATCCGACGTCGAGTACCGAACAAGATCGTATTTCAGAAAATCGTCGGGGTGATTTTCGGCGTATTCATCTCCCTCGGCGTCGCTCACCTCGTGCGACAGTATTACGGATTCCTCGTATCCCTCGCACATCACGTACATCTCGACGCAGAGCCTTATTGCGTCAATGGTCACTTCCTCGCCGAACGTCGCGCACACATAGTCAGCCGTGCTCATCCCTGCGTTCTCTGCCGCAGCCGAAATGTATGAAACGGTCTCCTTTGCGCGGTACAGCATCCCCTCATCGGGGGAGAATCCGTCAGCCTTCGCTGCCTCGCAGTATACAAGCATTTTCTTTATGTTGTCGGCGGTGTATTCGGCAAGCGACTGCGCCGAGATGGATTCCGCCGCCATGCTCGTGCCCATGGCAAGCTTGTCGCAGTAGAGCTGATACAGCGTCATCTCACGCGAGAATGTGAAATTTTCGGACTGCGCCACAGGCCCGTCCGACTTTGCTTTGCATCCGCAGAATATCATCAAAGCGGCACACAAAAGCGCCGCGATCCGTCCATGCTTCATTATTTATACCATACCTTTTCGGGTGATACCGTTATTATATCAGTGAAATACATTCAAGTCAATACGCGCTTGTGCGGCTGCTGTGCCGCTCTGCCTCAAGAATGTGACCGATCTTCCCGAAAAAGCGTGTGTTTGTCTTGATTTTGCGGGGAAATAATACTATAATGTATTATGGAATAATTTTAACACGGGATGGATGTTCTGATGAACAACGGATTTATAAAAATAGCGGCGGCAACGCCTGTCCTTCGCGTGGCTGATGTTATGCACAACGCGGAACAGATACTGCGCATCACGGGCGACGCCGTCCGCACGGGCGCTCATGTGCTTGTTTTCCCCGAGCTTTGCCTTACCGGCTATACCTGCGGCGACCTCTTCGGGCACGACGAGCTTTTGTCGGCGGCTGAGAGTGCGCTCCTTTACGTTGCACGTGAGACTGCCGACACCGAAATGCTCATCTTCGTCGGCATGCCGCTCCGGCACAGATCAAAGCTGTACAACTGCGCAGCGGCGCTGTACGGCGGCCGCGTTCTCGGCATTGTGCCGAAGTCGAATATACCGAACTACTGTGAGTTCTACGAGGCGAGAAAATTCGCCGCCGCACCCGACGGAGTTTCTGAGGTGATGCTCGACGGCAAGTCAGTGCCGTTCGGCACGAAGCTCTTGTTTGAGTGCCCCGGTATGCCGGATTTCAAGGTCGCGTGCGAGATATGCGAGGACGCGTGGGTCGCGTCACCGCCGTCGATTGCACACACCGGTGCCGGTGCGTCCGTTATCGTGAATCTGTCCGCATCAAACGAAACCGCCGGAAAGGCGGAGTACCGCCGCTCGCTCGTCCGCTCGCTCAGCGCGAGCCTTGTCTGCGCGTATGCGTATGCCGACGCGGGCGACGGAGAATCCACGACGGATATAGTGTTCTCCGGACACGATATGATCGCTCAGAACGGAACGGTCACAGCCGAGGCTGAACCGTTCTCCGGTAAAGAGCTTATAGTTGCAGCCGCAGACCTCGGGCACATCGCTTACGACCGGCGAAATATCACCACAAGAGATGCCGACGCCGACGACGGATATGTGCATATTCCGTTTGATATGCCTGTACGTGAGTGTGAGCTTCACCCGATGCCGGGAACGGCATTTGCGGGCTACTCGCCGGATCCGCGTCCGTTTGTCCCCGCCGATGCCGTACGCCGCGACGAAAGATGCCGCCTTATCCTCGGGATACAGGCGAACGGACTTGCTTCGCGCATCCGCGCCGCTCACGCATCCGCACTTGTAATAGGAATTTCCGGCGGACTTGATTCGTGCCTTGCGCTCATCGTCGCGTGCCTCGCGGCGGACAAGACCGGGCTTGACAGAAAATCGGTTTACGCCGTGACGATGCCGTGTTTCGGCACGAGCGGGCGCACCCGCCGCAATGCGGAGGAGCTGTGCCGCCTGCTCGGCGTGGGCTTCGAGTGCATCGAGATCGCAGATGCGGTGAATCTGCACTTCCGCGATATCGGTCACGATCCCGAGGTGCGCAATGTGGTGTATGAGAATTCTCAGGCGCGCGAGCGTACTCAGATCCTTTTTGACCTCGCGAACGCGAGATCGGCGCTGCTCGTCGGAACGGGAGATTTGTCCGAGCTTGCGCTCGGCTTTGCCACGTACAACGGCGATCATATGTCGAGCTACGGCGTGAACGCGGGAGTTCCGAAAACTCTCGTCCGCTATCTCGTTCGCTACTACGCTGAAAAATCGGAGAGGGAAGGCTCCCCCGAGCTTGCGGCGGTGCTTCTCGATATTCTTGCGACTCCGGTCAGCCCCGAGCTGCTCCCCGCCGACGAGAACGGCGAGATCGCTCAGGAGACGGAGAGCCTCGTCGGACCGTATGAGCTGCACGACTTTTACCTCTATCATACGCTCCGCTACGGCGAGCGCCCGTCAAAGATCTACCGTATGGCGCGGCTCGCGTTTGACGGTTATTTTTCCGACGTTGATATAAAGAAGTGGATGCGCGTCTTCCTGCGCCGCTTCTTCACGCAGCAGTTCAAGAGATCGTGCCTGCCCGACGGACCGAAAGTCGGATCGGCTGCTCTCTCCCCGAGAGGGGACTGGCGTATGCCGAGCGATGCCTCAGCCGCGCTTTGGCTTGATGAGATCGAGAGACTCTGATACGGCCCTGTCACAGAACAAAATACAAATACTCCGCGCGCCGGAGCTACCGAAAGGATAAAACTCATGTTTGCAAAAGACAATCTTGCGCTTCTCTGCGATTTTTACGAGCTTACAATGGGCAGAGGATATTTTCACAGCGGACACCGCGATACTA
>ENA-UOOA01005609-UOOA01005609.1-human-gut-metagenome-genome-assembly--contig:-P61old-NODE-5609-length-12904-cov-4.389291_pt1 | contig 12904 bp, 7 predicted proteins | sample MGYA00242467_ERZ724014 | MGnify/ENA metagenome assembly ERZ724014
TGGACGAGCGCTTCGGTTCTGGTATCGATGGAGGACGTCGCCTCGTCGAGAATCATGACCGGAGTATCTGCCACGGCGGCTCTGGCAATGGAAAGCAGCTGCCGCTGACCCTGCGAGAGGTTTGCGCCGTTGGACGTGAGCATGGTGTTGTAGCCCTCGGGAAGGCGTGTGATGAAGTCGTGCGCGTTGGAGAGCTTTGCTGCCGCGATGCACTCTTCATCCGTTGCATCGAGCTTTCCATAGCGGATGTTCTCCATGACAGTTCCGGTGAAGAGGTTCACATCCTGCAGAACAATGCCCAGAGAGTGGCGCAGGTCCGCCTTTTTGATGTGGTTGATGTTGATGCCGTCGTAGCGGATTTTGCCGTCGGCAATATCATAGAAGCGGTTGATCAGATTCGTAATTGTCGTCTTGCCGGCGCCTGTTGCGCCGACGAAGGCGAGCTTCTGACCGGGCTTTGCATAAAGCGAGACATTGTGAAGCACTGTCTTATCCGGCACATAGCCGAAATCCACGTCAAAGAACCGCACGTCGCCTTGGAGCAGCCGGTACTCCATCGTGCCGTCGTCCTTCTGGTGCTGCCACGCCCACTTGCCCGTGCGCTCGGCGCAGGGGACGATTGTGCCGTTTTCCTCGCGGCAGCGCGTGAGCGTGACGGTTCCTTCGTCGCTTTCCGGCTTCTGGTCCAGCAGATCAAAGATTCTGCCAGCGCCCGCAACCGCCATCGCAACGGCGTTCATCTGCTGCGAGACCTGCGAAACGTTAGCGGTAAACTGCTTGCACATGCCGAGATACGACGCAACCGCCGAGATGGACAGGGGAGCGGCGATGGTTCCGAGCGTGACGAGGTTTTGAATCGAAAGGTTCGGAATCAGACCGTTCGAGGTGATCAGCAGACCACCTGCAAATGCGGTAAGGACGTAAAGCAGATTTCCAATATTGCCCATGATCGGCATGAAGATGTTTGCAAAGCGGTTTGCCTCGCGCGCGTCGCGGAAGAGCTGATCGTTGAGCTTGTCAAAATCCTGCTTTGCCGCTTCCTCGTGGCAGAAGACCTTGACGACCTTCTGACCGTTCATCATTTCCTCGATGAAGCCTTCTGCTTTGCCGAGGGAGTTCTGCTGGCGGACAAAGTATTTTGCGGACTTGCCGCCGATATTTTTGGTGGCAAGCGTCATGCAGACGATGCCGAGAATGACGACGAGCATCAGCGGCAGGCTGTAATAGACCATCATGCACAGCACGCCGAGCACCGTCAGACCGCAGGACAGAAGGTTCGGCAGACTCTGGGAGACAACCTGACGCAGAGAGTCTGTATCGTTCGTGAAACGCGACATGATATCGCCGCGCGGCGTCTGATCAAAATAGGAGATCGGCAGGCGCTGCATGGTCGAGAACATGCGCACGCGCGTCTTGTGCAAAAAGCCCTGCGTGACATGCGCCATGAGCTGGGTATAGATCGTCGTGAGAATCAGGCTGACAAGATAGAGCGCTGCCATCGTAAAGAGCGCCTTTGTCAGCTTCGGCAGAATCGCTGCCCAGCCAGAGGTCAAGCCCTCTTCAATATAGCGGGTGATCGTTTCAATATACGCTGCCGGCGCAACACCAATGAGCGCGGACAAGACAATGCAGATTAAAACGATGGTCAAATGGACCGGATAGTCGCTGAAAACCTGCTTCATGAGCCGGTTCAGGACCTTGAAATCCATCTTGCCGCGTCCGGCGCCGATGGGAGCCTTTCCGTGCGGAACCCTGTTAGCCATGGTTTTCACCTCCTGCCTTGTTCTGCGAGTCATAGACCTCTTTGTAGATTGTACTGGTTTTGAGAAGCTCCTCATGCGTGCCGCTGGACTCGATGCGCCCGTTATTCATGACGAGAATCAGGTCGGCGTCCTGCACCGAGGAAATGCGCTGGGCAATGATGAACTTCGTCGTGTCGGGGATTTCCTCACGCATCGCCTGGCGGATGAGCGCGTCCGTCTTCGTGTCGACCGCGGAGGTCGAGTCGTCGAGAATCAGGACCTTCGGTTTTTTCAGAAGCGCTCGCGCAATGCAGAGCCGCTGCTTCTGACCGCCGGAGACGTTTGTGCCGCCCTGCTCGATATAGGTGTCATATTTGTCGGGGAAGGTCTGAATGAATTCGTCTGCCTGCGCAAGGCGGCACACGCGCACCAGATCTTCGTCCGTTGCGTTTTCATCGCCCCAGCGGAGATTTTCCTTGATGGTACCGGAGAACAGAACATTCTTCTGGAGCACTACGGCAACCTGATTGCGAAGCGACTCCAGATCGTAGTCGCGCACGTCGTGCCCGCCGACGAGAACACGACCTTCCGTCGCGTCATACAGACGGGAAATGAGCTGGATGAGGCTTGTTTTGGAAGAACCGGTGCCGCCGATGATGCCGACGGTCTGCCCGGAAGGAATATGCAGATTGATGTTTTCCAGCGCCATGCGATCCGCCTTTGCGGAGTATTTGAAGCTGACATTTTCAAAATCCACGCTGCCGTCCGGCACATCATAGATGGGGGAGTCCGGGTTATGGAGGTCGCTTTCCTCGTCGAGCACCTCGCAGATACGCTTTGCCGAAGCCGACGCCATGGTAATCATGACGAAGACCATCGAGAGCATCATCAGCCCCATCAGAATCTGCATGGAGTAGGTGATCATGCTCGTCAGCGCGCCGACATTCAGATACGTGCCGCCGGACTGGACAATGAGCTTTGCCGCGAAGTAGCTGATCAGGATGCGGCAGACCGAGATGCAGAACTGCATGAGAGGATTGTTGAGCGCGAGGATTTTCTCTGCGCGCAGGAAATCACCGCGCACATCGTCAGACTCGGCAGTGAACTTTTCGGTCTCATAGTCTTCGCGCACGAAGCTCTTGACCACGCGCATTGCCTGCACGTTTTCCTGCACGGAGTTGTTGAGCCGGTCGTACTTCTTGAAGACTGCCTTGAAAAGCGGCATTGCCGTCTTTGCCATCAGATACAGACAGAAGCCGAGGACCGGAATGATGCCGGCGAAGATGAAGGCAAGCTGCTTGCCGACCTGAATGGACATCACCGTCGCAAAAATCAGCATCATCGGCGCGCGGACCGCCATACGGATCATCATCATGAACGCCTGCTGCACGTTCGACACGTCGGTCGTCAAGCGCGTCACAAGAGACGACGTGGAGAAGCGGTCGATATTCGAGAACGAAAAATCCTGCACCTTATAGTATAAATCCCGGCGCAGATTCTGGGCAAAGCCCGCTGCCGCCGATGCGCAGAACCAGCCGGAGGCGGAGCCGCAGGCAAGAGAGAGCATGGCGACGAGAAACAGCTTGAGCCCAAACTGCAGAATGACGTTCATCGAGCAGCCGGCTTGAATGTTATTGATGAGCTCGGCGGTGAGAAGAGGAATGACGCATTCACACGAAACCTCGCCAAGCATGAAAAGCGGCGTGAGGACCGTGTCGCGTTTATGTTGCCGGATGCATCCGGCGAGACGTTTGATCATGGTTTGCATTCCTCCTTGATGCAGTCAAAATCGACACAGACATCGAGATTCTTTGCTGCAAGGTCCAGCAGACGAACGAGCGTGTCAATCTCGCTTTCCTGCATGCCGGCAGTCATCGTCTGCTCGTTGGTCAGGATGTGCTGCCAGATTTCCTTTTGACATTCGGCAGCTTTTTCGGTCAGGACAATGCGCTTGTAGCGCCGGTCGTCCGGGTCCGGCTCGCAGCTCAGAAAGCCCTTGCTCTCCAACCGCTGCAAAAGCCCCGAGACGGTGGGGTGGGTGAGATTGAAGCGCCGCTCGATGTCCTTCGGGTAGACGACCTCGCCCTGTCGCTCGGACAGATAACGGATGATAAACGACTGCTGACCGGTCAGATCCAGGTCGCAGAGCTTTCGGTCGATTGCCTGCCGGATTGCCTGCGAGAGAATGCGGACCCGGTGACCGAGATGGCGTGGGGCGTTCATGGGTCAAAACCTCCAAAAAAGTAGCATGCTACGTACATTAGGTAGCATGTTACATTTTATCAGATTTCCGGAAAAGCGCAAGTGACGTTTTTCATAAATTGTGTGCGGAGAAACCGCAGGTTTTGTGTATCATGCTGCAAATCAGCGGAGCAGCGGCAGCAGCGTCTGCCACGGAAGCGTCTTCCGGTCAAAGACGCGCAGAAGAAGCCGAAGATTCTCCTCCGAGTGCTCGACCTCCTTGCTGTAAAGCCCTGCAAGTGAAAGCAGCGCTTGAGGCGTCCGGCTGTCCTGCGCGGAAAAGAGCGCGGCGATGCTGACAACATGGAACACACAGCTTTGCACCTGAGAAAGAAGTTTTCCGTCGACGCTTGCCTTCAAAAAATAGCGCCAGAGGAAATAGACCGTCAGCTGCTCCCACTGCACGGAAAACGCCGGGTCCAGCGCGTGCGCAGGCGCGTTTCCGGCGCACCGGTCCAGAAGGCGGGGAAAGTCCTGCGTCAGATGCTCCATGTTGTTGAGAATCAGCCAGCAGGGCAAGAAGCGCGCCTCTTTCTGCCGGAGCCGCCGGGCATGGGAAAGCGCCCGCCTGCAGCGCGCAAGACTTGAAAATTGCGCGAGCAGTGCGTCGAGCCTTCCGTATGCCGCCTCGTCCAGCAGCTTTTGCAGCCGCACGGCAAACAGCAGCAGAAGCCCGAGCCGGTCGAAAATGGACAGCGACCGGTTCTGCACAAGCGCAATTGCCGTATCGCGCGCACAGCGCAGGGCAAGATACCGTTCGGGGTCTAAATCGTTGCAGCCTGAGACCGGAACGCCGTCCTCGTGCGAGACAAACGTGACCGACGCGTCATGCTCCAGCAGAAGCTTTGCCGCTGCTGGGCAGGAGATGCTGAGCGTCAGCTCCTTGGTGCTGCCGTACTCCTCATAAAAGCGCGGATGCTGCCGGCAGGTATTGCAGAGCCCTTCTTCACCCAGCGCCAGCTGGACTCGGCAGAGTCCGTCCTCGCGCAGCAGGGGACAGTGTCCGTCCGTAAGGCGGAACATGGTGTCTCCATCCGCGTCCTGCGTGAGCGCGGCGCGCACCTCGTCTCCGAATGCGCCGGGAAGTTTCGGATAGCGTGCGAGGGTGTCTTCGTCTAAGATAATTTCCCAGTCCTTACAGCATGTATCCGGGCACGCGCCGGCAAGACAGCGAAAGCTTGATGCATAATCCGGTTCCAATATTTTCATGGACAATCGCCTCTTTTCTCCAAAAGATGATACCATGTTTCATGCAATTTCGTCAATTGCCAAGGTTACATAATTATGATATACTATTCCGGCACACGTAAAAAACCGGAAAACCGATACAGTGGAAAGCGCTTCTGCTGCGCGGATTTCCGATACGGATAGATCATTTTGAAGGGAAATTCTATGAAACAACTCAAACGCTCCTATGTGCGCAGTTCGCGGCTATTGTTTGCGCTGCTGCTTGCCTGTATGATTGCAGGCTCCATTTACGATTTCCAGATTTCAAGCTTTCTGTACCCCGGAAAGGAGAGCAGCTTCGGGCAGTTTTTTGCCGCGTTCGGCGAGCTTCCGGCGTTTCTGGCGCTCATCTGCGCAGGCGTACTGCTGTTCCGGCACCGGGGCTGCCTGAGAAGAGACTGGAACGTATTGTTTCTGATCGGCGCGTTCGGCTTGATATTCGGCGGCATTTTCCTGTCGGTCCATGAGGCAACGGACAATGTACCCGCCATGCCCGCGTGGGTGCCGCTGATGGTGACGGTGTTCTTTGCGGCGCTTTGCTCGGCGGCGCTGCTGCTGGTAACCTCCGGCGCGCAGGGAAAGACGGTGATCCGCTTTGTGCTGACGCTCATTTTTGTCTGTGTGGGGACAATGCTCTTGATCAACATCATCAAGGTCCCCTGGGGCAGAGCCAGAATGCGGCTGATTGCCTCGACGGGAAATGCCAGCTACTTTACGCCGTGGTGGAAGGCGGGAAGCAGCCTTAAAAACCAGTTGGTCGCCGAAGGCGTATCGTCTGACGAATTCCGCTCGTTCCCGTCCGGGCATACCGCCTGCGCTGCCTGCGCGATGCTCGCTGCGCTTCTGCCTACGGTATCCAAGCGGTTCCGCGGAAAGGAAAAACGACTGGGGCTTTCCGGCGCGCTCTGGACCGCGATTGTCGCGTTCTCCCGGCTTCGTATGGGTGCGCACTTTCTGACGGACGTGACCATGGCGTGGCTCGTTACGCTGGGGCTGACGGTGCTGGGCGTGTATCTGTTCTATTTCAACAAGAAATTCTTCCAGTTCGTCTGGGATCTTATCTCCGAGCGCGAGGAACAGACCTACGAGGAAGCATAAACTTTGCAGTGTTTCTTGCCTGCAGACGTATTTCATTCATCAAAACCCCGCCGGAAGGAAACCTTCCGGCGGGGTTCTGTTATTCTTCTACTCTGTGATAGACAAAGGCGTTCGGGACCGGACGAGAGCCGGTGTAGCGCGTATTGGGGTTCGAGCCGCGGATGACGTATTCGCCGTCGTACCACATCATGGCACTGGTGCCGCCGTCGACGTTCATTGCCTGCTGCGCATTGTGCTTTTGCAGAATTCTGGCGCACTCGTTGACGTCGGTGCCGAGGATGCCCTCGGTGTAGATACGACCCTCGACCACGAGCAGCAGCATCTCATACTTGTCGGACTGACCGATGCACACGCGCGGGTTCGTTTCGACCCAGTAGTCGCTCACGAGAAGCTCACCATCGATGATGATGGGCGGCTGGAATTCGGTCGCGTCGCGGCAGTCTTCGCTGACTTCCTTGTCGACCTTTTTGATGTATATCAGGTTGTCTTCGTGAATCTCCAGCCGGTAATACTGGAAGCCGGCGTAGGAATTGTAGTGCGTGCCGTAGCCGTGTCCGTTGCTCATAGCATAGCCCGCGATCAGACCGCCGTTGCCGTTGCCCCAGTTGCCCTGCGCGTCAATGTCAATGAAGCCGGAGCAGGTGGTGGCAAGAATGCCGTTGTGCGCGCTGGCAATATCGCCCGTCAGCTGACCATAGGTGCCGACGCCCGCAGAGTTTTCCACGTTGAGTCTGGACGGGTCCTTTGCGATGGCAAGCACGCCCCGGTAACCGGAGCCGGTCACTCGCACGAGCATGATCTGCTCTTTGGCGTTGATGGCGAGGACCTGCTCACCCATGGTCGTCTGAATGGACGTGCCGTTGTCGTCAAGCCCTGCCTCGTTGATGTTGATGTTCTCCCAGCCGTTATCCAGAACCGATGGATTTTCTTCAACATACGCCTCCATCGTCGGTTGGTCCAGCTCCCAGAACAGTTCGTAGAACGCTTCCTTCGCCAGCGCCTGCTCGTCTTCGGGCGTCATGGTCTCGGTCGGAAGCTCCGTGACCGCGGTGTCGACCGGCTTGACCTCCGGCTCTTCGGGTGCGGTGGGTGTTGTGTCCGCTGGCTTTGCGCCCCAGGAGGACTCCTTGTCGCCGAGCGCTTCCATCGACTCGGTGCGCTTGCGCATGACATCGTCTACCACCGACTCCGGCAGCAGATACGTTGCCAGCCACTGGTGGCGCATGGTAGACATCGCAGTCTGGATGTAAATCGTGCGCCATTTTGCGACGAAGGCATTGTTCGTGTAGCAGCAGAAGAAGTACAAGCCTTCCAGACATAGAATCACGGTCAGCCAGACGGCAAGCACCTTCAGCGGCTTCTTCTTTTTTTGTTTCTTTTCCTTTGGCGCCTGCTCTGAATCCGGTTTGCGCTTGCCTGCGACACGCGCGGCGGATCGGGAGTTGCCAAACAGTTTCATTTGCGGCATAAAATCTCTCCATTATGGAAGTATAGTTTGTCAGATATATCGCATAGACTTCATCATTCTATCATATTCCGGCTTGAGAATCAACAATTTGCGCGGGCTTTGGAATTTTTAAGATTTTTCTGCCGCAAAAAACAGGCGGGCAGCTCCGAAAAGCTGTCCGCTTTGGGTGTTATGCAGATAAGAGTGTTTCCAGCCGCTCGCGAATCAGATGCATCAGCCGCCCGTTTTCGGGCATTTCCCGAAGCTCTGCGGGGTCACACAGACGCGCCAGATCCTCGGACAGATAGCCGTCTTCAAATACGTCGACGCCGGCTTTCGACAGGCAGTCGGCAAAATGCATCAGATCTTCGTTGCCGTCCAGCTCGCCGCGCTTGTGAAGCGCGCCAGCCCATCCGGCGATCGTTGCCAGAGGATTGGTGGAAACCGGCTTTCCTTCGCGCCACTTGTGGTAGTGGTCGACGACCGTGCCGTGTGCCGCTTCGTATTCGAAGTTCCCGTCCGGGGAGACAAGAACGCTGGTCATCATCGGAAGACTGCCGGAGGCGGCGGCAATCAGGTCGCTCATGACGTCTCCGTCGTAGTTTTTGCACGCCCAGATGATGCCGCCTTCCGAGCGGATGACCTTTGCCGCAACATCGTCAATGAGTGCATAGCGGTAGTTGAGTCCAGCCTCGTCAAAGCGTGCCTTGAATTCTTCATCGAAGACCTTCTGGAACAGGAGCTTGAAGGTCTGGTCGTAGTCTTTGGAAATGGTATCCTTGCTGGAGAACCAGACGTCCTGTTTCACATTCAATGCGTAGGTAAAGCAGCAGCGGGCAAACGACAAGATGGAGTCGTCGCGGTTGTGCATCGCCTGCAGAACGCCGGGCCCCTTGAAATCGTAGACCGTCTGGCGGGAGGTCTCGTGCCCAGCCTCGTCGGTGAAGACCAGCTCCGCCTTGCCGGGACCGGGGACGCGGTACTCGACTGCCTTATAAAAGTCGCCGTAGGCGTGGCGTGCGATGGTGATCGGCTTTTTCCAGCAGGAGACGACCGGCTTGACCTTGGAAATCAGAATCGGCGTGCGGAAAACTGTGCCGTCGAGCATGGCGCGGATGGTCGCGTTCGGCGATTTCCAGAGCTTTTTGAGGTGATATTCCTCCTGCCGCTGCAGATTTGGCGTGATGGTTGCGCACTTGACGCCGACATGCAGGCGCTTGATTGCCTCTGCTGCCTCTACGGTGACGGCGTCTTCTGTTTTGTCGCGGTTCTGGATGGAAAGATCGTAATATTCACGATTCAGTTCCACGAAGGGAAGAATCAGCTCGTCTTTGATCATGCCCCAGAGGACGTGTGTCATTTCATCGCCGTCGAGCTCGGCAATGGCGTTTTGCATTTTGATTTTTTCCATGGTTACTCTCTCCTCTGTGCGGCGTAGTGATTCATCAGGCAGCCGCGAAGCAGCAGTTCGCGCTCTTCGGCAGATGTGTTTTTGAGATACAGCGTCAGCTCCTCCAAAGAGCCGTCCGCGTGCAGAAGCTTTGCCGGGAAGACTTCATCTCCGGCTTCCACTCTGCGCTTTACATCCGGCACGTAGATGAAATCGCCGGGACAGCCGGTAAACTCTGCGTCCGGCGCAAGCGTGAACGGGAGCATGCCCCAGTTGACACAGTTCGAGCGATAGCGCTTGGTTGCAAATTCATAGCAGATATTCGCGCAGCCGCCGAGCACTCTCTGGCACGATGCTGCCTGCTCGCGCGCAGAACCGTCTCCGGGCTTGTTGGCAAAGATCACCGAGCCGAGCTGCATCGTCTTTGCTGCATCGTTTGTAAGAAGCAGCTTTGACAGCACCTCTTCCAGCTCCGGCGGAACCAGACCGTCCTGACATGCCAGCTCTAATGCATGCGTCGCGTTGGCGCGGGCGACGTATTCGGGGTCTCTGCGGGACAGGGCAAACGTCGCAAGCTTCAGAGGATTCGAGCGATACGACGACGTTTCGCCAGAGGGAATCAGCTCGTCGGTGGTGGTGACGGGGTCGCGCAGCACGGACGCTACCTGCATCAGCAGGTTATCGGCGAGCGCCGGAATCTTCGGCCACTCGGTGATGTTGGGTCCAAACTTGAGAGCATGGTCCGGCTGGGGATTGCCGAAGCCAAAGTAGACACGCTTTTTGTAAACCGCCGCATCAAAGGTACGTGTGACCTGCTTCGGCGCGTCATAGTCGATATCGGCAGCGGAGGTCAGGACGCCGTGGTTTCTTGCCGTCGCGGCAATCGAGCGAGCGTCCATCAGAATTACGCCTGCCAGCTGCCCGTTTCCGGGCTTCGAGCCTTCGCGGTTCGGGAAGTTGCGCGTCGTGTGGCGGATGGAAAGGGCATTGTTTGCAGGAACATCGCCTGCGCCGAAGCACGGACCGCAGAAACAGGGCTTGAAGAGTGCGCCTGCCTCCAGCAGCTCCTGCTGCACGCCGTTTCGGATCAGCTCCAGGTTGACCGGAATCGACGGGGGATAGACCGACAGCGAAAAGTCGCCGCAGCCGACGTCGAAGCCGCGCAGAATAGATGCTGCCTCGGCGATATTGTCATACATGCCGCCCGAACAGCCGGCAATGACGCCCTGATCGATCCGGAGCTTGCCACCTTCGATCTTCTCCGTCAGATGAAGCTCCGCCTTGCCGCCAAACTGCTCATGCGCGCGAAGTTCCACCTCTCGCAGATAATCGCCGGGGTTCGCAATCAACTCGCGCAGCGGCACCGCCTCAGACGGATGGAACGGAAGCGCAGCCATCGGTTCCAGACTGGAAAGATCGATCTCGATGCAGCCGTCATAGTACGCGCCCTCTTCAACACGCAGCGCGCGGTAGCTGTCCGGTCTTCCATGGATGGCGAGGTATTCTTCGACCTTTTCGTCCGTCTCCCAGATGGAGCTGAGACAGGCGGTCTCGGTCGTCATGACGTCGATGCCGATGCGGAAGTCCATCGGAAGTGCTTTCACGCCGGGACCGGCAAATTCGAGAATCTTGTTTTTGACGAGGCCGTTTTTATAGACTGCGCCGCAAAGCGCAATGGCGACATCATGCGGACCGACGCCGTGGGGAACTTCACCCGTCAGCCAGACGAGCACGACCTGCGGCTTTGCTACATCGTAGGTGTTCTGCAGCAGCTGCTTGACAAGCTCTGGTCCGCCTTCGCCGATGCCCATGGTGCCGATGGCGCCGTAGCGGGTATGGCTGTCGGAACCGAGCAGCATTTTGCCGCAGCCGGTCATCATCTCGCGCGCGTACTGGTGAATGACTGCCTGATTTGCCGGTACGTAATCGCCGCCGTATTTGATTGCCGCGGACAGACCGAAGACGTGGTCGTCTTCGTTGATCGTGCCGCCGACGGCGCAGAGGCTGTTATGACAGTTCGTCAGCACATAGGGGACCGGAAAGCGGGTCAAACCGCTCGCTCTTGCTGTCTGGATGATGCCGACGTAGGTGATATCGTGAGAAATCAGACCGTCGAAGGTGATATGCAGCTGTCCGTCCTGCGCCGGATGATCGTGTGCGGCGAGAATTTTTGCGGCAATGGTTTTCTCCTTCGCGCCGGCCTGCGCTGCGATGGCGGCGACGGGTTTGCCGCTCTGAATCGTTACGCCGTTGTCAAATAACCGTATCATATCCATCTGTCCCTTCTGTGCCGGATGTGCCCGTTGCTTTTTCTGGTGACAGTATAGCAAGGGATGCTATAAAATGCAAGCATAAAATGAATTTATTTTTTTGAATCCTGCATTATTCTTGCAGAATTTACAAATATGCAGGTGAAAATTCAAGAATATGAATGATAACAGAAAATTTATGAAATTTAAAAATAATTTACTTGCATTTTCATAAGCGTACAGTTATAATGAGCCCAACATAAAAACCGCACCTTGCGGAAGGAGAAGAAGATCATGGAACGTGCAATGGATTTGCGACCGGATATGGCAGCGTCCCTCGGCAGCCTTGTCAAGCAGGAATATCAGATTCCCGACAGCTATTACTTTGGAGAGGTCAAGCGCGGGCTTCGGAACAGCGACGGAACCGGCGTTCTGATCGGTGTGACGAAGGTCGGCAGCGTCCAGGGCTATCTGATCGAAGACGGCAGGCGCGTGCCCATGCCCGGCAGGCTCTACTACCGCGGCATTGATCTGAACGAAATTGTTGAAGCGCACCGGAAAAGCGGCACGTTCGGCTACGAGGAGGTCGCGTACCTGCTTCTGATGGGACATCTGCCGACAAAATCTGAGCTTTCCTATTTCAATGATATCATGTGCAAAGCCCGGAAGCTCCCGGAAGGCTTCACCGAAGGCATGATCATGCGCCACCCGAGCCGGGACATCATGAACGATCTGGCGCGGAGCGTGCTGCTGCTGTATTCCTACGATGAAAACCCGGATGATACGTCGGCAGACAATCTGCTCACGCAGTCCATCAAGCTCATTGGCTCGTTCCCGGCAATTGTGGCAAATGCCTACGCGGTGAACCGCCACTATTTTGACGGAGAATCTCTGCACATCCACTATCCGAGCGCGGAGCTTTCCGCGGCGGAGAACTTCCTGCGCATGATTCGCCCGGACGCCAGCTACACGGAAGAAGAGGCGCACCTTCTCGACATGATGATGATGATTCATGCCGAGCACGGCGGCGGCAACAACTCGACCTTCGTCTGCCGCGCGCTGTCCTCCAGCGGAACCGACACCTACAGTGCGATTGCGGGTGCGGTCGGCTCTCTGAAAGGACCGCTGCACGGCGGCGCGAACGCAAAGGTCATGCAGATGTTCCGCGACGTCAAAGCGCATGTCGATGCAAAGGACGACGGCTCCATCCGCGACTATCTCGTAAAAATCCTGAGCCGCGAGGCGGGAGACCGCTCGGGCAAAATCTACGGTCTGGGTCACGCGGTCTATACGCTCTCCGACCCGCGCGCGGTGCTGCTGAAAAAGTATGCCGGGCATCTGGCAGAGATCAAGGACTTTGCAGACGATTTTGCGCTGCTGGAAAAGGTTGAGACCATCGGCGCCTCTCTCCTGCAGGAAAAGCGCAGAAGCGACGATCCGATCTGCGCGAACGTCGACATGTACTCGGGTCTGGTCTATCACATGCTCGGCATTCCGCAGGAGGTCTTTA
>ENA-UOOA01005612-UOOA01005612.1-human-gut-metagenome-genome-assembly--contig:-P61old-NODE-5612-length-12897-cov-5.254166_pt1 | contig 12897 bp, 9 predicted proteins | sample MGYA00242467_ERZ724014 | MGnify/ENA metagenome assembly ERZ724014
AGCTTGAAGAACGCGGCCTGCATGATGGTGTTGATGCGGTTGCCCATGCCAACCTTCGCCGCCAGATCGATAGCGTCGATGGCGTAGAACTTGACATGCTTCTTGGCGAGCTGCTGCTTCATGGAAGCCGGCAGATGCTCTTCAAGCTCCTCATCGCTCCACTGGCAGTTGAGCAGGAACGTGCCGCCATCCTTCAGGGTGGAGAGCATGTCGTACTGCGTCACATACGCCGGGTTGTGGCAGGCGGTGAAGTCAGCCGCGTCGATCTGATACGGAGACTGGATCGGCGTCTTGCCGAAGCGCAGGTGAGAAACCGTCAGACCGCCGGACTTCTTGGAGTCGTATGCGAAATACGCCTGAGCGTACATATCGGTGTGGTCACCGATGATCTTGATGGAGTTCTTGTTCGCGCCGACGGTGCCGTCAGAGCCGAGACCGTAGAACTTGCAGCTGATTGCGCCAGCCGGAGCAGCGTTGAAGATCTCGCCGGTCGGCAGGCTGGTGTGGGTCACGTCATCGACAATGCCGACGGTGAAGTGGTTCTTCGGTGCGTCGAGCTTGAGGTTGTCGAAAACAGCCTTGACGTGGGTCGGCGTGAACTCCTTGGAGCCCAAACCGTAGCGACCACCGACGATTTCGATCTTGCGGCCTTCCTCAGCGAGGGCGGCGCAGACGTCGAGGTAGAGCGGCTCGCCCAGGGAGCCGGACTCCTTGGTGCGGTCGAGCACGGCAATGCGCTTGCAGGTCGCCGGGATGGCGTCCACGAAACGCTTGGTGCAGAACGGACGATACAGGTGAACGCTCACCAGACCGACCTTCTCGCCCATCTCGTTGAGCTTGTTGACAGCCTCGGTCGCAACGTCGCAGCCAGAGCCCATCGCCACGATGACGTACTCGGCATCCGCCGCGCCAACGTAGTCAAACGGCTTGTGCGCACGGCCGGTGATCTTGGACACTTCGTCCATGACCTCTTCCACGATTGCCGGAACAGCATTATAGTACTTGTTGCCGGCTTCACGGCCCTGGAAGTAGATATCCGGGTTCTGCGCGGTGCCGCCCAGAGTCGGATGATCCGGATTCAGCGCACGGGCGCGGAACTCAGCGACCTTCTCAGCCGGCAGCAGCTTCGCCATATCCTCATACGCAATCTCGTCGATCTTCTGAATCTCGTGAGAGGTACGGAAACCATCGAAGAAATGCAGGAACGGAACAGAGCTCTTCAGCGTCGCGATGTGCGCAACCAGAGCCATGTCCTCCGCTTCCTGAACGGAGTTGGAAGCCAGCATGGCGAAACCGGTCTGACGGCAAGCCATGACGTCAGAATGATCGCCGAAGATGGACAGCGCGTGGTAAGCCAGCGCACGGGCGCTCACATGGAAAACGCACGGCAGCAGCTCGCCAGCGATCTTGTACATGTTCGGGATCATCAGCAGCAGGCCCTGGGACGCGGTGAACGTCGTGGTGAGCGCGCCGGCCTTCAAAGAGCCATGCACAGCACCGGCGGCACCGGCTTCGGACTGCATCTCAGCGATGCGGACAGTCTGACCGAACAGGTTCTTACGATCATGCGCAGCCCAGTCATCCGCAACTTCCGCCATCGGGGAAGACGGGGTGATCGGGTAGATCGCTGCCACTTCGCTGAACGCATAAGCGACGTGGCTGACAGCGGTATTGCCGTCAACGGTCATTTTCTTTGCCATTGGTAAAACCTCCCTATGTGAATCAAGTTTTAACGCCTTTGTGAGAAGCCCGTCCGAGCAGGGATCGTCACGAACAGGCATTTCTCGACGTTTCTATTATAGCCTTCAGTCAATTTAATGTCAACCGAGACAGGAAAATTCAAGCGACTTTTGTTCATATTTTGGGGCTTATGGCACAAATTGACTTTTCCTTTTGCATTCCGCACACATGGTCTGATGACTCCTGCCGATTTTCTTGACATTTATGCCGCCGCCTAGTACAATCAACGTCACGGAAATCCGTTCCGCTTCCGCAGTAAACCTTCCTATTTTTGTACGAAAGCTGGTATGGCATGTTCTTCAAGCGCGCTTCCCTATATCAGACATGCGGATTTTTTACGCTGCTGTTCTCCCTTCTGGCGCACGGCTGCCGCTATTATTCGCTCTGCTTCAGCGGCGACGCCATGCTTCTGACTCAGCAGGGTCAAGCGGTCTATCAGTCCACCCTCGGCCGCTATTTGCAGCCCGTCTACTGGATGATCCGCGGCGAGATGACCGTGCCGCCGGTCATCGGTCTGTTTGCCACGGTATTCCTGTTTCTTTCGTGCGTGCTGATGGCAGAGCTTTTCCGGCTTGACAAAAAACGGGATATCGCCCTGCTCTCCGCCCTGCTGGTCACGCACGAAACCCTCGCCGTTTCCAACGCGACCTATCTGCCGTGGACGGATGTTTACGCGCTTGCCCTGCTGTTTGCCGCGGCGGGTGCTTATGTCTTTCTGCGCGGCGGCGCATGCGCCCTGCTGTCCATCCCCTTCTTCTTTTTCTCGCTGGGGCTGTATCAAAGCTATCTGTCCGCCGCCGCAGTCATCATCATTCTCGTTCTCATCCGCCGAACCCTTGACGGCGCAAAGCCGAAGGACACCTTTCTCACCGGACTCGCGGCATGCGGCTGCATCCTCGCCGCGCTGATTCTCTATGCCGCCGTTCTGCATATCGTCATGGATGCGCTGAACAGCAGCGTTTCCTATGATTATAACGGCGTCGGCGCGCTTGACCACTTCGCCTTTGACCGCATCGGCGAATACCTTGCGCAGACCGTCCTGACGCCCATCCTTTTCCTCTTTGTTCCGGGCGCATCGGACGTGATTTTCTGCCATACGCCCGCCGTCTCTCCATACCTGAATCTCATCCTGCTCGCGTTCTGCTGCATCATGCTGCTTCCCCGCGCAAAGGCTCTGCCCGCCGCCTCCAAGGGCATGCTCCTGCTGCTCGTCCTGCTGCTCATTCCCGCGATGAATTTCGTTCAGTTCATCGCGCAGGGTCTGGTCAGCGGGCTGACGATTTACGCCTACGTTTTCTTTGACGTCGCCGCGCTGCTGCTTGCCTCCTCCGCACTGAATACGCGAAACAGCTTCTGCCGCCTTGCCGCTCGCGGAGCGCAGCTACTCCTGTGCGTCGTCATCGCGCAAAACACCTTTCTTTCCAATCAGCTGGCGTTCAAGCGGGATGTCGAATGGTCCTCGACGCTTTCCGCGATGACCCGCGTGCTTGACCGAATCGAGCAGACAGAGGGTTATGTCGCCGGAGAAACGCCCGTCGTCCTGGTCGGCATCCTGACCTCCTCGACCATTTCCATGACGCATCCCGGGTTTGAACCGCTGGAAGGCTATCAGGGCGCGCGCTATACCTACGCCGCCTCCTATGAATCCGCAGCCCGCTGGTATTTGAAAATGGCTCTCGGCGCGCGCGTCAACCTTGCGGAAGACGACGCAGCTCTGATTCAAAGCGCACAGCCTGAAATCAGCTCACTCACCCTCTTTCCGGACACGCAATGCTGCCGAATCATCGACGGCGTGCTTTACATCCGCCTCGGATGACCGTACAAAAGGAGTATAACGCTATGAAATCCGCTTTGCTCGACGCCTTTCCCCGCGCAGACGGAAAAGCGATGCGTCAAACGGCACTGATGACCTTTCTGCTCGTGCTGGCGGCGCATGCCTTCTGTTTCCTCAACCTGACGTTTTCAGGCGCATCGGTCATGTTCAACGCTGCAAAGGGCGCGGATGCGCAAATCGCTTCCGGCGTCTATCTCCAGCCGTTTTACTGGCGCGTCCGCGGTGCTGTCAGCGTGCCGATTCTCGTCGGTCTGCTCAGCGCGGCGGCTCTGTCGCTGACCGGTGCGCTGTTGTCCGCCCTGCTGGGAATCAAACGCCTGCCGCTTTGCGCGATGCTCGCCGGTGCGCTGGCTCTTTCCCCTGCCGTTCTCGTCGCCTTTGCCGGTTCTGTGCATACCGCGGACGCGCTCTTTCTCGCCATGCTGCTTGCCGCCTGTGCCGCCGCGCTGTGTCTGCGCATCCGCGTGGGCTTTATGCCTGCTTCTCTGCTGCTTGCCGCCGGACAGGCGCTTGACCCTGCGGCATTCTCCTTCTTTGCGGGCGTGGTCTTGATTGCGCTGATTCAAGCCCTTTCCGACAGCGAGGAAAGCGGCAGACTCTGTGCGCTGCGCGCGCTGGGAGGTCTGCTCTGCGGGCTGCTGGGCAGTGCCGTCTATGCGGGCGGTTACATCCTGCTGACCCATCATTACGGCATAGATGCGCAGGCATTTCTGCAAAGCGGCACAGGGCTTTTCGACAGATGGCGTTATCCTGTTTCCATCCTTTTCACTCCGCTGACCATCTATCCGCACATCGGCAAGCTGCTGAGCGGCGTTCTGCTGATAATCGGTGCAGCCGCGCTTCTGACGCTCATTTTACAAATCAGAAAAAGCCCGCTTCGCGCGCTGTGCATGATCGCCTTGACGCTTGCTCTGCCGCTTGCGCTCAATCTGCCTTTTTTCAGCTCGGAGCAGCCGCCGCAGGTCGCCATGCCCTTCTGCCTGCTGACCGTCCTTCTGATTGTATTGCTTCAAGACGCCGTCGGCATCACGCTTGAATCCACCTGCCCTGCCGTCGCCGTCCTGCTCGGCCTATCCCTGCTCGGCACGACCATCTTTGCGAATCAGGTCTATCTGAAAAAAGCGCTGGAGTATGATTCCACGCTTTCCGTGATGACGCGCGTACTCACCCGCGCAGAAGCCGTTTCGGGCTACAAGCCGGGCGAAACGCCGACCGCCATCATCGGCACGCTCGATTGCTCCGAGCTGTCCGTAACGCACGACGGCTTTGAAGCCCTGACCGTTTTGGATGCCGCAAAAAACAACTTTGCGCCGACGGATGACGCCGGAAACCTCTGGTACATGTGGGACGCAATGGGCTATCCCTTCAATTTCGTAAGCACCTACGAGCTTGAGCAATACAAGGCGCGCGAAGCTGTTCAAGCCATGCCTGCCTTTCCCGCCGCAGGCTGCTGTCAGCTGATTGACGGCGTGCTGGTCGTAAAGCTGAGCGATGCGTCATGAGCCTAAGCCGCCGTTCGCATTCTTCCTTCGATGAGTTTTCCGTCATAAAGGAGTTTTTTCATGAATATCACATTCAGCCGCTGCCGCGACACGAGCGATGCCCTCATGGACGCCGCCATGCCCCTCTACCGTGCGAGCTTTCCCAGCCACGAGCTGCGTCTTTGGGCTGACCAGAAAGCCGTCATGAGCGACCCCGCCTATCATTTTGACATGTGCCTGACGGACGGTGCGCTCGCGGGGCTCATCCTGTATTGGGACTTCGGTGCCTACATCTATGTCGAGCATTTCTGCGTCGAGCCGAACCTGCGCGGTCAGGGGCTTGGAACGCTGATTCTGCGTGCGCTTGCCCAGCAGAACGACAAACCCATCATTCTGGAAATCGACCCGCTGGTGGATGACGTTGCGCTTCGCCGCCGTGATTTTTATACGCGCTGCGGCTATGTGCAGAATGACTACAAGCACATTCATCCGCCGTATCAGTGCGCCAACCGTGGGCATGAGCTGATTATCATGAGCTATCCCCGCGCCATTTCTCAGGCGGAATTCGACGTCTTTACATTCGACCTGCGCAACAAGGTCATGAAGTACGCAGAAAAAGCCTGATTCTGCCCTCAAAGTCTGTTTCACTCCGAACACAAAACACGCGATGCGTTCCCCGAAATCGGGGGATATACGCACCGCGTGTTTTTTATGTATGCTTTTGCTCAATCAGGTTTCGCTTCGCTCCCTGATTTATCCTTTATTTCGCTTCGCGCTGGGGGTACGTTAGGGCTGCCGCCCTAAAACCTGCTTGGGGATTTCATCCCCCCCTCTTCGCTTCGCGGCGGTTTTAACAGGGGGGGAGTGTGAAGGCAACATCAATAGGCGACCGTTTCTCCTTCGGACAAGCCACTGACAATCTGTGTCTGGCTATCGGTCATCACGCCGATGGAAACATGTCGAGTCTGTCCGTTTTCCATCATCACATAATAACCATTTTCATCTTTTTTCAGCGCATCGGTCGGAATCATCAGCGCATTTTCCACCGTCTCAACGACGATATTACCGGACACATTCATTCCGCCTTTTACGCGTTCATCCGATCCGTTCAGCGCAGCCGTAACGTCATAGGTTGTCACGGTGCCTTCCGTATTCCCCAGCGGCGCAATCTTCTGCACCGTTCCTGTCAATTCGGCATCGGGAAGCGCATCGATTGAAAGCTCAACCGTCTGCCCCGGTTCAACGCTCAGGATATCGAGTTCATCGACCGCGAGGGTCAGCGTCATTTCCGTTCCGGCTTCAACGATTGTCAGCAACTTTGCGCCGCTCCTGACCTCGTCGCCTTCCTGCACCTCTACGCTTGAAATCACACCGTCGCACGGCGCGGCAATCGTCAGCGCGTCGCGCTTTTGATACGCCGCCTCCAGCTCTGCAAGCGTCTTTTCATAATCCCGCAGAAAGGAAGCGTTATCCACATACAGCGGCAATTCGTCCCAGAACAGTCTTGCCAGCACAACCTCGCGCTCACACGTATCGCCGACCTTGACGGTCAAGCCCTTAATCGTCCCGCCGTAAGCGGAAACCGCCATCGGTTTATTGACTTCCAGCGTGCCTTCGCCGACGGTTTCTCCATCCAGGGTATAAACCGTAACGGGAACATCCATGGCGTATTCATCGGTATCAATCTGTATGGTCGCTTCCGTTCCGCGCCTTGTCAGGCTGACGACCGTTCCCGTCGCATCGACGTTCCTTCCCTTGACCGAAACGCTCTGCCCCAGCTCAAGCAAGTCACCGGACAGCCCGCTCAGCTCGACCTTCATGCGTCCGTCCGTGGAAATGACCATCACCGCGCCCTTTTCGCGATAAACCGCCAGCGCGTCGTCGCCTTCTTTGACATAAATCGCTTTAATCACGCCGGAAACAGGTGCGCTGATGGTGACCTCGTTGGAGAACTTACCCAGCAGCGGTTCATCCGTATTGACGTCAAAGCGCGGGTCGCCGTCCTCATCATAGAGCTGCTTATAGACATACTGCGTGTGCGTTTCCGTATCTTCCACAGCCGCCTGCGCGGTCTGCACATCGTATTCAAGCTGGCTGATTTGCGCATCCAGCTCGTCATTCTGCAAGCACATCACGATATCGCCCGCCTTAACGCTGTCGCCAACCTCAACCAACACGTTTCCGGCTTTTCCATCCGTTTCCGCATAGACGCCGGGCTGACTGAGTGGCTGAACCTCGCCCGAACCGAACACCGTCTTCTGAATCGTTCCGATGGCAGCCTGTGTGGTCGTGCTTTCCGCCTGAACGGTCTTGTCTTCCTGCGTTTTCTGCATCGCGGGAACGACCACGCACACCGCCAGTACGCAAATCATCGACACACCCAGCAGCGCGAGGGTGACGCGAACCGCCTTTCTGCGCATGCGTCTTTTTCTGAGCGCCTGTCCTGCGGCGCTTTCCTTATGTTCCATTCGTGCCGCCTCCTCTTCGCTCAGTCATAATGCAGCGCATCGATCGGCTTGAGTTTGCTCGCCTTATTGGCGGGATACAACCCGAAAACAACGCCGACCGCCATCGAGAACCCGATTGCCAGCTCCGCCACGCTGACGCTCATGCTCAGCGACATGCCCAGCACATCCTCCAGCACGCGCATCAGCAGAAGCCCCAGCGCAAGCCCCAGCAGACCGCCCATGCCGGAAATCACGACGGATTCAATGAGAAACTGCTGAAGGATATTGCGCCGCTTGGCACCGATTGCCTTGCGGATGCCGATTTCGCGCGTGCGTTCCGTGACGGAAACCAGCATGATGTTCATGATGCCGATGCCGCCGACGAGCAGCGAAATGCCCGCGATGCCGCCGAGCATCAGGGAAAGCGTGCTCGCCGTCTCATTCGCCGTTTCCAGCATCTGCGTCTGGTTCATGACTGAATAGGTGCTGTCATTCTGATATTTCTTATAAAGGAAGCTCTCAACGACCTCCTGTGCCTTATCTACGCTTGCGGAATCGACCGCGGAAATGTAGATTGAAGAAATCGTCGTCGAATCGAGCATGCGCTGTGCAAGCGTAAACGGCAGAACGAGCGTGTCATCCGAGCTGCCGCCCATCGACGTGCCCTTGCTTTCCAGCACGCCAACGATGCGGAATTTGCGCCCGTCGATATGCAGCGTGTTGCCTACGACATTCGTCGTGCCGAAAAGGTCTTCCGCCAGCTCCGGACCGATGACGCAGACCGCGCTGCGGTTATCCACGTCCGCATCGATGATATATCTTCCGGACTGCACGCCCTGATTGACGATGCTTGCATAGGCGGGAAGCACGCCCATGACGGTTGCGCTCGTGTTGGTGCTGCCCGCCTTGACGGTCAGGCTGCCGCTGGTCGTCGGAGAAACATATTGGATGGACTCGTCATCCTCCAGCGCAAGAATATCCTCCAGTTTCAAAATCACCGTGCCTTTTGAGGAAGATGAACCGCCGCCGAAACCGCCGAAGCCGCCGACACGGCGGGTCTGAATGCTGACCGTCAGCAGGTTCGTACCCATGGACGAGATGGACTCCGTAACAGACGCCGTCGTTCCCTGTCCGATGGCAATCAGCACGATCACGCTCATCACACCGATGATGACGCCGAGCATCGTCAGGAACGCGCGAACCTTGTTGCCGGATATCGCCTTAAACGCCATGGAAACCGTCTGCGTAAACTGCATCAGATCACCACCTCGTTTTCATCCGCCGGCTCAAGCACGCGCCCGTCGTGGATGTGGATGGCACGGGGCGTCTGCGCAGCAATCTTCGCGTCGTGCGTAATCAGCACGATGGTGTTTCCCGCTTCATGCAGCTCATGAAAGAGCTTCATGACCTCCGCGCCGGTTCGCGAATCGAGGTTGCCGGTCGGCTCGTCGGCGAGGAGCAGCGACGGCTTGCCCGCCAACGCTCGGGCGATTGCCACGCGCTGCTGCTGTCCGCCGGAAAGCTCGGTCGGCTTATGATCCATGCGGTCAAGCAGACCGACGCGCTCAAGCACCTCCTCGCTCCGCGCATGCCGCCTGCTTGCGGACATGCCCTGATAGATGAGCGGAAGCTCGACATTCTCCCGCGCCGTCAGCTTGGGAAGGAGGTTGAACTGCTGAAAGATGAAGCCGATTTTGCGCCCGCGGATATCCGCCAGCTCGTCCTCGGAATAGTCTTCGATCTCCTGCCCATCCAGATAATAGGTTCCTTCATCCGCGGTATCCAGACAGCCGATGATGTTCATCAGCGTCGATTTTCCCGAACCGGATGGACCGATGATGGACACAAACTCATGCGGCTTGATGTGGATATCCACGCCATCCAGTGCGGCAAGCACATTGTCGCCCATGTGGTATTCCTTGCGGATTCCCTTCATTCTAATCATCTCTGTCCCTCCTTAGAAGCCGCCGTAACCGCCGCCCATATTACCGCCTCGGTTTCCGCCGTCATCGCGGTTTCCGGTGCCCATCGTCATCATGCTCATCATCATGTTCGACGAAGAGGAAGAGCTGCTTCCCGTGTACAGCACGACATCGCCCTCTGATACGCCGGAGAGAATTTCAATGTAGTCGTCGTTCTGCATGCCCGTCGTGACCTTGACCAGCGAACCGGACACCTGCGTTTCCTCATTGACATCGGCATACAGCCAATCCATCACGCCGCTGTACAGCTTCTTGACCGCCGGAATCAAGCCGCTTTCCTCTGTCGCCGCTTCCGCGTTCTGCGTCCGCTGCGGCGCATTGCCGCGATTTCCGCGGTTCTGTGCATCCGCCGTTTCTCCGGAAGACGCATCGCCGCTCTGCCCGCCGAATGATCCGCCGAAATCCGGCTTGCTTCCATCCTGCGACATATTGCTCAGCTCCGACATGCTGTCCGCCGTCATCGTGCTCGCCGTTTCCCCTGCGTTTTCGACCATCAGGTAAGTATCGTTGCCAATCGTCATCAGCGCCTCAACCGGCACATAGAGCGTGCTGTCCGTAGACGCTACCGTGATTTCGCCCGTCGCATTCATGCCGGAACGCACGCCGCTTCCTTCCGCGTCAAACGTCAGTTCCACGTCATACGTCGTCACGCCGCCGGAATTGCTGCCGACCGGCGCGATTTTATAAACCTCGCCGTCCATCTCCGCGTCGGAGAGCGCATCGACGGTGATTTTCACCTTCTGTCCGACTTCGACCTCGACCACATCCAATTCATCCACGGCGATGGTCAGGTTCATATCCTCGCCCTCCAGAATCGAGCAGAGCATAGCACCGCTGCTGATTTCGTCGCCCTCGCTGATGCTGAGCGTTGCAATCGTTCCGTCGCACGGCGCGACAACAATCAGGTTTTCGCGCTGCTGCTTGGCTTCTTCCAGCGACTTCGCCGCCGCTTCGCGCTGAAGCCGCAGGTTCTCGATCTTGAGCGTCAGCGGGGAATCCGTGAGCTTAAAGAGCGTATCCGCGCGCTTGACCTTGTCGCCGACACTGACCTTTACGCTCTCAATCGTTCCGCCGTAAGAAGAAACCGCCATCGGCTTGTTGACCTCAAGCGTACTTGTGCCGAGAATCGTGCCGTTTTGCCGCGCAACCGTCACCTTTTCGCCCATCGGCAGGCTGTCATCCTGTATGGTCAGCGTCAGGCAGGTGCCCTGACGGGTCAAATCGACGACCGTGCCCTCCGCGATGAACGTTTCTCCGGTCACCGTCAGCTTTTCGCCCAGCGACACGCCGGACGAGGTATCCACATCGCTGAGTTCAACCTTCATTCTGCCGTCTGTCGAGATGATGGCGAGCGCGCCCTCTCTGCGGAAAACCGCCAGCGCATCGTCGCCCGCTTCGGCATAAATCGCCACCACGCGCCCCGCTGCCGGCGCTTCGATGGTCGTCACCTTAGAGCCTGCGGACGTAGAGAGAATCTGGTCGTCCAGCTCCCAGAGGTCAAATTCCAAATCGGTAATGGTATCGTCAAGGTCTGCGTTGGTCATCACGGCGAGGATATCGCCCGCCTTAACCGCATCGCCCACGCTGACGCGCAGATCGGTCAGCGTACCTTCCGCTTCCGCCAGAACGTTGGCCTGATTGCGGGCAGACGTCGTGCCCGAACCATAGACCGTTTCCTCCAACGCGCCGCGGGTGACGACCGCGCGGGAATAGCTGGTCGTGCTGCTGCTCTCCGCCTGCTTATTGATATACGCCTTCAATCCAAACAAGCCCGCGCCGCAGAGAAGCGCGACGACCACGATGATTTTAACGGTCTTGCGGACAGTCCTGCCGAATCTGCCTCGCTTTTTCTTTCCGGTGTGCGTTTTCTTTTTCGGGGTCTGCGAAACAACCTGTTCGTCTTTTTCGCTCATGGGGTTTTATCCTCCGAACCTTAAATTTTGCAGCCATCCGATTTGGGATTTCAGCAAAAGGTCTGAACGCCCGCATCAGGCTATGGCTTTGAAACGCACTTATTCTAAAGGGATTTCGTGACAGTAATGTGAACACAGGCGCACAAGATTCCAAAGAAATGGAAAATCACTGCGAACATGGAATCCTTGCTCACGCGGGCGGTTTTGCGTAATTTGCTATACAAAAACTCCCTCTCTGCCGAAACAGAAAGGGAGTCTTTCTTAATTGTTATGTTTTGATTAAATCGAAACATCTTTGAGAACGAAGCCCAGCGCATCGCAGGACACCAAATCATACTGTACGCCGCGATATTCGCCGCTGAACCCGCGCTGGACGCTCTGCCCATGCAGATGCCCATAGACACAGCGCGTCACGCCATATTCGCTGAGCAGCCGCGTGAACTCCGTCCCCTGACGCATGGTTTCCGGAAGAAGCGGCGGATAATGCATCATCGCAAAAATCGGTCTGCTTCCGGCAATGCGTTTTGCGTCCTTGAGGGACATTTCGAGCCGAAGTGCCTCGCGGCGGTAGAGCTTTTCATCCTGTGCGGTTGCGTTGGCGGTCAGCGGAATCGTCCATCCGCGCGTACCGCAGAATACACAATCGCCCGCGTCATAGGCATCGTTCTGTACAGCGTGCATCTTGGCAGGCAGGCAGGAGCGAAGCTGGCTGACCGAAGACCACCAGAAATCGTGATTTCCCCTCAAAAGCAGAATACGCCCCGGCATCTTTGCGATTTCGCGCAAATCGCAGAGTGCATCACTCAGCTGCATCGCCCAGGAGATATCCCCCGGAATGAGCACGATGTCCTCTTCCTGAACGCGGCTTTGCCAGTCCGCGCAGATCCGCTCAAAGTGGTGTTCCCAATGTGCGCCGAAAACGTCCATCGGTTTTTTGTCGCCGCCCGGCAGATGCAAATCGCCGATTGCAAATATGCTCACCGTTTACCTCGCTGAGGACAATCAGGAATCCTCTTCCTCGTCCTCGTCGTCTTCCGCTTCCTTGCTCTTTTCCTCTTCCAGAGAAATCTGCTCGCCGATCTCCTCAGGCATATCGTCGCCCAGACCGTCCAGCGCAATTTCTTCCATTTCGGAAACGTCTTCCATGCCCAGGCTGACCTCGGTCGGCTCGCTGTCGTCCATGTCATCGTCGCGCCGCCCCTGCTGCTGGTTCATCTCTTTATAGCAGGCATAGCAGACGTCCTTACCCGGCATCACCGGATTCTCATTGCAAATCGAGCAAAGCTCAAACGGATCGTCGTGCGATTCGCCCTTCATTTCACGCTTGCAGACGGGGCAATACTGCTCCTCTTCGCGGATATAATTCAGTTCGCAGCGCGGACATTTGATGAAGCCCATAGGCTCAACCTCCTGATAACGTATATTATTTCCATGGCAGCCGCCTGCCAATTTTGTTGCGCAAAGGTTCTTTTCTGCGATACACTGTCCACGGCGCGCCCC
>ENA-UOOA01005614-UOOA01005614.1-human-gut-metagenome-genome-assembly--contig:-P61old-NODE-5614-length-12894-cov-9.783706_pt1 | contig 12894 bp, 13 predicted proteins | sample MGYA00242467_ERZ724014 | MGnify/ENA metagenome assembly ERZ724014
CCTGCGCGTTTTACGCACGGGAGTATCTTCTTTCCGTTCCATTAAGACAAACCTCTGAAGATATAAAATCGTATTGATACATATTATAACGATTTTACTCTCAGGAGTCAAGCTCATTTTATGAACGGGGCAGAAAATATCCCTTTATTTCTTGTAATTCTCGTTGTTATTCAGTTTTTCTTGCTTCTTGCGTTCTTCTTCGATTTCCGCTTCTATCTGTTGTAACCTCGGGACTTGCCGAACGACGTCGGGTGTGAAGAGCGAAAGAACAGAATCGAAAAAACTCCCTATTGTTTTCGGTTTTCCGTGGACTATACGCCGATATTCTGTCGGATTCGTTCTTGCAAGTTCTTTTCCTACGTTTGTATAGTGGGAATTGTTATCCTTTTCCTTTTGCAGAGTTTCTGCTTTTCGCACATATTCGAGCGTTTCGTCCATAGCCTTTGTAAGCCGCTTAGAAAGGTCGCTGTTGTCTGCCGTTAAAGCGATCACTTGCTCTTGTAACTTACCGCGTTTTCTCGGTATATTTCCGCTTTTTGCCTCGGTCAAAGCGTCCGCGTAAACCTGATTTTCTTCCCGTATGGTTTCCGCTTGCTCGATTATCTTCTTCGCTTTATATTCTGCGGTGGAAAGGTGTTTCTTCTGACTGCCTTCTTTTCCGCGTTGTAAGCCCCAACGTTTTCCGACTGCTTCGTAAAAATCTGTTTGTAATTGTTGTAACTGAGGCTTGTCGAAAAGTTGTTTACTGCAAAGCCGTCCGTTTTTCGTTACGGGCATTAAATTTAAGTGCATATGCGGCGTTGTTTCGTCGTTATGTACTACCGCCGCGATAATGTTTTCTTCGCCGTAATGCCATGCAAAGAATTTGTAGCAGTCCGAGAAAAAGTTATACTGTTCGACCTTGGCTAAACCGTCGAAAAAAGTTTTATCCGAACCTAACACGAAAGAGTTCATAACAACCGCGTCTTTGCGCGGGGATAAACCTAACTCTTTAATTCTTCCGTTTATATACTCTGTGTAAGTCTTACCGAAATATGGCGTGAAGCGGTAATTGTTTCTTGTTCGTTCGCTGTCTATCTGCGGGTTTGACGCTTCGTAATTTTCGTCCCGTTCGTTTTCTTTTTCGATAGGAGCGACGTCTTGTTTATGGTATTTCTCCATATGGCACACTAAATATGAAATGATGATTTCCCTCCTGAAATTTGTTTTTGTAATCGTTGAGCAAAGTGTGTAGAATTTTCTCTGCCGACTGTATTATTAGTGGATTCACAGCCTCGCAGAGCCCACTATTTTGCGAAGCAAAGTATAGTGGGCTACACTTTGCTCATAAGCCTTCTGTTTTACTTCCTGTTTGTTTCCAAAGTTCTTCCCGCTACGGCGGGCGATATCGATTGTAATTTGTCATTGTTTAACCTCCCGAAAGACGACAAAAAAGCCGCTGATATTTTTCTATCACCGACTTAAAGCATGAGTATTAAGTTTTTGTTTTCGCTACATAATGCATCTCCGATTTTGTATTTATGGATAAAAAAATCCGTGCGATTTCGGTTGCCTTTTTAGGCTCGTTCTTCGCACGGATTTTAATCTCGATTATTTAATTTTTAGCCGATTTTATCTGAAAAATCGTATTACAATAAAACCCACGTCGAAATCTCTCTTTTTTAACGATTTCAACGCCCGTCGCGGAATTGCTACACTTAATAGCAACTCTATGGTAAACGACGGTAATTATCCTTTCCGAGTCCACAAAAGGGAACAGAGAAATCGGGCAACATCTTCACGCCCGACAACGCCTTTTCTTACGGCGCAAAACTTGACCTTATATCAAGCCTATTATAGTATAACATACGAACATTTGTTCGTCAAGCGCTTTTGCAGAGTTTTTATATAAAATCTTTTAAGATGATGATTGCTATGATGAGAAGATAGGTGCGGAAGTTAAAAAATATTACTGATGAAATACCGTTGCTATATCATCTTATGGGCACTTTTTATATGACACTACAACTTTATATTTTTGTTGAACAGTGATGCCAACAATATAAACGGTTGAAAAATATCGGTAAAAATGCTATAATAATAATTAAGTTAGGCATTTGTAAGGGCTTTTCTTACATTTTGTAGGATTTTAGGGGTTAAACATGGCAAAGAATCATTATATATCTCAATTTGTAATAAAACGCTTTTCGGATGCTATCAATATATTTGATATTCACTCCGGGAAAATAGATGAGAGTAAAAGACCTCATAAAGTATTCTATCATAATGATATATACAAAGATGAAACAGAAAAACTTTTTGCTCATATCGAAAGCAGAGTCGCCAACATTATCGACCAAAAGATACTTAAACACGATACAATTACCCTTACAAGAAAAGAATTGCTCCTATTAAAACGGTATATGTTAATTTGTAGTGTCCGTACTCAAACACCTGAAGGATTTGCAAACATTATCCGCGGATTTGAAAGCAATGCAATGCATTATATTTCTATATACAACAACCTTTATAATAAAAAAATTACTTTACCTCATATAAAGGATTTACGTTTGACAAACGATGAATTATATGCTCGCGCATTGAAAGTTTTTGCGATAACCGAAACGATTCGTGATATAGCAGATAATTCTGATGCTACAGCTGAAATGTTGGCATGGGCTGCTCCGTTTCTTGAATCGTATCTTGCATTTTGGGACACGCCGAACGAAAAAGAGTATGTGCTGACTGATTGCGGAATGACAAGCGAGTACGAAGGCTTTCACCTTATTACAGGCGGAATAGACATTTCTAAAACCTCTTATCTATTAAACAAAATTAAAGATGAGCCGAGTTATGCTGGAATATTAGCGAGTCAATTCGTTATGTACGAAAACTATAATATATTTGTTTTGAGTTCGATGCGTAGTATGGTTATGATAAATCCGTTTTTCAGATTATATCACGGACAAGGTGTAACGTACCTCTCTAATAATAATCCGACAAGTGGAATAACAACGTTGGAGTGCCCCGATATTTGGCCCGCTGTTATACAAAACCGCTCTTTGTTCGGAATCCCGTTAAATGAATATTGTTTTAGTCCCACAATGCAATGTAATGAAGATCGCTTTATATACACGCCGAAAACTTTAACCCAAGAAGATATGGTCTACATCAATACTCTTCTGTTATCGCAGGCAAAAGATATTATCGGGTTTAACGACGCTCGTAAAATTATCGATTCTGTCTACTATTTTGTGTGGCATCAAGGCAATTATCGCTCGGTAGAAAATTTAACCGATTCGCCGGAAGAAGTTTTGCTTCGGCTGGTAGAAAAGGTTGCAACTTCATCGTTTCTTGATTTATGCAAATATTGCGATACGCATGGCGGAGTAAATAAAACAGGATTTCTGTTTTTATTTGAAGAACTGACTGCCAACATATATAAAGATTTTAATTCAAATCCGTATATATGCAAGTATTATTTGGATCGACCGACGGAAACCGTAAATTGTCATGCCTTGGATTTTCTCGGAGAAGGTGAAAAACGGTTGGAAGTATTCAAAAAAATTTTAGATAAAATCAATGAAGGCGGAGGAACTACAGATGTTTGAGTATTTAATTGAAATCGAACCGCGCTTATATGATCGTTTTTTAACGGTAGAAAGAAACGTAAAGGCGGCAAGCAATTCGTTTTACGACGCATACCTTGATTTACAAGAACAATTTATTAAAACCGTTGCCGTTTCTTGCCGGTTCGATATTAAAGTTCGTGAAACCTGCGGAGAACTTCTGCGTAGAACAGATGTACAAAATTATTTTAAGGAAATCTTGCATATCGATGATTTTACATATAACAAAATGCAGGACTACACGTTAAAAGTTAACGCACATAAGCATAAGGGCGAAAAAAACATACAAATTGACACAATTGTCAGTTATATGAAGATTTTTTACAATGCAACGAAGGCGTTCGCCGTTTATAAGAATATCCACGTTTCGGATTTTGATGCCGATTGTTTTATTGATATTTTCGGCTATTTTGAAAAAGAAAACACTTCTTTGAAAACGGAAATGCAAAAATTAAAAGAAGAATTACAGTCTTCCGTCGAATCCGGCAAATTGAAAGAAAGCGACATCGAAAACTACCGCAACCTGCTTTCGCAGGCTGAAATAGACAAACTATCCCTAGAAGACCAAAACTCGGAATTGCAACGTCAAATCAGTGTGTTAAAAGATATAAAACTCTCTTCTATGGAAGAAAAGCTCAATAAAACGATAGATTTATTACTCGAATTAAAACCTGCCATTGTAGAAAACCGTATTCTCACGAAAGCCGTTGGAAGAAAAGTCGGCGGAATGATAAGCGGCGATACGAATATCGAAAAATGGATTGCGGACGAAAAGGATAAGGAGCAAATCTGATGGCTGACAACGTATTCGATAAACTTGACGAACAAGCCAAAGTTTTAGCGCGTATAGACAAAAATACAAGCGAAAACCCTTCTGCTGTAGATGAAATGCTAAAGGAAAACCCGTCCGAGTTGGCTGAATTTGTGAAAAACGCAGACAGGATATTCATATACTGCGGAGATAAAAGCGAACTTAACAGGAAGAACAAAAAAAGTCATATCGCCGATATTAAAAAACTTATATTGTCCTTAATACAAATAATCACCGTTCTTTCGGCAATATATATTCCGTATATGTGGTGCGTATTGATACTGAATTTGCTTATTTACGCATATCCGATTTATAAAGCCGTTACATTCAAACCGTTGCCATACGAAATGAAATACGACGAAATGGATAAAAAATCTAACGGTATATACGACGATAATAACATTTTGTGTGGTAACGACGGTGAAAAGTGGTATGTTAAGATTCTAAGAGTTGCGGCTATAATTATGCCAATTTTGAACGCCGTATCGCTTTGGTTAATTCCTGCCATTGCGGAAATCACACACATATATTTATTGATATTTGCTGGAATTGATTTTATTTGTTCGGTAGCCTCAACCGCAATTTTTAATCGCACCGTCAATCGTGGGTATAACCTATATTTTATAAAAGATAACTTGTCGATACCCTACGAACAGTTAAAAGAGTTTATGAAACAAAACAATCTGAAATAAAAAGCCACCCTCTCGGTTAGGAGAGGATGGATAAAGCGTCAACACCGAAGAAATCGGCAATTTCTTGTATAGTATCGATGTTTTTGATACCTCTGTTGATCCATCTTCCGACGGTTCTGACATCGGTGCAGAATTCAAAAGCGAATTCTTCCTGTGTGCGATACTTCGATTCCTTGATAAGACGTTTTAAGTTTGCCCCGGCAACTAAGCCAAGGTCTTTACGTTTTTGTTCCATAACGTATACCTCCTTTGCTTAGCTTTCGCAGTGCTCCGAAGGCAACTATTAAAGAACGCTATTATTATATCATAATTTCAACAATAATTCAAGCGATAAGAATAGGACAAAACGTGTCCTGTTCTTTTTTTATGCCCTGCTATACAATAAAGACACAAAACAAAAACGGAGGCAAACATGTACTACTTGGTATCGGGAACCGGCGACGGTTGGTTTGAATGGGTAATTGAGGCAGATTCCGAGGAATCTGCAAAACAAAACGCAATGAAAGACTTGAGTGCGGACGACAAAATCACGTCGATAAAAGAACTTTCAATAAATGAGTGCATCGAACTCGGATATAAGGAGTTGTCGAACGAAATAAAACGGTATTATTTTGAAAGTCATTACGAGATGAAAATAATCACCGTCAGAGAGTACGCCAAAATCGAAAAACAATTCAAAGACAATTTGGACGGATACTACAAAGCGTTAAAAGAGTTTAACGAAAAACTTCGCCTGATTCGTCTTTTGAATAGAGTTGCCGACATAGAAGAAATGAAACTCGGCGAGCTTAAACATTACCTGAATTTATTGGCACAAGCAAAAACCGAGGAAGAGTTCAATGAAATACTAAATAACGTAAAGGAGAGAAAATAATGGATATCGTAAGCACGTTAGGGTTAATCGTAACGGTAGTCAGTACAATTGCATGCCCCATCATTGCGCATAACAAAGGTCGTAGCGCGTTCGGATGGTTTTTCGGCGGTTTATTTCTCGGCGGACTCGGCTTAATTATCGTCAGTTGTCTGTCAAATAAAAATAATTAATCCGACAAAATGTGTCCTTCACGGGGAATAAACAAAGAATTATACTTAAAACACAAAAACAAAGGAGCGCAAAAATGAGCTATTCTGAAAGTGTAAATCAAAAATACTTTGAAGTTGAGGCAAAATGCGGACACGTCGGCAGAACGAATTGCGTTTGGATAAGATTTGCGGTCGTTGCAGAAAGTCGCAAAGATGCCGCTAAAAAGGCGCGTATGTTTGGACGCGTCAAGCATGACCACCCGAACGCTATCGGCTACGTAAAAGAAATCGATTTTGAATCGTTTATTGTTTTGAAAGCCGAAAACGATGCTGATCCATACCTGCATTGTAAAAGCAAGCGCGAACAAAACCAAATCGAAGGATTTTCGACGAGAATCGAACCCGATGAATTCAATATCGCAAAGCGACAACAGAAAAACACGAGAAATGCCGAATATAAGTTGAGAAAAAGCAAATGTGCCGAATACGATGCAAAAAGAAAAATTTTAGAGTATTATATTGCTTAAATTTGAATACTTGAAATAATCTGTAAAAAATGTTATACTTATTTAGGGGATTTGAAATGAAAGTTTACATAAATTCCATTCGCTTTAACAGAAGTTTAGTTGACGGTCCCGGCGTTCGCACAGTAATCTTCTTTCAAGGGTGCGATATTCACTGCGAAGGTTGTCAGAACCCGTCGTCTTGGGATATATTGAAAGGAAAACCTTACGAAACAGACGAACTCGTAAAACTTTTAAGAGAAAAAGTCATAAACAAAAAGATTACTCTTTCCGGAGGCGAACCGTTAATGCAGAAAGACGCGGTGCTTGACATTATCAAAAAATTGCCCGATTTTGACATTGCGCTATATACGGGACACGAATTAAACGAAGTACCCAATGAGATTTTACAAAACGTGAATTATGTAAAAACAGGTCCTTTTGTTGAAAAGTTAAAGTCGTCTGTCACGCCTTTCGTCGGCTCTACAAATCAAACGTTTATGAAGGTGAATCATGCAAAAATGTAACGAAAATGCCGCAAACAGATACAGTTACGTTGGCGAGGTATATAACATCGGAGAAAAAGAGATTAAAAGCCGCATATTAAACGGACTTAATTCGGAATGGAAAAGTTTACATGAAAACGGCTATATTCATATTCACGACCTTGACGCTTACGGATTGACTTATAATTGCCTTACCTTTAATATCCTTGCCGATTTTCCGTATGAAAAATTTAAGGTATATGCAGTTTCGCGTAAAATTACCGCGTATTACGATTATCTTAAAAGTCTTTTCTCCGATATGGGCAATGAACAGTCCGGCGGAATGGCGCTTGCCAACTACGATAACGATACCGCAGAAATTTTTGAGCGGATAGGTGTTAACGTTTTTCAAAACGAAGAACTTATCCGATCCTGCACCGCAGACTTTATCGAATGGTGTAACGGAACGCATACCCGTATGGGGCAAACGAGTTATTACGTTACGTTAAATATCGGGCTTGCAAAAACGGAAGCCGCAAGAAAAATATGTTTTATTCTGCTTGACGAGTTCGAAAAAAGCGGGGATCTCGTTTATAAACCGAATATCGTATTCAAAGTTTGCGGCGGAGTAAATCGCCACGAAACCGACCAAAATTTTGATTTATATAAAAAATCGCTATTATGCACGGCAAAAAAAATGATTCCGACGTATCTCCTTTGCGACAGTGCGCCGAATAAGGACGTAAAACCCGAAAACATAGGAATTATGGGTTGCAGAACTCGCGTCGTTGCAAACAGATTCGAAAAAAACTCTTCTATCGGTCGCGGAAACATTGCTAACATATCGATAAATCTGCCTCGCCTTGCTTTGGAAACGGAAAAAGAATATTCCAATGCCGCCGATGAAAGGAAAATCGAGATTTTTATCGAGAAATGGAATCGCATAGCGGCTATCACAAAAGAAATTTTGCTTGACCGCTATTACAAAGTTTGTAGTCGTAAATTATCTGATTTTCCTATCAATACAAAGCATAATTTGTGGCTAAGAGAATTTGACGATTGTGCCGAAGTGTTCAAAAACGGAACGCTTTCAATCGGCTTTATAGGCTTATCGGAGGCAATAGAAGTTTTGACGGGGAAAAGGTTTTATACTGATGAACGCGCTTACAAAACGGCGATTTCATTCGTAAAACATATGCGAAAATATTGCTACAAATTGCGTGACGAATATAATCTTAGCTTCTCGCTTCTTGCAACAAGCGGCGAACTGATTTCGGGACGATTTATCGATTACGATAAAGCACTATTTGCCGATAATCACGATATTTTTGAAAAAGGGTTTTATACGAACTCTTTCCACGTAAACGTGGACAGCGACCTGATTGCTTTTGATAAAATTCAAACGGAAGGTCCTTTTCACGAAATATGCAACGGCGGTTGTATAACATACGTCGAATTGAAAGAGGCACCTATCGGCAACGACGAAGGACTTCGTGAATACGTTGAATGCGCGATAAAAAGCGGTGTGCATTATCTCGGTTTTAATTTTCCGAAAGACGTTTGCGATAATTGCGGAGCAAGTGGCGTTTTCGATATTTGTCCCGTATGCAAAGGCAAAAATATTACGAGAATACGCAGAGTGAGCGGTTACCTTGAAATACTCGACGGATTCACCGAGGGAAAGAAAAACGAAGTAAAAACAAGAAAGGAGAACTAAAATTGCAACATATAGCGATTGAAGGAATGGACGGCGTAGGAAAAACTACTGCATCGAAATTATTGGCAAAAAGGCTTGGATATAAATTTATCGATAAAAACTTGCGCGAATTATTCGACGATGGCGACTCCTACGATAATTATATTCGCATAAGAGATAAGGTAAACGCAAGTCCCGACAGATTGTTTACAGCTTGGTTTTATGCGCTCGGAAACATTTACTTGCATACCGCTCACGAGAAGGAAAATATCGTAACGGATAGATATTTTTTGTCAAATTACGCTTGGAGCGGGACGGAAAACAACGACGAAGTGTATGATTTGCTTGTTAAAAAACTTGGTTCCCCTGATTTAACGGTTATTCTTTATGCCGATGAACACGCGATTTTAAGTCGGTTACGCCACCGCGACGAACTCGACAGCGATATAAAAAAGGTAACTCTCGCAAAAGAAAAATACGAAAAGATGATTTACTTTTGCGAGAAATACAAAATGCCGTATATGGTAATCGATACGAGCAACCTTTCTCCCGAAGAAGTCGTGGAAGTTATTATGAAAAGAATCGAAGGCAGAGAATGATAAGTAAAGATATGAAATATACCGCTCTGTATTGGGCCTTAAGATTCGTCGAAAACGAACTCGACGTGCACGAGAAGTCGTATAATGGTTATAAAGTTACGATTTACGCGGAAAAACATTACGTCGATTTCGGCGAAAAAATCAAAAATGGACGTAAGGTTGAGCTGAATAGCCACAAGTCTTTTGTCGTGCTTGAATGTGTAGACCGTTTACTGACGCAAGGTTATTTACCAGAACAGATAGCGATAAATGATTTTTTCGATATTTATTTGGAAACTAAAAGTGGGAATGTAGGAATCTATTGCGAGGCTTGGGACGATTATGGCGGCGGTATAGACCAAGACTTTGCGGATTACGAAGTATTCTATACTTCTCGCCTTGTCAGCGGTTTGCTTGAATATAAAGGCGAATATTATTCCTACGGTTTTGAATTTCATTTTGGAGTCGGCTCGGATGAATACGCTGTCAATATTTCAACTTCTTCAGATTTTGAAATAAAAGGTAGTGAGTTGATTTTATATAAAGGAAAATCAAAAACGGTAAAAGTACCGGAAGGTATCAAAACCATCGGCGCAAGCGCATTCTGGAACAACGTATTCGTAGAAGATGTAATTTTGCCGGAATCACTTGAAAGACTTGGCGGCGATTGCTTTTACTACTGCAAAAACTTAAAAAAAGTAAATATTCCGAAAAAAGTATGGATAATGGGCAACAATCCGTTTGCCGGATGTCCGAAACTTCAGATTACGAACGAAAGTCCGAATTTTATTCTTGAAAACGGCATTTTATATGATAAAGACAAAACAAATCTGATACATTATACGATATCCAATCCGCAAACTGAATTTATTGTCCCCGACGGAGTGATGTGTTTAGGCAAACACTGCTTTTATGCTTGCAATAAATTGCAGAAAATTGTTATTCCTAAGTCTGTAATAAGGTTTGAAAACAATCCGTTTTCGGGATGCGAGCATTTATCCTTAGAAAGTCATACGCCGCATTACGTAATCGAAAACGGCGTAATTTACAACAAATTTAAGACGACAATCGTCGGTTGCCTTAATGGGAGTCAAATCGACTGTCTGCGTATTCCCGAAACGGTTTCGCTTATAAGTCGAAATTCCTTCTGGAATTGTAAAGGCATAAAGAAAATCGTTATTACAAAAAACGTTGACAGAATAGGCTATAACCCGTTTGCTGGATGCGAAAATTTAATAATCGAAAGCGAAAACGATAATTTCGTAGTAAAAAACGGAATCGTATACGATAAAACGCTTACCCACATGTTGTGCGCTACCGATAAGGCTGTAGAAAAAACATTTACTGTTCCGGAAGGAATAACGCATATAAATCGCGGAGTTTTTAGCGGATGCAAATCTCTTGAAAACATTGACTTCAACGGCGTAACATACATTGATAAAAGTTCATTTACAGACTGTGTTGGTCTTACGGATATTTATATTCCCGACTCGGTTACTTATATCGGAGAATGGGCTTTTGCTTATTGCGTAAATCTAAAAAAAGTAAGCATAGGTAAAAATACGTTTGTAGATAAAAACGCATTCAACGAATGTCCCGCCGTTATCGAAAGGAGAAACTGATGGAAAATTTGATTATTGAAAGTGATAATCTTATTGCAATGAGAAAACTGTTGCCCAAGTACGAAGGAAAAATCGATGTAATGCCGATAGATCCGCCGTATAATACGAATATTTCTTATGTCGGGTACAAAGATTTCGATAACGATTGGAATATGTTTATGCGTGAACGACTTGAAGTCGCATATAAACTTTTAAGTAAGTTCGGCGTTATGTTTATTCATATTGACGAGAACGAATACGTCGGGTTATACAATATCTGTTCCGAAATTTTCGGCTGCGAAAACGTAAGAACTTTGATATGGAAGAAAACAAACGAATATTTCGATAAAAATCGCATCGAAAAACCGTTTGAAAACGGAATTCGCCGCACACACGAGTTCGTTTTACTCTGTTGTAAAAATCTAAAAAACACAGAGTTAAAGCCGATAATGCAACCAACGTTACAAAACGGCAAAATAGTCGAGGTAAAGAAGTCGCTTGAAACGATAATCGATTTTCTCGGTACGACTTCTTCCGCAAAAGACGAAATAGGCGTTTTATTCGGCGACAGAACGGCTTTTTCCACCCCCAAGCCGATGAAATTGATTAAAGAATTTATAAGGGCGGCAAGCGAAAAAGATTCTATCGTCATTGATTTCTTTGCCGGTAGCGGAACGACGGGACACGCCGTTATGGACTTAAACAAAGAAGACGGCGGTTCACGCAAATTTATTTTGATAACAAACGGCGAAAATAATATTTGCCAAAATATAACCGTGCCTCGAATCCGAAAAGCGATAGAACTTTTGGGCTATAAAGAGTCCTTTGATTTTTGGCGTAAATCTTTTATTTAATCGTTTTGGCACACGCATCGACTCAATCGACCGTTAAACCAAATTTGAATAAACTGCGGTGCCGATTGAACGTCTTAAGAACAGCCGCAAAATTAAACGCAATCGCCTGTATAGATAAATGAAAGTGCGGACGGAAGGCGAAGTCGCCGCTAAACCGCTTGGCGAATCGCCTCGTAATTCTTCGCAGAGCGGCATATTTTGAGCTTTATTTCTTTTATATTTTTCGAGTGTTTTCGATCCGTTTTGTTTCGGGTGGCTTTCCTTGTACCGTCTTTTTGTTGTCTAAAATCCATTTTTCGTCTTAACAAAAGTCATTAAAAATGGAAATTTCTCATTGAAACTACATTTTGAGCCATTAACGTTTTTTACGACAAGTGTTGTAACATTGAATTGTACAACGGATTAAAAAAAAAACTTCCTATTTTAGTTTTAGAATAGCGATTGTATTTGAAAGAGACGGTTCAATATTTCTTTGAAACTTAAAACAGCAACAGAAAAATAAAAAATGCAAATAGGCGACCGAGAAATTCTTGGTCGCCATTTTACGAACTCGCTGTTTAGGTTGTTTTGATTTAATATTTTTGAAATTCCCCAAGAGTATCTAACATTTGACCTATTTTTCAAAAAACAGGACTTGAACTGACGACTTCGTTTTAATTCCCGCCTAACACCTACAATTTAATACAAATCTTTTAAGAGAGAACAAGGATAAATGTTCTCTCTTTTTTTATGCCGTTTTGAGGGGTGATTTCCTATTTACGGTGAGAAAAATTAGAATAGTGAATGAATGGCAGGTGGCATTCAAAAATGAGGGGCTGTAAACGGGAATGAAAGTGTAGCTATTTCGTATGTGATAGCCATATGAATGACCCATTGGAATCCGAACTATAAGGTTTGGGACACCAATGGGTTGTTTGTATTTTTATTAAGTTTTATAAGGGATTTAGCGTGTTTTGTTGATTAAAATCAGTAAAACACTTTTTTCTTGAAACCCTAAAACTGAAAATTTAAAAAGGAAAAAACGAACAATCCGAACTGTTTTT
>ENA-UOOA01005615-UOOA01005615.1-human-gut-metagenome-genome-assembly--contig:-P61old-NODE-5615-length-12892-cov-6.755395_pt1 | contig 12892 bp, 10 predicted proteins | sample MGYA00242467_ERZ724014 | MGnify/ENA metagenome assembly ERZ724014
CTCATCCCGAGCGATCCGCAGGTGTGGCGCAACAGCCTTCCCGAAATCACGAAAAAGAAGTTCGCCGATTTCATCTGCGGGTACGGCGTGAAGGGTGATGTGGCCCACGCCAAGGCCATCCTCGAAAAGCTCCAGTGGGGGCCGTTCAAGCCTTCGACCAACGCCCAGCTGGTTCCTCTCCGTCAGCTCGAACTGTTCCGCGAAAAGAGCAAGCTGCAGGCCAATGCCGAGATGCCTGCGGCGGAAAAGGCCGAGCGCATCAAGAAGATTGACGAAGCCCTCGACAGGCTGTCCCTGTAATACGCCTCGGCGGCGCGGAGGTTCCCGCGCCGCTTTTTCCCGGCGGGCCCGTACCGCCGGTTTTCCGAAAGGATTGCCATGAGTTCCGAATTTGCTCTGTCCCCTCCGCGCAAACGCCCTATGGAACTGCTGCGCCTCGTGGGTTGGGCCGTCGCGCTGGCGTTTCTCGTCTGGTCGTGGCGGGGGGCGGAAATGCGCCCCATGACCCTGATTACCGAGTCGGGCAACATCCTCACGCTGATTAAAGACTTCTTCCCGCCCGACTTCACGGACTGGCGGCTGTACGCCACGGAAATGGTCGTCACCCTGCAAGTCGCCATCTGGGGCACGCTGCTCGCCGTGGTCTGTGCCGTGCCGCTCGGCATCCTGTCTTCCGACAACATCGTGCCGTGGTGGGTCTACCATCCCGTGCGCCGCCTCATGGACGCCGCCCGCGCCATCAATGAAATGGTGTTCGCCATGCTGTTCGTGGTCGCCGTGGGCCTTGGCCCCTTCGCGGGCGTGCTGGCGCTGTGGGTACATACCACGGGCGTCCTCGCCAAGCTGTTCTCCGAGGCCGTGGAAGCCATCGAGCCGAGCCCGGTCGAAGGCGTGCGCTCCACGGGGGCCTCCTTCCTTGAGGAAGTCGTATACGGCGTCATCCCGCAGGTTTTCCCGCTGTGGATCTCCTATTCGCTGTACCGCTTCGAGTCCAACGTGCGCTCCGCCACCGTCGTGGGCATGGTCGGCGCGGGCGGCATCGGCATGGTGCTGTGGGAGCTGATCCGCAGCTTCGCCTTTGAGCAGACCTGCGCCGTCATGGCCCTCATCGTGCTGGTCGTGGTGGTCTTCGACATGCTCTCGCAGCAGCTGCGGAAGAGGGTGCTGTAATGCCCGCCCGCTATGCCGTGTACTACGCGCCTTCGGCGGGCGATGCCCTGCATCAGGCGGTGACCCCGCTGCTGGGCCGTGATGCCCTCGGGGGCCTGAATGTGCCGCAGGCGACGCCTCCGGGCGTGGATCCCGTTTTCTGGAAGGCGGTCACCCGCGTTTCCGCCCATTACGGATTGCACGCGACGCTCAAGGCGCCTTTCGAACTCCGCCATTCGGGAATGGACAGCCAGCTGTTGCGCTCCACGGGTGAAGTGGCGTCCCGCTTCCTTCCCTTTGCAATTCCGTCCCTGTCCCTCGCCTATCTGGGCAAGGAGGAAAAAGGCTTTTATGCGCTCGTTCCCTCGACGAAATGCTCTCTGCTGTCCTTTCTGGAGCGCGCCTGTGTGATGGATCTGGATGCCTTCCGGGCTCCCCTGAAAACCGAGGATGTGGCCCGGCGCGGCCATCTGTCCCTTGAGGAACGCAGCAACCTGTATATATGGGGCTACCACCGCGTCCTTGATTCGTTCCAGTTCCACATCACGCTGACCGACGGCATTGCCGACGCGGGATTGCGTGCGCTTGTGGGCGCGGGCCTGCGCAAGGCGCTGGAAGGCGTGCTGGACGCTCCGCTCCGTATCGATGCCCTGACCCTTTTCAAACAGGAAAACCGCAACCGGCCCTTTTCCGCCGTGGCGCGGCTTCCGTTCGCCAACGTACAGACTGCACAGGAAACAGCATGATGTCTCTCACCGTTCGACAAGAAAGGATGCGGCTGTTGGCCCTCGCATCCGTGGAGCGTCTCGAAGCGGGGCTCTCCGCCATTACGCCGCCGGATTACGAGGTAGTCCGCGGGCCGGAAACCGGGCTGGTCATGATCCGGGGCCGCGTGGGCAACACCGGCGACGCCTTCAATATGGGCGAAGCGCTTGCGACGCGCTGCGTGGTCTCGTTGAAGGGCGGCTGCCTCGGGTATGCGTGGATTCTGGGCGAGGATGCCCGCCGCGCCGAGCTTGCCGCCCTGTACGACGCCCTCTGGCAGCGGGACGGCTATGCGGAACCCCTTGATCGGGAACTGCTCCCCGCGCTGGAAGCGGAACGCGCCCGCCGGGTGCGGGAGGATGCCGCCGCCGTCGAGCCTACCCGCGTTGATTTCTTTACGCTTGTCCGAGGAGAAGACTGATGCTGGCCTTTTCCCAACCCGTATTCGATATGCAGCGGGTGTTCCGCGTTGTGCTCGATGCCATGTCCCGTCCCGCGCGGCTTTGCCGCCTGCCCGTATTCCCGCAGTCCGTGCCGGACGGCCTTTCGCCCGTGCTGGCGGATCTCGCCCTGACCCTGTGCGACGGCGAATCTCCGCTCTGGCTTTCTCCGGGCCTGCGGAAGGATGAAACGACAACGTGGCTCCGTTTCCACTGCGGCTGTCCGATCGTCGAAGAGGCGGACAAGGCGGCCTTCGCGCTGGTGGCGGACGCTTCCGAACTGCCGCCCCTGTCCGCTTTCGCGCAGGGCGTTCCCGCTTACCCCGACCGTTCCGCAACCGTCTTGCTTGCCGGTCTGGCCTTTGATGCGGGAACCCGTTTCCGTGGTTCCGGCCCCGGCATCTGCGGGGAAAGTACCTTCACCTGCACGTTGCCCGAAGATTTTGCGGAGCGGTGGCGCGGGAATACGTCGGGCTTCCCGCTCGGCGTGGACATGCTGCTGTGCGGCGCCGACGGCGTGGCCGGTCTGCCGCGCACCACGCGCCTTGAACGTCTGCCTCAGGAGAGTGCGTCATGTATGTAGCGGTCAAAGGTGGGGAAAAGGCCATTTCCGCCGCCCATGAACTCCTCCGCCGGGAAGGGCGGGGCGACCCCTCCGTCCCCGATCTGGGGATCGAACAGCTGATCGGGCAGTTGCGGCTTGCCGTGGACCGGGTCATGGCCGAAGGCTCACTGTATGACCGGGATCTCGCCGCGCTGGCCATCAAGCAGGCGCAGGGCGATTTGCTCGAAGCCGTATTCCTCGTCCGTGCCTACCGGACCACGCTTCCCCGGTTCGGCAGTTCGCTTGCCGTGGACACGTCAGCCATGCGCGTGCTGCGGCGCATTTCCGCCACATGGAAGGATCTCCCCGGCGGACAGATCCTTGGTGCGACGTTCGACTACACGCACCGCCTGCTGGATCGCACCCTCTCCCGCGCTGAAGCCGGAGCCGCCGGATCTTCCCCTCTTCCAGTAGAACCCGATACGGATTCCCCGCTCGGCGGGCCGTTGCCGCGTGCGCTCGACGCGCTGGTTGCGGAAGGGCTGCTCGAACGGCCCGAGCCGTCGGAGGGCGATGCCTGCCGCGACATCACCCGCCATCCTCTGGAACTGCCCGCCGATGCCCCGGCGGATCGCGGCGTGCGCCTTCAGGCGCTGGCCCGCGCCGACGAAGGGTTTCTGCTCGGCATGGCCTACTCCACGCAGCGCGGCTTCGGCGCTGTGCATCCCTTCACCGGAGAGCTGCGCCGGGGATGGGTGGAAGTGTCCTTTTTCTCCGAAGAGCTCGGCTTTGATGTCGTTATCGGCGAAATCGAGCTGACCGAATGCGAAACCGTGAGCCGCTACACCGGGACGGCCCGCCCGCCGTGCTTCACGCGGGGCTACGGGCTGGTTTTCGGCAACAACGAGCGCAAGGCGCTGTCCATGTCCATCACGGATCGCGCCCTCCGTGCCAAGGAACTGGACGAACCCGTCGTCGGCCCGGCGCAGAATCCCGAATTCGTGCTCCTGCACGGCGACAACGTGGACGCCTCGGGTTTTGTCCAGCACATCAAGCTGCCGCATTATGTGGACTTTCAGGCCGATCTTTCCCTTATCCGCGGCTTGCGCGCCAAGCGGCAGAACGACAAGGATATCTAGATGCCACAGACCGACGTTTGCGCGGACGCGCCGCTTGAGGGCTATGCGTTCGCCTATCTTGACGAAACGACCAAACGCATGATCCGGCGGGGGCTCCTCAAGGCCGTTGCCATCCCCGGCTATCAGGTGCCGTTCGCCAGCCGCGAGATGCCCATGCCCTGCGGATGGGGGACCGGCGGGATTCAGGTTACCGCGAGCATCCTCGGCAGGGACGACGTGCTCAAGGTCATCGATCAGGGCTCCGACGACACCACCAACGCCGTGTCCATCCGGGATTTCTTCCGCAAGACCACCGGCGTCGCCACCACGACCCATACGGACGAGGCCACCATCATCCAGACCCGCCACCGCATCCCCGAGCAGCCGCTCACCGAGTCGCAGATCATGGTGTATCAGGTGCCGCTGCCGGAGCCGCTGCGCTGGCTTGAGCCGAGCGAGCAGGAAACCCGCACCCTCCACGCGCTGGAGGAATACGGGATCATGAACGTCAAGCTGTACGAGGACATCGTGCGCCACGGGACCATCGCCACGGGCTTCGATTACCCCGTGCGCGTGGCCGGGCGGTACATCATGAGCCCTTCGCCCATCCCGCGTTTCGACAACCCCAAGATGCACCAGTGCCCGGCGTTGCAGCTCTTCGGGGCTGGGCGCGAAAAGCGGCTGTACGCCATCCCGCCGTATACCGACGTGGAAAGCCTCGATTTCGAGGATTACCCCTTTACCGTGCAGTCGTGGGACGAGGCCTGCGCCATCTGCGGCTCCACGGACACCTATCTGGATGAAGTCATCCTCGACGATCAGGGGAACCGCATGTTCGTATGTTCCGATACCGACTGTTGCGCCCGCCGCGCCGCCGAACGGGACGGGCAGGGAGGCGCGCAATGAAAGACTGGAACGCCGCCCCCATCCTGTCGGCCAGGAACCTGACCCGCCGTTACGGGGAGCATATCGGCTGCCGTGACGTCTCCTTCGACCTCTGGCCCGGCGAAGTGCTCGGCATCGTGGGCGAATCCGGGTCGGGCAAAAGCACGCTCCTGAACATGCTTTCGGGACGCATGGAACCGACCTCCGGAACGATCGCCTACCGCGACGCCGCCGGGCGTGAGCGGAACATCCACGCGCTGCAGGAAGGCGAAAAGCGCCGCCTCCTGCGCTCCGAACTCGGATTCGTGCACCAGCGCCCCTCGGACGGCCTGCGTATGCAGGTCAGCGCCGGGGCGAACATCGGCGAACGGCTGATGGCCGAAGGTGCGCGACATTACGGCACGTTGCGCGGCAGGGCCCTGCAATGGCTGGAGCGGGTGGAGATCGACGCCGGGCGCATCGACGACAAGCCCGCCCTCTATTCCGGGGGAATGCAGCAGCGCCTGCAAATCGCCCGGAACCTCGTCACGTCGCCGCGTCTGGTGTTCATGGACGAGCCCACCGGCGGCCTTGACGTGTCCGTACAGGCCCGTCTGCTCGACCTCTTGCGCCATCTCGTGCTGGACATGGATCTGGCGGTCATCCTCGTCACCCACGATCTCGCCGTGGCCCGCCTGCTCTCGCACCGGCTCATGGTCATGTACCGTGGGGAGGTCGTGGAAACGGGGCTCACCGATCAGGTGCTCGACGATCCGCATCACGCCTACACGCAACTCCTCGTCTCTTCCATCCTGCAAGGGTAAGCCATGAACACTCCCATCATCGAAGTCCGAAACCTGAGCAAGACCTTTGTGCTGCACCAGCAGGGCGGGGTGGCGATCGAGGCCCTTTCCGGGATCAGCTTTTCCGTGGACGCGGGCGAGTGCGTCGCCCTGCACGGGCCGTCCGGCGCGGGCAAGTCCACGCTCCTGCGCGCCCTCTACGGCAACTACCTCCCCACGGGCGGCTCCATCCGGGTCCGCTGCGGCGGGGAGGATGTGGACATCACCAGCGCCGCTCCCCGGACCGTCATCCGGCTGCGGCGGGGCTGCATCAGTTATGTCAGCCAGTTCCTGCGGGTTATCCCCCGCGTGAGCACGCTGGATCTGGTCGCGGAGCCGCTGCTGGAGGGGTGCGAAGGGCAGGCCGCCGCCCGCAGCCGCGCCGAAGGGCTGCTTGCCCGGCTGAACCTGCCCGAACGCCTGTGGCACATCGCACCCGCCACGTTTTCCGGCGGCGAGCAGCAGCGGGTGAACATCGCGCGCGGCTTCATCCGCCCGTCCCCCATTCTCCTGCTCGACGAGCCCACGGCCTCGCTGGACGGCGCGAACCGGCAGGTGGTCATCGATCTGATCCGCGAATCGCGCGGGAACGGGGCCGCCATCGTGGGCATTTTCCACGACGACGTGGCCCGCGAAGCCGTGGCCGACAGCACCATCCCCGTCAGGCGCCCGTAACCTTTTTTCATCAAGAGCATACAGCCATGAACGAAACCGTATTCACCAACGCCAGGCTGATCACCCCCGACGCGGTTGTCGAAGGCACCCTCGTCGTCCGCGACGGGCGCATCGTCTCTCTCGACAACGGCGCGAGCTCGCTCGCGGAACGCATCGATCTGGAAGGCGACTACCTGATGCCCGGCCTTGTGGAGCTTCACACCGACAACCTCGAAAAGCATTTCATCCCGCGCCCCAAAGTGCTCTGGCCTCAGGGCGTGCCCGCCTTTTTTGCCCATGACGCCCAGATCGTCGCGTCCGGGATCACGACCGTTTTTGACGCCCTGTCCGTGGGCGAGTACCACGACAAAGGCCGTATCGCCATGCTCGGCAAGGCCGTAGGCGCGCTGAACAGTTGCCGCTCCACCGGGAAGCTCCGGTCCGAACACCTGCTGCACCTGCGCTGTGAAGTGGCCGATCCCCGGATGCAGGATCTTTTTTTCCCGCTGTCCGATACGCCCGCGCTCAGCCTCGTGTCGCTCATGGACCACACGCCGGGCCAGCGCCAGTGGCGCGATACCTCTTCCTACCGCACCTATTACAGCAACATCGCCTCGTGGACGGATGAGGAGTTCGAGCAGGTCGTCGAACGCCTTCAGACCGCGCGCGACGGCTGCGCGGAGGACAATGCCGCGTCCGTTATGGCTTTCTGCCGGGAGCGAGGCCTGCCGATGGCGAGCCACGACGACACGCTTGTGGAACACGTTGAAGAAGCCCTCGGCAACGGCATCGCCATCAGCGAGTTCCCCACGACGATGGAGGCGGCGCGCCATGCCTCCGAAAACGGTATGCTCGTGCTCATGGGAGCGCCCAACGTGGTGCGCGGCGGGTCGCACTCGGGGAATATCTCCGCGCTGGAGATCGCGCAGGCGGGGTATCTGGGGAGCCTCTCCTCGGACTATGTGCCCGTCAGCCTTCTTGAAGCGGCGTTTGCCCTCAGCGAAGGCGGGTATATGTCCCTTCCGGCTGCGGTGGGGCTCGTGACCGCCAATCCCGCCGAAGCCGTGGGCCTCGCGGATCGCGGCAGCCTCGAAGTGGGGCGGCGGGCGGATCTCGTGCGCGTGAGCATGGTTGAGGGGCAGCCCGTGGTTCGGAATGTCTGGCGGGAAGGCGCGGAGGTTTTCTGATGCGGCAGGGCCAGCTTGTTTACGTCATGGGCGCTTCGGGCTCGGGCAAGGACAGCCTGCTGCAGGCTTTGCGTCCCCGTTTGCGAGGGGTCCCGGTGGCCTTCGCCCGGCGGTACATCACGCGGCCCCTCTCTGCTAAGGGCGAACGCCATATCGCCGTTTCCCCGGAACGGTTCGAGGCTATGGCGGCGTCCGGGGAGTTCGTGATGGACTGGCGAAGCCACGGCCTCCGGTACGGCATCGGGAAAGGCGTAGAAACAACTCTCGCCCACGGAGGCGTGGTGCTTATGAACGGCTCGCGGGAGTATCTGCCCGAAGCGCTCCGGCGTTTTCCTGATCTCGTTCCCGTGCTTGTGGAAGTGGACGCTTCCGTACTTCGGGCGCGTCTGCTGGCGCGGGGCCGGGAGCAGGGCGGGGATATTGAGGAGCGCATTGCCCGGGCTTCGATGCCTGCCGAATATCCGGACGGGGTGCTCCGTATCGATAATTCCGGTGAACTCGCGGAGTCGACGGCGGCTTTTTACCGGATGGTTGCGCGGTTGATTGAAGAAAAAACGGATTTTCGTCAGTAAAAGGGATCGGGAATCCTATCCCGGCAATCCATATTGTTACCGGACGGAAAAGGAAGCGGCAGCTTCCTTTTTTCTTCTATCCCCCGCAACCCCTTGGTTTAACCCTCCCACCCCGTAAATTATTCCGCGGGTGGGGGGGTGGGGGCGGGGCCTTTTTCAAAAGGCTCCCTCCCCCACATTTTTACATCCCTACCGGAACCGTTCCGGCCATGATGCCGCACCCCTGAGGAAGATCCAGCGGGAGGCGGCGGATGTCTTCAAGCCCCGCGTTCCGCATGAATCCCGCAAGCTCCTGCCTTGTATAGGACTGCCCGTCAGGCGTTCCGACAAGCATGTTGAGATCGAACAGCGCCGGATGCTGCGGTCCGCTGCGGTTGTCGTCGAGGATGAATTCCTGAATGAGCAGAAGACCGCCCGGAACGAGCGACTGCGCGGCCTTCCGCACGATGTTGGCGGACTCGTCAAAGCCCGCGCCGTGCAGGATCTGGGAGAGCCACGCCACGTCGAATCCGCCGGGAAGGTCTTCGGTGGTAAAATCCCCGCCCGCGAAGGAGATCCGGTCGGCCATGCCGGAGTCGGCGATGACGCGTTCCGCAAAGGGGCGGGTTGTGGGGAGATCGAAAACCGTGGCGCTCAAGCCGGGGTTGCGGCGGCAGAAGTGGATGGCATAGGCCCCGGTCGCGCCGCCGAGATCGAGCAGGTGGGAACGGCCGGAAAGGTCGATGTGCGGAACGCTGCGTTCCGCCTGCGCGTTGGCGATGTTGTACATCCCCATGAGGAAACTTTCCCGCTCGCCCGTATCTTCGGTATCGACGGAAGAGCGGTGGCGGGTCGGCCTGTTCTCGCGGACGGACTCGTCCAGCTTGGACCAGCCGGGCATAAGATGGCGGTGATGTTCCACTATATGCCCGAGATAACCGGGATTGCCCCGGCACAGGTGATCCCGCGAGAAGGGCGGCAGTTCGCAGGTTTCGCCTTGACGGATCAACAGGCCCATTGCACACAGGGCGGTTAGAAGGCGGTCGAGGCTTTGGGGGACGCATCCTGTCCGATCGGCGAGTTCCGTCACGGTCATCGGCCCGCCGGACAGAGGGGTGAACACGTCCAGATGCACGGCGGCGTGGATGGCGCAGCTTTCCCAATACATCCCGGAAGCGTGGAGCAAGGCGGAAGGGGTCCAGTCTTTCATAACGCACCTCCTGTGTTTCATTGGAGTAGCATCCCTCGCACTTTGCCACAACCGCCGAGATTCGATGAAAGCGGCAGCCTGAACCGGAACGGACCAGTGCCGGCAGGCAAACGCCGATGCCCTGTGCGTGGCGTGGCCGGGCTTTCTTGTGGGGGAACACCGTTGCCGTTGATTGGGGCGTGCTCCGCCTTTGTGCGGATCGGTCGGCTACGCTTTTTTCTCGGCTCCCCATACCTGCCGACAGGAGCTGCTCGCGCTGCCATAGTGCGTGAAGTATGTCCATGACGGCATCTTCCCACGTCCCGTGTGTGGGGAGATGCGCGTTGCTGAAGTCGGCGGGGAGAGCCGTTATCTTTTTTTGTCGCACTAGTATGTTTTTATCCGTCATTTAAAACTGCTAAAAAGCATGTTGTTTCTTTATTTGACTGATTTTAGTTTGAATGGCCTTTTTTAAAAAACAGATAACCGTGTTTTTGCACAAGGAGTGTTCTCTGAAAACACTATGATTTCTTTGAGAAAACATATAGGGTACATATAAGATCCGGCAGCGTTCCGGAAGGTCAGAGCCAAACGGCATGTTCGGGCATGTCGCTTCACATAACACTAGAGGCAAGGAACAAGGTCGGAGCATGAGAAGGCATGGATACGGGATATCCGTTTTCGGGGCGATCGTCTTGTGCTGCTTGTTCTTTTGCTTTCCCGCGCAGTCAGACGACAACGCCGTTTCCATCCGGGTGGGGTATTATGAGGACGGGGACTACATGTCCCGTAGCCGGTCCGCTGAATATATCGGTTTCAATATCGAATTTTTGCAGAAGCTCGCCAAGGTCGGCGGGATGCGTTATGAAATGCTGGATGAGGGCAGCTGGGAGAACGCATGGCATCAGCTTTTGGAAGGGCACATAGACATGATCCCCGCCGTGTTCCGCACGGAAGAACGGGAAAAAGAGGTTCTGTTCTCCAACCTGCCCATGGGTACGCTTTATGTTACCCTCAATGTCAGAGTTGACGACAAACGGTACGGTTACGAAGATTTCAGCTCCTTTCAAGGGATGCGGGTCGGTATCATCCGGGGCAGCAGCGACGGAGAGCGTTTCCAGCGTTATTGCGAGAAGTTCGGCGTCAAACCGATCATCGTTCCCTATGCCGAGACGCAGGCGTTATTGAGTGCCCTTGAGGACGGGACGCTTGACGGCGTCGCCATCACCCACCTTGGCCGCAGCAGCACGTTCCGGAGCGTTGCCCAGTTCTCTCCGGAGCCGGTGTATATCGCTGTGGCGAAGAACAGGCCGGATTTGCTCGCCCGTCTTGATGCGGCGATGAATGCCATCGTGCTGCGCGATCCCAACTATATGATGCGGCTGTACGACAAATATTTTGCCGTCAGCATGGCGCAACAGCCGGTCTTCACCAAGGAAGAGGAAGCATTCCTCAAACAGGCGGATGTGGTTGTCGCGGCGTATGATCCTTCGTGGGCGCCGCTGGAGTATACCGATACGGAAACCGGGATGTTCTCCGGCGTCACATCGGATCTGCTGTCCACTTTTTCATGGTACTCAGGGTTGCGTGTCCGTTTTGAGCCTATAGATCAGGCCGAAGCGCTGGAAAAGGTCTAGAAAGGGCTTATTGATATGGTCTGCTCCGTAACGGGGGATTACCTCTGGGACGAGCGCAACAAGATGTATACCACCCGTTACTATCTGCGGGCGCCCACCATGCTTGTGCGGACCAAGCAGCCGCACGCCATCGAACGGATTGCCCTGCAAGGAGGCTACTGGTTCTCGGAGCATGTGGCGGCGGATCACCCAGGCAAGGAAATCATTTTTTACAAGAACGTACGGGAATGTTTCGATGCGCTGCTCAAGGGCGACGCGGATGCGGTTTACGCGAACGTCTATGTGACCAACTATTTGCTTACGGAACGCCGTTACGAATCCTTGGCCGCCACGAGCATGAGCAAGTACACGAGCGAAATCTGTTTCGGCATTTCCAAGTGTGCGGACCCGCGCCTGCTCTCCATATTGGATAAGTGCATCCAATATACGGCCCCTGAACGGATGGACGAGCTGGTGCTGAAGAACACCACCAAGCCCCGCCAGATCACGCTGCTCGATTTCGTGGCCCAGCACCTTATTGAGGTCGGGTGCGGGATGCTGGCGGTTTTCGGGGTGATCCTGCTGCTGTTGGTCTATAATCTCGCCATCAAGACGAGGAGCAACCATCGCATACAGGCCTTGCTGTATCGGGACGGGCTGACCAACCTCGACAACATGAACAAGTTCTATGTGGAGTGCGGGAAGCTGCTCCGGAAAGCGCCGAGCGGAAGCTATGCCTTGCTCTACGGGGATATCAATCAGTTCAAGACGATCAACGACAACCTTGGTTTCGCCGTGGGCGATCAGATCTTGCGGGCCTTCGGCGCGATCCTGCAGCGTAACGTCAAAGATGGGGAGTGCTGTGCCCGCGCATCGGCGGACCACTTCATCCTGCTGGTGCGTTATGCCGACTGGGAATCCCTGCTTGTGCGCATAGAAGAAATCGGTATGGAACTGGACGAGTGGCGGCGTATGCAGGACATGGCGTACCGGATCGTCACGGTGTTCGGTGTCTATTTGGTGAACGAGACGGAAGGGTTCGATCTGCACCGCATGTTGGATTTTGCCAACTACGCGCGCAGGAACGCCAAGCAGACGATGAAGAACATTGTCCTTTACGACGAGAAGATGCGGCAGGAAGCGCTGTTGCAGCGCGAACTGGAAGGAAGGCTGGAGATCGCCCTGTCCCAAGGCGAATTCGATGCCTATTTCCAGCCCAAGGTGGACATGCGGGACGGCGCGCTCATCGGCAGCGAGGCATTGGTCCGGTGGAATCACCCTACGCGGGGCCTGCTTATGCCGGGAAGCTTTATTCCGTTTTTCGAGCGGAACGGCTCTGTGGTCGAAGTGGATTTGTACATTTACGAACTGGTTTGCCGGACCGTGCGCGAGTGGCTGGAGCGCGGGATGGCCGTCAATCCCGTTTCCTGCAATTTTTCAAGCCTGCATTTCGACAGCCCGGAATTTCCCGAACTTGTCGCGGCGATCGCGGATCGCCACAATGTACCCCATGCGCTTTTGGAACTGGAAATCACCGAGAGCGCGATCATGCGCAATCCCCAAATCGTCTGTGCGCAGGTGTTGCGGCTGAAAGAGCGCGGCTTCATGATCGCCATCGACGATTTCGGATCTGGGTATTCTTCCCTCGGCCAGTTGCAGCAGCTGATGGCTGACGTGCTCAAGCTCGATCGCAGCTTCGTGCGGCGCGGGATGTTCGGGACGCGGGAACGGATTGTCATCGGCAACGTTATCCACATGGCCGGGGAACTGGGTATGCAGGTCATCTGTGAAGGCGTGGAGAACGCGAAACAGGCTGAAATGCTTATTGAGCTCGGCTGTTATTATGCACAGGGCTTCTACTACGCGAAGCCGATGCCGCGAGACGTGTTTGAGGGGCTTTTGGAGAAAGGCAAAGTTCTGCAGGACGAAAAAGAAAACAAGAAGGGAGCCTGGCAACGGAAGCTTTAAGCCCT
>ENA-UOOA01005635-UOOA01005635.1-human-gut-metagenome-genome-assembly--contig:-P61old-NODE-5635-length-12838-cov-4.380975_pt1 | contig 12838 bp, 9 predicted proteins | sample MGYA00242467_ERZ724014 | MGnify/ENA metagenome assembly ERZ724014
TCCTTGAGCATGCCGATGTTGATGACCATGTCCACCTCGTCCGCGCCGTTCTTCACCGCGTCGGCCGCTTCAAAAACCTTCGCCGCCGTCGTGGAATAGCCTGTCGGGAAACCGATGACCGTACACACGCCCACCTTGTCCGCCCTGTCCTGCATATACGCCTTGCACCGCGCAACATAGCTGGCCGGAATGCACACTGTCGCCGTGTGGTACTTCATCGCGTCGTCGCAAATCTGCTGAATCTGCGCCCAGGTCGCTTCGGGTTTGAGCAGCGTGTGATCCACCATCGCAAGCATTTTACTGAGTTCCATCTTGTTTTCCTCCTGCAAGTTCATTATCTTTATTATACGCGATGAACGGCTTCAGAGCAAGCGCCTGTCAGGTTCTTTCTTTTTTTCGCAATCGGGCGTATACTGGTGTCATATGAATGGAACAGGAGGTCTTTTTTCGATGATCATCGGCATGCGCGGCCATGATTTTGGCCGTATGGAACCCCGCGCGCTGGCTTTGGCCATCCGCGAGGCCGGGTTTGAAGCCACGCAGCTCGCTTTCGCCAAAGCGTTTCCCGCGCCCGCAGAACAATATATGATCCCCGGCGCGCTCAGTGAAATCCGCAGCGCGTTCGCCGGAATTGTCCTGCCCGTGATGGGCTGCTATGTCAGCGCCAGCGATCGCGATCCCGATGTGTTGGCGGAGGCAAAGGCGCGTTTCAAGCGTTCCCTGTCCGCCAGCGTCATCCTCGGCGCGGGCTGCGTCGGCACGGAGACGACCCATTTCACCTTTCCCGAATCCGAACGTGAAGCCGCCTATGCCCGCCTGCTGGATTTTACCCGCGAGGTCTGCGCACACGCCGAACAGGTGCATGCGCTCGTGGGCATTGAACCCGTCGCGCTGCATACGCTCAACACGCCGGAACTCGCCCGCCGCCTGATTGCGGATGTCAGCAGTCCCAATCTGCGCGTCATCCTTGATACGGCGAACCTCGTCACGCCCGAAACCGCCGCGCCCGAAGCGCAGATGGAGATTTTGGAGCGTGCGCTTTCCTGCTTCGGCAAACAGATCTGCGTGCTGCACGTGAAAGACGGCGTGTTTAACGGCGAAGGCAAGTGGGAAAACCGTCCGCTCGGCCAGGGCGTGATGGATTGGCCGCGTCTGCTGCCGCGCCTGCGGGAACATAACGACACACTCTGCGCTCTGCGGGAAGGCGTTTTTCCCGGTATGGCGAAGGAAGAATGCCAAATCATGCACCGCTGGCTCGGCGAATAAGCGGGCTGAGCATCTCTCCCGCTTCTTTTTCAATCTGCTTAATCCCCAGAATCGGCGGCTGAGGGTGCACATGTTCCCCGATATGCTTCTCCATCCACACCATGTCATACCATGTGTCAAACTTATATCCGCACTGATGGAACGCGCCGATCATGCGGTAGCCCATTTTTTCATGGAATCGCACGCTGTCCAGGGTTAAATGCGCGTCCGGCGCGCTCGGCACGGCGATGCAGGCTTCCACGTTGGTCAGCCGCTGCATGCTCAAAATCGTTTCCATCGCGTCATAGAGTTTCCGCCCCACGCCCATGCGCCGCGCATCCCGCTTCACATAGACGCTCATCTCCGCGCACCACTGATAGGCCGCGCGCGGATGGAACGCGCCCGCATACGCATAGCCGACGATTTCGCCGTCGTTTTCCGCAACCAGATACGGAAACTTCTCCAGCGTATGCGCGATACGCCCGGCAAATTCTTTCTCGCTCGGCACATCGTATTCAAAGGTGATCGCCGTCTCCCGCACATACGGCGCATAGATGGCAAGCAGCGCCGCCGCGTCCTCCGGCCCGGCCATGCGAATTCTCATAGCTGCTCCTTTCCTGGATCTCTGCCCCAAACCCCACAAGGGAACTGAGTTTTCTCGGTTCAGTATCGTCCACAGACGATGCTCACTCCAGATTTTCAAAGAAATCGTCTTTCTGAACGTCTTCCCCGACCGCCGAATACGCCAGACCAAACTTTGAGTTATCATACTGCCCAAAATCCTCGACATGATAATCCGTCCGCTGCTGGGAAATATGGCATTCAAATGCCCGGCTGGCGAGATCGAACGCGGTTTGGCCGCCAAACGCCGCCAGCGGTTTGCGCCAATCCATCTTCACCGGATTCTGCTCGTACAGATGGAGATACAGTTTCTTCACCTGCCACGGTTCGCTGTGCGTCATTTTCTCCTGATCGTTTTCATCCGCCGCCAGCGCAATGGCCGCTTGAGCCGCGTCCGCCGCCGCCCGATGCGCGCCGTGGCCGTATTCGCCGTTCACGTCCTGCGTCACCACGACGTCCGGCCTGCACGCGCGATAAGTCTCGGCGACAAAACGATAGACGCTCTCCCGGCTCCATCCCTTCTGGGCGTACATCCCCTTGAGCGTCAGCTGATACTTATCCGGGAAATGGCCGATCATCGGGTAATTCTTCACCCCGCAGAGCCACAGACCGTCCAGCAGTTCCAGCCGCCGATATGGCATCGTCGGCACAAGATAGGCCACCTGCACCTTCCTGCCCATTTCCCCTGCGTAATAGGGAATCGTTCCGCCCAAAAACAGCAATTCATCGTCCGGGTGCGCCGCCAGCGCCAGCAAATCCGCCTTGTCGAGCGGCGCTTCCCATTGCTGTACCCAGTCCGGCACGTCGCCCTCGCCAAAGACGTGCAGCTCGGCGATAAACAGCCGCCCCTTACCGTCCTTCGGACGGATACGCACAGTTTCAGTCCCCGCGTCCAGCGCAATATACTCGTTCAAAAAGCTGCCGCCGCTCACAGCAACCGTCCGCCATGCGCCCGCGTCGTCCGTGGTCTGCACTTCCAGCGCCGCGATATCTTCATAAAACTGCACATACAGGCCGCCGACGGCTTCCTCCGCTTCGATCTCCACATAGGCGTAACTGCCCGACGAAGAGGCCCAATACGTCTGATACTGCCCATCCGTCATGCGTCCCAGCGTCTTTTTGCCTACGGCTGAAAGCGTGCATGTATCCGTGATTTCCTGCGCCGTCTGCGCAAGGGCTGCAGGCGCAAACATCATCAGCGCCGCCGCCAGCGCCCAAAACAGTCTCTTCATCGTCATCCTCCATCCTTTTTCTCTGCGCAGTATGATACCACATTTTCCCCACAAAATAAAGTTTGTCCCTTGCCCTTGTCCCGGTGCGGATGATATAATGGACAGGATAGATTCGAGCGGGCTGAGCCCGCCTGCACGTATGCCGCTGCGCGCAAAGCGTCCGGGTTCTGCGCATGCGGATTGTTTTTGTGCATTATCCGTAGAGCAAAAACATAGGGAATAACAGGAAAGCGAGCGATTATCAAGCATGGGTATCAACGCGATTGTCGGCCAGAGCGGCGGCCCCACCTGTGTCATCAATTCCAGCCTGGCGGGCGTTTTCAGCGCCTGCCGCAGGCACGGCGTTCAAAAGGTCTTCGGCATGCGCCACGGCGTACAGGGCCTGCTCAAGGATGAAGTGATCGACCTGACGGAAGCGCTCGACGCGCCGGGAAAGCTGTCCCTGCTGCGCCACACGCCCGCTTCCTATCTGGGCAGCTGCCGCTACAAACTGCCGGAAAGCGGCCAGATGGAGGCCGTTTATCAGGCGATTTTCGACGCGCTGCGCCGCTATGACATCGGCTATTTCTTCTATATAGGCGGCAACGACAGCATGGATACCATCCTCAAACTGAGCGATTATGCCGCCAAAATCGGCAGCGATATCCGCTTCGTCGGCGTGCCCAAGACGATTGACAACGACCTGACCCACACCGATCACACGCCGGGCTATGGCTCGGCCGCCAAATACATCGGCACGACGATCAAAGAGCTGGTGCGCGATTCCACGATTTACGACCTCAAATCCGTAACTGTTGTGGAAATCATGGGCCGCAACGCGGGCTGGCTGACCGCCGCCGCCGCGCTTGCGGAAGACGAAGACTGCGAAGGCGCGGCCATGATCTGCCTGCCGGAAGTGCCGTTTGATCCGGAGCATTTCATCGCCCGCGTGGATGCGCTTCAGCAGCAGACGCCGTCTCTGGTCGTCGCCGTTTCCGAGGGCGTGCGCACAGCCGAGGGGCGCTACGTCTGCGAACTGGCGCATAACCCCGTCAACGTCGATGCGTTCGGCCATACCTATCTGGGCGGCACGGCGCATTACCTTTCCGGCCTCATCGCCGCCCGGCTGCACAGCAAAACCCGCGCCGTCGAGCTTTCCACCCTTCAGCGTTGTGCCGCGCATGTCGCCAGCGAAACCGACGTTTCCGAATCGTTCGACGTGGGCGCGTTCGCCGTGGACGCGGCGTTTGAGGGCAAAACCGGCGTGATGGCCGCGCTCAAGCGCGTGAGCGACGAACCCTATGTCTGCGGCTTTGAGCTGCACGACATCCACGACATCGCCAATCTGGAAAAGACGATTCCGCTCGACTGGATCGACGCGGAGCGTTACCGTCTGCACGAGCCGTTTCTCGCCTATGCCCGCCCGCTGATCGCGCAGGAGGTCAAGCCGGAGTATCAAAAGGGTTTGCCGAGACATTTGAAACTGAACCGCTGACTTTTCGCATAGGAAAAGAGCGCCTCCGCACGGGAAGCGCTCTTTTTTTGATTCCATTCAAGATTCCGTTCGTCCTTACGCATTTTCCAAAATCGCCTTCACGGCCAAGCGACCCTGGGTCATCGTGCGGCCGACGGCCACGCCGACAAAGAACTCCGGATAGTTGCCGCTGAAGAAAATCCTCATCGACGCCCTTTTGGGCCAGCTCGTTGTAACGGGCAACCGTCGCCGCGAGCGTATCCGCCGGCAGCCCCATCTTCTCGGCCAGCTCTTCAATGGTATCGGCCTTAAAGACCAGCCCATCCTCAATCATGCCTTCGAGCATCGGGATGATGCCGTTGCCCTGAGCGATGTTGACGGCAATCTGCGCGCAGCCATACTGGTCGTAGGCCAGAATGTTATCCGTCACATTGCCCGGCAAAATCGCGGCATATACACCGTCCGTCTGGAGGGACGCCGCATAGTTCATGAAGTCATATGGCACAGATTCGTTGGCGAAGCGCTTGCCCTCTTTGTTGACCTTCAGATACGGCTGCGTGCCGATAATCAGCTGGCTCATCGTGCCCGGGAAAACAAGATTGCCGTTCGCATCCTCCACATAACCGGCCTTCACGCCCGGCGCGACGACACCGCGGTCAAAGACCATCGGCGCACAGCTGCTGTCCATCTTCGCGCCCGCCCAAATGCCCGCACGAATGCCGCGGCCGGTGTTCGGGGCGTAATAGCTGTTGGCGGTGACGCACTCGGTAACGATCGGCGCGAGCGCCTTACCGAAAGCTGGGCTGAGCGGCAGCCGCATGCCATTTCCCATGAGTCAAAAGGGAGCCGGCAGGTTTTCAGCCTGCCGACTCCCTTTTCATTATTTATGAAGCTTATTTCACCTGGGCCAGCGCGTTGTTGACCGCTTCAATGATGCCATTGGAGGTCAGCGTCACACCGGAAACGACGTCCACATCCGTGCTCTGCTTGGCGAGGATATCGGCAATCACTTTCTCGAACGCCGGATCGGAAATACCGGCGGTCTCGGCCTGCTCCAACACCTCAATGTTGGCGATCTTATCGCCGTCCATCGTCACCTTGACGCGGATCGGCGTGCCGCCCTTGCCCTTGCCTTCGCCGATGTATTCGTTGGCCGCCGTCTCATAGGAAGCGGCCTTCTTCTCCGGCTCGTAGTTGGCGCGGCCGTCCATCACGGATTCCTGCATGTTGTCCGCCGCGGGCTGAGCCACCAGCTTGCCGATGATGCGGCCGAAGATCATGCCGCCGCCAAAGTTGCAGCTGGCCTGATAGCAGTTGGACCAGATATCGCCCAGCTCGCCGTTGGTGTACAGGTGCGGAATGACCTCGCCATACGGCGTGAGTACCTGGCCGTTGAGATCCTTGCGCGGGCCGCCCTGCGTATTGCCCATGCACGGCGTAACCTTCACCGCGTAATACGGCGCGGTATCGATGCGAACCAGGTTCGTGGTACGGCCAAAGGCCAGATCCTCGCCGCCATCCACAAAGCTGTTCCACTTGTTCACGGAAGCGACGACCGCGTCGGCGTCCAGACCAATCTTCTGCGCCAGTTCTTCCAGTGTATCGGCCTTGACGATCCAGCCCTTGTCGATTTCGGCCTGGCTGTCCTCGCTCCAAGTGAAGTGGAGACGGCCCTTCGCGCGGCCATTCTCGTCAAAGATAGAATACATGTATTCCGGCAGCGGGCTGTTCTGCCACGTGCCGCCGACGTTGAACTTGCCGTGACGGCGCGGCGCGTCCTCCGCCGCGAAGCGCTTGCCATCCAGACCGACCATGATGCCGCGGCCGGTCCCCTGGAAAGCGAACGTCGCATACTCGTTTGCCTCGTCGTAGAACTCGATGTTGCTCACGACGTTGCCCATGTGCCACAGATCCGCGCCCACGTCGCTGGCCATACGGATGCCGTCGCCGGTGTTATAATGCGCGTTGCCGGTGGACGGCCAGAAGTAGCGGTCGGTGAAATCCTGCTGCATTTCCTTGTTGTTTTCAAAGCCGCCGCAGGCCAGCACAACGGCATTCTTCGCGCGGACATTGACCTCGCGGCCATCGATCTTGACGGTCACGCCGTGAACGATCTTCGTCTCGCCATCCTGAATCAGACGGGAAGCCTCCGCCTCATACCAGACGGTGATGTTGTCGCGCTTGTTGACGTTGTCCTTAAGCAGGTGATAAGCCGCGCCGTCGCCGCCGAAGGCCGTCGCGCTCATGCCCGTGTTGCCCGCCACGGTGAACGGCGTGAAGGAGGAAGATCCCTCCAGCTCCGGGAATTCGCAGTAGTTGAAATACTGCGGATCTTCCGCACCCAGCGACTTGATCCAGTCGAAGTTCTCGGCCATGCCGTCCACATACAGCTCGATCATCTCGTCGCTCGGCGTGGTATACTTGCCGCGCAGCGCCTTGATGTATTTGACCGTCTCCGCCTTGTCGCTCGTGCCGCAGATCCACTGCATGCAGATCACGGAGTTGCCGCCCGCCTTGCCTTCCGGCGCCTTTTCCAGCAGCAGCACCTTCGCGCCCGCGTCCGCCGCAGTGATCGCCACGGAAGCGCCCGCGCCGCCGAAGCCGATGACCACAGCGTCATACTCGGCGTCCCAGTTCACGGTCTTTTCAAAGGCCTCCTTCTTTTCCTCGGCCATCGCGTTGACCGGAGAAACCAGACCGGCCGCCGCCAGTCCGAGCGCGCCCATCGCGGAACCCTTCAGGAAATCTCTTCTGGAAATGTTGCTTTTCATGACAAAGTCCTTCCTTTCGATTTCACAAACAAAGGCGTTTTGCGCCTTTGTTTGTGATTCTTTTGTTAAGCACAGTGTAGATTTGGACAAAAGGCCATGTCAAGCAAAAAATTCATATAAAAATTCCGTTTATTTTGTCTGTTTTTTGTTCATTCTGCCTGTAAACTTTTCATTAAGACCCGTTGTTCTTTGGCCTTAACCCCAAAGACTCTGCTATTTTTCATTCAATCTCGATGGTCTGGGTCAGCACAAATCCCTCGTGCTGCGTCGTCGGAAAGACCTCCGGCCCCAGAATGCCGCCGAATACATCGCCCCTGAGCGCGAAACGATGCTGCTCGGCATACGCTTTGAGCGGCGCAAAGTCGCCGGGCTGCATATCGCCGATTTTTTCATAAAGCCTGTATCGATAAACCTTCATGCCGTTTCCGTTAGATAAAATGCGCCCGCTGTTTTCCAGCGTTTCATAAATCGCCGGATGATGCGCGGCCAGCGGCACGACATCGATCGCCAGCTTGATTTCAAAGGGCATCTCGCCCGCAATCGCCCGGCGGTCAACCCAATAGCCGTAATTCAGATAGGGCAGTCCCTCCATTGCCAGCGCAACCAGCGGCTCGTTCTCCCGATCAAAGAGCAGATAGCGCCGCTCCGGCAGTTCGCCGATACGCACCGCGTCCAGCCTGCCGGAAATCGTCTGAAAAATGCCCTTCATGCCGCGGACATGGCGCATCCGCGCGTGCAGTTCGTCCACCTGTGCCTGAAGCTTTTCCAGCGACTCGTCAAACACCTTCAAGTGGGAAAGGCCGTCCGTCCGGTTGAACGTGCCCAGTAGCTCGTCGTTGGAAAATCCCAGGCTTTTGATCTTCCGAAAATCCAGCAGCCGCATGATTTCATGCTCGGTATAGACGCATTGGCGGCTCCGCTTATCCCTGGCCACGTGGAGCAGGCCGATGCGTTCATAATAGCGCAGCGTGTCCATGCTGATGCCGAAAAGGCGCGCGCACTGCGAGCGGCTGTATCGAATGGGTTCATCCTGCATAAGCGTTTCCTCCCTGCTCTCAATCGGGCGGTCTTCATCCGATTTTTCGCGAGTCGAAAAAAGTATATTTTCTCGCCCGCGAAGGAAGAAAATATACTTTCTCTGTCGTTTTCAGCTTTTATTCTCCAAAGACTTTGACATAATCCTGCCTGAATTTTTCAATGCCCTGATCGGTCAGCGGATGGTGCGTCATCTGCTCGATCACCTTATACGGCACCGTCGCGATGTCCGCGCCCGCCAGCGCACAGTCCGTCACATGAATCGGGTTGCGCACGCTCGCGGCGATGATCTGGGTTCTGATATCCGGATAGTTGGCAAAAATCGCCGCAATCGTGCGGATCAGCTCGATGCCCGGCTGGGAGATGTCGTCCAGCCTGCCCAGAAACGGGCTGACATACGCCGCGCCCGCGCGCGCCGCCAGCAGCGCCTGATTGGCCGAGAAAATCAGCGTGCAGTTGGTCGGAATGCCTTCGCCGGAGAGCGTCTTGATGGCCTTGAGGCCCTCCGCCGTCATCGGGATCTTGACGACCATGTGCTTGGGATCGAGCGCGTAAATCGCGCGGCCTTCCTTCACCATGGTCTCCGCGTCCGTCGTCGTCGCCTTCACCTCGCCGGAAATCGGGCCGTCCACAATGGAGGCGATTTCCGCGAGCGTCTGCGCGTAATCGCGGCCTTCCTTGGCAATCAGGCTGGGGTTGGTCGTCACGCCGGCGATCACGCCCATATCGTTTGCCTTGCGAATTTCATCTACGTTTGCCGTATCGATAAAGAACTTCATAGCCATTTCCTTTCGTTCAAAGTGAATTTGCGGTTTACGCCTGTATATTTCGCGGCGCGGGCGGAATTTCCTGCCGCCGCTCTCCGGCGCGCCGCACTTCTTGTTGGGGGCTTTTCCGTTTTACGCTTTCCGGCAGAATTGGGCGATTACGGCGACGACTTTTTCCATTTGGAACGGCTTGGCCAGATGGGCGTTCATGCCCGCCTCGAAACACGCCTTCGCGTCCTCGTCAAACGCGTTGGCGGTCATCGCGATGATGGGAATTGTTTTCGCGTCCGCGCGCGCCAGCGCCCGAATCGCCCGTGTCGCGCTGACGCCGTCCATGTTGGGCATCATCATATCCATCAAAATGCCCGCGTATGTGCCCGGCACATGGCTTTCAAACAGTTCCAGCGCCTTTCGGCCGTCCTGCGCGGTGTCCGTGGTGATTCCGTAATCCGCCAGCAGCGTTCGGATGATATCGGCGTTCAGCTCGTTGTCCTCCGCCAGCAGCAGGTGAAGCCCGCGTACATCCGCCTTTTTCTCCGGCTCAGCCTGTTCTTGGGCTTCGGGCACAGCGTCTGCCATTTCAAAAGGCAGGGTGATGACAAATTCGGAGCCCTCTCCCTCCCGGCTGGATACCTCGATGCTGCCGCCCATCTTGTCAATCAGGCTCTTGACGATGGACATGCCCAGCCCCGTTCCGTGGTACATGCTCCGCGCGTCGATGTGCTCCTGCGAAAACGGGTCGAAGATGTGCGCCAGAAACGCTTCGCTCATGCCGATGCCCGTGTCGCGGATCACCCAGCGGTAAGTCACAATGCCGTCCTGATTCCCCAAATACTGGCAGACCGTCTTCACGCTGCCGCCGGGTTTGTTATACTTGATGCAGTTGCCGTATATGTTGAGAAAAATCTGTCGAATGTGAAGCGGGCTTCCGTATACGCTGCCGATTTTGACGCGTTCCGGCTGTTCCCGGTCATATTCCAGCGTGACGCCCTCTTCCGCGGCGCGCTGCTCCACAATGGTCAGGATGTCGCGCGAAAGCCGATTGAGGTCGAGCGGCTCATGCGAGAGCGCCACTTCGCCGCTCTCCAATTTGCTCATTTGCAGCACGTCGTTAATCAGGCTGAGCAGATGATTCGCCGCAATCTTCATCTTGACGCGGTTGGCGGTGATGAGCGCCAGATCGCCGGGGTGCGCGTCGTCGATGGCGATCAGGCCGATGATGCCGTTGAGCGGCGTTCGGATGTCGTGGCTCATGCGGGAAAGAAAGCTGGTTTTCGCGGCGTTGGCCCTGTCCGCCTGTTCCACGGCGGCGCTCAGCTCTTCGTTGGCGCTGCGCAGTTTCTCCGCGTACTGCGCCTGAACCTGATACTCCTTTTCCCGGTAGCTCTGCGCCGTCCGCCAGCGGATCACCTGAATCACCGCCAGAACGACGGCATACGCAATCAGCGCGTAGCACACATTTTGAAGGGTGCTGTCAAACACGTCCCGCTCGCTGCTGTATACATAGACGTAGACGTTCCGCCCGCGTTCCATCAGGCCGAAATACTGTGTCCAATCGTCCTTCGTTCGGTTGGTATGCACCAGCACGTCGCTGGCAGGCGCTTCCTTGATCCGGCGGAGGATGAACAGCTCATCCGTACTGCGCCCGATGAGCGTCTCGTCGTTGCTGGCGATGATGGCGTTTCCGTCGCTGACGACGATGGTTCCGTTGGTCTCCGTGCCGTAACCGGAAAGCATGGAGCTGACGGACAGGCTGAACGAACGGATATATTCCGCCGAAGTATGGTAATACACCGCCACGATGCCCGGCGCGTCTCTGCGCCCGACAGCCGCCAGATCCACCGTGCTTCCGTCCTCGCAGATATAGCGGGTGGCATACCGCTTTTCGGGATACGCCGCCACATCCAGCAGCGATGTGGAATCCAGATGTTCGCTCAGCCGTTCCGGTCCGCCGTCAGCCTCGTGATATGCCTCTACAAGCTTCCCCGTTTCATCCATGAGCATCAATCCGGAAACATAGGCCTGACGGGCATAGACTTCCGGCGTGCGGAGACCGCCGCCCGCCGCGTCTTTCTCCAGCTCATGGGCAATCGGTCCGGCTCACTGGATCACGCGCATCAGGCTCTTCGTTTCGTCGGCCAGATCGATGCGGTCGTATCGGTTGCATTGCTCCTTCACATATTGGGCCGTCGTCATCATCATCTGATGGGCCGCTTCCATATCCAGGTGCGCGGCCGTCAGAAACACGCCGATCGCCAGCACCAGACCCAGCAGAACCTCAATATGGAGAATGCGGATGGAAACCCGGTCAGCTTTGCGTTTCATCGATCTCCACCCCCCATGTATCCGCGCGGCTCATCCAGATATTGCCCGATGATCTGCTCCATCGTCCCATCTTCCCGCATTTCCTCAAACACGGCGGAAAGCGCCTTTTCCAGCCCCCGCTCGTCTTCCTTCGCAAACGCGACGCCCAGCCCCACCGTCAGCAGCGGCTCATCCAGAATGCGGTATTCCAGCCCGTAATCCGCCATGCACTGCAAAATTGCCGTTTCATGCGCGGCGACCGCGTCCACATACCCTTTGCTTAGGAACGGATACATCAATTCCCGGTTCTGCATCGAAAAAATCTCGCCCACCGCCGGGATTCTGGGGTCGTCATGCGAAAGAAAGATATCCTCCGGCTTGGTCGTGGTCTGAACGGCCACGCGCCGCCCAGCCAGATCGGCAAGCGTATAGATATCGCTGTCGCTGCGCACCGCGACCACCTGACGGCTGACCATGTACGGCGCGGACCAGCGGTATTGATCTTCGCGGCCGTCAATGGAGAAACTGCCCCAAATGCAGTCGATTTCGCCGCTTTCCACCAGCTCTTTTTTCGCTTCCCAGTCGATGACCGAGAAAACGGCCTTATACCCCATGCGCGCAAAGGCTTCCGTTGCCAGATCCACGTCGATGCCCGTGGGCCGTCCGTCCACATCTTCATAATTATACGGCGGGTAATTATCACTGCCGACGACGATCACGGGTTTCACGCTTTTATCCGTTTTTTCTACGGCTTTTTCCGCGCCGCATCCATCTAACAGCAATGCGGCACACGCCAGCATCGCGGAAAACGCGGCGATTTTCCTGCCCTGCATAGCAACACGCTCCTGTCGTTTAACCGGTCTTTTATTACACTTCTTTCCATTTGATTTCAATACAGTGCAATTTGATTATATCCTATTTGATCATATCATATTTGCAAGTACAGATCAAGAACAGGCAGAATATAAAAGCCTTTTTTCCGAAAGAAAGATCGCATAATCTTAATTTTTTAGCGGAACCTTAATATCGATGTGACCGAATGGGACGATCTAGCGAATAAACCGGATATTTCAACTCTGCATGAGCCAAAAACAAATTCCGCACCAGAAAGCAGGCTATGCCCTCATCAACTCCCCCTGTCTTCTTGTGGTGCGCTTTCCTCTAATCCCGTCTTGCGTTGTCTTTTCCCCAAACACAACTTCATAACTTGTGTCGTCGCGAATCCCCCGATTCGCTCTGTTTGGCTATGCCGTTATGTTTTCATCCTCTATTTTATCGCATCTGCTCTTCTTTTTGCAATTTCCTATAAAGAAAAAAAGAACCCAAGATTCTAATAGAATCAAGGGTTTTTCTTGTGGTGGAGCATAGCGGATTCGAACCGCTGACCTCTACAATGCGAATGTAGCGCGC
>ENA-UOOA01005640-UOOA01005640.1-human-gut-metagenome-genome-assembly--contig:-P61old-NODE-5640-length-12827-cov-21.247964_pt1 | contig 12827 bp, 8 predicted proteins | sample MGYA00242467_ERZ724014 | MGnify/ENA metagenome assembly ERZ724014
TGATTCCAACCATACTCAATTCTGTGTGCAGGTGGGGTAACGGTATGCTGGTAAACGGAAAACTTGTGGTGTTGAAAGGTATGGCGTGAACTTCGAAGTGTGGCCAGAGGCCATTGAATTAGGACGTATGTTTGCTGCGGAAGGCTACGAACTGGCACTGGTCGGGGGTCCTGTCCGCGACCTGCTGCTGCATCGCAAATCGCATGATTTGGATTTCTGCACATCGGCGCGTCCCGAGCAGTTTGAGCATATTCTGCGCCGTTTTGGGCATGATGGCTTCTGGGATATGGGCCGCAAATTCGGCACGCTCGGCGCGATGCGCAGGCGTGAGGACGGCACCGAGGTGAAAGTGGAGGTGACCACCTACCGTTCCGACACGTACGACCCCGACTCGCGCAAGCCGGAAGTCAATTACGGCGACACGCTGGAAGGCGATCTTTCCCGCCGCGATTTCACCGTCAACGCGATGGCGTTGCGTGTTCCGGAACTCGAATTCGTCGATCCGTTCGGCGGTGCGAACGATTTGGCCAAAGGCGTGCTGCGTACCCCCGTCGATCCGCGGCAGTCGTTCGACGACGATCCGTTGCGCATGATGCGCGCCGTGCGTTTCGTGGCGCAGCTCGGCTTCCGCATCGAGCCGGAAACCGCCGAAGCGCTGTCCGACATGGTCGATCGCATCGAAATCGTCTCCGCCGAACGTGTGCGCGACGAACTGGTCAAGCTGCTGCTGTCCGATCGCCCGCGCGCCGGCATCGAAGCGTTGGTCGATTCCGGTCTTGCCGACATCGTGCTGCCGGAAATTCCCGCGCTGCAGCTGGAAATCGACGAGCACCATCGCCATAAGGACGTGTTCGAACACACCATGATCGTCATCGAACGCGCCGTCGCCCTCGAAACCGGTTCCGACGGTCCGGTGCCGGCCCCGGACCTGACGCTGCGTCTGGCGGCTCTGCTGCACGACATCGGCAAGCCGAAGACCCGTCGTTTCGAAGCGGGCGGCAAGGTGAGCTTCCACCGTCATGACGCCGTCGGCGCGAAGATGACGCGCAAGCGTTTGAAGGCACTGCATTTCGACCACCACATGGTCGAGGACGTCAGCGAGCTGGTCAACCTGCATCTGCGCTTCCACGGCTACGTGGAGGAGCCGTGGACGGATTCCGCGGTCCGCCGCTACGTCAAGGACGCTGGCCCGCTGTACGAGCGTCTGAACCGCCTTACGCGCGCCGACACGACCACACAGAACAAGCGCAAGGCCATGATGTTCTCGGCGGCCATGGACGAGATGGAACAGCGTGTACGCGACCTGAAAGAAAAGGAAGACTTCGACGCGATCCGTCCTGACCTCAACGGCGACGAGATCATGCAGCTGCTAAGCATCGAACCAGGCCCGATGGTCGGCAAGGCGTACAAGCACATGCTGGAATACCGCCTCGATAACGGTCCGGTGGAGCGTGACGTGGCCGTTGCCGAGCTGGAACGCTGGTACAAGGAGCAGGGCGAATAGCGATTGACATGCGGTGGTTTCGCCGCATGCATGGAACAGTGTGCTTGGAACAGCTCGAATACGAAAACCCGCGTTCCCGATTGGGGGAGCGCGGGTTTTTCATATTGCCTATATCGATTTCGATTGGCGGTCAGCTTTGCGGATTCACCGCATCATGCTCGGGCGCCTTGGGCAGGTCGGTCATCTTGTCCACCGCGACGCAGCCCTGGATGCCGGTGATCGCCTTGCCTGCGGCGGGAACCTTCTTCGTATCCTGCAGATTGTCGAACGTGGCGCCCACGATGACGTCGATCAGCTGGTCCTGACGGTCGTCCATAACCAGCATGGCGTCGGTGAAATTGCTTGCCACGGTGTACGCCTGATTCACGCCGTTCTTGCCGAAGACGATCATCGTGCGATCCACCTTCTTGGTGTAGTTGCCCGGCGTCTGGGGGTTGAACTCGCGGTTCTGCAACGCGTCGCTCACCGCCTTGGCGAAGCCGGAGAACTTCGTGCCGTTGAGCACACGCAGCGTGATGTTGCGATTCTCCACATACTTGGCCTTGTTGCCGTCGGCTTCCTTGATGGGGCACGGTGCCTGCTGGCCGTAGTTCGGCTGTACGGCGGCCGACTTGACGTTGCCCAGGCCTCCGACATGGAAAAAGAACAGCAGGGACACCACCATGGCGACCACCATGACGGCTCCGACGATGCTGAACACCGTCTTCTGACGGCGGCGAATGTACTCTTTGCGCGCGGCGCGCTCGTCGTTAGCCTGGGTCATTTACGAATTCCTTTTGAACAAACCAATTGCCATCAACTTTACTGTCATGCGGTGATATGTGTCATGCGGTGATATGCACAATCGGTCGGGCTGGGGCGTTCGTGGCGATGATGCGATCGACGCAACGGCTGTCCTGCCATGCCCGCTGCACGGCGTCCGCCGCATCCTCCGTCGGCACGAACGCGATGACGGACGGGCCGGAACCGGAGACGAACGCCTGGCTGGCTCCCGCACGCAAGGCTTCCTCGATCGCCTGTCCGCTACGCGGATGCAGGGAGACCGCCGCCTTCTGCAGGTGGTTCTCATCGCCATCGCCGGCACCGATCTGATCGAATGTGGCATACACTTCCGGCGTGCGCAGTTCCGCACGGTATGCGCCGACCAGCAGATGGCCGGTAAACCCACGTTCCGTAAGATCGCGTACGATATCGCCATCGTCATCAAGCTGTTCGATGCGTTCGCCGAAACCGGTGCCGCGCGCGTAACCGCCGGTCAGACAGAACGGCATGTCCGCGCCCAGCGTGGCCGCGACTTCCTGCAGGCGTTCGATCGGCCAATCGAGATCCCACAACGTGTTCAATGCCAGAATCGTCGCCGCCGCATCGGCGGAACCGCCGGCCATGCCTGCGCCGACGGGGATGCGCTTGTCGATGTTCAACGCCACGTCCGGCTCATGGCCGCTCGCTTCGGCCATGGCGAACAATGCCAGCACGGCGTGGTTGCGGCGCATATCGCTGCCGGAAGAGGCCAGGTCGCCCAGATACGCGCCCTCGAGATTCAGCGAGAAGCCGCTTCCCGGCGCTTTGCGCGTGGCGGTGACGGTGTCGTATACGCCGACCGCGCAATAGATGGTGTCGAGTTCATGACGGCCGCCCCATTCGGCATGCGACGGGCCCACATGCAGGGTCAGATTCGTTTTCGCTGGGCAGTCCACGCTCACGGCGTTGATGGTGGCCGTTCCGATGGCGGGCGAATCAATGGTGCTCATGACGCGAACACCTCATCCAACGCGCGTGCCAACGCCACGAATTCGTCGATGGTGAGCGTCTCGCCACGACGGGTCGGGTCGATGCCGGCCTTCTCGAACGCTTCGGACGGCACGATTTTCTTCAATGCGGCGTGCAGGGTCTTGCGGCGCTGCCCGAAAGCCGCGTCGATCAAACGGAACACGGTTTCGCGATCCACCACGGAACCGTCCGCATTGTCCGCGGCGGGGGTGTGACCGCCCGGGTAGCGCTTGAACAGCACCAGCGCGGAATCGACGTTCGGGGCCGGCCAGAACACGTTGCGGCCGATGACGCCCACGCGTTCCGCGGTGCCGTACCATGCGAGCTTCACGCTCGGCGTGCCGTAGATCTTCGAACCGGGCTTCTCGCTCAAACGGTCCGCCACTTCCTTCTGCACCATCACCAGGAAGGTGCCCAGATTGTCGAAACGTTCCAACAGGGTGAGCAGAATCGGCGTGGCCACGTTGTACGGCAGATTGGCCACCAGCGTGAAGGAATCGTCATCCTTGAAATCGGGCAGATTCTCCGGATTGACGGTGAGTGCGTCGCGGTTGACCACACGGAAGCGGTCCACGGCGTCCGGCATGAATTCGGCGATGGTTTTCGGCAGGCGTTCGGCGACCGGCGGGTCGATTTCCACAGCCGTCATCGTGGCGCCGGTTTCCAGAATCGCCAGCGTCAGCGAACCTAGTCCGGGACCGACTTCCAGCACATGGTCGTCGGCGGTCACGCCGGCCTCGCGCACGATGCGACGCACGGTTCCCGGATCAATCACGAAATTCTGCCCGAATTTCTTCGTCGGGCTGATACCCGCGTCGGCGGCGATGCGTCGGATGTCGGCCGCCCCCAGCAAATGGCCCTGCGTATGCTCGTTCACGTTTTCTGTCATTCCCTCATTATCCGTTCATGCCGGTACGAAAATCGTTGGCGATTAGCCGGATCAGTACCATCCGGTCTGTTCGGAGTGCTGCCACGCCGCGGACGGGCTGCCGTACCGCTGTGCGATGTAGCTCAGACCCCAGTCGATCTGCACGGCGGCATCGTCCTTCCAATTCGCGCCGAACGTGGCCATTTTGCTGCCCGGCAACGCTTGTGGAATACCGTATGCGCCCGAATACACGTTTTCCGCGCTCCAGCTCCATCCGGATTCGCGATTCCAGAGTTTGACCAGATCCGTCCAGTTCTGGCCGGTCCAGCCGCGCTGCGCCGCCGCGCCGGAAGCGTAGGCCTGTGCCTGTGCCGCGGAAGGATGGTACAAGCGGCAGCCTGCGGAAGGATTGCTCGGCTGCGGCGTGGGCTGCGGTTTGGGCTGGGGTGCGGGAGTCGGCTGCGGTGCAGGGGTTGGTGTGGGGGTCGGTGCCGGATCGTCCTTCTTGGTGTTGTTGGAATTGTTCTTATCCGAGGAATCCGACTTGTTCGAATCGGTTTTGTCGGAATCGGACTTGTTCGAATCGGACTTATTGTCGTTTTTATTCGAGTCGTTCTTACCCGAATCGTTCTTGCCGTCGTCCGTCTTGCCGGAATCGCCGTTATCGCCGTTGCCGTTGCCGCTGTTGTCGGATTTGTCGGAATTGTCGGTATCGTCCGTAGTTTTTTCCGGTCCGACCGCAATGACTTTGTCGATGGCGATTTTCGTGGTCTTCTCTTCGGTCAGCGTCTCGCTTTCCTTCACGCCATCCACGTAGGTGACGGCGTACGTCTGCTGGATTTCGCCGTTTTCGCCTTCCTGCCGTATCGTGACTTCGCCCGGCTGCAGGTTCGGGTCGATGATGGTCTGCGTGCCGAACGGCACTTCCTTCGTGCGGGTCTCCTCACCATGCGTCACGCGGCGGACGCGCAGAATGGTCGTCTTGCCGTCCTTTTCGACACTGACGCGATCCTCCTTGCCCAACGTGATGCCTTTGGCGTCAAGAATGGAGGCAGCGGGCAGCTTGCCGTTCGGCGCCACCGAGCTTTTCCCGTCCGCGATGACGGTGACGGGCCCCTTCTGGTTGATGATGAGACCGCCGGTGAGCTTGTTGTAGACGTTGCTGATATTGACGGTGATTTTCGCCGCTTCGGTTTCGTTTTGGTTGAAGAAGTCCAGCAACTGCTCGGCGCTGGACGCGACCGTCCAGAACGGCACTTCCTGGCCGTCGATGGTGATTGTGGTCTGGTATGCGCTCTGCACGTTCACCACATCATGGTTCTTCAGCATGCTGGTCGGGCTGGTCGATTCCACCAGGTCGTGCGTTTTGACTTTCACGCCCTGCTCCTGCAGCAGACGGTCCACGCTCATCGCATATGTGGTCACCGTGGTGGTCTCCCCATTGACGGTCAATGCCACGGATTTGCGCGCGCCCACACCAAACGCCAACGCCGAAGTCAAAGTCAATGAGGCCACGCATGCCATGACGCGGACACGACGAAGCGTCACGAATCTCCGAGGGGTCCACCTTCTCGTCATTTATCCTCTTTTCAGCGCTGCCTACAACGCCGTTATTGTAACGGCTCAGCTGGAACGGTCGCCGTGCTTTCCGATGGTTTTATCCATACCGCCACATTTTTGAAAGCAGGTGCGAAAAGCGAAAAATAAAAAGGGGGCAGGAGAGAAGGGGATGTCCTGCCCCCGGTCGGACGAGACAGGTTGGGGGACGTCTCGTCCGCTTTGCCAGAAGTCTCAAGTTGGGGGAAGACTTCTGGAGCACTTACCCATGGTAAGAGGTCCAAGCCCGTCATACGGGTTCGAGCCTCCTGTCGGGATCGAACCGACGACCTGCCGCTTACAAGGCGGCCGCTCTGGCCATCTGAGCTAAGGAGGCATGTCCTCTTTTGCTATGAAAACAACAGAGGAACGATGAATAGCATAACCAGCGCTTCCACCGCCGTCAACTTAGTATTGCGGGTTGAGACGCGCCGGCTGCCCGTAAGGGGTTATTCGCCCGTGGTGACGGAAATCGGCCCCTTCTTGGCTCCGATGGACGGCATCTTGCCGGCAACGCCGACTTCGCTGTCCTTCAGGCCGATCGATTCCAACAGACCGTCCTTAACCGTCGTCTGGGCGGTGGTCAGCTGGTCCATATCCCAATACTTGCCGTTGATGATCACGGTCGGCGTGGTCATGCTGCCCTTGTAGCTGCCGGACTGATGCCACAGTTCGGAACGCTTCGGCGTGTAAGTGTCGATCGCATCAAGCCATTCCTGATAATCGCGGCCAAACGCCTTGTCCGCAACATCCTTGGAAACACCCGCGGCGATCATCTGCTCCTTGATCTTGGCGTCGCTCACCGACTTGTATGCGGAGCCTTCCTCCGGCTGGAAATCCTCGGCGTAGACCTTCTCCAGGAAGGAGATCAGATGGTTCGGGTCGCTGTCATGCTCGGCCAGGTAGATGGCCGCGTTCGCCGCGCGACTGGAATACTCGTCGGTGGACCAACGGTCCATGAACGCCATGAAATGCAGGTCCAGATTGATCTGGCCGGCATCGACCATCTTCTGCAGGTCGGCGTCCAACTGGCGGTGCAGGTTGCCGCAGCCCGGGCACAGGAAATCCATGTAGAGCTCGACGGTCGGCGCGCCCTCCACAGCCTTGCCGTAGCCGTTCTTGGAAATCAGCAGGCCGCCCTTCTTATCGACGAGCTTCGGAGTGTTCTTCACTTTCTGCAACGCCGTGTACGCTTCCTGCACGGTTTCGGTGGAAGCCTTCGTTTCGGCCTTCTTATGCATGTTGTGGTACACGGTGAACGCGCCGATCGCCACCAGAATCACCAGCACCGCCACCACGATGCCGCCGATGATCGTCTGCTGCTTGCGTTCCTTCTCCATCTGCTCGGCGCGCGCCTTCATCGCCGCGGCCTCAGCGGCCCTACGCTCGGCGCGGCTGGTACGCTTCTGCGCATCCTTGCTGTTCTGGGCCATCGATATTCCTTTCGACCTCACGTTGTTGTGCTGGGCACCATACTAGCGATGCCTTGCTATCGATTCGTCGGGAATTCCGTATTGCCTTGCGATTGCGTCGGCAGCTCGCTCAAGTGGCGCAGATACGGCTGTTTACGCAGTGCGCCGCCGCCCAATCGCAGTACGATCGCGCCCGGAGCGGCCACGGCCACAAGCCAGCCGATCGCGCAGAACGCAGCCTGCGCCAGCCCGCTTTCGGAAAGCGGACCGCCAAGCAGCGTCGGCATCGGAATCGTCAATCCAAATATCCACGTATCCATCACGGCATACGGAAGCTGCAGCACGACCGTGGTGAGCGACAAACCCAGCGCGGCCACGGCCAACATGATCAGCGTCCGCACGATGGCGACGCCGAAGCCCTTCACGATGTGCCAGGGCAGTCCCGCCAATCGCAGCAGCCAGTCGGAACTTTTCTTCTCGCCGCCACGTTTGCCTTCGCGCTCGAGCTGCGCCTCCGTGTTGAATCCGATGGTGGCCAGCGCACAGGCGAACAGCAACGCGGCTGCCATCGCCGTCCACAGTGAGAACAGTCCGCAGACGGCCACGGGAATCGCCATCAGCGCGCAGGGGAGCATGCCCCGGCCCAACATCGCGCCACGCTTCACATCGGCGGGATTGGGTGCTTCCGCAACGTTCGGCCCATCCATACCGGGTACCGGCGGGAATGACATTGCGGGCGATTGCTGCGCCGCGGCCACCGTGGCCTGCGGTATGACGGACGGTGGCTGCCGCATGGCGATGCGTTGCAACGCGGGTTTGATGGTCGGGTCGACTTGCGTCGGCGCTTCCGCTGGATTCCATGCGTTCTGGGCCGGCAGCATTTGTGTTGACGGCATGGATTGCGGCATTACCTGCGTGCCTGTCGGCATCGCCCGCGTGCCTTGCGATTGCGGCATCGTGCGCGTGCTGCCCACGTTGGGAAGTGCGTCGGAAAGCACGCTGGTCTCGGCATCGTCAACAGGTGCGATCACCTGCGTTGCGCTCGCGTCGGATTGGCTGGTCACTTGTTTCCCGATTACTTGAGTTGCGCTCACATCGGGCTGCCCGATCGCCTGCGTTGCTTCGCTGAGCCTTGGCATCGTGCGCGTGCCGATGGCGTTTTCGCCGGTTATATCGTCCTGCAATCGCCACAACGTGCGCGGATTGTCGGGCGATTCAACAAAAGGGGGCATCGCCTCCGTATCGCCATCCGCTGCGCCACCATTGTCGGCCGCAACCCACGCCTGCGGATTCAACGCATCCACGGCGATCGCCTGCAGCAAATCGTCCGGCGTGCACCGCTTCGTCCGATCCGGATTGAGCGCCGAACGGAACGCGGCCATCGTGCCCGCAGGAAGTCCCGCAAGATTGGCGCTGCCGGCCGCGGCGCGTTCCAACACGGTCATCATCGGCTTCGTGCCGAACACCGGCTCACCCGTAGCGGCGAACGCCAATACGCTCGCCACCGACCACCAATCGGTCATTTCATCCGATTCCGCGCCATCAATGATTTCCGGCGCGATGAACCCCGGCGTGCCCATCACCAGACCGGTACGCGTCACATGGCTTTCGCCTTCGCCCATAGCGATGCCGAAATCCACCAATACCGGGCCGGTGCTCGACACCATCACATTCGTCGGCTTGATATCGCGGTGCACGATGCCGGCCGCATGCACGGCACGCACCGCCTCAATCAGCTTGCGTGCCAGCCGTTCCAAATCGTCGCCCACATATCGGCCATTGACGCGCACATCCTCACGCAGATTCTTGCCTTCGATCAACTCGGTCACAATAAAAGCCAACGCGTCGTCAAGTTCCATATCCACAATGCCGCACACGCCCGGATGCCGCACCTTCTGCAACGCCATCGCCTCCCTGCGCAGGCGCTCGCGTGCGGTCAACTCGTCGCGCTGCTGCTGCGGGGAATCGTCGTCGGAGAGGGAATCACGCAAAATCTTCATCGCATATTGATGGCCGCCATCGTCCCGCACACGCCATACCGAGCCCATGGCACCCGAACCAAGCCGGGAAATCAACGTGTAGCCGCCAACCAGGCTGCCTGCTTCCAGATTCAATGCGCTTAAGTCGCTCATACTTCCATCGTACTTGGCGTGCAGATTATGCACGCGAATTGACAGGCTGGGGAAAACGCCATGTGCCGCACGTTGAAGTCTGATGAAATCGAATCATCGACATGAAGAAGTGTCTTCACTTGCCGCACGCATCTGCAGCCACTTCACCGAAACCATGAGATGCGGGGCAGTGTTGAATGGTTTCGCGGTTCCGATAAAGGCATTGGAGCCAATGTGTCGTTTGGTTATGAGAATCAAGGAGGAGGCAGACCATGCTGCAAATCAACATGGCTGATGTCATGAACGTCATCGGTTCATTGACACCATATCTGATTGCGATCGGCGTGCTATTCGTGCTCGCGCTGATCATCACCTTCGCCGTCAACAAGAAGACGGTCAAGGACGTGGCGACCCGTAAGATCGTCCATTCCGAATCCTGGCTGGTGGCGCTGGTAGGCATCGTCGTGGCCGTGTCCATGATGCTGACCGGCCCGCTTTCCACGTTGCTCAACAATGCGACCATCACCAAGTACACGTTGTCCGACGCCACGGTTTCCAAGGCCAACGAGCTGGCCAAGGATGTGCAGTCGGAGGCTGTCACCCTGCTGAAGAATGACGATTCCAACCTGCCGCTGTCCGGCAAGAAGGTCAACGTGTTCGGCTGGGGCTCCACCAACCCCGTCTACGGCGGCACCGGCTCCGGCTCCATGTCGAAGCAGTACAAGACCGTCTCCCTGCTTGACGGCATGAAGCAGGCTGGCCTGAAGACCAATACGGAGCTGAGCAAGCTGTACACGGACTACCGCAAGGATCGTCCTGAGGTCGGCATGTTCGCTCAGGATTGGACCCTGCCCGAGGTGCCGGCCAAGCAGTACTCCGACAAGCTGGTCTCCGACGCGAAGGATTTCTCGGACGAGGCCGTGGTCGTGCTGACCCGTGTCGGCGGCGAGGGCGCGGACCTGCCGACGGACATGAAAGCGAAGGGTATCACCTACAAGAACAACTCCAAGGATTATGACGACTTCCAGAAGGGTGAGAGCTTCCTTCAGTTGTCGAAGACCGAGCGTGACATGATCGACCTGGTCACCAGCAACTTCAAGAAGGTGACGCTCGTCTACAACGGCGCGAACACGTTCCAGTTCGATTTCCTCAACGACTATCCGCAGATCCAGTCCGTCGTGTGGTGCCCGCCGGCTGGCCAGACCGGTTTCTCCGCCCTTGGTGAGGTGCTTGCCGGTGAGACCAACCCGTCCGGCAAGACCTCCGACACCTTCCTCAAGGATCTGACCAAGTCGGTGTCCTATAACAACTTCGGCAAGTTCGAATACACCAATATGGCAGACAAGGCAGCCAAGTACAAGGGCTTCACGGGTGACGACGTCACTGCCATTCCGGGCTTTGTCAACTACTCCGAAGGCATCTATGTGGGCTACAAGTTCTATGAGACCGCTTCGGACGAAGGCCTGATTAATTATGATGACACCGTCGCGTTCCCGTTCGGCTATGGCCTGTCCTACACCTCGTTCGATCAGAAGCTCGACAGCGTGAAGTACAAGGGTGGCAAGGTGACCGTCACCGCCACCGTGACCAACACCGGCGATAAGGCCGGCAAGGACGTGGTCGAGGTCTACTACAACCCGCCGTACACCGACGGCGGCATCGAGAAGGCGTCCAAGAACCTGGCCGGCTTCGAGAAGACCAAGGAACTGCAGCCGGGCGAGTCCCAGAAGGTCACCGTCAAGTTCGATGACGACGACATGGCGTCCTACGACTACAAGGGCGCGAAGGCGTACGTGCTGGAGAAGGGCGATTACGACATCTCCATCCAGTCCGATTCGCACCACGTGATCGATCACAAGGCGATCACCGTGAAGGACACCGTCACCTACGATTCCGATTCGAACACCCACAATGGCGACAAGACCGTGGCCACGAACCAGTTCGATGATGTGGCGGGCGATGTGACGTACCTGTCCCGCGCCGACCACTTCGCGAACTACAAGGAGGCCACCGCCGCCCCGACCAACTTCAAGATGTCCGACAAGGCCAAGGAAACCTTCTACAACAACTCGAACTACGATCCGAAGAAGTTCGACAAGGATTCCGACAAGATGCCGACCACCGGTGCCAAGAACGGTCTGAAGCTGTCCGATATGTACGGCAAGGACTATGACGACGCCGATTGGGACAAGCTGCTCGACCAGCTCACCTTCGACGATATGGACAACCTCATCGCCAATGGTGGCTATGGCACCCAGGCTCTGAAGTCCGTCGGCAAGATCCAGCTGACCGATGCGGACGGCCCGGCATCGCTGAATAACAACTTCACCGGCGTTGGCTCCATCGGCTTCCCGGCTTCCACGGCATTCGCCTGCACTTGGAACAAGGATCTCGCCAAGCAGTTCGGTGAGATGATCGGCGACATGGCCCACGACATGCACGTGGCTGGCTGGTACGCACCGGCCATGAACATCCACCGCAACGCGTTCTCCGGCCGTACCTTCGAGTACTTCTCCGAGGATTCGCTGCTCTCCGGCGTGATGGCATCCAGCGAGATCTCCGGTGCCAAGTCCAAGGGCGTGTACTCCTTCATGAAGCACTTCGCTCTGAATGACCAGGAGACCAAGCGTACGGAAATGCTGTGCACGTGGACGAACGAGCAGGCCATGCGTGAGATCTATCTGAAGCCGTTCGAGATGAGCGTGAAGGAAGGCGGCGTCCAGGCCGTGATGAGCTCCTTCAACTACATCGGCAACACCTATGCCGGCGCCGACAGCGCGCTGCTGCAGACCGTGCTGCGCGGCGAGTGGGGCTTCAAAGGCTTCGTCCTGACCGACTACTTCGGCGGCTACGGCTACCAGAACGCCGATCAGGAAGTGCGTGCGGGCAACGATTCGATGCTTGCCACCACCAAGATCACCAACCACATCACCGATAAGTCCGCCACTTCCGTGAAGGCCATGCGTCAGGCCGCGCACAACATCCTGTACACGGCCGCCAACAGCTGGCAGTACGCGAATGGCGAGCCGAAGGTCGCCACCCCGATCTGGAAGACCGCCATGTACGTGGCTTGGGGCGTGGTTGCGGTGCTCGTGATCGGTCTGGAGTTCCTGACCATCAAGCGCTACCTGAGCCGCAAGAAGGCCGTCGCCACGATTGAGCCGGCTGCAGAGCCCGCTCAGGCCGAGTGATTGGCTGATAACTGAAAACCAATAATTGAATACCAAGCCGGGAGTCTCCGTGGAACATGGAGCCTCCCGGCTTTTGTATCTCATTGCCTTCGTTCGGATCCGTGTGCTGCTTTTTCTTGGCGCTGTATTTCCTGATATTGCATTGGTGCGGTTGTCAGGCTATGGATCTCATATCGCGGTCATAGCGCAGATGGCTGCATTGTTCGCGTCTTCGCTTCATCCGCATTTGGCTTTGCGATTCCGACACGCCGTGGGTTGTTGTTTTCGCGTTCACCTGGCCGTGGTTTTAGCGTCCTATGATGGTGTCATCAACGGTTTCAGGTCGCGTTTGGCTCGTTTTCGACACGCCGATGGAACGTTGGATTTCCAACGGTT
>ENA-UOOA01005643-UOOA01005643.1-human-gut-metagenome-genome-assembly--contig:-P61old-NODE-5643-length-12824-cov-6.405122_pt1 | contig 12824 bp, 12 predicted proteins | sample MGYA00242467_ERZ724014 | MGnify/ENA metagenome assembly ERZ724014
ATACGACGAATGGATATCCAGACCCCGCACGGCATACGCCGTGAGCAGTACGGTCGGCGCGCTTGCGATCTCGCGGCCGACAAGCACCTTCTGCACGTTGCCGCCGGAGAGACGGCGCACGGGCGTATCCACGCTCGGCGTGCTTACGCTCAGCTCCTGCACCACGGATTCTGCCAGTGCGCGGGGCGAGCGGCGGTCGGTAAAGATCGATTTGCCGCGGCGGAAGGAACGGAGCATCATATTGTCGGCAAGATTCATGTTGCCGACGAGTCCCATGCCGAGGCGGTCCTCCGGAACAAAGGAAAGGGAGACGCCGAGCTCGGCAATGCTCAAGGGATCTTTTCCGATGAGCTCTTCGCGGGAACCGTCATCTTCAATATAGGAAATGCTGCCGGATTCAACGGTCTGCAAACCGGCGATCGCCTCGAGAAGCTCCTTCTGGCCGCAGCCGGAGATACCGGCGATACCGAGGATCTCGCCGCTGTTGGCGGTGAAGGAAACGTCGTCCAGCTTGACAATGCCGTCCACGCTGCGTACCGTGAGTCCCTTGACCTCAATGCGGGGCTTGGGATCGACCGGGTCCGGACGCTCAATGTTCAGCGACACCGCATGGCCGACCATCATGTTCGTCATTTCCTGCGCGTTCGTGTGCGCCGTGAGCATATCGCCGATAAACTGGCCATGGCGGAGGATCGCCACACGGTCGGAGAGCGCCTCGACCTCATGCATCTTGTGCGTGATGATGACGATCGCCTTTCCGTCGTTGCGCATGTTGCGCAGTACGGCGAAGAGTTTGTCGGTCTCCTGCGGCGTGAGAACGGCGGTCGGCTCGTCAAGAATGAGAATGTCCGCGCCGCGGTAGAGAACCTTTACGATCTCGACCGTCTGCTTCTGGGAGACGGACATATCGTAGATCTTCTGCGCGGGATCGACGCTGAAGCCGTATTTGTCGCAGATCTCGCGGATCTTTGCCGAGGCTGCTTTGAGATCGAGCTTGCCGGGCAGACCGAGAACGATATTTTCCGCCGCCGTCAGCACATCCACGAGCTTGAAATGCTGATGGATCATGCCGATGCCGTTGTCAAAGGCGTCCTTGGGGGAGCGGATGACGACTTCCTTTCCGTCGATCTTGATCTCGCCCTCATCCGGGAAATAGATGCCGGAGAGCATATTCATAAGCGTCGTCTTGCCGCTGCCGTTTTCGCCGAGCAGCGCGAGGATCTCTCCGCGGTAAATATTCAGCCATACCTTATCGTTGGCTAAAACCGGGCCAAAGCGCTTGGTAATGTTGCGCATTTCAATTGCTGCGGTCTTTGTTTCCATTCTTTCACTCCCTGACAGATTGTATGGATTTCGGCAGACTGTACTGTAAAGGGCGGCGCGGCGGCCGCGAGCTGCTGTGCTGCCCTTTACAGTACATATGGGGAAGGCCCGGAAATCGGGCCTTCCCCTAAGCAGGATCAGATAAAAATCAGGCGTCGAGGTTGGTGATGCCGTCGATGTCGAGATCGAAGTACGGAGCGGAGCGGTAGAAGGACTCGAGGAACACACCGTCGGAAATGACCTCGGTCTCACCGACGTAGTCGCCGAGATCGTCAACGTCGGCGAGGTAAGTCGTAACGGTCTCGCCGTTGACGGTGAAGGTGGCGGTGTCGAACACCTTGACGGAGCCGTCTTCCAGAGCCTTCATGACTTCGGCGATCTTCTCGGCAGTGCCGGCAGCAGCGGCCTGCTCGTTGACGTCAGTCAGAACGACGGAGCCGGTAGCAAGAGTGCCAGTCCAATCGTAGCCGATGTCCTCACCGGAAGCGACGCAGTTGATGGCGTAGACAAAGAACGGAGTCCAGTCAATGCGGGAGGAAACGATGAAGGTGTTGGGGCAGGCGGCAACGGTGCTGCCGTTGTAGGAAACGTTGGGGACACCGGCGGTCTCGCAGGCCGTGGGAGCGCCCATGGAGTCGGCGTGCTGGCTGATAAGGACGCAGCCGTTGTTGATGAGCTTGTTGGCGGCTTCCTTCTCGAGAGCCTCGTCATACCAGGAGCTGGTGAAGGTCACTTCCATCGTGACGCTGGGGCAGACGCTGCGGGCGCCGAGGAAGAAGGAGGTGTAGCCGGACTTGACTTCGGCATAGGGGAACGCACCGACATAGCCCATCTTGGCTTCCTCGGCGGTGATGTCGCCGTTTTCGATCATCTCGTTGAGCTTGAGACCGGCAGCGACACCGGCGAGGTAGCGGCCTTCATAGATGGAGGCGAAAGCGTTGTGGAAGTTGCTCAGACCCTCGGTGTGGGCCTTGACACCGGTGCAGGAAACAAAGTGCACTTCGGGGAACTCCTTGGCAGCGGCAAGAGCGAAGGACTCATGGCCGAAGCTGTCGGTGATGATGAGATCGCAGCCGGCGTCAACCAGCTCGGCAGCGGCGTCATAGCAGGCCTGGGACTCGGAGATGTTGGTCTTCATCATGACCTGATCGTCGGAGAGACCGACCTCGGCGCAAGCGGCTTTCGCAGCGTTGATGAAGTTGAGGTCGTAGGTGGAGTTTTCATCGTGCAGGAAGATGAAACCGACCTTGATATCCTTGGAACCGGTAGTGGCTTCGGTCTCGCCGGTGGCGGCAGGAGTCTCTTCCGCGGGGGCTTCGGTAGCGGGAGCATCGGTGGCCGCGGGAGCATCGGGCTGAGCACCGCAGGCGCACAGGCCGATGCACAGCGTCAGAGCGAGCAGCAGAGCAACGAACTTTTTCATGTTTTCTTTCCTCCAGTAATTTTTTGTTTTTTTTACTGTTACTGTTTATTTCCGCCGGCAAGCCGGAAGAAAGCAAAAAGAAATTGCGGAAACCGGTCAACGGCCTCCGCAAACGAACGAAAAACAAAGCAGAAGAAAACGCTGCTTTGTCCCTCGTCGATAGTCCGGTCCTTTACGGTGACCGGGTAGAGACTTCAAAACCGTATCATTTGATTTATATCGACGGATATGAAATTGTAAGGAAAGCGCCGTCAGCAGAACTCGATGCCGTTTTCCTCGCTCATGGATTTCACACGGGCCAGAGATTCCACACGGACGCCCTTGCTGCGGAGCATGTCTCCGCCGGGCTGAAACGCTTTTTCAATACAGATGCCGCAGCCGACGAGCGTTGCGCCGGACTGCTCCACCAGCTCGATGAGACCGCTGAGCGCAGCGCCGTTGGCAAGAAAATCGTCAATGACGAGTACGCGGTCGTTCGGGCCGAGAAAATCCTTGGAAACGATGATATCGTATACTCTCTGGTGAGTGTAGGAGCGGACTTTCGACGTCCATACATCTCCTGCGATATTCAGCGTCTTGCTTTTCTTGGCAAAAACAAGAGGACACCCGAAGGTCTGCGCCGTTATGCACGCAATACCGATACCGGATGCCTCGATCGTAAGAATCTTATTGACACCGCAGTTATGGTACAGGCGCTCAAACTCTTTGGCAAGTTCGGAGAAGAACACGACGTCCATCTGATGGTTCAGAAAACTGTCCACCTTCAAAACGCCGCCGTCACGAACTACACCATCGCGGCGGATCCTATCTTCGAGGAGCTGCATCCGTATCACCCCCACGGCTTAACTTGATTTCATCTTATCGAATTTGTTCCGGTTTTGCAATGCATATATCTTGTGAATTTCGGAGAAATATATTTCGATATTTTGTGCATAACAGAAAACACCGTCGAATGGGGCTCACCCATCCGACGGTATTTTGTCATTTGCTTATTTCTCTTCGGCGTAGGTGTCGAAGTAACCCTGAATGAACACGACCGGCGTACCCTTGTCGCCGCTGCCGCTCGTAAGATCGCAGAGCGAGCCGATGAGATCGGTGAGCTGGCGGGGCGTGGTGCCCTGACTTGCCATGTTGCCTTTGAGATCGGCATCCTTGTGGCGGATGGAATCCTCCACGGCGGAGCGCAGCTCTTCGCCGTTGAGACCGGCAAAATCGTTGTCGGCGAGATACTTGATTTTCAGCTCGTTCGGCTTGCCGACGAGACCGGCGGTGCAGGCAGGGGAGACCACGGGATCGGCGAGCTCCCAGATCTTGCCGACGGGATCCCTGAAGGCACCGTCGCCGTAGATCATGCACTCGATGTTCTTTCCGGTTGCCTTGCGCATGGCCGCGGCGAGTGCGTCAACAAACTCCGCTCCGTTGCGCGGGAAGAGCTTCACCTTGTCCTCGGAGGACTTGTTGGAGCCGAGCAGGCCGTATTTCTCGTTATAGCCGCTGCCGTTGACGCTTGCGGTGAGAAGATCATCCAGCGCGAGGACCTTCTCCGCACCCGCTTTGGCAAGACGGCGCTTTGTGCGGAACCGGGTGTGGATGTCGCAGCAGAGGACATTCTTCACGCGCGTGAGGACGGCTTCCGCCTGATTGGCGAAGAGGATCTCGGCCTCGCAGCCGCACTCCTCGATGAGTTTTTTATAATAGTCCACATAGTCCACGCCGGTGAACGGATGCAGCGCGTAGCCGAACGCCTTGCGGTATTCTTCCTCGGTCAGCACGTCGCTGTACGGATTGATACCAGAATCCTCCAGCAGTTCCTCGTCAAAGAGATGGTTTCCGACTTCGTCCGAAGGGTAGCTGAGCATGAGCGTGATCTTTTTCATGCCGGTGGCGATGCCGCGCAGCACGATGGCAAAGCGGTTCCGGGAGAGGATTGGGAAAATGACGCCGATATGGTCGCAGCCGAATTTTGCTTTCACGTCATCGGCAATGTTCTGCACCGTCGCATAGTTGCCGGCGGCGCGGGCCACAACGGACTCCGTCACGGCGACGATGTCGCGGTCGTGGAAGGTGATATGCTCCGTCTCGGAGGCGGCCATGACGCTGTCGCGCACCAGCGTGACAAGATCGTCGCCTTCCCGGACGATAGGGGTACGGATGCCGCGAACAACAGCACCAACAGTTCTCATAACGAAATAACCTCCGAAGTATTGGATTTTCGCCGATATTATGCTACAATACCGTTTGTCTGTAAAGATTTAATTTTCGATTTTTGCAATTATTCTATTTGCGTCAGTCAAAAAAAGCACATTTTGCAGGAGTTGCCATGAGAAATCTCAAAAAATTTTTGATCCTCTGCACCTTTTTCGTCGCTTTGGCTCTTCTGGCCGGCTGCGCTTCCGCACCCGCGCCGGAGATCGCCGCCACAGAAGCACCGACCGCGACGCCCTCTCCGACGGCCACGCCCGCGCCGATCTCATTCGAGGCTGCGGCTGAGGCGAATCGCGCGGAGCTGCGCACGTTTTCGGATTACGGCAGTGTTTTTTCCGCCGTGCAGGAGAGCAAAGCCGAGGGAGACGGCGCGGACGTTCCGGCGCATTCCTCCGCGCTGCGCGCCGCAGCATCGCCGGAGGATCTTACGGAAAGCGACATCCTCCGTGTTGACGGTGAGTATATCTATACGCTTACGGACAAAAATCTCACGATCTTTCATCTGAGCGGCGAGGCGGGGGAGCTTATTTCCACTACGCCGGTCGGTACCGCCTGGAGCAGCTCCGGAGACGGTTCCGGCAGCTTTGCCGGAAGCGAACGTACGCCGCTCGCGCTGTTCCTTCGCGGCTCACGGCTCGCCGTTCTTCTGGACGTATACGGGTACGAGAGCTTCGGGGGCGAGATGCGCTATTCGGAATATGTCGGCGTCGATTTCTACGACGTTTCCGATCCGCACACGCCTGTGCTCCTCGCGAGCGCCGGTCAGAGCGGCGTATACTCCGATGCGTGGATGAGCGGCGGCGCTCTCTGCGTTGCGACGGACTTCTCCGTGCTGGACGCAGCCGACGCCGCAGATACGGACAAGTTCATTCCGCGCGTACATACCGCCGCGGACAGCCGCCTGCTTGAGACCGAAAGCCTTTACGCACTGCCGAACGGCGGCGAGGGCTGCACCGTGCTCGGCGGCTACTCTCTCGACGAGGCGGCGCAGAAAAATGCCGTCGCCGTCTACGGCATCGAGGCGAAAAACGTATACCCTGTACCCGGCGGTCTTTTTCTGACCGACACACGCTCCGTATCCGCCGAATCCCGCCGCATGAGCGACAGTGTGGGTGATTATACGGAATACGTTGAGCTTCTCTGCACCGATCTTTTCCGCTTTGACTTTGATGCTTCCGGCATCCGTCCGGCGGCCTCCGGCGTTGTGAGCGGACTTCTTCCGGAAAAGAGCGCCATTGCGCCGTTTGGTTCCGGGTATGTCTGCCTTTCGGAAGTCTCGGGCTCTTATACAAATATGTATGTTGGCAAGAGCGATCCCGCTCCGGCCGCGGAACAGACCGGCAGCGCGCTTTATACTCTCGACGCCGCTCTTACCGTCACGGCGAAGCTCTCCGCGCTTCCGAACGGCGACAGTATACTCTGGGCGGGCTTCACGCCGGAAACCGTGCTGCTCTCCGGCGAGAACGGATCCTGCACCGCCGATCTCTCCGTTCCCGGCACGATCACCGCCGTGCCCGGCGGCGATGCGATCCTGGCGGATGCGCTGCTTCCGTGGAAAAACGGCGGCTATGCCGCCTTCCGGCATGAGAGCGCCGGACAAATGGCGCTTGCGCTCTATGATTCATCTCTGAAGAAAACCGCGGAGCGCACGTTCGGCAGCGACTACAGCAGTACACTCGAAAGTCTGCAAAGCTATATCGTCCTGCCGGAGAAAAACCTTCTCGGCTTCGCCGCCGACGACAGCTACTGCCTGTATGCCGAAAACAACGGAGAGATCGAATACTGCCTGAGCGTATTCCTGACCGACTGGGCCTGGAACGCCCGCGCTTTTGAACAGAACGGCTATCTCTGCATCGCGGATCGCCGCGAGGCGTTCGTCTATCTGCCGGACACGCTCGAAAGCGCCGCATCTTTTCTGTTCTGACCGCCCCGCTTCGGCAATCTTTTCATAACACGCCCGTTAAAATGGCGCTGTGGACAACCACAGCGCCATATCTTTTTCAGGGGGATGAGTATCATGCAATTGGAGAGCGCCTATACCGACGGCTGCCTTTGTATCCGATATACCGGAGATCTCGATCATCATGCGGCGCGCGCGGCGTTTCGCGAAACGGAAGCGTTTATCGACCGTTTCCTGCCGCGGCGGTGTATTCTCGATTTCTCCGGTGTTTCGTTTATGGACAGCTCCGGCATTGCCGTTGTGCTCCGCGTGAAAAAACGGATGGAGGAAACGGACGGGGATGTCTTTCTGCTTGATCCGGCGCCGCAATGTGCGAGAGTTCTTCGCACGTCCGGGATTGAACGTTTTGTCGCAATCAAATTTACGGAGGGAAAGGCCGCAAGATGAAATACGAAAACTACATAAAGCTGGAATTCCCCAGCAAAAGCTGCAACGAGGCACTGGCGCGGTCGGTAGCGGGCGTGTTCGCCTCGCAGATGGACCCGACGATGGAGGAGCTCGGCGATATCAAAACAGCGGTCAGCGAGGCCGTGACGAACTGTATTGTCCACGCTTACCCGGACTGCATCGGCAAGATCCTCATGCGCTGCCGGATCCTTGAGGATAACCGGCTGGAGATCGTCATCCGCGACTGGGGCCGCGGCATCGAAGATATCGGCAAGGCGAGAAAGCCGTTGTATACGACCGGCGGCGAGGAACGCAGCGGTATGGGCTTTACGATCATGGAGAGCTTTATGGATAAGCTCACCGTCCGCTCCACGCCGGGCGAGGGGACAAGCGTCATCATGCTCCGCACGCTCCCGCGCCGCGTGCGCGACCGCTGATGGAAAGCCGCGCGCAGCTTCTCTCCCGCGCGCACTCCGGCGACCGGGATGCCGTGCAGCAGATGATCGAGGAAAATACCGGCCTCATCTGGAGCGTCGCCCGCCGGTATTTTGGCCGCGGGGTCGATGCGGACGATCTCTATCAGCTTGGCTGTCTCGGTTTTCTCAAGGCCATTGAGGGCTTTGACGAGCGGTTCGGCACACAGTTTTCTACCTATGCCGTGCCGAAGATCGCCGGGGAGATCCGTCGCTTTCTGCGCGACGACGGCGCGGTAAAGGTCAGCCGCGGGCTCAAAGAGCGCGCGCAGCAGATCCATGCGGCACGGCGCCGTCTGGAGCAGACGCTCGGCAGGGAGCCGGCGCTTTCCGAGATCGCCGCGGAATGCGGCGTGAGCGTGGAAGAGATCGCCGAGGCGGAGACCGCGGCCGCTCCGGCGGAGAGTCTGCAGCGCGAGAGCGGAGACGAAGGCTTTACGCTTGAGCACGTGCTCGGTGACTATGGGCAGGAGGATCGCGTACTGGAGAGCGTCGCGCTCCGTACGGCGATCGAGCGTCTGCCGGAAAAGGAGCAGCAGGTGATCAATCTCCGGTTTTTCCACGGCCTGACGCAAAGCGACTGCGCGCGGATCCTCTCCGTATCGCAGGTACAGGTATCGCGCCTCGAACGCCGGGCAATGGAAAATCTGCGCGCCGTTATGCTCTGAGCTGTGCGGCAAGAATGCATGCCGCCGGAAGTGCAAGACCCCAGCGGCGCGTGAGCATTGCCGCAGCAAGACATATTGCCCCGGTACACGCCGAAACGATCCGAACGGCCTTGCGGTCGCCGCAGAGTGCATAGAGGATCCGTCCGCCGTCGAGCGGCTGCGCCGGAAGCAGATTGCATACCGAAAAATACAGCGATATGTCCCGGCACAGCTCCCACCACTCGCCGGGAAAGCGTGAGCAAAGCGCCGCCCACAGCAAACCGCACACCGGCCCTGCCGCCGCGCACACTGCCTCCGGAAGCGGCGACGAAAACGGTGTCGTATCGAGGCACAGCCCGCTCAGACTCATACGGAGAGAAAGAATCCGGCCACCGTACATCCATGCGGAAATACAATGGCCGATCTCGTGAAAGAACACAGCGGGCAGAACCGCGGAGAAAATGCCGGAATCGTCCAGATAAAAGAGCAGGGGGAAGACAACGGCAGCTCCGGCGGTGATCTCTACCCGGCAGCGGCTCAAATCGCCGCCATGTAGAACGCCGGATTCAGATAAACGCCGTCGTGCGTAAGTTCAAAATGGAGATTCGGGCCGGTAACCTTGCCTGTCGCGCCGACAAGCGCGATCTTTTCCCCGGCATTGACCTTCTGCCCCTCTTCAACATAGATCTGGCTGCAATGGGCGTACATCGTCGCGTAGCCGTCCTCGTGCTCTACGCGGAGAAACTTGCCGCTCGTGCCGTTCTCGCCGACTTCCGTCACCGTTCCGGACGCAAAGCAGACGATATCGTCGCCGGAGTTTGCCGCAAGATCCATGCCGTAGTGGAACTTTGTCTCGTTGTCGATCGGGTGCAGCCGGTAGCCGAAATCGGAGGATACTCTGGCGGAAAGCGGCTGAACGAAGGAGAACTTCGGCATGGGCGCGTCGTAGGAGACATTGGCCGGAACGCCGAGATCGACGAACGGCTGCTGCTCTTCCATAAACGCTGCCATCGCCTCCTCGACGGCGGGGGACAGCTCTTCCGTGCCGGCTGGTTCCGTAAGTCCGAGAAACTCCGCGGCGTTGATCGTGACCGTGACCGGCATCGCAGCATCGTCCGCCGCTTCCGTCACACCTGCAACGGTTTCCTCCGTCCTATAGTCTGCTCTGTGGAAAGATTCTTCGACTGTACGGATCGTTTCGGATGTGCGGGCAGGGAAGAGAAGCTTCGCGGCGGCCGCCGCAACAAACAGTCCCGCTGCCACATAGATGGTTGCGCGTTTTGCACGTTTCATTCCAAATCACACTCCTGCCAAAGCGTATTCGGACGAGTCACAAGCTATGAATCCTTTTTTGTTGCTTGACTTTTCAGGCATATTTTGGTAGAGTACATCAGTAAACAAAATACGCGGATATAGTTCATCGGTAGAACGACGGCTTCCCAAGCCGTAGAGGTGGGTTCGATTCCCATTATCCGCTCCATGGGAAAACCCCTTGAAATGCTCGAAAAACGAGCAATTTCAAGGGGTTTTCGGCGTTTTGCCGTGCTGCTATTCTGCGCTGGCTGGTAGGGCAGATGTACGTTTGGGAGCGTTTTTTGACCCTTTTTTACTAACGGATTTACTAACGGAATAGAACCGGCGCATTTTCTTCGCGGCCTTGGAAAGATCTTTTTCCGAAAGACGAAGATAAAAATCATGGACGGTTTTCCAGTCGCTCCAGCCGCCGGGCCGCATGGTTTCTTCCTCCGACCATCCGAGATGATAGGCGAGGGAAGCGAAGCTGCGGCGCAGACCGTGCAGGCCGACCTCCGGGAGATCGTTTGCGGCACAGATCCGGTTGATCTGCCGCCGCACGCCGTCGCCGAGCGCGCATATATCACCGTTGTGATCTTGCAGGATTTCCAGAAGCCGGGGTATCACGATGGGGACGACGCGCTGCGAGCGGGCGCTCTTGTTCTCTTCCCGGCGTATCCATTCGGCGGAGGATGTATAGACCGTAGCGCCGGAGACGGAGATCGTCTCGGCTCTGAGATCGATGTCCTCCGGGCGGAGCGCGAAGATCTCCGAGCGGCGGAGAGAGTGCAGAGCAAGGAGCGCGGGAAGCTCAACGGGAGTGTCGCGGATCGCGTCCACGAAGGTTAGTATCTGCGCATAGTCCAGCCACGGAGTATCGGCCTTTGGGACAACGCCGAGATCCACGGGGTCAAACGGTATCTTCTGCTCCTTGTAGGCGGCGGCAACAAAGCTGAGCTCATTCTTCAGGGTTTTCTTTGCGACGCGCTGTGATTCTGACGCAACGGCGCGCGGCCAGTTTATAGAGCGGATATCCTTATCCATGCAGCCGGGAAAAGCGCTGTTGCGGATGCATTGATAGCTTCGCCTGGTAGACGGCGAAAGCATGGGACGGTCTTCCAGATACTTATCGAGGAGCTGCCCGAGCGTGAGCCGGGGGAGCGCCTTCTCCGCTTCCAGAAACCCGGCGCGGATGGCGAGGGCTTTGGTGCGGCATGCTTCCTCCGTGGGCTCGGTGACGTTCACGCCCTCGCGGCGGAGCTGCACCGTCCAGCTGCCGGAGGGGAGCTGCCGGGGAGCGGGGATTTTGAGCTTCTTTTCCTTTTCGCGGAGCTGCTTCTTTCCGCACCAGTTGCAGTACAGCGAGTTTTCCGGGATCTCGCGGGAGCAGTTGCAGCACTTCATATCCGATCCCTCCGATGAAAAAAATAACGGCGGTATCTCACTATACACCCAATCGGCGGGGCGGGGGAAGGAAAAAAGCCGAAGAATCCGATATTTTGTAGGTATCGACAGAGAAGCTCTGCCGAAATTTGACAAAACAGCAAGGAGACGAGATCATGGAAAAGGAAATCGAACGGATCGTGCGTATTCTCAGACTGTTGGACGAGCGAAAACTGCGGGTCATATACTTCTTCGTGCTGGGGATGATGTAGCGCAGGGAGGAGCAGAGCCCCTCCCCTACAAGACTATCTTCGTGAGGTCACGAAAAAGGTAAAGAGAGAACCCGCCGGAAATTCCGACGGGTTCCTTCACGATTAAGAATACCTATTTTGAGCAAGAACGGCGTTATAGCTGCACTTGTCTGGAACGCCGATAAACCCCATGTCCACGGTTTCGCGGTGTTTTTCGATTATGCGGGTAAACTCTGCGATGTAATCTTTCTTTGTAGGATCGTCCGGCAGGCGCTTGAGAAGCATGATAATGTAGGCGAACAAGGAATTGTTCTTTATTTCCGGATTCGCCCGCAGAAAGTATGCAGGAAGCTGCACGGGCTTGGACATTCTCGTATTGTAAAGCCTCGCGGCATGAGCACATTTGTTGCGAAGGATAGTGATACAGTGTAGATGGTTGGAAAGAACTTCACGGCCGGTGCCGACAGCATTGGCAATCAGATCCTTATCGGAGTAATACATTGAGTTGTACAGCTTTGAGAGATTGGAAAACGAAAGTATCTCCGTGATGACCCAAAGAGGCTCGTGTCCGCCGTATCGCTCTCTGTGGTGGCGCATGACAAGACTGTCCCCGTAGTATTCGGCCTTGTCACTTTCGTATTTACGCATTACATCGTGATAGCTCTGCTTACGATAAAAGTTGTGCTCATCGTAATGCTGATCGTGCGGAGGAGCGCTGCAGCGTGAAAGGGAAAACCAATGAGAGATCTGCGTGCGATAGTAAACCTCTGCGATTTCTATGTATTTCCGAAGAAAGTTGCGGAGATCAGAGTCAAAATTATAAATCGCCATAAGGTCTTCAAAAGCGACATCTTTCAAATCGCTGTCATTCTGGGAAAGCCTATATGGAAGAAGGTAACCGGACAAGCGGTAATAGCTGATATGCTGGAGAACACGGATAGCTTCGCTGCGGTCGTTCACAACAAGGTGATGCTCTTCCATCTTGTCCGCCAATTCATCAAAGGGCAGCGGTTTCTTTAAGTCCATCTGTACACCCACCTATAAAGAAAGCCGAGCCATAAAAGCTCGGCTTGGCCCCCGGAGCAATTAAATCTCCAAGCAGCTCTGTTGCTATTATCTTATGGGAAAGTGTTTAAAAAGTGATTAACAAATTGTGAATAAACCGTGAACAAACGGGCGAACTGCGGCAAAAAGCGCTCATGTGCGGCATTTAACAGCGTTCAACACCGTTTTGCACCTAACTGCATCGAAAAACGAGAAAAAGAGAACGGAGGTCAATCTCCGTTCTCTTTTTCTTTTTGCAGGGCGTTGTAGGACTCGTAGACATTGCAGACGAACTCAAGCGCGGCGCGGATGGCTGGTTCGGGTGTCTTGCGCAGGGCGTCGATGAACGCGAGCACCTCGGGCGAGGCGCTCTCTTTGGACAGACCGCCGAAGAAGCGGGCGCGATCCTCGTCCTCGGTGAGCTGCTCGAGCATC
>ENA-UOOA01005652-UOOA01005652.1-human-gut-metagenome-genome-assembly--contig:-P61old-NODE-5652-length-12804-cov-4.316260_pt1 | contig 12804 bp, 10 predicted proteins | sample MGYA00242467_ERZ724014 | MGnify/ENA metagenome assembly ERZ724014
TAAGTCCGATCCCTGTTCCGGTCGTTTCGTCGATTTTAGGGATCAACGGGTTCGACACTACGAGCGTGCCGTCGTCCGTGCGGATGGCGATCCGCAGCGGTTTCGTCCGCGAGATGCTGTTATGCTTGACGGCGTTTTCGATCAGTGGCTGTAGCGACAGTACCGGCAGTTTCCAATCCCGGTAACGGTCTTCGATCCGGATGTCGCAGAACAGTTTGTTTTCGTAGCGGATCGTCAGCAGGTAGAGGTAGGCTTCGGTGAAGCGCAGCTCTTCGGACAGCGTGGTCAGTTCTCCCTGGCCCGATTGCAGCATGTAGCGGAACGTGTCGGCCAGCCGGTCGATGTACAGCAGCGCTTTGTCGTTGCTTTTTTCACGCACCAGCATCGACAGCGAGTTCAGCGAGTTGAACAGGAAGTGCGGGCTGATCTGGTTGGCCAGCATGTTGTAGCGCGTTTGCAGGTTTTCGTTTTTGAGCTGCTCGTTTTCGATCGTGATGTGCTGTTTTTGGTAAATCAGTTCGAATATCAGTCCGTACAGCACCGAAACGATCAGCACGAACGAGCATTTCATGATGTGCAGCGGATTATACAGCCGGCCGGTCATCAGCGGGATGTTCCAATTGCCGCCGCGGCTCAGCGTCGGGATGAACAGGTAGAAAAGCACCGTGATCGCGATGGTCAACAGGATTTTGCGCGTCAGCGACAGGCTGCGTACGGTGTTCAACATGACGATCGCGATCGCCATGGCATAGAAGTAGAACAACTGGAAAGCGATGAATCCGGGAGCCATCGTCATCATCGGAGGCGGACGGTGACCGCGCACGTCGTTTCCGTTCAGCAGGAACGAAAAATTGACGATCAGCGTCAGCGCCAGCGCTACCAGCAGGTTGATGACGATTACCCGATGCTTTCCGGTCTGTTTCATGGCTTTCCGGCTATTTGTACCACGAAGCGTACATCATGTAGTCGCGGGCCGTGCGTTCGATGATGTCGCGCACCTGTTCCGGCGTCACGTCCTTCACGCGCCGCGCCGGTACGCCGGCGTAGACGCTGCCCGGTTCGATAACGGTTTTCGACAGTACCAGCGAATTGGCCGCGACGATCGATCCCGTGCCTACGACGGCATGATCGAGCACGGTCGCTCCCATGCCGATCAGGCATTTGTCCTCGATCCTGGCGCCGTGAATGTTGGCGTTGTGGCCGATCGAGATGTCGTTGCCGATGACCGTCACCGAACGCTGGTACAACGTGTGGACGACTACTCCGTCCTGGATGTTGACCCGGTCGCCGATCGTGATTTTATTGACGTCGCCGCGCAGCACGGTGCTGAACCAGATGCTACAGTCCCGGCCGATCGTGACGTCGCCGATGATCGTGGCGTTTTCCGCCAGAAACGTATTTTCTCCGATTACGGGCGTAAAGCCCCGCAGCGGTTTGATAAGTGCCATAATTCCGTTTTTTAAGTTATTCGCCGATAAAGTTAACGATTTTCCCGGATTTTCGCTTCGTCCCACAGGGCGTCCATCTGTTCGAGCGTCATTTCGCGCAGGGTCAGCCCTTGTTGTTCGGCGCGGTCTTCGATGTGGGCGAACCGTTCGATGAATTTGCGGTTGCTCTGTTCGAGCGCCGCTTCCGGATCGACGCCGTAGAGCCGCGCCGCATTGATCAGCGCGAAGAACAGGTCGCCGAATTCGGCTTCGGTGCGCCGCCGGTCGCGGGCGTCGATCTCGTGCTGTACTTCGCCGATCTCTTCGCGGACTTTCGCCCAGACGTCTTCGCGCTTTTCCCAGTCGAATCCGGCCGAAGCTGCCTTTTCGCCGATCCGGTAGGCTTTGACCATCGCCGGCAGCGAACGCGGCACGCCCGAAAGCACGCGCTTTTTCTTGTGCGCCTGCGCTTTTTCTTTCAGTTTGATGTCCTCCCAGTTTTGTTTTACTTGTTCGGCATTGTCGGCTTGCGTGTCGCCGAACACGTGCGGATGCCGGAATATCAACTTGTCGCAAATGCCGTTCGCCACGTCGCCCAGGTCGAACGCTTGCTGCTCGGAGCCCATCTTCGAGTAGAATACCACGTGCAGCAGCAGATCGCCCAGCTCTTTGCGGATTTCGTTCAGGTCGTGGTCGAGGATCGCGTCAGCCAGTTCGTAGGTCTCTTCGATCGTGTTCATCCGCAACGAATCGAACGTCTGCTTCCGGTCCCACGGGCATTTTTCCCGCAATTCGTCCATGATGTCGAGCAGGCGGCCGACCGCTTCGAGTCTTTTATCCATAGTCTTTTCGGTGTTTGATAGAGCAAATATACATTAATCCGAGGGAAAATCGTTAACTTTGTAAATCGGGGATATCCGATAAAATGAAAGAGGAGGTGCGGAATTTATCGGTACTATCGGCGAGAAGGGGGGCTTGTCCGATTTCGATAAAGAGTCTGAGCCGGTTTGCTCGCCATGCCGATGCGAATGATATCAGGGTGTGGTGGATCGGCCCCGAATTTTGCTAAATCCGTTATTGTTGAATAAATTGAGACTACTGATCGTTGTTTTTGCGTTGCTGGCCTGCCGGGTTGCGGGGAGCGACCGCGTGGTCGTCGGGGCCGAGCGTACCGACCGGTACCTGCCGCTGATCGAAGGCAAGCGGGTGGGGATACTGACTAACCATACCGGCCGTATCGGTCGGACGCATATCGTGGATTCGCTGTATGCGCTGGGAGTGGATCTGAAAATGGTTTTCGCGCCGGAACACGGGTTTCGCGGCGATGCCGACGCAGGCGAACACGTTTTCCGACGGCCGGGACGCCCGGACGGGGATCCCGATCGTTTCGGTTTACGGGGCCAACAAATGCCCGCCCGCCGAGTATATGAAACAGCTCGACGTCGTGCTGTTCGACATCCAGGACGTCGGCCTGCGCTATTATACGTACCTGTCGTCGATGCATTACATGATGCAGGCCTGTGCCGACAACGACGTGCGGATGATCGTGCTGGATCGTCCGAATCCGAACGGCTTTTACGTCGACGGCCCGGTGCTCGATCCGAAATACCGGTCGTTCGTCGGTATGCATCCGATTCCGGTCGTGCACGGGATGACCCTCCGCGAGCTGGCCGGGATGATCAACGGCGAAGGGTGGCTCGACGACGCTGTCGTCTGCTCCCTGACAGTGATTCCGTGCCTGAATTATACGCACCGAACGCGGTATGTACTGCCCGAAAAACCGTCTCCGAATCTGCCGAACATGCGCGCCGTTTACCTGTACAGTTCGCTGTGCTTTTTCGAAGGAACGCCGGTCAGTCTCGGACGGGGCACCGATTTCCCGTTTCAGGCTTACGGGCATCCGGATCTGAAAAGGACTTCGTTCCGCTTTACGCCGCGCAGCAACGCCGGAGCGAAAAATCCGCCGCTGAAAGACCGGCTGTGCTACGGCGTTGATCTGCGGAGCGTCCCGTCCGACGAACAGGTGTGGCGCGAAGGGGTCAACCTGGCCTACGTGATCAATTGTTACCGGCAACTGAACCTGGGCGAAAAGTTCTTTACGCCGATGTTCGAAAAGCTTATCGGGGTCGATTACGTTCGCCGTATGATCGTCGAAGGAGCCGACGCCGGGCAGATCGAGGCCCGCTGGAGGGAGGATGTGGAACGTTTCAAACAGAGCCGTAAACCGTATTTGCTGTATGAAGAGTAGCCTGAGCCTGTTATTCGTTTTGCTGGGTCTGTTTTGTCACGGCCAGAACCTGATTCCGCGACCCGAACGGGCGGACAGGCGGGAGGGGGAGTTCCTGGTCGCCAAGCAGACTGAAATTTACAGTCCCGCTTTTCCGGATTTGTTCGATTACCTGAACGACCACATCGAGCGGGTGTGCGGCTACCGCCTTGCCGCCGGCGGACATCGCCGCAGCATCCAGCAGATATCCATCGAAAAGCACGAGGGCGGATTGTCCGAGGAGGGCTACCTGTTGGATATCTCCCCGAGCAGGATCACGATCCGGGCGAACGACCGGGGCGGAGCGTTCTATGCGCTGCAAACCCTGTTTCAACTGATGCCGGTATCGGTTTACCGACCGGACGCCGCGCGACATGCCGAAACGTTCGCGATCCCCTGTTTTCATATCGAGGATGCGCCCCGTTTCGCTTACCGGGGCGTTATGCTCGACGTGTCCCGTAACTTTTCGGACAAGGCGGCCGTGATGCGGTATATCGACTGGATGGCGCGTCATAAGCTCAATACGCTGCACTGGCACCTGACCGACGACAACGGCTGGCGTATCGAGATCGAGAAATATCCGGAACTCACGTCCCGGGGAGCCTGGCGCGGGCCCGGCGAGGCGCTGCCGCCCTCTTACGGCTCGGGGAACGAACGCTACGGCGGGTTCTATACGCAGCAGGACGTTCGCGAGATCGTGGATTACGCCGCGTTCCGCAACGTGGAGATCATCCCGGAGATCGACCTGCCCGGACACAGCCAGACGCTTACGTCGGTTTATCCGGAAACGTTCTGCCGGACGTCCGGTTCGGTTACCTACAGGCCGGAGGAGATGCGGGAAACGCTTTGCGCCGGTCGCGAAGAGAATTTCGAAATGCTGCGCGACATTCTGCAGGAGCTTGCCGGACTTTTTCCGTCGAAATACCTCCATATCGGCGGCGACGAGGTCAGCGTCCGCTATTGGCGGAATTGTCCCCGCTGCCGGGCGCTGATGACGGAGAAAAAGATGAAAACGCCCGCCGAGCTGCGGGGATATTTCGTACACCGCCTCGAAGACCTCGTCCATAGCGTCGGCAAGACATGCGCGGCCTGGAACGAGGCCGTTCAGGCCCGCAATTTGCGTCCGGCGACGCTGATTTACGGTTGGGAGAACGTCGACGTATGTCGGCAGGCCGCCGCGGCCGGACAGCCTGTCGTGATGATGCCCGCTTCCTATTGCTACATTGACATGAAGCAGCATCCGTGGGACCGCGGCCATACCTGGGCCGGTCGGGTCGACGTGCGGCGGGTGTACGATTTCGAGCCGGCGGATTTTCTTTCGGCCGAACGGTTGGAACGGGTGCGGGGTGTTGAGGCGGCGCAGTGGGCCGAATTGCTGAACGAGCCGGAACGTTTCGCCGAGTATCAGGGCTATCCGAGGCTTTGCGCGTTGGCCGAAGTGGGGTGGACGCAGCCCGGACAGCGCGACTGGAACGATTTTTACCGGCGGTTAACCTCCGGGCACCTCGAACGGTTGGGTGCGATGGGCATCCGGTTCCGCATGTTTCCGCCGCAGACGGAGTACCGCTCGGGCGTCGTTACCGTTACGCCGGAAATCGCCGGCGTCGAGATTCGTTATACGACCGACCTGAGCGAGCCGGACGAGTCGTCCGCGCTCTATACCGAGCCGCTGCGCACGGATCGTCCGGAGCGCTACCGGTTTCGGGCGTTCGGCTGCGGCGGGTACAGTACGGCCGTTTTCCCTGTCGCCGAGCTTTTCCAGGCGGAGCTGGCTCCAGCCGAACAACGGGTTTTCAGGGTGCCGTTGAAAGATTACGTGACCCGCGACGGGCTCTGGCTGTTGTCGTTCACGCAGCGGCGGGACGACGCGATGATCGTGCGGCTCGAAGTGAGCGGCCCGGATACGGCTTATACGATTATTCGAAACGGGCAAAAAATCAATCCGCTGCGCGATCTGAGACTGTACGCCGATTCGGCGAACCGCACGGCCGACCTGCTGGTCACGCTGAAAAACAACAGTTCGAAACGGGAAGAATTGACGCTGAACCTCAGGCCTTCGCCCTATACCGAGCCGGCGGTTTCCGTAACCAGTTCGCTGACCTGTTCCGGGAAATTTCCGATCCGCAACAGCGCCGATTACCAATTTTCTTCTTACGTACGTACGGTTTCCCCCTGCAAGGCGGGCGATTATATCCTGTTCGCGTTCGACGAGCCGGTCGATTGCGAGGAGATCGATGTCCGGACGGGACTTCCGGACGTTACCCGTTACATCGTGACCGACGGTACGGCCGCTTGTTCGGCCGACGGCAAAACGTTCGGGGAAGAAATTCCGTTGAAGCCGGACGGAAGCGTCGTGCTGCGTCCTTCGGCGCCGGTTCGGTCCGTCCGCATCTCGATCCGGGGCGGCAATGGCGAAACGATTCTCGGATGGCAGGATTTGCGGGTAGTTCCCCGGTTGTAATTTAAAAAAGATTCGATGGTTCGAAAGATTGTTTTATGTTTTATCGTATGGGCGTCGGCTCTGTCGTCGTCTGCCCGGGATATTCCGGAGTGCGTGCGTGTGAAACTGGATTCGATGATCGACGACGGGCTGAAATGCCGGGCCTTTCCCGGGGCTTCGCTCGTCGTGGGCGACCGGGACGGGATCCGCTATGCCCGCCATTACGGCTGTCACGACTATTCCGGAAAACGACCCGTAGCGGACGGAGATCTTTTCGACGTAGCTTCATGTACCAAGGTGCTTTCGACGACTTTCGCCGTGATGCGGTTGTACGATCAGGGTAAATTGAAAGTTATGGAAGCCGTCGGGCGTTACCTGCCCGAACTGGCGGCTACGCCGGTCGGAGGGATTTCGCTGCGGGAGTTGCTGACGCACACTTCGGGACTGCGCGCGCAGGTTTTTTATACGCCGTTGGTGCGCAATGCCGCCGGCGGAAGCATGTTCAGCGGCAAACGGACGGCCGCCTATCCGCATCAGGTCGGCAAAAACTATTACGTGGCCGGGGAGATCGCTTACGATACGGCTTACCTTTGTTCGACTTCGCGGCCCGGCTGGCGTCAGGCGGCCGACGACCTGTATGTCAATCCGGCGGTCGATACGCTGATCCTCGGACAGATCGTGCGGGATTATAAGCCGGCCCGTCGCGGCAGTTACCTGTACAGCGATACGAATTTTTTGCTGTTGAAGATGATCGTCGAACGCGTTTCCGGTCGGCCCCTCGACGAACTGACGCGGGAACTGTTCGCCGAATTGGACTGCACGGACACTTATTACAATCCGTTGCAATACCGCGATAAGAGGAACTGCCTGCCTACCGAGACCGACTATATCCTCGGACGCGGAACGGTGCAGGGGTATGTGCACGATGAACTGGGAGCTCTGATGGGCGGCGTGGGCGGCAACGCCGGACTGTTTACGACGGCGCGCGACATGGCTCGTTTCTGCGAGATGATCCTCGGGGGCGGAACTTATGCCGGACGGCAGGTGCTGACCCGCAAGACCGTCGAGCTTTTTACGGAGTCGCCCTATACGGAACAGGGCGTTTGGCGCGGCCTCGGGTTCGATAAGCGGGACCCGAAAACGGGCGAATTGGGCGGCGAGACCCGTTTCGGCCATACCGGGTTCACCGGGACGATTTTCTGGATGGACAGCCGGACGGGCGTTTACATGGTTTTCCTGACCAATGCCGTGCACCCGACCCGGGTGAACAACAAGCTGAACGCTTCCATGCTGCGTACGAAAATCTGGGAAACGCTTTGCTGTATGCCGGACAGTTCCGGTAGTTTTTGAAAAATGCCCGGAGCGCCCGTGCGAACGGAGGTGCGATGATAAAAGACGCCCGGCCTTTCATTACAGTGAAAGGCCGGGCGTCGTATTTGTCAGGGAATCCGCTTATTGATTCATCGTAACGAGCAGTTCTTCGTTCGAACGCGTGGATTCCATGTGTTTTTTGATGATCTCCATCGCTTCGCTCGAGTTCATGTCGGCCAGGTAGCGGCGCAACACCCAGATTTTCTGCAGAACCTCTTTGCTGAGCAGCAGGTCTTCGCGGCGCGTGCCGGAAGCGATGATGTCGACGGCCGGGTAAACCCGCTTGTTGGAGAGTTTGCGGTCGAGTTGCAGTTCCATGTTGCCGGTGCCCTTGAACTCCTCGAAGATCACCTCGTCCATTTTCGATCCGGTATCGATCAGTGCCGTTGCGATGATGGTCAGCGAACCGCGCTCCTCGGTGTTGCGGGCCGCGCCGAAAAACCGTTTGGGTTTGTGCAGCGCGTTGGCGTCCACCCCGCCCGACAGGACTTTGCCGGATGCCGGCTGTACGGTGTTGTAAGCTCGCGCGAGCCGCGTAATCGAGTCGAGCAGGATCACGACGTCGTGTCCGCATTCGACCATCCGTTTGGCTTTCTCAAGCACCATTTCGGCGACTTTTACGTGGCGCGAGGCCTGTTCGTCGAAGGTCGAGGCGACGACTTCGGCTTTGACATTGCGGGCCATTTCGGTCACTTCTTCGGGACGTTCGTCGATCAGCAGGACGATCAGGTAGACTTCCGGATGGTTGTCGGCGATGGCGTTGGCGATCGACTGCAACAGCATCGTTTTACCGGTTTTCGGCTGTGCTACGATCAGTCCCCGCTGGCCTTTTCCGATCGGAGAGAACAGGTCGATCACCCGGGAGGACAGGTTATTGTGCCCGTTTCCGGTCAGGTTGAACTTTTCGGACGGGAACAGCGGGGTCATGTATTCGAATTGTACGCGGTCGCGGGTTTCGTCGGGACCGAGTCCGTTGATCCGGTTCACCTTGACCAGCGGGAAATATTTTTCGCCCTCTTTCGGCGGCCGGATGACGCCTTGTACCGTGTCGCCGGCTTTCAATCCGAATAGCTTGATCTGCGACGGCGAGACGTAGATGTCGTCCGGGGAGTTCAGATAGTTGTAGTCCGGCGAACGGAGGAAGCCGTATCCGTCGGGCATGATCTCCAGTACGCCTTCTCCCTGTACGCTGCCCAGGAACTCGTCTTTCGCATCCTTCTTGGAACCCGTTTTCGGGGATTCGTGCTGCGGTTCCGCGTGGCGTTCCGCATGATCCGTTCCCGGCAGGGTTTCCGGAACGGTCTCGGTCGGAACGATCTCCTGGCGTACGGGGGATTCGTTGTCATGGACGGGTTGTTTTACAGCGTCGTTCTGATCCGCCGTCGGCGTTTCCGGTTTCGTATAAACGATCCGGTTTCTTTTCCGGTCGCGTTCCATTTTGTTTTTTTCCGGACTGGCCGTGTAATTCCGCGCTTTCTGGTTTTCGCGGGGGGCTTCCGGATGGGCCGTTTTTTTCGCGTTCCGGGATTGTTCCGTTTCGGCCGCCGCAGGCTGCGGGTCTGCCGTTTCGGCGCGTGCCGCGTCTTCCTGTTTTTTCTCTTTTCCTGCGGCATTTTCCGCGAAGAACGGTTCGGATGGAATCGGGAGTTCGGTTTCCGGCTTTGTATCGGAGCCGACTCCGGTTACTTTGACGGCATTGATCTTTTTGCGTCTTTCCCGTTTTTGCGGCACCGGATGGTCGCTTTGCGGAGTTTCCGCGGGACTCGTTTCCTGGAGGGGGCTTTCGCCGCTTTCCGGCCGTTCCGACTGTTCGAGGATTTTATCGATGAGGGCCTGTTTGCGCATCTGGGCTTTGATACCCAACTTTTTCCCTATTTCACGCAATTCGGCAAGACTCTTTCCGCTCAATGCTTCTGCGTCATACATAGAATATGCTGTTTTTATTTATTTCAGTGATTTACGTTTGTCCGAACGGACAACGAAGACCATCGTTTAATGATGATACAAATGTAGCGGATTTTTTGAGAATAACAAAACGGAGGTCTATTTTTCGCTTCGCCGCAGGAATTCGACGGCTGCTTTCAGGTCGTCGGGCGTGTCGATCGCCAGGCTTTCCGAATGCGTTTCCGCCGCTTTGATGCGGAAGCCGTTTTCGAGCCAGCGGAGTTGTTCGAGCGATTCCAGTTTTTCGAGCGTGCCCTGCGGTAGTTCGGCGATCCGCCGCAGCACGCTGCTCTTGTAGGCATACAGGCCGATGTGCTTCAGGAATTTGTGGGATCGTTGCCACCGATCGCGCTCCGTGCCGCGCAGGTAGGGGATCGCCGAACGGCTGAAGTAGAGCGCATAGCCGTCGGTCGAAAGCACCACTTTCGGCGAGTTGGGGTTGAAGATGTCTTCGTGCGCGTCGAACGCTTTAACCAGCGTCGCGATTTCGGTGGCAGGATCGTCGAAACATCCGGTAATCAGCCGCAGCTGTTCTTCGGCGACGAACGGTTCGTCGCCCTGGATATTGACGACCGCGTCGAATCGTTTGCCGGTCGAAGCCTCGATGCGGTCGAGGGCTTCGCGGCAGCGGTCGGTTCCGCTGCGGTGTTCGGCGGAGGTCATAACGGCCTGTCCGCCGAATCCTTCGACGGTGCGGACGATCCGTTCGTCGTCGCTCGCCACGTAACAGTCGGAGAAAAAGGCGTGCGCTTTTTCGTAGACGTGCCGGATCATCGGTTTGCCCGCGAGGTCGGCCAGCGGTTTGCCTGGGAATCGGGTCGATGCGTACCGTGCCGGTATCAGTGCCAGGAATTTCATGTTTTTCGTTTTTTTAATGGCCGGAGAGCAGCGGATGCGGAAAGTTTTACCGGCCTGAATGCGTTGCAAATTTAACTTTTTTATAGTTTTGCGCCTACGGATATGGAAACAAATTATCGGATAAGCCCTTTTGTCGAACTGGGCAGGAGGTTGGCGCGGCAACTTGCCGGCGGGGAACTGGATGCGGTCGTCGCCCGTGCGATTGCCGAAAACGGCTGGTTTACGCGGCAGAGCGTCGCGCAGGCGATCGAAGCCATTTGCACCGATCTGCTCGACGAGACCGTGCTGCGGGACTGGCTCGCCCGTTATCCCCGTCCGGACGCTTCCGCCGTTCGGCGCGTCGGGATCGTTTTGGCCGGCAACATTCCGCTGGTCGGCTTTTCCGACCTGCTGTGCGTTTGCATTTGCGGGCACCGCTGTTTCGTAAAACCTTCCTCGAAGGATCGCGTGCTGACGGATTATGTCGTGGAGCAGTTGCTTCGGATCGAGCCCGCAATGCCGGTCGCTCCGCTGGAAGAGGATACGCCGCTGGACGCCCTGATCGCGACCGGAAGCGATTCGACCCGGAGTTATTTCGGGAAGCGTTACCGGGAAATGCCGTCGCTGTTGCGCGGTAGCCGGTACAGTATTGCCGTACTGGACGGAACCGAAACGGAAGCGCAGTTGGAAGGACTTTCGAACGACGTTTTCCAATATTTCGGTTTGGGGTGCCGCAATGTCGGCCGGATTTTTGTTCCTCGCGGTTACGATCCGACGTTGCTGCGCGATGCGTTATCGCGCTATCCGATGTCGCATCCGGGCTACCTGAACAATTACCGCCAGGCGCGGGCGCTGCGGATGCTCGACGGAGAGCCGCTGCTGGACGGCGGTTTTTTCCTGCTCCGCGAGAGCGACGAGCAGAGTCCGAACCTCAGCGAGATCGGGTATGCGTATTACGATGATCTGGACGGAATGGAGTCCTGGATACGGCGGCACGACGACCGGCTGCAGTGCGTCGTTTCCGAAGTCGTGGGCCACCCGCGCCGGGTCGGTTTCGGCCGGGCGCAGCATCCTTCGCCTACGGATTATCCCGACGGGACGGATGTGATCGCTTTTTTGCGGCGGATTTAAATAAGTTTGATTATATTTATTGGATATTAAAACGAACAGACCATGTCGATGATTTTTCAATTCAGGATGCTGTGCGACGAAGACGATTATTTCCTTCGCGAATACGAGGTGCCGTACGATATGACGCTCGCCGCTTTCCGGGATTTTATCAATAAGGATCTGCAATACCGTCCGGAAGAACTGACGTCGTTCTTCACGGCGGACGACCGTTGGAACAAGTTGCAGGAGTTTACGGCGATGGATATGGGCGCGACGGAGTCGGACGGGGAACTGTTGCCGCAGGCGATGGACCGCACGTTGCTGTCGCAGGTGGTTCGTAAAAAACGCGACCGGTTGATTTACCAGTTCGACGTGCTCGGCGACCGAGCGTTTTTCTTGGAACTGACCGAGGCCATGAAGGCGGAACCGGACAAGCGCTATCCGGCCGTAACGCTTGCCGAAGGCGATGCTCCCGACCAGTATCGTGCAGGGGCGGGAAGCGGAAGCGGTTCCGTTTTCGACGACGCGATGGGCGATTTCAGCGATTTCGCAGGCACCGACGGCTATGGCGATGACGAGTAACGTGGCAGGACGTAAGACGCTGGCGGTCGTTCTGGGAGCGACCGCAACGGGCAAAACCGGGGTCGGGATCCGTTTGGCGCAGGCGTTCGGCAGCGAGATCGTCTCTTCCGATTCGCGTCAGATCTACCGGGAGATGAGTATAGGCACGGCCGAGCCTACGGCCGAAGAGCTCGCTGCCGTGCCGCACCATTTCATCGATACGCGCAGCGTGAGCGAGGATTACTCAGCCGGACGCTACGAGGAGGATGCGCTCCGCCTGCTCGGGGAGTTGTTCGCAAAGCACGATCTGTTGTTTCTGGTGGGCGGATCGGGGCTCTACATCGATGCGGTTTGCGACGGAATGGACCCGTTGCCGGCTGTCGACGAAGAGTTGAGGCGGCGGTTGACCGAACGTTTCCGTGGGGATGGGCTGGCTCCGTTGCTGGAGGAACTCGAAAAATACGATCCTGCGTATTACCGGCAGGTCGACCGTGAGAATCCGCACCGGGTGATCCGTGCGCTGGAAGTGTGCCTGCAAACGGGGCGGCCTTACAGCTCCCTGCGCCGGGGAGAGGGTAAACAGCGTCCGTTCGATATCCTGAAGATCGGGATCCGGATGCCGCGCGAGACGCTTTACCGGCGGATCGACGATCGGGTCGACGGGATGGTGGCCGAAGGTCTGGAACGGGAGGCGAGGGCGCTTTACCCGTTGCGGGACTGCAATGCGCTGCAAACGGTCGGCTACCGCGAGTTCTTCGGGTATTTCGACGGGAAGATCACCCGGGACAAGGCGATCGAGCTGATTAAGCGCAACAGCCGCCGGTATGCCAAGCGCCAGCAGACCTGGT
>ENA-UOOA01005654-UOOA01005654.1-human-gut-metagenome-genome-assembly--contig:-P61old-NODE-5654-length-12801-cov-3.673152_pt1 | contig 12801 bp, 8 predicted proteins | sample MGYA00242467_ERZ724014 | MGnify/ENA metagenome assembly ERZ724014
ATGGTTCGGTAACTGTTTTTGCAGGAACGCAGGGCACGCTGGACGTAAAAAACAGTTACGGGGATACGAACATATACGAAATGCAGAAGGCGGATGCATATGGATATGATCTTCGCACAGAATATGGTGAAATTCATTTTTCGGGATATGAGATGATGGAAAATGAGAACGGAGACGCAGCAGAGTACAGAAAACAGGCACCCGGCAGTGCTGTCATCCGGGTATCCGCAGAAAACGGCGATATCAAAATCCGGGAGAATGTTGCGCGAAGCACTTTGGAAGAAACAGTTGCAGAAACAAAATCTGTAGACGAAGAGGAGTGATTTCAATTTCATAAAGACGTAGAGACAGCTCCGGCAATCTAAAAAAAGGATTGTCGGAGCTGCTTGTATAAGTTGCCAGAAAAGATGTATACTCTTTTTGGCGAAAACGTGAATTTACAAAATGTCGTGAAAACAGAGGGCGGGGGTTACCATGGATTACAGGAAAACAGCACAGCAGATCTGTGACAACATAGGAGGCAGGAAAAATATCATCAGCGCTGAGCACTGTGCGACGCGACTGCGTCTGGTCATCGGAGACACTGACAAGTGCAGCAAGGAAGCAATCGAAGCAATCGACGGTGTGAAGGGAGTCTTTTTCGCGTCCGGACAGCTGCAGATTATTTTCGGGACAGGAACGGTCAACAAGGTTTACGACGAATTTATCCAGATCGCGGGCATCAGCGCATCTTCCAGGGAAGAAGTCCGACAGGCAGCAAGCACAAAGACGAGCCTTTGGAGGCGTGCAGTAAAGACATTGGGAGATGTATTTATTCCGATCATTCCGGCGATCGTAGCGAGCGGTCTGCTGGTGGGGATTCTGGAAGGACTTTGTGAGGTTTATCCTGCAATGGAGCAGTCCGGTACATATACGATCCTTCACCTGTTTTCGAATGCGGCATTTGTTTTTCTGCCGATCCTGATCGCGATCAGCGCGGCAAAGGTATTTGGCGGAAATCTGTATCTTGGTGCAGTTATCGGTATGATCATGATTCATCCGGATTTGATGAATGCATGGAGTGTTGTAGATGCAGAAAGTATTCCTAAATTGAATGCATGGTTCGGGTTATATCAGATCGAGCTTGTCGGCTATCAGGGACATGTCATTCCGGTTGTGATCGCAGTATGGTTTATGAGCATGCTGGAAAAGAAACTGCACAAGATCGTTCCGGAAATTATCGACCTGTTTGTGACACCGCTTGTGACGGTGCTTGTAACGGGGTATTTGACCCTGACAATTTTCGGACCTGTTTTTTCCTGGGTGGAAAACGGCGTACTGGAAGGCGCTCAGTGGCTGATTACGCTTCCCTTTGGAATCGGTGCGGCACTGTGCGGCGCGGTCTATGCGCCGACGGTTGTAGCGGGTGTACATCATATGTATAGCGCGCTGGAAGCGGGACTGATTTCAAAAAGCGGATTAAATACGTGGATGCCAATTGCGACGGCAGCCAATGTCGGTCAGGGTGCAGCGGCGCTTGCTCTGGCATTAAAAACCAAAAACAGCAAGGTAAAGGCCCTTGCGCTGCCGTCTTCGCTGTCTGCATTTTTAGGCATCACCGAGCCTGCAATTTTTGGTGTCAATATCCGTTACATGAAACCGTTTGTGGCAGGAATGATCGGAGGGGCCTGCGGTGCACTGATTGCCGGATGGACAGGCATCGGAGCGACAGCTTATGGCGTAACCGGACTGTTCGGATATCTGATTACGACGGATGATACGCTGCAATATACCCTTGTGATTGCGGTAGCGTTTGTGGTCAGCTTCGTGATTTCATGGGTGCTGTATCATGATGAGAAAGCGCCTGGCGAGAAAACCGCCGCACGAAAGCAGTAAACCTATATCCGAAAAGAATGGAAAACACGAAATTCATTCCTTCAAGTTATAAAAGTCATATCAAACCGATATGGCTTTTTTCCTGTTTTTATTGAAAAATATACAGTGTTACGTTAAACTTAGAAAGAACAGCTCAATTACAATTGGGCGCAGTATTGGAGGAACAGCTCGATGAAATTACAGATTGCATGTATTCCGGGCGATGGAATCGGACCGGAAATTGTAGCACAGGCGAATAAAGTACTGGATCAGGTGGCAAAGAAATTCGGCCATGAAATAGAGCGCAAGGAGATTTTGATGGGCGGTGCATCGATTGATGTGCACGGCGTACCGCTGACAGATGAGGCGATTGCGACAGCGAAGGCGGCAGATGCGGTTCTGATGGGTTCGATCGGCGGAGATACCAACACCTCCCCCTGGTACAAGCTCCCTCCGGAAAAGCGTCCGGAAGCAGGTCTGTTGAAGATCCGCAAAGCACTCAACTTATTTGCAAATTTAAGACCGGCTTATTTGTATCCGCAGCTTGCAGGCGCGTGCCCGTTAAAAGAAGAAATTAGCCAGGCAGGCTTTGACATGCTGATTATGAGAGAGCTGACCGGTGGTCTGTATTTTGGCGAGCGCCATACGACGACAGAAAACGGCGTGCGCAAGGCCGTCGATACCCTGACCTACACCGAAGAGGAAATCCGCCGAATCGCGATCAAGGCGTTTGATGTAGCGCGCAAGAGAAAAGGCAAAGTGACGAGCGTGGACAAGGCAAACGTACTGGATTCCTCGAGACTGTGGAGAAGCGTGGTGGAAGAGGTGGCAAAGGATTATCCTGACGTGGAGCTGTCTCATATGCTTGTGGACAACTGTGCGATGCAGCTGGTCAAAGATCCGGCGCAGTTCGATGTGATCCTGACCGAAAATATGTTTGGCGATATTCTTTCGGATGAAGCGAGCATGGTGACCGGCTCGATCGGTATGCTGTCTTCCGCAAGCTTAAACGATACAAAGTTCGGCTTATATGAGCCCAGTCACGGCAGTGCGCCGGATATCGCGGGCAAAGATCTCGCAAATCCCATTGCAACTGTGCTGAGTGCTGCCATGATGCTGCGTTATACCTTTGATCTGGATAAAGAGGCAGACGCAGTGGAAGAAGCGGTTCGCAAGGTTCTGGCAGAGGGCTACCGCACCGGAGATATCATGTCCGAGGGCTGTACACTGGTTGGATGCAGCAAGATGGGCGATCTGCTTGCAGAGAGAATTTAATTCATGACAATAGAATGTGAGGAACGAACAAATGAGAAGTGATAATGTAACAAAAGGCGTCCAGCAGGCACCGCACAGAAGTCTGATGAATGCACTGGGAATGACAGAGGAGGAAAAGAACAGACCGCTGATCGGTATCGTAAACTCCTATAACGAAATCGTGCCCGGACATATGAACCTGGATAAAATTACAGAAGCGGTCAAGCTCGGCGTCGCGATGGCTGGAGGCACCCCGGTTGTATTCCCGGCAATCGCAGTCTGCGATGGTATCGCGATGGGACATGTCGGCATGAAATATTCCCTCGTAACCAGAGACCTGATCTGCGACAGCACCGAGTGTATGGCGATGGCACATCAGTTCGATGGTCTGGTATGTATCCCTAACTGTGATAAAAATGTGCCCGGTCTTTTGATGGCAGCGGCAAGACTGAATATCCCGACGATTTTTGTTTCCGGCGGTCCAATGTTGGCAGGACATCTGCACGGCAGAAAGAGAAGCTTATCTTCTATGTTTGAAGCAGTAGGCTCCGTGGCAGCAGGCACCATGTCGCTGGAAGAGCTGCAGGAATACGAAGAAAAAGTATGTCCGACCTGCGGTTCCTGTTCCGGTATGTACACCGCAAACTCCATGAACTGTCTGACAGAGGCGCTGGGCATGGGATTAAAGGGCAACGGCACAATTCCGGCAGTATATTCTGCACGTATCCAGCTGGCAAAGCATGCCGGTATGCAGATTGTGGAGCTGGTTCGCAAGGATATCAAGCCCCGCGACATCATGACAAAGGATGCGTTCTTAAACGCCCTGACCGTCGATATGGCGCTCGGCTGTTCTACAAACTCCATGCTGCATCTGCCTGCAATCGCGCATGAGGCAGGCGTAGAGCTGAACATGGAAATCGCAAATGAAATTTCTTCCCATACACCGAACCTGTGTCATCTGGCACCTGCAGGTCCGACCTACATTGAAGACTTAAATGAGGCAGGCGGCGTATACGCAGTTATGAATGAATTAAATAAGAAGGGACTGTTAAAGACAGACCTGATGACGGTAACCGGAAAGACTGTCGGCGAAAATATCGAAGCCTGTGTAAACCGCAATCCCGAAGTGATTCGTCCGATTGAAAATCCCTATTCTGAGACAGGCGGTATCGCTGTACTCAAAGGCAACCTGGCTCCGGATACCGGTGTTGTAAAGAGAAGCGCTGTTGTACCGGAAATGATGGTTCATGAAGGCCCTGCAAGGGTATTTGACTGCGAAGAGGACGCGATTGCTGCGATCAAGGGCGGCAAGATTGTTCCCGGCGATGTCGTTGTGATTCGTTACGAGGGACCCAAAGGCGGCCCCGGCATGAGAGAAATGCTGAATCCGACTTCTGCAATCGCAGGTATGGGTCTTGGTTCCAGCGTTGCGCTGATTACGGACGGTCGTTTCTCCGGCGCATCCAGAGGTGCGTCGATTGGTCATGTTTCCCCGGAGGCTGCTGTCGGCGGTCCCATCGCACTGGTAGAAGAGGGCGATATCATCAGCATCAATATTCCGGAAAATCGTCTGGATATGAAGGTCTCTGATGAAGTGCTGGCAGAGAGAAGGGCAAAATGGCAGCCCAGAGAGCCGAAGGTAACCACCGGATATCTTGCACGTTACCGGGAAATGGTAACCAGCGGAAACAGAGGCGCTGTACTCGAAATTAAGAAATAAGGATAAAAAGGGGAGGACGATATGGTTCGTACAGGTGCTGAAATCGTCATAGAGTGTTTAAAAGAACAGGGCGTGGATGTTGTGTTCGGATATCCGGGCGGCTCCATTTTGAATGTATATGATGCGTTATACAAGCATAGCGATGAGATTTTCCATGTGCTGACATCTCATGAACAGGGTGCTGCACATGCAGCAGATGGCTATGCGCGTGCAACCGGAAAAGTCGGTGTGTGTATGGCGACCAGCGGTCCCGGCGCGACGAATCTGGTTACCGGCATTGCGACCGCGTACATGGATTCCGTTCCGATGGTAGCGATTACCTGTAATGTAACGCTGCCGCTTCTGGGAAAAGATTCCTTCCAGGAGGTCGATATCGCAGGCGTGACGATGCCGATCACCAAACACGGTTACATTGTAAAAGATGTCAATATTCTGGCAGATACGCTGCGCAAGGCATTTCACATTGCAAAATCCGGCAGACCCGGACCGGTACTGGTAGATATTACAAAAGATGTAACGGCAGCGAGCTGTGAATATACACCCAAAGAGCCGGAATCGGTTGAACGTGCCGGACATTACACGCAGGAAGATCTGGATGCCGCGCTGGAAGTGATTTCCAAGGCGAAAAAACCCTATATTTATCTGGGCGGCGGAGCAATTCTTTCCGGCGCTTCAGAAGAGGTGCGTGCCTTTGCCAAAAAACTGGATTCTCCGGTCTGTGATACCCTGATGGGAAAGGGGGCATATGACGGTTACGATCCGCTCTATACCGGTATGATCGGTATGCACGGCACAAAGACCTCCAACCTCGGAGTGAGCGAATGTGACCTTTTGGTTGCACTGGGCGCGAGATTTTCTGACCGTGTCATCGGCAATGCATCCTTATTTGCAAAGAACGCAAAGATCCTGCATATCGATATTGATGCTGCTGAGATCAATAAAAATATCCATGCGGACGTGTCCATTGTCGGAGATCTGAAGGATGTTTTGACAAAGCTGATCGCACGGATGGAACAGATGCATCATCCGGAGTGGACGGCGCATATTCTGGAATTAAAAGAAAAGTATCCGCTCAAATATGACGACAGCCAGTTGAGCTGCCCTTATATTATAGAAGAATTAGACCGCATTACGAAAGGCAATGCAATTATCACAACCGACGTCGGACAGCATCAGATGTGGGCGGCACAGTATTATCATTATACGAAGCCCCGCACGTTTTTGTCCTCCGGCGGTCTTGGCACGATGGGCTACGGTATCGGGGCATGCATCGGCGCGAAAACAGGCTGCCCGGATAAAATCTGCGTTAATATCGGCGGAGCTTGCGACAGCCAGCAGATATCAGATTCCGATCATCCAGATCATCATCAACAATCATGTTCTGGGCATGGTGCGCCAGTGGCAGACGCTCTTTTATGGAAAACGCTATTCCCAGACGGTTCTGGAGGATGCAGTGGATTACTGCAAGGTAGCAGAAGGATTGGGATGCGCGGCAATCCGCGTCACCGCGAAGGAGGAGGTTGCTCCGGCAATTGAAAAGGCAATCGCACTTCAGAAGCCGGTTGTCATCGACTGCAGAATTCCTGAAGACGATAAGGTATTCCCGATGGTTCCGGCGGGTGCAGCGATCAGCGAGGTTTTCGATGGGGATGACCTTGCAAGCAAATAAATTAACGTAGTAGTTGACTAAAGCGAAAAATACGGGTACAATAGACCGAAAGGTCGGTATCCGTATTTTTATTCAGGCATGAGCGGTATTCGATATCATTTTTTTTAATCCAAATGTCCGTATCACGAAAACATATGTTTGATAAGAACGGGCAGATCGGCTTTTTAGAAAATTCAAGTGCCGCACAGGCGGCGGAATGAGAGGTAAAAATGTCCAGAGTGTACAATTTCAGTGCAGGCCCGGCTGTCCTGCCGGAAGAAGTGCTGCAGGAAGCAGCAGACGAAATGCTTGATTACAGAGGCTGTGGAATGTCAGTTATGGAGATGAGCCATCGTTCCGGTACCTATCAGAAAATCATCGATGAGGCGGAGGCTGATTTACGTCAGCTGATGGGAATCCCCGATAACTATAAAGTGCTGTTTTTACAGGGTGGCGCAAGCCAGCAGTTTGCGATGATTCCGATGAACCTGATGAAAAACCGCGTAGCGGATTACATCATAACCGGACAGTGGGCGAAAAAGGCGTGGAAAGAGGCTTCCATTTACGGAAAGGCAAATGCGGTTGCATCCTCCGAGGATCAGACCTTTTCCTATATTCCGGACTGCTCCGATCTGCCGATCGACCCGGACGCGGATTATGTATATATTTGTGAAAATAACACCATTTACGGAACCAAATTCAAAACGCTTCCGAATACAAAGGGAAAACCCCTTGTTGCGGATGTTTCCTCCTGCTTCTTATCCGAGCCGGTTGATGTGACCAAATATGGCATGATTTACGGTGGCGTTCAGAAGAATATTGGACCTGCCGGCGTAGTTATCGCAATTATCCGGGAAGACCTGATTACAGAAGATGTGCTGCCCGGCACGCCCACCATGTTAAAATATAAAATTCATGCGGATGCGAAATCTCTTTACAACACGCCTCCGGCATACGGAATTTACATCTGCGGCAAAGTATTTAAGTGGCTGCAAAAGCGCGGCGGTCTGGAAGCAATGAAAGAATACAACGAGAAAAAAGCGAAAATTCTGTATGATTTCCTGGATGAAAGCAAGCTGTTCAAAGGCACCGTCCGCAAGGAAGACCGTTCGTTGATGAACGTTCCGTTTATCACAGGCAATGCCGATCTGGATGCAAAATTTGTTGCAGAGGCAAAGAAAAACGGTCTGGAGAACTTAAAGGGACACAGAAGCGTCGGCGGCATGCGCGCAAGCATTTACAATGCAATGCCGATGGAGGGCGTGGAAAAGCTGGTTGCCTTTATGAAAGAGTTTGAAGCGCAGAATCAGTAAGCAGAGTGGGAGGTTTCAATGAGAAATTATTATTGCATGAATCCGATCGCACAGGTCGGACTCGATAATTTTTCGAAAAATTATATCAAAACAGACGAAATTACAGAAGCAGAAGGCATCCTGGTTCGAAGCGCATCGATGCATGATATGGAGCTGCCGGATGGACTTTTAGCGGTTGCAAGAGCAGGAGCTGGCGTCAACAATATCCCGCTGGAGAAATGCGCGGAAAAAGGTATCGTCGTGTTCAATACACCGGGTGCAAACGCAAACGGCGTAAAAGAGCTGGTCATTGCCGGAATGCTTTTAGCAAGCCGTGACGTCGTATCGGGCATCAACTGGGTGAAAGAAAATCAGGAAGATGAAAATATTGCGAAGGATGCGGAGAAAGCGAAGAAGAAGTTTGCCGGTACAGAGGTGATGGGCAAGCGCCTCGGTATCATCGGACTGGGTGCGATCGGCGTCAAGGTTGCTAACGTGGCGCGTCATCTCGGAATGGAAGTGCTCGGCTATGATCCGTATGTATCGGTCGATGCGGCGTGGAAGTTAAGCCGCGACGTCAGACATGTGCTGGATGTCAATGAAATCTATGAGCAGTGCGATTATATCACAATCCATGTGCCGCTGATGGACAGCACAAAAAATATGATCAGCGCAGAAGCTATCTCCCGGATGAAGGACGGCGTGATTTTGTTAAACTTTGCAAGAGATCTGCTGGTGGATGAAGAAGCTGTGTTAGACGGAATTACCGCCGGAAAAATCCGCCGCTACGTTTCGGATTTCCCGAATCCGGTCACGGCAGGAAAGCCGGGCTGCATCGTCATCCCGCATCTGGGCGCTTCGACCGAGGAGTCGGAAGAAAACTGTGCGGTTATGGCAGTCAGACAGCTGCAGGAATATCTCGAAAACGGAAATATTCTCCACAGCGTCAACTTCCCGGACTGCGATATGGGTGTGTGCACGGCAGAAAGTAGAGTCGTGATTTTCCATAAGAATATCGCAAACATGATCGCGAAGTTCTCCTCCGTCCTCGGCTGGAACAACTTAAACATCGCAAATATGATGAACAAATCCAAAGGCGATGTTGCATATACGATGGTCGACCTGGAGTCCCACGTAAGCGGCAGTATTGTCAATCAGTTAAAGACGATCGATGGCGTGTTCCGCGTGCGGGTGGTGAAGTAAAACGCAGGCGTTCTGTAACGGAGAGTCACAGACCCCGGAGAAAGGCAGTATGGTGCCAGTCTTCGGGGTCTTTTCTGTATGGTACTGTGGGTATATTCTGTGATTGAGCGTGCGATCCGTGCTGCGTTTGCACAAGATATTTATTTCTGTCCCTGTGCCGGTATGTTCTGCGCTGCCAGCTGCTTTTTAAACAGGGTGCGGAAAATCAGGCGGGAGAGCGGTCCGCAGTAGAACATCTGCCAGAAAAATGCCATCGGCAGGTTACAGCCAAAGGTGTGCGCCCATGTGCCGAAGCTGGGCTCCTTGAACAGAAGGGTAGCGACGAGACTCATGATCGGGCACATGATGCAGATGATCATCAGGGAAATCGCGGGGGACTGCCGTGCAGTACACCGCTTAGACATTTTCCCTTGCCTATTGTGCCCGGGAAGGGTAAAATAAAAATAAGAGGGGCGCGGCAAAAGCGTCAGGCAGGAGGGTATCGAATGAACGAAAAACTGTATAGGCTGATGAACTGGCCTGAAATAGAGGCAATTATTTATTCTGAGGAGGACGATCCGCACCGGCTTTTGGGACCGCACCGGGAAGGCAATGCGACGGTGGTGCAGGCATTTTATCCGGGCGCTGTTTCGATGGAACTGAAGCTGCCCGGTCAAAAGACCGTGGAAATGGAGCAGGCGGACGAGGCTGGCTATTATGCCGCACTGGTTGGCGGTAAGGAAATTGGAAGCTATACATTAAAGGCTTCTTTGGAAGATGGCGCAACAGAAGAATTTGAAGATCCCTATCGGTTTGCTCCGGTCATTACCAAAGAGGATACGGCGCGGTTTGCGGCAGGAATCCATTATGAAGCTTACCGTATCCTTGGTGCGCATATGATGACCATCGACAAAACCCAGGGCGTGCATTTTGCAGTCTGGGCACCGAATGCGCTGCGGGTCAGTGTTGTGGGAGATTTTAACCATTGGGATGGACGCCGACATCAGATGCGCCGCCTGTGGGATTCTGGTATTTTTGAAATTTTTATCCCCGGAGTTAGAGAGGGCGAGAATTATAAGTTTGAGCTGAAATTAAAGGGCGGTCTGACTTACCTGAAGGCAGATCCCTATGCGTTTGGACAACAGCTCCGCCCGGACACGGCGTCTGTTGTTCGCAACATCGATGGTTTTGCCTGGGAAGATGAAGAATGGATCTTGGCACGGGAAAAAAGCTGTCCTGAAAAAGAGCCGATGAGCGTTTATGAAATGTATCTGGGCTCCTTTGCAAAGCCAGAGGATGGCCGCAGATATTATAACTACCGGGAGTTTGCACCGAAGGTTATTTCCTATGTGAAGGAAATGGGCTATACCCATGTGGAGCTGATGCCGGTTATGGAGCACCCGCTGGATGGATCCTGGGGCTATCAGGTCATCGGCTATTATGCGCCGACTGCACGTTATGGCACACCGCAGGATTTTATGTATTTTGTCAACGAGCTGCACAAAGCAGGAATCGGCGTGATTCTGGACTGGGTTCCGGCCCATTTTCCGAGAGATGCTTACGGACTGTCCGGGTTCGACGGGACATGCCTGTATGAGCACAAAGACCCGAGACAGGGGGCGCATCCGCATTGGGGAACGCTGATCTATAATTACGGCAGACCGCAGGTAAGCAACTACCTGATTGCCAATGCACTTTACTGGGTGGAGCAGTTCCATGCAGACGGAATCCGGATGGACGCGGTCGCTTCAATGCTGTATCTCGATTACGGAAAGCAGGATGGCGAATGGATTGCCAACATGTACGGCGGCAATGAAAATCTGGAAGCGGTCGAATTTTTAAAGCATACAAACAGCATGATTCAAAAACGCGGCAGGGGCGCGGTTACGATCGCGGAGGAATCCACAGCATGGCCGAAGGTGACGGGCGATTTAAACGATGGTGGTCTTGGCTTTACGATGAAATGGAATATGGGCTGGATGAACGATTTTCTCGACTACATGCAGTATGACCCATATTTCCGTGCGTATCATCACAACGATCTGACGTTTTCGATGGTTTATGCGTATTCCGAAAAGTTCATGCTCGTGTTATCCCATGACGAGGTCGTTCACGGCAAAGCGTCGATGCTTAGCAAGATGCCGGGAGAGGAAGCGGACAAATTCGCGAACCTGCGCGCAGGCTACGGTTATATGATGACGCATCCGGGCAAGAAGCTTTTGTTTATGGGACAGGATATCGCAGAGTACGACGAGTGGAACGAAGAGCGGGGCGTGGAATGGGAACTGTTAAAATACGATTATCATGAGCAAATACGCCGGTTTGTGAAGCGGTTAAACGAGCTGTATCGTAAAAACCCTGCGCTGTATGCGGAAGACGACAGCTGGGACGGCTTCGAATGGATTGACTGCATTGATGCGAACGAATGCACGCTTTCCTATCTGAGAAAGAGCGACAAAGAGGAAGAGACGCTTTTGGTATGCCTGAACTTTGCAAACGTGGACAGACCGGAGTATCGGGTGGGTGTACCTTTTGAAGGAAAATATACGGAAGTTTTAAACTCTGACGATATCGCCTTTGGCGGAAAAGGAAGAATTAACTCCTATGTACTGGAAGCGGAAGAAATCGCATCCGACGGCAGGGAAAATTCGATCCTGATGCATCAGGCGCCGCTGTCTGTGAGCATTTTTGCTTATACGCCTTACACGGACGAAGAAAAAGAAGAGCGCAGAAAGATCGCCGAGGCTGCCCAAAATGCGGCGGAAGAGGCTGTGAGAAAAGCTACAGAGGAGGCTGCGAAAAAAGAAGCAATCGCTAAAAAAGCAGCGGAGGAGGCTGCAAAGAAGGAAGAAGCTGCGAGAAAAGCTGCCGAAGAGGCGGCTGAAAAGGAAGCGGTGGCAAGGCAGGCAGCAGAAGAGGTTGTAAGAAAAACGGCTGCTGCCAAAAAAGCGGTGGAAGAGGCTGCGAAGAAAGCAGCTGCCATGAAAAAGAAAACCCTGAAGGAAGAGCTGACCGAAAAGGCAGAGCAGGCGGACAGCGCGATTCTTGAGGGAAAAGAAAAAGAAAAGCCTGCACGCCGCACGACCCGCAAAAAGACAGCGACCGCGAAGGCTGTCGCACCGAAAGAGCCGACGGCTAAGAAGCCTGCGTCTGCAGCTAAGAAGTCTACCTCTTCCGCGAAAGTGACGAAAGGAACCAAAGCATGAGGAAGGTGCTGATGTCCGGCGCAGCATTTTTGACATCCTCTGTGACGCTGACAGGCGAGGAGATAGAAAGCCTCGCGTCGGACGAATCCTTAAAGAATATGGAAAAACAGCTGAGCCTGCTGGAACGCTACTTAAACGAGCTGCCGGACAAGCTTCTGGGGCTGGGCGTCCGCACGGTGCTGGCGCTCATCCTGTTTGCGATCGGCAGCAGACTGATTGCGATGATCCGGCATTTTTTCAGACGGGCGATGGAGCGTTCCAGCGCGTCGGAGGAAGCGGCGCAGTTTCTGGACTCCTCGATTAAGTTTGTTTCGTATACGATTCTGGTGTTCATGATTCTGCAGCTGTTTGGTGTGGAGGCAGCAAGCATTGCGACGGTGATCGGTTCGGTCGGCGTAACGATCGGTCTGGCGATCCAGGGAAGCTTAAGTAACTGTATTGGCGGAATCCTGATCATGATGCTGAAGCCGTTTCATGTCGGAGATTATATCATCGAAGGGGGCGGTAACGAAGGGATTGTTCAGCAGATATCTGTCTTTTATACGAAGCTTGCAACCTATGACAATCAGATTATTCTGATCCCGAACGGAAACCTCGCAAACAGCAGCCTGACGAACGTGACGGATGAGGCGGAACGGCGTGTGG
>ENA-UOOA01005662-UOOA01005662.1-human-gut-metagenome-genome-assembly--contig:-P61old-NODE-5662-length-12791-cov-4.243405_pt1 | contig 12791 bp, 9 predicted proteins | sample MGYA00242467_ERZ724014 | MGnify/ENA metagenome assembly ERZ724014
AATTCTATGACCCACAGGAAGTTGAACTTGGTATCGTCCATGAGGCCTAGCCTGCGGCCCAGCTCAAGGCGCAGAGCGCCCAGAGCCTGATATACTACCGTATCCTTTGCGTCGGCAACGAAGAACAGTATGTCGCCGGTCTTGGCGTTAGTGCGCTCCAGTATGGCCTTTATCTGGTCCTCGGTGAGGAACTTTGCGAAGGAGCACTGAATTCCCTCGGGCTTCATACTCAGCCACGCGAGGCCCTTTGCCCGGTAGGTCTTTACAAGATCGCCGAACGCGTCTATCTGCTTGCGGGTAAAATGCTCCACGCCGCCCTCTACGTTGATGCAGCGCACGGAGCCGCCGCCCTTGACTGCGTCCGCAAATGCGCCGAAGCCGCAGTCCTTCACTATATCGCTTACGTTTACGAATTCAAGGCCAAAACGGGTATCGGGCTTGTCCGAGCCGTAACGGTCCATGGCTTCCTGCCAGGTTATGCGCGGCAGCGGAAGCTGGATATCCACATCAAGAGTTTCCTTCATCAGCCGCTTGATGAAGCCCTCCTGAACGTTCATTACGTCGTCCTGCTCCACGAAGGACATCTCAAGGTCGATCTGCGTGAACTCGGGCTGACGGTCTGCGCGCAGGTCCTCGTCGCGGTAACAGCGGGCTATCTGCATATAGCGGACAAAGCCGGAAAGCATGCGCAGCTGCTTGAATATCTGGGGGCGCTGGGGCTGGGCGTAGAACTTGCCGGGCTGTACACGGCTGGGTACCAGATAGTCGCGGGCGCCCTCGGGGGTGCTCTTGCAGAGGGTGGGCGTCTCTATCTCTATGAAACCCTGCTCTGCGAAGTACTCGTGGGCTATCCTGGTTATCTTGCTGCGCATGAGAAGGTTGGCCTGCATGCAGGGGCGGCGCAGATCCAGATAGCGATACTTAAGGCGGAGCTGCTCGGCGGCATTCACGTTATCGTCGATGTAGAAGGGCGGAGTCTCGGATACGCCCAATATTTTCAACTCCTTGGCAATAAGCTCCAGCTCGCCGGTCTTCATGTTTCTGTTTACCATCTTCTCATCGCGCCTTGCCAGTACGCCCTTTACGGCGATGACATACTCGCTGCGGATGGTTTCAGCCTTTTCAAACACTTCCTTAGGAAGCTCGCTCTCGTTAAAGGTCACCTGCATGGTGCCGGTGCGGTCGCGGAGGCCTATGAATATGAGGGAGCCCAGGTTCCGCCATGTTCCGGCCCAGCCCATGAGCACCATTTCCTTGCCTACCTCGTCCACAGTAGGCTCTGCGCAGTAGTGTGTGCGTTTCCAACCCTGAAGCAGTTCTGCCATTGTACTTTTCCTCTCTTATCTTAAAATTTGCTGTACTCTATTCCCAAGGGCGGCTATTGGAACATAGCCCTCGTCCCCTGTTTCCATATCCTTGAGCTTTACCTCGCCCCGTTCAAGCTCCTCGTCGCCTAAGATAGCCACGAATCTGGCGTCTATCTTGTTGGCGTACTTGAACTGTGCCTTGAAGCTCTTGCCTACATGGTCGAATTCGGTCTTTATGCCGCTGCCGCGGAGCTTTGCGGTAAGTGTGAAGCCCACCTTGCGGGCCTCCTCGCCCATCGCCGCCACATATACCTCAACGTTGCGTGGCTGTGGTATTTGCGCTCCCGAAAGCTCTGCTATGAGCAGCAGCCTTTCCATACCCATGCCGAAGCCTATGCCGGGAAGCTTAGGTCCGCCAAGCTGCTCCAGAAGCCCGTCATAGCGGCCTCCGCCGCATACCGTTCCTGAATATCCCTCACTGTTTGCGATTATCTCGAACACGGTCTTTGTATAATAGTCCAGCCCGCGCACTATGAAGGGATCCACCCTGTACTGTATGCCTACGCTGTCAAGGCAGCCCTTCAGCTCTTCAAAGTGCGCCCTGCACTCGTCGCAGAGACAGTCCAGAATAGTAGGTGCGCCCTCGCATATCTTTTTGCACTTTTCCTCCTTGCAGTCCAATATGCGAAGAGGGTTCTTCTCGAAGCGGCTTTTGCAGGTTTCGCAGAGGCCGTCGTAATTGCTCCTCAGGTATTCCTTTAGCAGCTCGTTGTATTTTGGCCTGCAATTGGGACAACCTATGCTGTTTATGTTTACGGAAAGGCCCTTCACACCTATTTTATCGAGAACGGTCATGGCAAGCTCGATACATTCGGCATCTATGCTTGCCCGGGGTGCGCCGTAGACCTCCACGCCAAACTGATGATGCTCGCGCAATCTTCCCGCCTGAGGCTTATCATAGCGAAACACAGGACAGTAGAGATAATACATCTTGGTAGGCTGAGGGTCGTTGAAGAGGTTGTTTTCTATGAACATGCGGGCCGCGCCGGCAGTACCCTCGGGCTTGAGGGTTATGGACCTGCCGCCCTTGTCATCAAAGGTGTACATTTCCTTCTGCACTATATCCGTGGTATCGCCCACTCCCCGAAGGAACAGCTCGGTATGCTCAATGACGGGGGTGCGTATCTCGCTGAACCCGAAGTTGTCGCAGGTCTCCCTTGCGATCTTCTCAATATACTGCCACTTATAGCTTTCTCTCGGCGTAACGTCCTTAGTGCCCTTCGGCGCCTGAATTGCCATGATCTCTCCTCGCATTCTATTTTAATAATAAAAAGGTCTCCCGCCCGGCAAAGGGACGGGAGACCCGCGGTACCACCCTAATTGGGCTAATAAAAGCCCCGGCTCAAGGCCATTAACGCAGGCCATACGGGCGGGCTTTTTACCCGCCGGCTCACGGGCGTCTCCGGCGATAGTCTCCGCGGGGCTTTCAGCCAGGACCCACGCTCTCTAAAGAAGGCTTAATTTCGCCGCTCTTCCGGTCAATGCCAATATTCCTGCTAATTATATAATCGCAGGCTAAAAATGTCAAGAAAGTATGCTACTTTGAATACAGCTCCCGCTTTTCAGCGGCGACTGTATGCACCTTTGCGATATAGGTGCTCACGTCCTTTGGATTGGGTATGCGCTCCACGCGGCATTCCCCATCGAATATGCGCTTGGTCATGGCCCCCGCGCCATGCGCCATTATGGAGGTCGTCTCCTCCATCATGTCGATGTTGTACATGCACACCTTATCAGGCTTTGCATAGCCCACGTTCTCCAGGTTGCCGCTCATGTACTTCTGGCGGTACATATAATATGGCGCCATGCCCATGCTCCGGGCGTACTCCATGCCAAGCTGCACCATCTTTTCGACGGTATCCCCGTCCGGCAGCTCATAGCTGCCAAGGCTCTGCTTCAATCGCGACGAGCGCTTTATGGCCAGCGTATGCACGGTGAGGTTATCCGGCCCGAGCTTCCTGATCTCGGATAAAGTATGCTCCATATCAGCCATATCCTCCCCGGGCAGGCCCGCTATAACGTCCATATTTATGCTGTTAAAGCCCACTACGCGGGCCATATCCAAGCAGTCCGCTATATCCTTTGGGGTGTGGCTCCTTCCCACCAGCTCCAGCGTCCTCTGGCACATGGTCTGTGGATTTATGGATATCCTTCCCGCTCCCATGGATTTTATTATCTCAAGCTTTTTCTTCGTTATGGTGTCCGGCCTGCCCGCCTCCACTGTGAATTCCCGGCCATAGCCGCCGTACTGCCCGAGCGCATAGCTCAGCACATCCTCAAGCTCGCTCTCTGTAAGCACCGTAGGAGTGCCGCCGCCCATATACATGCTTCTTATCTTAAATCCGCAGTCTCGGGCTATTTCCGCGCCGAGGCGTATATCCTCCTTCAGCGCGGCTATGTAGGCCGCCATGTCCGTCTTGTCGGTGCGGACGCCGGAGGCGAAGGAGCAATAAAGGCACCGCGTCCGGCAGAAGGGTATGCCTATATACACGTCCACGTCCCTGTCGGCAACGTCCATGAACGGCCGCTGTATATCCACTATCTCCTTTGCCAGGGCGAGCTTTTCCGGGGTCACGTCGAACTCCTCCGCCATAAAGCGCAGGGCCTCCTTTTCGCCTTTTTCGGCTATAAGCTCGCGGAGCAGCCGCGTGGGGCGTATTCCCGTAAGGCTGCCCCATGGGAGCCTCGCGTCCTTATATACCTTGCCCAGCGTGCGGAACACGGCTATCTTCATGCAGCGCTTGCGATAACGCTTCCTGTTCAGCTCGCCGCCGCCCACGTTCGGATGAAGATAGACGTACTCTGCCCGCGCCCCGGCCATATCGGCAGTGCAGACAGCGCGCCACGTATCGCCGCTTTCCTCCATCACAGCCGAAATAAAGGGGGCGGCCTCGCCGTTTTCGGCGGGAACCACCTCCTCCATGGGCAGATAAAGCCTTATTACCTCGCCCAGATCGTTCAAAAGCTCCGGGTGGTCAGTATATACCCTTACCATTTTATCTCCTGATCTATCTTACATATGGGTTTGCGGCCCGCTCCTCATCCAGCGTGGTGGCGGGGCCGTGGCCTGGATAGGCGATATAGTTGCCTTCCAGAGCAAAAAGCTTATTCTTTATGGAGTTTACTATATCCTCATAGCTTCCGTAGCTGAAGTCCGTCCTGCCTATGCTCCGGCGGAAAAGGGTATCCCCTACGAACACGCATTTCTTTTCCTCCAGCACATAGCTGACGCCGCCCACGGTGTGACCGGGGGTAAACAGCACATTGAACTCAAGGCCCGCCTCCCTTACCGTATCGCCGTCCTTGAGCTTTACGTCGGCATAAAAAGACTCGATCTTCCTGAAGGTGAGGTTTATGTCCTTATCCCTGAGTCCCGCTTCGTCCAGCTCGCCTATGTACACCTTCATGCCCTGCTTTTGCAGCTCCGGCACGCCCAGCATATGGTCAAAATGGCAGTGGGTGAGCAGTATGGCGTTACACCCAAGGCCGTTTTTCTCAAGGTATGTATTTACCTTTCCCGCGTCCGCCGGATCGATTACAACACACTCGTCGCTGTTATTAAGCCGCACAAAATAAGTGTTTACGCAGTACGGGCCGGTTTCTATGCTGCTGACTGTTATATCTCTGTTCATGCTGTTTTCCTCGCTTAAAATGTCCTTCTGCTGTCCAGAAGTATAGTCACCGGGCCGTCGTTTATGAGGCTCACCTGCATATCCGCTCCGAACTCGCCGCACTGTACAGGCACGGTTTCCCTCAGCTTGGCTATTGCCGCCTCATACATGGGTATGGCCTTTTCCGGCCTCGCCGCCTTTATGAAGCTGGGGCGCCTGCCCTTGCGGGCATCGCCGAAAAGGGTGAACTGGGATATGAGCAGTATCTCTCCGCCTATGTCCGTTATGCTCAGGTTCATCTTGCCCTCGCTGTCCTCAAACACCCGAAGGCCGGTGAGCTTTTCGCATATATAGTCGAGATCGGCCTGCTCGTCGATATCTTCGACCCCCAGCAGCACCATAAAGCCCCTGCCTATGCTGCCCTTAACATTCCCTTCTATGCTTACCGACGCCTCGGATACTCTCTGCACTACTGCCCGCATATGTTTTCTCCTTAAAAATATTACTGGTTTACCCGGTATACCTCCTTGACGGAGCGCACCTTACGCATGCTCTTGATTATGTTGTTGAGCTGCTCCGTGCTGGATACGTCGAAGGAAAGCTGTATCTGTATTATACTCTGGTTGGCCTTGTCAACCTTTGCGGTCATGGCGGTTATGCTTATGTTCATACCTGCAAGGACCTGGGATACGTCCATGAGAAGGCCGGTGCGTTCATCGGCTACTACCTGTATGGTAGCGGTATAGCTGCTCTTGGCGTTGTTTGCCCATTCCGCCCTTACTACCCTTTCGGGATCCATAAGCAGATCCCCTATATTAGGGCAGTCCTTTCTGTGAATGGACACGCCCCTGCCGCGTGTGACATAGCCTATTATATCGTCGCCGGGAAGCGGCGTACAGCAGCGGGCAAAGCGCACCGCCATTCCGGTGTCGCCCTCCACTATTACGCCCTTGCCGTTGCCGCGGTTCTCAGGCCTGCTCTGCTGCTCCTCCTCAAGCCGCTCCAAGCGCTCTGCGGCAACCGCCGCCTTTGCCTCTTTTTTTGCCTGCTCAAGAAGCTTGTTTGTCACCTGCCCCGTGGTTATGCCGCCGTAGCCTATAGAGGCATATACGTCGTCCAGATCGGACATATTGAACTTTTTTAATATGTCCTCGGAGTATTCCTTCTTGCCGGTAAAGTCGCTTAGCTGCGCGCCCTGGCGCTTCAGCGCCTCGGAGAGCATATCCTTGCCCCGCTGTATGTTCTCCTCCCGGTTGGCCTTCTTGAACCACGTGCGTATTTTTGCCTTGGCCTGCTGTGTCTTGGCGATCTTCAGCCAGTCGTAGCTGGGCGCGGCGTTTGGCGAGGTTATTATCTCCACCACGTCGTTGTTTTTCAGCTTGTAGTCAAGGCGCACCAGCGCGCCGTTTACCTTCGCGTGCTGAACATGATTGCCAACGTTGGAGTGTATCCTGTATGCGAAGTCTATCGGCGTAGAGCCCGTAACGAGGTCTATTATCTTGCCCTGAGGGGTAAGCACATAGACGTAATCGCCAAAGAAATCCTTGCGTATGTTCTCTATAAATTCCCTTGTGGTGTTGGAATCCGCCTCCAGGGAAAGGGCCTCCCGGAGCCACGCAAGCTTGCTGTCCAGATCGTCAGGGTTGCTTCTGCCTTCCTTATACATCCAGTGCGCCGCTATGCCGTATTCAGCAGCCTTGTGCATTTCCGGCGTCCTTATCTGCACCTCAAATGGCATACCCATGCCGTCGTTTGAGAACAGCGTCGTGTGCAGCGAGCGGTACATGTTGGTCTTGGGCATCGCTATATAATCCTTAAAGCGTCCCGGCATGGGCTTCCAAAGGGAGTGGATTATGCCGAGCGTGGCGTAGCAGTCGTTTACCGTGTTGACTATCACCCGTATAGCTATGAGGTCGTATATCTCGTCTATGGTCTTCTGCTGGCGCACAGTCTTTTTGTATATGCTGTAAAAGTGCTTGGGGCGTCCTGAGAGCGTGGCCTCTATTCCAGCCTCCTTCAGCGCCTTTTCTATCTCCTCCATGGCCTTGTTCAGGGTATGCATGCGCTCCTCCTGATAGGGTATCATGGCCTGCTCCAGCTTCTTGTACTCCTCCGGCCAGAGGTACTTCATACAGAGATCCTCCAGCTCGCACTTCATGGCGCCCATGCCGAAGCGATGCGCAAGAGGAGCATAGATATCCAGCGTCTCGCGGGCCTTGCGTATCTGCTTTTCCTCGCTGCAATACTGGAGGGTACGCATGTTGTGCAGTCTGTCGTTGAGCTTGATTATGACCACCCGGATATCGTTCGCTATGGCAAGGAACATCTTGCGGAAGCTCTCCGCCTGTATGTCCTCGCGGCTTATCATCTCGTTCTTCCCGGTTTTAGTAAGCTTTGTTACGCCGTCCACCATGCCGGCGATATCCTGTCCAAACATGGACGCGAGCTTTTCGTAGGTTATATCCTTGCCGTCCTCTATAACGTCATGCATGAGACCGGCCAGTATGGTATGGCTGTCCATACCCATATTGGCAAGCATTATGGCCACGCTTTCCGGATGGGTATAATAGGGCTCGCCGGAATGGCGGGTCTGATGGGCGTGAACCTGCTTGGTAAACTCAATAGCCCGGTCAAGCATCTGCATTTCCTCCGGCGTGAATGTCTTTGAACAGATTTCCCTGAGCTTTTCCATATTGCCCCTCCTTTCGGCCTCACTGCTTTGACGATTGAAATAATAACAGAAATCAACGGCCTGCACCGTTGATTTCATAAAGTGCTGTTAAATTAGTATACTATTGCGGAGTACACATCGTAACCCTTCAGGTTATCTCTGCCTCCGCACTCGGATGCCAGCTCTATTGCAAAGCGCGCGCCTACCACCTCTCCGCCCATTTCCTCGACGAGCTTGGCGGTGGCAAGGCAGGTGCCGCCGGTGGCCAGCAGATCGTCCACCACTACTACCTTTTGCCCGGGCTTTATGGCGCCCACATGTATCTCAAGTGAATCGGTGCCGTACTCGAGTGCGTACTCATAGCGCAGCGACTCGCAGGGGAGCTTGCCGGGCTTTCTTGCCAGCACCAATCCGGCGTTCAGGGCGTAAGCCAGTGCAGAGCCTACTACGAAGCCCCTTGCCTCCGGGCCTACTACCAGATCTACCTGTTTGCCCTCAAGGCTCTTTGCCAGTTCATCTATGAGCTGCCTGAATGCCTCCGGGTCCTGGAACAGAGTAGTAACATCCCGGAAAAGTATGCCGGGCTTGGGAAAATCAGGGATAGAGCGCACAGCAGTCTTAAGATCCATGTTTATTTTTCCTCCAGTCATTGCGTATGGCAGATGTTTTGTTTGTTATTGTTCCCGAGACCTGAGTCTTTGGGCAGCGGCATATGTTGGGCTTTCCATAAGATCCCGCTGGGGCGGATCCTTTATGAGTCGTATGCCTTCGTTTGCATTGATGAAATCCAGCTCCTCCATAACCCGTTCGCCCAGCCTCGCCATTCGGACAGGCGTCTTTGTTACGGCGGCGAGGTAATCTATAAGCTCCTCACGGTTGAAAAACCGTCTTTCCGATGAGCGCAGCGCCCTGTAATATGCCGCTATATCCCGTCTCTCCAGCGCAAGAGATGCAAAGCAGCCTATAGGGTATGCCCTGCCCGGTATTATCTCAGCATGCGGCGCAAGGGCTCCAAGCCTTTCGGCAAAGCCGGCGTCAATGCTGTCATACATCAAAACGCTGCTGAAGCGGGACATATCCAGCGAGTCTATCACCGGGCCGAAAACAGCCGTATGATAGCCGCAGGGGAAGGCTCTGTTGCGGCCGAAAACCATATCCAGCCTTCTTAAAAGGCCCTTATCCGCCAGTTCCTTCATAAGGTCGACGGCACCCCCCTCGGTAAAGCAAAGCACCATTGTCCCCGCTATGGAGTCTGTCAGCAGCTTTTCAAGGCCGCGGGCCTTTTTTTCGCCCGTATCAATGCCACAACCTGTATTATACAATATATTCTCGGAGAATGCATCAATAAATTTATCTCCTCTGTCCTTCATAAAGGCTTCGGGATCCTCTATGGGTGCTGGGCGCATATCACAAACGCGAAGCTGCACCGAGCGCATGCCGTTCCACTTGTTTATTATCGGCGTGTATATGGCGTCGCAGCGGCCCATATCCGCCAGCTCCACAAACTGATGCCCCTTTGAAAAGGCCACAAGATCTACGTACCTGTCGTCTTTTACGGCGGTAGCCTTTATATGATTGCCGCTGCTGCCTATGCGCCTGAGTCCCCGCAGCAGCATGCCGTCCGTCCTGAATAACGGCTCCGGATTGCCCTCCCCAAACGGGGCCAGCAGCTCCAGCTCCTCCACCATGGGAAGCGTAAGCTCGGAAAGCTCTATTTCCGCCTCATAGCTTCTCCTGGGTATAAACAGCTCCTGATCCACGGTGCTCCTGAAGGTCCCGTCCAGTGCCTGACGGAATTCTTCAAAATCTTTCTCCGGCATGGTGACGCCGGCTGCATACGCGTGGCCGCCAAAGCGGGTGAAAAATCTGTTGTTGGCGTTGAGGGCCTGATACAGGTCAACTCCCGGCACAGACCTGGCGGAACCCGTCAGCACTCCGTCTTTTTCGGAAAAGAGCAGCGTTGGTCGGTAATACCTTTCGGCTATCCTTGCTGCGGCAATACCTATTACGCCTGGGTTCCAGTCCGGGGATTTGAGCACTATGGAGCGGCCTTTTGTAAGATCCAGCTGTTCCACCATCTCCGCTGCGGAATCTATTATGTCCCCCTCCTCCGTCTGACGGCGGCGGTTCAGCTCGTCCAGAAGCTCGGCTGCCTGCTGAGCCTTTTGGGTATCATGGGTGCAGAGCAGTTCCACGCATATACCGGCGTCCTCCATTCTGCCCGCGGCGTTGAGCCTCGGCCCGAAGCCGAAGGAGAGGTCCCGGGATACGAATGCATCGCTCTTGTCGTTCACTACGCGGCCCAGCGCCTTTATGCCCGGGGAGCAATCGCCCTTATTTATCATATCCAGCGCCACGGCAACTATGGCCCGGTTTTCACCGAGCAGCGGCACTACGTCAGTCATTGTGGCTATACCTGCCTGAGGGAGGTAGCGTTTGGCGGCTTCCCGGCCTATAAGGCCCTCCGCAAGCTTCCACGCTATGCCCGCGCCGCATATGTCGCCGTTAGGGTATTTATCGTCCTCCCGGGTATGGCACACCACGGCGCAGCAGTCCGGTATTCTGCCGTCACAGCGGTGATGATCCGTCACCACCACGTCCATTCCCAGCTCCCGGCATCTGTCTATCTCGCCGTATGCCTTTACGCCGTTATCCACGGTAACTATGAGCTGTACGCCCATTTTGTGCAGCCGCTCCACGGCCGGAATGTTAAGGCCGTATCCCTCGTCGTGCCGCGATGGTATATCGTATATCACATCTGCACCCATACTCTTGAGGCAGTCGTAAAGTATGGAGGTGGCGCATACGCCGTCCGCGTCGTAGTCGCCGTACACGCATATCTTTTCGCCAGCTACAGCCCGCTTTATGCGCTCCAGCGCCTTATCCATATCCTTCATGAGAAGAGGGTCCAAGAACTGCCCCTCCCCCGGGTGCAGGAAAAGCTCCATAGCCTCCCTGTCACGCGCCCCGCGAGCATACAAAAGCGAAGCAAGCCGCGGAGATATCCCCTCGGCCTTGGGTATATCGTTATTTATTTGTGATAATTCATACATCAGCATACCGTAATTTTACACCCCGCGCAGCGTATTTGGCAAGGCGCAGGAAATCGGCATGCCTCGAAATTGTGGCGGCTATTTCAGCATTTGCAGCACCATTACGCTGAGCAGACCGCTTACTGCCCCAATAGCTATATCAGAGAGCAGCGCTATGCTCACGTACAGCGTGCCCGCAACGGCGGAAAACACTATGAACGCCAGTACAGCGTAAAGCGTACCCGCCAGCGCCCCATACAGCCACAGCCGCTTTTTGCACCGGCGGACCGCTATAAGCCCTGCCGCCGCCGCGCATATCACCTTTATGACCGTGGTAAAAAGGCCCATTGTGGATACCTGCAAAAGTTCCTCTTTGAGTGCGACGGCATACAGTACCACCAGCACAAAGCTTATTATGACGCCGAGCAAAGCGCTCTTTCCCACCTCCAGCGCCATATTGGCCTGCTTTTGCGTCGCCCTTGCCGTTCGCATGCACATATACCCCCTATCAAGTATACAGATATATATGCGAAGGCACAAAAAAATATGCCCGGTAAAAAGCCGGGCATATTGTAGCTTTTTAGCTTGTTTTAGTTTGCCTGATCCTCTATGGTGTTCTCTACGGGAGAATCCTCTACGGAGGCTATGGCGCCGCGAATGAATACCAGACGTACCTTGTCGGGACCAACGGAGATAGTCACAACGTCGTCCTTTATGGCAGTGATTGTGCCGTAGATGCCGCCGATCGTACGTACACGGTCGCCGGGCTTGAGATTAGCCAGCATGTCCTTTATCTTCTTTTCCCTCTTGCGCTGGGGGATTATCATGACTGCGAAAAGCGCAATCATGAGAATGATCAGCATACCGCCGTTGCTCATAAAGCCTTGAATGCCACTTACTACCTGAGTATCCATTATTTACCTTCCTTATCTTTATTGCGGCAAGGCCGCCAATTTTTGCTCTCCAACCATTTTATATAAAATGGTTTCCTGCGTCAAGGTATTTATTCCCCGTTGGGCAAATTGTCACAATTGCCCAGGGTTTTTATATTTCATTCTGCCGCTTTGCCGCCCTGTATTTTTTGATGAATTTCGACGGGTGGTAGGAAAGCTTCGCCTTGCGCAGCCCCTCCAGGCCCATGTCTTCCTCCCGGTTTATGTACTTCACGTCGTTCAGAAGATTGGCGGCCATCTGCTGGTTTATCAACGGATACAGGCCCGGCACTTCCGCCTCAGCCTTTTCAAAGTAAGTCACCGCCATATCCTTCCATGGCTTATCCGCCACGGAAAAGGCCTTTATTTCGCCGTTTATCCTTATTCCGCCGCAGAGAAGGTCCAGCTCCATCATGTTGGTAAGGGCGGTGCGTATGGCATCCAGTTCCCATTCTATGGATAAAGAGTCGTTCTCGTCCTTATTGGAGGCCCACTGCTCGTACAGGTCTATGCACTCTTCAATATTCTCCGGCCCCAGCGTCACAAACTCAAAGCTTTCGCTCTGCTCCAAGCGGTTTATGAAATTGCGCTTCGCGTGGTATTTTTTGCCGGGCAAATCTCTAAGATTCTCCATTTCGTAGACGTAATCGAAGTTGTCCCTGTCCTCCTCAAGCTCGAAGCCCGCCATTCGGAACTGCTCCGCATACTGCTCTGCTATGCCAACGAACAGGGGCTTTACTCCATTATTCACCATATACTGCTCCGCCCTGACTATGGCCCTGCCATAATCCGCCGGGTCAAGGCATACCGGCGCCATCATATACATTGGCGCGCCGGGAAAGCTGCAGCGGCTGTACATCACACCGTCCTCAAAGGCTATTGTTATTTTTCCTCTTGCACCCCACACCATGTAGCTTGTAAAGGTAAATTCAGAGCTGAAGAGCCCGGCGCTTTTGGTGTACCTCTCCACCTCCCGCCGCATATCCACGGTCACTTCCCTGAATTCGAGTGTTTCTTGTTTAATGCTCATATTTTCCATATTCTCATATTACTCTACCGGCACGATAAGTTTCAACCTTTAATTTTTATTTTGCCCATTACAAAAGCCCCGAAAAAAATCGGGGCCTCAGTCTGTCAAAAAACCCCAGGGTTGATAAGGGGCCGCAGCCCCTTATGTT
>ENA-UOOA01005674-UOOA01005674.1-human-gut-metagenome-genome-assembly--contig:-P61old-NODE-5674-length-12757-cov-7.294993_pt1 | contig 12757 bp, 11 predicted proteins | sample MGYA00242467_ERZ724014 | MGnify/ENA metagenome assembly ERZ724014
ACAACCTACGGACCAGAAGGCCGGGGGTTCGAATCCCTCACGGCGTGCCAAAAAGCCTCGTACCAAGCGGTACGGGGCTTTTTGTTATCCACAGAAGTCAACAGGAGGTCTGTTATGCGAATCATCCGAGAAAAAACCGCCGCCGTCTGCGTGGACTATCAGGAGCGTATCCTGCCCGCCATGACCGATCCCGAAACGCTGCTCCAAAACACCGTAAAGCTGCTGAAGGGTCTGCGGGTGCTGGGCGTCCCCGTGTACCTGACGCAGCAGTACACCAAGGGTCTGGGTGATACCGTGGCCCCCATCCGGGCCGCCGCCGGCACCCCCGACAGCAAGGCCATCCAGAAACTCATCAAGTGACAGAGCATAGATCAACAGAACGCAATATAAGAAAAGCGTGGGACGCCCTCCGGCGTCCCACGCTTTTGCCTATCCCACCGGGATATCCACAATGCCGATGCCCCGTCGCAGGGCGTATTCGATGGTGCGCCGGGTACCGCCGGGAAGCCCGTCGTGTACGGCGATCAGCAGTGAGGCGTGATCCACCATGTACCGGTTGCGCCGCTGCATACAGCCGGGGCTGTACTGCTGCTGCACCATCGTCTCATAGTCGCAGGCCGCCACCAGCCGCTGCCACCGCAGCCGCTGCTCCGCCGGCCACCCCTCCGCCTGCGAGGGACACGGGATGGCCGCCTCCACCGTCACGTCGCCGTGCAGCTGCCGCAGCGCCATCGCCAGCTCGCAGAAATACAGGTCGCACCCTTGGGCCATGCCGCAGATGAAGTGGCGATAGCCCCGCTCATAGGCCGCCTCCATCTCGTTCCACAGCCGCTCCTTCAGCGCAAGACACCGGCGATCTCCCTCATCGTCGCCCCACGGCAGCTTACCGGGCCGATGGCCGGAAAAACAGCAGCTGATTGGTCTGGCTCGCATGGCGTTCCCTCCTTCCCCCTTTGGTTTCCCTTTCATTATAGAACATATTTTCTATTTTGTAAAGCCCAAAAAACCGGAGGACAGCTCCCGCCGCCCTCCGTCATTTCACTTCTGCTCCTCGTACAGGGCCTCCAGCACACGGGCATAGAGATGCTCCGGGTCCTTGCGAAACCGCTCCGCCAGATCCTTGGCCATCTCCTCCGTGGCCACCATCAGCTCCAGCTGCATCAGGCTGTCCACATCGTCGCTGAGCTTCAATTCCACGGTGTAGGTGCCGTTTTCCCGCGGGATGGTCTTCCCCTGCACCTGCGCCTGCCGCAGCAGCTCCTTGTTGTATTCCTCGATGTTCCTGTCCGTCCGCAGCCGCACGGAATAGGGCAGGCTGGACTCGCAGATGGCGCTGTTTTTCAGCCCCTTGGGGGTGATGGCGTACCGCCCCTCCTCCGTCAGGCGCAGATGCTCCGTCTGCACCAGATCGTTCAGACACTCCGAAAAATCGAAATAGTCAATGCCGTCGTCGCACATGGTCAGCTCCTGCATCCCCTCCAGCGGCAGCGGCTCCGACACACGGGCGGCAATGTACAAAATGAGAAACTTGATCTCCAGCTTGTCACGGATAAATCCGACTCCCATTGGATCACGTCCTTTCGGCTTTTCTATACACCCCTATTATAATGAAAAATTTCCGATTTGTACAGAGGTTTTTCCCCTCCTCGCCTGCATTTCCCGCACCCCGCCGGGCCGGACGCATAGACTGGATTGAAAGGGCGATGCCCTTGAGTACTTAAATAGGAGGTTTTTCTATGCCTGAAAACGGTATGCCCGGCCCGGTCTGCGATCTGAGCAGCGTGCGTGAGGCCGTCTGCATCCATACCCATAAGATCTTCGACTCCTGCCGTGACAAGGACTGCGTGGAGGATCTGCGCTTTTACCCCACGGCATCGGCTCAGGAGGTGCTGTCGGCCTGCCAGATGGTGCGGGGCGGCACGGCGGAGCTGCTCTACGTCTATACCGACGTGGAGCCCGTCACCTTCAACCGGGGGTTCTACTCCATCGATATGCGGTTTTTCTACCGGGTCACTCTCCAGGTCGGCACCGGCACTCCCCGCTGTACCGAGGCGGAGGGCCTGTGCGTCTTTGACAAGCGGGTCATTCTCTTCGGCAGCGAGGGCAGCGCCAAAATTTTCTCCTCCGACACGGTGCTGGACGATCTGGATATCCCCGGCTGCCGCCGCAGCAACCTGCCCACGGCGGTGGTGGAGGCGGTGGACCCCATCGTGCTGGACGCCCGTGCCGAGGACCGCTGCAAGCCCTGCCGCTGCGACTGCGGCCTGACGGAGATCCCCGCCTTCATCGCCCAGAGCTTCGACCAGCCCCTGCTCTTTGACGACAACGGCGGCCGTCGGTATTATGTCACCTTAGGACAGTTCTCTCTGGTGCGGCTGGAGCGGGACACCCAGCTGCTGATCCCGGTGTATGACTACTGCATCCCCCAGACGGAGTGCAGCGGCGGCGATCAGGAGGACCCCTGCGGCCTGTTCCGCAGCGTGGCCTTCCCGGTCAACGAGTTCTTCCCGCCCAACACCGTGGAGATGCCCAAGGACTACGCCAGCACCCGCAGCTACTGCGCCTGCCACTGAGCCTTCCCCCTGTCCGCTGCCCCATGTTCCGTAAGCGCACGGCTCCATCCCAACGGCAAGACCCATCCGGCATAAAAGGCCCCGGACACCCATGGGGGTCCGGGGCCTTATCTCACGCTTTGCGGCATCTGCTGCCCGCAGGCGGCAAGAGCCTCATTTTCCGGTGAAGGCGGTTTTCACCACCACGTTCTCCGGACCCAACCACTCCCGGCACTCCTGCACGAAGGCCGGGTGGTTCAGGCACTTGGCCCCCAACAGCTTGCCGCTGTCCGCCAGCCGGATCTTCAGTGGCGTGTCCCCCTCGAACATGGTCATCACCAGCTTGATGTGCTGGAACGCCGGGCTGTCCATGCCGGGGACCCGCAGATAAATGGTGGCGTTCTCCTGTGCCGGACGGCGGTTCTCCCGCCGGGGCGGCAGCCCCTCCTTCAGGGGATAAACGCTGTCGCACATGATCTGCGGCGGCTTCTCGTCCCGGACGGAGAGCTTCCCCTGCACCAGCACCGGGCTGTTCACCTGCATATAGCTGCCGCAGCGCTCAATGGTGCGGCTGAAGCACAGCAGCTCGATGGATGCCGCCTCATCCTCCACCGTCACGTAGGCCATGAGGGCGTTGTTGCGGGTGGTGCGGGTGCGGCTGGCAGTGACGATGCCCGCAATGGTGATGCTCTGGCCGTCGGCGAACCGGACAGGCCCGTCCTCGGCGGAAAAGTCCTCCAGAATGGTGTGGATAGGCACCGCTCCCGCCTGCCGGGCCAGCGCCCGGTAATCCGCCATGGGGTGGCCGCTGAGATAAAGGCCCGTAGTCTCCTTCTCCATGAACATCCGCTCGGCGGCGGTGAACTCCGGAATGTCCGGCAGAGGCGTCTCCGCCGGCGGGGCGTCCTCCCCCGCCGCCATACCGAACAGATCCAGCTGGCCCTCCACGTTCTTGCGCCGGGACTCTGCAATGCTGTCCAGCACCTTTTCAAAGACCTGGATCAGCTGGGAGCGCCGCACCTTCATGGAGTCGAAGGCACCGCTGCGGATCAGATTCTCCACTGCCCGCTTGTTCATGTCCGTGCAGTCGAACATCCGCTGGCAGAAGTCCTGAAACGACCGGAAGGGGCCGTCCTGCTCCCGCCGCCGCATCATGGTCTGGATAAAGCCCCGGCCGATGTTCTTGATGGCCACCAGCCCGAAGCGGATGCCTCCATCCTCCACGGTGAAGCCGTCGCTGGAGCGGTTCACGTCCGGGGGCAGCAGCTCAATGCCGCAGTCCCGGCACTCAGCGATGTACTCCGCCACCTTGTCGGAGTTATCCAGCACCGACGTCAGCAGCGCCGCCATGTACTCCCGTGTGAAGTAGTGCTTGAAATACGCCGTCTGATAGGCCACCACCGCATAGCTGACGGCGTGGGCCTTATTGAAGGCGTAGTTGGCGAAGTCGTAGATCTCGTCGTAGATGGCCTGAGCCGTTGCCTCCGGGATGCCGTTGGCCACACAGCCCCGGATGTTCCGGGCGGGGTCGCCGTGGAGGAATGCCTCCCGCTCCCGCTCCACATCCTTGGCCTTCTTCTTGGACATGGCCCGACGCACCATGTCCGCCTGCCCCAGCGAATAGCCCGCCAGCTGCTGGAAGATCTGGATGACCTGCTCCTGATAGACGATGCACCCATAGGTACCGGACAGGATGGGCTGGAGGGAAGGGTGCTTGTACACCACCAGCTTGGGGTCGTGCTTGCAGGCGATGAACCGGGGGATGGACTCCATGGGGCCGGGGCGGTACAGGGCGATGATGGCGGTGATGTCCTCGATGCTCTGGGGCTTCAGCCCCACGCACACCCCGGTCATGCCGGCGGACTCCATCTGAAATACGCCGCCGGTCTTGCCCTGCGACAGCATCTCGAACACCGCCGCATCGTCCATGGGGATATCCGCCAGCCGGAAGTCCGGTCGGTACTTCTGCACCATCTTCACGGCGTCGTCCAAAACCGTCAGGTTCCGCAGGCCCAGAAAATCCATTTTCAGCAGCCCCAGCTCCTCCAGCGTCACCATGGTATACTGGCAGACGATGGACTCGTCGTTCCGGGCCAGCGGTACATACTCATATACCGGCCGCTTGGTGATGACCACACCGGCTGCGTGGGTGGAGGCGTGGCGGGGCATTCCCTCCAGCGCCTGCGCCATGTCGATGAGCCGGCGGACCCGTTCATCCGTCTCATAGAGGTCGGAGAGCTGCTTGGACAGCTTCAGCGCATCCTTGATCGTGATGTGCAGAGCCGTTGGCACCAGCTTAGCCACCACATCCACCTCGGCATAGGTCATGTTCAGCGCCCGGCCCACATCCCGAATGGCGGCCCGTGCCGCCATGGTGCCGAAGGTGACGATCTGGGCCACATGGTCGTCGCCGTACTTGCGGCGGACGTAGTCCACCACCTCGCCCCGGCGGGTGTCTCCGAAGTCCATATCGATATCCGGCATGGATACCCGCTCCGGATTCAGGAAGCGCTCAAAATACAAATGGTACTGCATGGGGTCGATGTCCGTGATGCACAGACAGTAGGAGACCATGCTCCCCGCCGCCGAGCCTCGGCCCGGTCCCACGGGGATACCGGCATCCTTGGCGTATCGGACGAAATCCGACACGATGAGGAAATAATCCGTAAAGCCCATGCGTCCGATCATGTCCAGCTCGTAGTCCAGCTGGCGGCGGTAGTTCTCGTGCTCCGTGCCGTAGCGCTCGGTGAACCCCTTTTCGCACAGCTGCCGCAGATAGGTGGGAGAATCTACCCCCGGCGGCAGCCGGAACTCCGGCAGATGATACTTGCCAAAGGTGAACTCCATTTGGCAGCGGTCGGCGATGCGCTGGGTGTTGGCTACGGCGTCGGGATAGGCGCCGAACAGCTCCTCCATCTCCTCCGTGGAGCGGAGGTAGAAGTTTCTCGGCTCATAGCGCATCCGGTTCTCGTCGTCTACGGTCTTGCCCGTCTGGATGCACAGCAGTACATCGTGGCTCTCGGCGTCCTCCGGCCGCAGGTAGTGGGCGTCGTTGGTGCAGACCAGTGGGATGCCCGTCTCCTGATGGATGCGGAGCAGATCCCGGTTCACCAGCGTCTGCTGGGGGATGCCGTGGTCCTGCAGTTCCAGATAGAAGTTATCCTCCCCGAAGATCTCCTGCATGGTCAGGGCGTACTCCTTGGCCCCGTCGTAGTCGCCGTTGACCAGCCGCTTGGGGATCTCCCCGGCCAGGCAGGCCGACAGGGCGATGAGTCCCTCGCTGTGCTGGCGCAGCAGGTCCAGATCGATGCGGGGCTTGATGTAAAAGCCCTCCACAAATGCCTGACTCACCATGTACGACAGGTTCCGGTAGCCCGTCTCGTTTTTACACAGCAGCACCAGATGCCTGGACTCGGCGTCATATTCATGAACTTTGTCGAACCGGGTGCGGCGGGCCACATACACCTCGCACCCGATGATCGGATGGATGCCTTCCGCCTTGCAGGCCCGGTAGAAGTCGATGGCACCATACATGACCCCGTGGTCGGTGATGGCCACCGCCGTCTGGCCCATTCCCTTGATGCGGGCCGGAAGGTCCCGGATGCGGCAGGCCCCGTCCAGCAGGCTGTATTCCGTATGCACATGAAGATGCACAAATCCCATAGCTACTCTTTCCTCCGTCGCAGGTCCATCCTTGGCTGCTTCTCCTGTCGCTTTGTTCTCAGTCACTTATTTCGGCTGCTTATTTTTGGCCGTCCAGCTCCGCCAGATAGTCACACAGCAGCTCCACCGCCGAGACGATGAGTGTTCCGCAGTGGTCGTCGGCCCCTACCGCCTGCGCCGCAGGCGTAGGATGCAGGCCACGCTCCGCCAGCAGTTCCCGGCAGTTCAGCAGGTGAAACTGCTGGGTGAAGCGGCGCTGGAACTCTTTGACCTGCTCCACGGAGCGCCGCCGGCCCTCCGGCCCCTCCTGTGCCGTGTAGGGATGCAGCAGACCCAGTACCAGCACGCCACCGGACACGGCGCCGCAGATGCCGCCGCAGCGCATCCCGCTGCCGAGACCGCTGCCAAGGCCCCAGCACTGCTCCTCCGTCAGACCCGTCAGGTCCCGGAAGGCCCCCAGCACGCTCTGGCCGCAGTTATAGTGCTGCCGGTGATAGCCAAGGGCCAGACGGCACCGCTCTTCCTTCGTCATCACAGCTTCTTCGCCTCCTCCAACAGCTTCCGCATCCGATGGTTCATGCAGGATTTCGTCACCGGCGGGTCGCATTTCTCCGCCAGCTGGGACAGGGACATCTCCGGGTATTGCAGGCGCAGCAGCGCTGTCTGCCGCAGCTTTTCCGGCAGGCGCTCCAGCCGTCCGTTCTCCTGCAGGCGCTGGATGGCATTTTTCTGCTCCAGAGCGGCGTCGATGGTCTTATTCACATTGGCCATGTCGCAGTTCATGGCCCGGTTGGCCCCGTTGCGGATCTCCTTATCCACCTTGGCGGTCATGATATCCATAGCCGCCGCCGGGGCCCCGATGGTGGTCAGCAGATCCTCGATATGCTCGGACTGCTTGAAGTAAATAACGGAGCTGCCACCCCGGCGGACGCTGTGGGGCAGAAAGCCCATCTCCGTCAGCAGGGCCGCCACCTCCCGGCTGGCCTGCGCATGGCCGGTATCCAGCTCCAGATGGTAGCGCTTTTCCGGGTCGGTGACGCTGCCCCCCGCCAGAAAGGCCCCCCGCAGGAAGGCCGTCCGGCAGCACTCATCCTCCAGCAGGCCGAAGTTCACATGGAGCACCAGATTCTGCCGGGGATCGTAGCCCAGCTGGTTGATGATGCGGTCCAGCTTGCTCCGGTCGGTGATGCCGAAGATCAGCTTCCCCCGCTCCTCCTCCGGCAGACGGTCGAATTTCAGACCGAAGGCCCGCTGGAACAGCCGGGGCAGCCGGGCGGCAAAGTCGGCGCTCTCGGTAATGAGCCGCACCTCCGTGGGGCTGAAGGTATTGCCGTAGAGCAGCACGCCGTAGGCCTCGGCCCGTGCGCAGCACAGGCGCTGCACCGGCGTCCGGCACAGCTCGTTTTTCACCTTTCCCGCAAATGACTGCATACCTTCCTCATTTCTCCACTCGGTTTCTCGGCGTCCGGCGGAGGGAATCCTCCACCAGACGGATATTTCTCTGGGCGTGGAGCCGCACCAGCTCCCACGCCAAATGGCCCGGATTATGGCGCACCAGCCCGTTTTCCACCGTGGACACGGGGCGAGTGATGACCTCCACCCCCAGCGCCTCGCAGGCATCCCGGTCGCACAGGATGGGCTCCGCCCCCTCACGGGTATAGCCCCGCATCACCGAAGGTGGGATGGGGGCGTCGTTGACCAGACATAAGTCGAAGAGTCCGGGGCAGCTGTGGTTAAACAGCGCCCGGATATGGTCCGAGGCAGTATACCCCTCTGTCTCCCCCTCCTGCGTCATGACATTACAGACGTAAATTTTCAGAGCACGGGACTCCCGGATGGCCTCCACGATACCATCCACCAGCAGGTTGGGGATGATGCTGGTATACAGGCTCCCCGGCGCCAGCACCACCATCTCCGCCTCCCGGATGGCCTCCACCGCCTCCGGCAGGGCCTTGGGACGGCTGGGCAGCAGATTCACCCGGCGGATGCGGCAGTCCTGCTCCTGCTTGCACTGAAAGATGCGGGACTCCCCCACCACCCGTACGCCGTTTTCAAACTCCGCCTCCAGCTGGATATTCTCATTGGTCACCGGCAGCACCCTACCGGTGATGGCCAGCACCTGACTCAGGCTCTCTACCGCCCGGTCAAAGCTGGGCATGATGCCGTTGAGGGCCGCCAGAAAGAGATTGCCGAAGCTCTGGCCCGCCAGCTCTCCCTCCGGAAACCGGTAGTGCATCAGCTGGGCCATCAGGGGCTCGGCATTGGCCAGCGCCTCCAGACAGTTGCGGATATCCCCCGGCGGAAGCATCCCCAGGTCCTGCCGCAGCCGCCCGGAGCCGCCGCCGTCGTCGGCCACCGTGACGATGGCCGTGATATTCTTCGTATAACGCTTCAGGCCACGCAGCAGCGTGGAGAGCCCCGTGCCGCCGCCGATGGCGGCAATGCGGGGGCCGTGTTCCGGTGCTACCGACTGTCGGTATGGCTCCATACAGCGTCCCTCCTGTTATCGGGAGATGTCCCGGTGGTTCTCCGTGACCTGATAGCCCTCCTCGGTGATGTACTCCGCCAGCTCGTGGGCCACCGCCACGGATCGGTGGTGCCCTCCGGTGCAGCCGATGGCGATGACCAGAGCGGACTTGCCCTCCTCGGCGTACAGGGGCAGCAGGAAGGTCAGCATCTTCTCCAGCTGCTCCATGAAATCGTTGGTCTGGCGGAAGGAGAACACGAAGTCCCGCACCGCCTGATCCAGACCCGTCTTGTTCTTCAGCTCCGGCACATAGTAGGGGTTGGGCATGAAGCGCACGTCGAACACCAGATCCGCCTCAATGGGGATGCCGTGCTTGAAGCCGAAGGACAGGATGTTGACAGCCAATCCTCCCCGATCCCCCTGCTGGCCGAACAGGTCCAGCAGCTCGCTGCGGAGCTTGGCGATGGAGAGGGCGGAGGTGTCCAGCACGAAATCCGCATGATCCCGCACCGGCTGCATCCACTCCCGCTCCCGGCGGATGGCCTGCTCCACACTCTCCCCCTTCTTTTGCAGGGGGTGCATCCGGCGAGTCTCCTTATAGCGGTTGACGATGGTCTGGTTATCCGCCTCCAGAAACAGCATCCGGCAGTTGACGCCGCTGGCCTTCAGGCGCTCCAGCGTCTCGATAAGGATGTCCGTGGGTTCCCCGGAGCGGACGTCGTACACCAGCGCCACCCGGTCGTACCGTCCGCTGGACCCAGCGCAGAAGTCGGCAAACTTCACCATCATCTCCGCCGGCAGATTATCCACCGTGTAGTAGCCGATATCCTCCAGATAGGAGGCCGCCCGGCTCTTGCCGCCGCCGGACAGCCCCGTGATGATCAGAATTTCCATGCTCGTTCCTTTCTCAGCGGACGATCCGCACCTCCGGCTCCAAATGCACGCCGTGGGCGGCGTACACCGCCTGCTGCACCTGCCGGATCAGCTCCTCCACGTCGGCGCTGGTAGCGCCGCCCACGTTGATGACAAAGCCTGCGTGCTTGGTGGAAACCTGCGCTCCGCCCACCGTCAGGCCCTTCAGGCCCGTCTGTTCGATGAGTGTCCCGGCGAAGTAGCCCTCCGGCCGCTTGAAGGTGCTGCCGGCGCTGGGATACTCCAGCGGCTGAGACTGGCGGCGGCGGGCCATGAGATCGTCCATCCGCCGCCGGATGGCAGCGGGGTCATCGGGGGTCAGGCGCAGTCTTGCGCCCAGCACCACCGCCTCCGTATCCAGAAAGGCGCTGCGTCGATAGCCGAAGGCCGCCTCCTCCGCCGTGAAGCGCCGCACGCCCTCCGGCAGCAGCGCCGTCACCTCCGTCACCACCTGACGCATCTCGCCGCCGTAGGCTCCGGCGTTCATACATATGGCCCCGCCTAAGGTGCCGGGGATGCCGTGGGCGAACTCCTGACCCGACAGGCCGTGCTGCTGGGCATACACCGCCAGATGGTTCAACAGGATGCCGGCGTCCGCCTCCAGCGTCACCTCGTCCAGCTGCCGCACCGCCGTCATATGCTCCGCCGTCTTGATGACCAGCGTATCCAGCCCCCGGTCGTCCACCAGCAGATTGGTGCCACGGCCCAGCAGGAACGGCTTCACTCCGCAGCTCTCTGCCAGTCCCATGAGGATCACCAGCTGCTCCCGGTTGGCGGGAAAGGCCAGCCGCCGGGCGGGGCCGCCGATGCGGAAGGAGGTGTGCTTGCTGAGGGGGGCCTCCCGCTCCATGGTCATATCCGGCAGATACTCCCGCACTTTTTCGTCCAGCTGCTCATACCAGCACATAGGCCAGCCTCCTATTTCCGTAATTTTCGTTTTCCCAGCAGAGCGGCACCGATGATCCCGGCGTTGTTGCCCAACTGGGCCTTGACGATCCGGGTGCGTTTGTCCCGGTTGCAGGGGATGCTCTCCTGCTCCACCAGCCGCCGCAGGGGCAGCAGCAGCTGCTCGTCGCTCTCGTTGCTGACGCCGCCGCCGATGGCCAGCGTATCCGGCTGGAAGATGTTCACCACGTTGGTGACTCCCGCCGCCAGATAGCCGATGTACTCGTCGCAGACGCTTTGGCCCACGGGGTCGCCCTCCCGTGCGGCGATAAAGGCCGACTGGCCCGATACCTTGCCGTTGTTCTCGGCCACCACCCGGCACAGGATGCTGCCGGGGTGCTCCTCCATGGCCCGTGCCGTCAGACGCTTCAGGGCGCTGGCGGAGGCATAGCGCTCCCAGCAGCCTCTGCGTCCGCAGGGACAGGGCTCCCCGTGGTAGACGATGCTCATGTGGCCCACCTCGCCGGCCATGCCGTTAGCGCCGTGATAGATCTGTCCGTTGTGGAGGATGCCTGCTCCCACGCCGGTCCCCAGCGTGATGGTGACAAATCGCTTGCTGCCCTTGCCGGCTCCGGCGTAGTATTCCGCCAGCGCCGCACAGTTGGCGTCATTCTCCACATACAGGGGGTAGGGCAGATACCGGTGGAAGAGCTTGCGGAGGGGGACGTTCCGCAGGGGCAGATTGCAGGTATACAGCACCGCACCGGAGTGGATCTCCACCGCTCCCGGCACACCCACGCCCACGGAGCGTATCTGCTCCGGCATCAGGCCGCCCCGCTCCGTCAGGCTCTGAGTCAGCGCCACCAGTGCCTCCACCAGTGCTTTCTGGTCGGAGACCTCGGCAATTTTACGCTTTTCCATGGCGAGGATGCTGCCCTCGTCGTTCACCAGCCCCGCCTTCAGGTTGGTGCCGCCGATGTCAATGCCGATGTAGTTCATTTCTGCTCCTCACTCTGCCGGGTCAGGGCGTCGATCTGGCGGTCTACCCGGTCCACGAAATCCCGGGCCGGGTTATAGCCGAATTTCATCTGCCGGTTCTTCATGGTGGCGATCTCCACGATGCCGGCCAGATTTCGGCCCGGTCGGACGGGGATGATCATATACGGCAGCTTGACGCCCAGAATGGAATACATCTCCTCCCCCAGACCCAGGCGATCATAGAACTTGCCGTCCACCCACTTCTCCAGCTGCACCACAAGGTCCAGCTCCGTATCAAACTGCACGGAGCCCATGCCGAACAGCTGCTGCACGTCGATGACGCCGATGCCACGGATCTCGATGTAGTGGCGGATCAGCTCCGGGGCCGTGCCGTAGAGGGAGTCGGACACCCGCCGGATCTCCACGGCGTCGTCCGCCACCAGACGGTGGCCTCGCTTCAGCAGCTCGATGGCCGTTTCGCTCTTGCCGATGCCGGACTCGCCCAGCAGCAGCACGCCCTGCCCGTTGATGTTCATCAACACGCCGTGGCGGGTGATCTGAGGGGCCAGCGCCCGGTTCAGGTAGTCGATGATCTGGCTGGTCAGCTCCACGGTGTTCAGCTCGGAACGCAGCAGCGTGCGGCCGTGCTTCCGGGCAATCTCCAGCAGCTCGGGGAAGATCTCCATGTTCCGGGCGATGATGAGGGCCGGTATCTCGCAGCGCAGCAGGTTGTCGAACACCCGGCGGCGGTCCTCCAGCTTCATGGCCTTGAGGAAAGTCATCTCGGACTTGCCGAACACCTGCAGGCGCTTGGGCTCGAAGTAGTCGTAAAAGCCCACCAGCTGCAGGGCCGGGCGATTCATATCGGAAATGCTCACCGTGCGCTGGTCATAGTCGCTGCCCCGGCACACGATCTCCATATCAAAATCCTCCACCAGCTTGCTGAGCTTGGCGGGGGTGCGCTTCACCTTATCTGCCATATGGAAGCCCCCTGTTCCTCGGTTTATATTTATAGTATTATATCGTACGGGGGGCGTTTTTACAATACCAAAAACGCAGCCTGCCGCCCCGGGCATCTCCCCTGCGGCACCCGCTTTCCCGCTCCCCGAGCCGGTTTCCGGCGGCGGAGGGTCTGCCGCTTCGATTCTCTGCCGAATTTTTTTGTTTTTTTGTCAAATAGTGCTTGCATTTTCCGGTTTTATCTGTTATTATATTAAATGCTTGTGAATCAAGCGGAAGTTAGTCACAGCAAGGAGGTGCAACGGATGGCTAAGTGCGAATTTTGCGACAAGGGCGTGAC
>ENA-UOOA01005677-UOOA01005677.1-human-gut-metagenome-genome-assembly--contig:-P61old-NODE-5677-length-12752-cov-4.847681_pt1 | contig 12752 bp, 7 predicted proteins | sample MGYA00242467_ERZ724014 | MGnify/ENA metagenome assembly ERZ724014
TCAAGCGGTTAAGACGGCGCCCTCTCACGGCGCAATCCCGGGTTCGATTCCCGGCAAGGTCACCATTTTGAAGCCCCCTCGGAAAACTTTCCGAGGGGGCTTCGATGTCAATTCGCGGCGAATTTGCCGTAGCTATATTTTTTCACTTGATTTTTTACGCCGAAAATTGTATAATAAATATATAAAAATTAACGGTTTCCGAAAAATAACGGTTTTCGAAAAAATTTCCGAAAAATCCGTAATACCGAGGTGAAAATGTCTGTCAATATTTCCAAAGATAAGCGCGATAAGCTCGTTGAAAAAATCAATGCCGTAAAGGATTATATTTCTGCCGCCGCGCAGGATGAAAATACGGCGCAACTTCTTACCTACCTTGCCGAAATCGAAAAGGATATCAGAGGAAAAAAATACGGACTTGTTTTTGAAGAACACCGCGAAAATATCGACGAAGTGCTTGAAAACAACCTGCCCGTTTTAACGGAAAACACCGATTTATTTATCGATCACGGCGGACAAATGAATTTTCTTATCGAAGGCGACAATCTTGCTTCTTTGCGGCTGCTTGAAAAAACGCATAAGGGCATGATCGATTTGATTTATATCGATCCGCCGTATAATACGGGAAGAAAGGACTTTGTTTATGACGATAATTTTGTGGATAGTACTGATACTTTTCGTCACAGCAAATGGCTTTCTTTTATGGAAAAACGTTTGTTTTGTACATTTCATTTATTAAAAAACGATGGAATTATAATGATTTCCATAGACGATCGAGAGTTGTTTAACTTAAAAAACTTATGTGACAACGTGATAGGGGAACAAAACTTTATTTCTTGTTTTAGCTGCCAATCAAATCCTGGCGGCGATAAAAGCGATTATATTGAAGGTACGCTGCAATATGTATTAGTTTATGCGAAAAATAAAAATAACATTTCCGATTTCGGTAAAAATGAACATATTGAATCGGCAGAATATACAAAGAAAGACTCTTTGGGGTACTATAAGAAAGGCGGGCAACTTGAAAAATGGGGCAATGATGATACAACGCATACTCACCCGAATTTAGCGTATTCAATTTATTACAATTCTAAAACCGGTGATGTTAAGCATTTATTTGATTATAATCAGGAAGAAATAAATGCAAATAGGGCATTACGTATTAAGTATGAAGAACCAAACCAAGAATTATTAACTAAGGGATACGTATGTATCAGACCGAGAGTAACAAATGCTGGCGAAAACGGGCGATGGCGGTTGGAACCGAATACTTTTTATAAACGGTTACACGATAACGGATTTATATTTCAGAAAAACAAAAACGGATATAAAATATATGAAAAAGACAGAATAACCGAAACTCGTTTCGTGAAAGCAAAGAATTTCATACCCGCTTCAATAGCCAAGCAAGAAAGTAAAGAATTGTTGTCCATATTTGGGCGTAAAGTTTTTGATTATCCGAAACCGTTAAGTTTAATGACATATCTTGTGGATATTGTGCAGAAAAAAGAAGCAACTATTCTCGACTTTTTTGCGGGTAGCGGTACAACGGGGCATGCCGTGATGAAATTAAATGCCGAAGACGGCGGAAACCGCAAGTTTATTCTTTGCACAAATAACGAAAACAATATCTGCCGCGACGTAACGTATGAGCGCATAAAACGCGTTATTGCAAAGGAAGATTATAAGGCAAGTCTGAAATATTTCAAGGTGGACTATTTGCCCATAACGGATAAGCTGTATTATGAATATGCAGACGAGCTTTTAAAGCACATCCGCGAGCTTGTGGAATTAGAAAACGCCGTGAATTTTAACGGCAACAAAGAAATTGCGATTGTGCTGACGGAAGAAGAATTGGATAATTTCGCGAAACAAATTCCCGTTGGGTGCAAGACGGTATATTTGGGGCATAACGTACTTCCTAACAAAGCGCAAGAAAAGATTTTAGCCGAAAAGTCGATTAAGATAAAAATTATACCGGAATATTATTATCGCAACGAGGAAGGCGCAGTATGAATTTAATGAATTTTCAATTTAAAGCGATCAGGCGTTTGTTTGAATGTATGGAAGACGATTCCGTGCGCGAAATCGTGCTGAAAAGTCCTACCGGCAGCGGAAAAACCATTATGCTGACGCATTTCATGAATCAATACACGAAGGAATACGCGAAAACCGTGTTTGTGTGGCTTACGCCGGGAAAAGGCGATCTGGAAACGCAAAGCAAGGAAAAAATGGACAGGTATATCCACAACGCGCAGACGAAGCTGCTTTCCGACGTGATGACCTGCGGTTTTGCGGAAAGCGACGCGTGCTTTATCAACTGGGAAAAGCTCACGAAAAAAGGAAACAACGCCCTGAAAGACAGCGAGCGTACCAACTTTCTGGAATGGATCGAAAAAGCGTTGGACGAGGGGTTGTCTTTCAAAATCGTGATCGACGAAAGTCATCAGAATTTTACCGAGAAAGCCGACGCGATTGTACAGCTTTTCAAAACGGATAAAATTATCCGTTGTTCCGCCACGCCGATTGTGGATAAAAATGCGAAACTTATCGAAATCCCGGAAGAGGACGTGATTGCCGAGGGGCTGATCAAAAAATTGCTGGTGATCAACGAGAATTTTCCTCAGACGATCGAAACGGACGATCAGACGAAGTATCTTTTAGATCGCGCGCTTGAAAAGCAACGCGAAATCCGTTCGTTGTTTCTGAATACCAAGGCAAATGTAAATCCGTTAATCATTGTACAGTTGCCGAATAATAGCGATCTTTTATGCGAAAGCGTGGAAACGTATTTCGAAAGTCAGGGGATCACGGCAGAGAACGGAACGCTGGCGATATGGCTTTCGAACAGGCACGAAAACATAGAAAATATTTCGGAAAACAACGGAAAGCAAGTTGCCGTGATTATGAAGCAAGCCGTGGCTACGGGGTGGGATTGTCCGCGCGCGTACATTCTTGTGAAATTGCGCGAAAATATGGACGAAACGTTTGAAATTCAGACGATCGGGCGTATAAGGCGGATGCCGGAAGCGAAGCACTATGGCAACGAGGTGACGGATTGCTGCTATCTTTACACGTTCGACAAGAAGTTTACGGAAGGCGTGAAAAAAGCCCTGAATAAAGGCGCGCTTGACGGGAAAGATATTTTTCTGAAAAACGAGTATAAGTCTTTTACGCTTACGAAAGAACAGCGCACGATGATCACGGACTTGCGTGATCCGCGCCTGGCTTTATCTTCGATTGCGGAATACTTTAAAAGAGAGTACAAGCTTACGGGGAACAAGAAGGAAAATCGGGCGCGTTTGGAAACGGCGGGGTTTGTGTTTTCGGAACTGATCAATACATATACGCAGTCGGGCAGCGTAGCGACGCTTTCCGATCTTAGCGTGGGCGAAAAGCTGAATACGATCACGGTGAAGGAAGCGTTGAATACACACAAACTGGGGCGCGAAAGACAGCATTGCGTAGGAGTGATCGGGCGAGAAGTAGGGATCGAGTATCAATATATACAAACGATTATCGGAAAATTATTCGGCGATCAATTCGATTATTCGAATAAACTGCTTGCGCTTTCCGTGCGGGAATTGTATGCGTTTATCATAAACAACGTAGATTTACTGCGGCGGAATTTCCGCTTTGCGATGGCGGCTCAGCTGGCGCAGGAAGTTATGTCGCCCGATATGGTTTCTACGAAAGAGTTTATATTGCCGCGGGTTTGCAAATTTACCTACGATAGCAGAGCGAAAGTACAAGCCGAAAGCGTGAAGAACGTGTATCAAGGATATTTGCTTTCCGCCGAGCCGCGCTCGGCTGCCGAAAGGAAATTCGAAAAATATTGCGAAAAATGCGATGCCGTGGAATGGGTGTATAAAAACGGCGATAAAGGCGAAGAATTTTTATCGATTGTGTATCTTGATAACGGGAAGCAACAGAAACTGTTTTACCCCGATTATATCGTATCCGTAAACGGGGAAACGTGGATTATCGAAACGAAAGGCGGTTTCGATAAAGCGGGAAACAGCGAGGATATCGACATTTTTTCGCCGAAAAAGTTTGATGTTTTGCAAACTTATCTTAAAAAATACGGCTTGAAAGGCGGATTTGTACGCTTTGATAAAAACAGCGAAGAATTGTGCATTTGTACGGAAAATTATAACGACGATATCAATTCCGACAGCTGGCAATTATTATCGCAAGTGTTTCGCTGAGCAATAAAAGCGAAGAAACAAAAACTTTACAAATACTTCAAAATCGGCGGAAATGATTTGCTTTTTTTCGAAAGAACGTGTATAATAGAGTGCGTAGACGTAGATTTTGCGCGATTTTTTTAACGATCGCGCAAAATCCGATCGCAAAAAACAGCAGATCAAGCTTCCGTAGTTAAATGGATATAACAGTCCCCTCCTAAGGGACAATTATGAGTTCGATTCTCGTCGGGAGTACCAAAAAGCCGCGTTTCCGAAACAGAAACGCGGCTTTAAATATAAAATATAAACTATAAAATATAAACGTTAAACTATAATCTGTACGATTTATCCTGCGCCGCTCCGCGCAAAACTGCAAAAATCACAACACTTTCGATAAAAATTCTTTCAGACGCTCGTCTTTGGGGGCGGAAAAAATCTCTTCGGGCGAGCCTTCTTCTTTAATCATGCCGCCGTCCATAAACAGCACTTTCGATGCCGCTTCCCGCGCAAACCCCATCTCGTGCGTTACAACTACCATCGTCATCCCTTCGGCGGCAAGATCTTTCATCAGAGCAAGCACTTCGCCCACCATTTCGGGATCGAGCGCGGAAGTCGGCTCATCAAAAAGCATCACTTCGGGGTTCATGTTCAACGAACGCACAATCGCGATCCGCTGCTTTTGTCCGCCGGAAAGAGTAGAGGGGAATACGTCTTTTTTATCTTCCAGACCGATGCGCCGCAAAAGCCGCAACGCATTTTCTTCCGCTTCTTCTTTTGTTTTTATTTTCAATTTCACGGGCGCAAGCGTCATGTTCTGCAACACCGTAAGGTTATTGAAAAGATTGAAATGCTGAAACACCATGCCGATTTTTTGCCTGTGCGCATTCAACTGTTTTTCGAGATATTTGTTAATTTGCTTTTCTTCCGCTTTGATTTCTTCGTACTCTTTTTTCGCATCTTCCCATTCGGAAATCACCGCGGCGGAAGGGGATTCGCCTTGTTTTTTTGCCGCAGAAATCGCCTGTTTCGCGCTTTCCAGCCGTTCGTAAGCGTAACCTTGCTCGTTTTTGAAAACATATTCGCCTTCCAGCAAAATTGCGCCGGCGGTGGGGAGTTCCAACAAATTCAGACACCGCAAAAACGTACTTTTGCCGCACCCGGAAGGGCCGATCACGGCGATCACGTCGCCTTTTTTCACCTGCAACGAAACGCCTTTCAGAACTTCGAGTTTTCCGAAGTTTTTCTTCAACGCCTTGGTTTCGAGAATAATATTTTCAGCGTTCATTTTTCGCAAACCTCCGTTCGAGTAGTCTTATCAGCGCGGTGATTCCGATCACAAGCACAAGATACACGATCGCAAGCATAATATACGGTACAAAAAATTCATACGTGCTTTCGGCGATCACGCGGAAAGATTTCGTAATATCCGTTACGGCAATAAAACTTACTACCGACGTTTCCTTGATCAGCGAAATAAATTCGTTGCCGATATTCGGCAGAATGTTTTTCACCGCCTGCGGCAGAATGATTTTCATCATCGTTGCGCCGAAGCTCAGCCCCAGCGATCTGCCTGCTTCCATCTGCCCCTTGTCCACGGAATTGATGCCCGCGCGCAGCGTTTCCGTCATGTACGCGCCGCTGTTCATACCGAAAATCACCGCGGCTTCCGATACGTCGCCGATGTTGATGCCGAGCAGCGGAAACAGCGCGAAATGCAAAAGCAGCAGCTGCACCACCATGGGCGTACCGCGAAATACGGTGACGTACACGTTGCCGAACCCTTTCAGGAATTTCATTAAAGCGTTGTTTTTCGGAATGATTTTCACGGTGGCTACGATACAGCCGATCACAAGCCCTAAAACGAGACCGAACACGGCAATAAATGCCGTGTTTTTCAGTCCCGTTAAAAAGTTTTCGTATCCGCCGAGCGTGGCGAATTGTCGCCAGAAGATTTTAAAATTTTTCATAATCGGTGGGGGGTGTCCTTCAAGTTTTTTTATGCAATCGAAGTAATCGGAAGCAAAAAATTTATTGTTCGTTCATTGATTTTACAATCATTTTCGCGGGTTGTTCGTCTAAAATCACGGCGTCGATTTTGCCGTTCTGCAAATCTTTTAAAGCGAGCGCGGCGTTTTCGTAAGGCTTAGCCGTCACGGGGAAGCCGGGGTATCCGAAATCTTCGTTGCCGCTCGTATACATAAAGCCCGTCGTCGCCTGCTGCGAACCGATTTTATAGTCTTTGTTTTTGCCGTTTAAAATCGTTTCTACGTCTGCGGCGGAGTTGCACTCGTCATACGTGGTATCGCTTTCTTTCACCACGATCACCTGCGCCGATTCATAATAGCTGTCTGCAAAATCCACGGTTTTTTTGCGCTCGTCGTTCACCGTCAAGCCCGCCATGCCGATGTCGGCTTTCGTTTTCGGCTGCACGTCGCTTTCGCCGTCGTTTACGGCTGCGCCAGCTACGGAAGGGATAATTGCGTTGAAATCCATGTCGTATACAAACAGCGTTTTTTGCTGCGCTTCGGCAATTTTATAGGCAAGCTCTATATCAATGCCCTTAAACGCGTTGCCTTCCACCGATTCGAACGGGGGGAACGTTGCGTTCGTCGCCACCACGAAATCGCCGTCTGCCGGCGTTGCGGTTTTGTTCTGATAGGTAAACGTTGCCGAGCCGTCGAAATAAGAATTGATTAGCGCGTCCAGCGAGCCGTCCGCTTTCATCGAAGTAAGCAGCGCGTTTACGCCCGATTTCAGCTGCGCGTTCGATTTATTCACGGCAAAAGCATATTCTTCCGAAGTCAGCTGAATTTCCTTTACTTTGAGTTTGGTATCGTCTTTGCCGCAGGAAGCGAAAGCGGCGGCGGATGCTACGGCGGTGGCTGCAAGTGCGATAGAGGCGAGTTTTTTAAGTTTCATTTTTGTTTTCTCCTTCGAGTGTTCTCTCGTTTGTTTTTGATGAGCCTATTCTACACCTTTTTGTTCTCTTTGTCAAACATTTTTATGCATATTTTTAAAATTTTTTTACTTTTTTTGCATTTTTTTATTGATTTTATGCATAAAATTAAAATAATCGTGCATAAATGTATAATATACAAAATAAAAACAAAAGGCTTAAAAAAATCCGCCCCGTTGCCGGACGGGCAAGGGAGCGGAAAAATCTGTATTTCTGTTAATCTTTCAGGAAATTCACGGAAGAAAGGCTGTACACAAGCGTGCCGAGATTGAAAGAGAGGGGGGTTTTCATTTTAAGAATCACGTTGCGGTATTCGTTGTTCTGCAAGTCGTCGGCTGTGGCGGCGATTTGCACTTCCTGCGTAGCGCCGGGGTTGGCGTCGTCGATTTTCACGGAATACGTAGCGTAATCAAGTGTATGATCGGCGGCTTCTTCGTCCGCGCCCTCGATTTTAAACTTAAACGCGGTTTTTTCCTTGCTCGATTTGCTCACGGAAACGTTTTGCATTTTCCCCGCGGCGGTGTTGTACACCGAAAACGTGGTGCTTTCGTTAATCGCGCGCAGCGCGGGCAAAAGCTCTTCGTTGTCGATCAGCGAATGTTTTCCGTCGTGTTCGAAAGTGTTCTTTCGTTCGGATTGCGCTTGCCCCGCGTCGAGCGCGGCTTTATCTTTATAATAAGTTACCGTGCAGCTGTTTGAAGAATAATCGGTGGAAATAGTGTAGTAAAACGCGTGGTAGCAGCCTTCAAGCGAGACGGACGAAGCGGAAGCCGGCACGTGCGCGATCACGGTTTTGCTTGAAGACACGGGAGCAAGACCGTTTTTCGTGTTTTTGAAAACGGCTTTCGATTTCACCACGTCGCCGTTCTCGCCGGCAAACGCGATACTGTCATTGCCGAAGGAGTAGCTCACGTCGATGGTGAGCGAAGTTTCGTACACGTAATTTTTGTTTTCGTCGGCATAAAGCTCGGTGCGGAACTTGCCGTTCGAATAATCCACGGAATAGGATGTGTTCGCGCCTTTTTCGAAAGACACGGTATATTCCGTCGTTTCCTTGCCGCCGAGGTTTGCGCCGTCGGTGATTTCGTTCACCACTTTGAGCCAGCGCGGTGAAAATTGCGTAGGCTGAGAAACGGAACAAGCCGCAAACAGCGAAACGGAAGCGATGCCGAGCGCGATAGCCGCGCGGGCGCGGGATTTTTTACAATTGATCATAAGTCACTCCGATACGGATACAAAAAATTAGCAAGCGCGAAAAACGCGTTTACCTATTTATTATAGCACGTTTTTCGTGTTTTGTAAAAATAAAAAGGGGATTTCTTTCAAAAAATTGTGAAAAATTGCGGAAATTTTCACCGTTTTTCGTCTTTGATGTGCTATAATATAGATATGCGAAGCAAAAGATAAGGCTGCGCAAAGGAGAATTCTTTAAAAATGATACGGGCGATCGGGGCGTATACGCTGTCCGAATGTATGGAAATCATGGCTCGGCTCGTGGCGGCGGGCGAGCGCGAAAGCGAAGAAAAGCGCGGCGTGGTGTTCTGCGAGGACAGGCTCACGCTGATAGCGGAGCGCGCGCTCACGGCGGCAACGGGCGGCTCGTTCCGCTCATACGTGACTACATACGCGCGGGCATTGAAATCGCGCGCCCGGGTGCTTACGAAACAAGGCTCGGTGGTGGCGATCGACGGTATCGTATCGCGGCTGCAAAAGCAAGGGAAATTAAAACGTTTCACGCGCGGTTTACCCCGCGGCACGGCGCGCGGCTTATACGAAACGATCTCGCAGATCGCGGCGTCTTCCGTCGATCCCGAAACGCTTGAAAACGGCGCGGCGCAGCTTGAAAGCGGCATTTTAAAGGACAAAATAAACGACTTATCGGAAATTTACGCGGCGTACAAGCAGTTTTTAAAGGAGAACGCCTACGTAGACGAAAGCGGCTATCTCGCCTTGCTCCCCGAATATTTAAAAAGCACGGGCGAACTTCGCGGAGCGGACGTGTATTTTCTCTGCTACGGCTCGTTCACGGCGCAGGCGGCGAAAACGTTGAAAGCGGCGTTTGAAACGGCGGAAAACGTGACGGGCATTTTTTGTTTCGGCAAAGAAGATCTGTACACCGGCTCTTCGCGGCGTTCGTTTCTTCGCGCGGCGGAAGAGTACTACGCGGAAAAGGACGATACGAAAAGCAAAGTGCAGATTTCCGATATGGGCGCGCCGCTTGGCGGGGCGGCGGAAGTTTTGCGCCGCGGCATTTTCGATCCCTCATCGTTTTCGGGCGCGAACGAGCCGTATAAAACCGACGCGATCCGCATCTTCGAAGCCGAGGACAAAACGGACGAAATGGCGCGCGTGGCGGCGGAAATCAAAAAACGCCTTGCGCAAAATCCCGCGCTTCGGTATCGCGATTTCGCGGTGCTTGTATCCGACGCGAAAGCGTATGCGCAGGCGGTGAAAAAAGCGTTTTCCGAGTACCGTCTGCCCTGCTTTTTCGATGAAAATCGCACGCTCAGATCTCACCCCCTGTCCGCGTTTCTGCTCGCCTGTTTCGAAACGGTGCGCACGGGTTTTTCGCCCGACGCCGTAGACGCGCTTTTGCAAAACCCCTTCTTCACGCCCCCCCAAACCGATACCACCCAAAACGGCAGCCCCCAAAACGGCAGCCCCCAAGGCAGTTTGCAAATCGGCGTCGCGCGAGCGAGCGACGAATACAGAAATTATCTTTTGAAATACGCGAATTTTCGCGGCGGCGCGAAGAAAGAGATTAAAAAGCTCACCGAAGCCGCTCTTGCCGCCGAGGCGCAGACCGCAGCCGCCGAAGAAGGCGAAGAGGGAGAAGAAGCCGCAGCCGCCGAAGAGATTGCAAGCGCAAAAACGCAAGCGCAAAATACAAGCAATCCGCCGCCTTACGACGAAGCGTCGCTGAATATTCAGCGCGCGCGCCTAATTGAAGTCACGGGCGGATTGAAGCGCAAGGCGCAAGGCGAAGAGTACTGCGCGGCGGTGCGCGAAATTCTCGAAAAGGCGGGGGCGGAAGCGCGCCTTGCCGAACTTTGCGAAAGCGTGAAAGACGTTGCCTTAAAAGACTATCTCGAACGCATCGGCAGCGCGCTCGAAAAGCTCCTTGCCGAAACGGAAGAGCTTTTGCGCGGCAGAGAAATGAGCGTGAGCGAATTTCAGGGCGTGCTTTCAGACGGACTCGACGCCACGGAAATTTCGCTGATTCCCGTAAAAACGGACGCGGTGTTCGTGGGCGATCTTACCGATAGCCGCATCGAAAAAGTGCGGGTTTTATTCGCCGCCGGCATGAACGAAAACGTGCCGAAAACCACTTCCGATACCGCGCTCATTTCCGATCGCGAGCTTGAAAAGCTTGCCGAAGTCAAGGCGAAAATCGAACCCGCGGTGGCGGAAGTCAACCTTCGCGGCAGAGAAGACGCCGCGCTCAATCTCTGCACGTTCGAAGAGGCGGCGTATTTTTCCTACGCGCTGCCCGCCGACGGCTCAGAGCCCGCCGTTTCCGAAGTGCTTCGCTACGTAAACGCGCTGTTTTGCACAAAAAACGGCATGCCGATCCGCGCCGAAAAGGCGAGAAAAGAAGAAGATTTCGCCTACGAATGTTCCGCCCCCGCGCCCGCGCTCAGAAAGTGGTATCTTCTGCGCGAAGAGGACGAAGAAAAGCAGATCAGATACGGCGTGAAGTGCAATTCTCTCGAGCAGGCGCTCGCGAAATACGAAAGCGAAATCGCGATCGGCGAAACAGGCGAAACCAAAGAAACCGGCGAAGTCGAAGTAAGCGGCGGCACAGCTGCGGAAATCGGCGGAAACGCCGAAACCAAAGCCGGCGCGGAATGGGCGCGCGCGGCGGCTGTATACGAAAGCGAAGCGGAAAACGCGTTTATCGATCGCGGCGAAGATTTGTTTTTCCGGGGCGGCAAAATATCGCCCAGCGCGCTCGAATCGTACTTTACCTGCCCCTTCCGGCATTTTCTGCAATACGGCTTGAAGCTCAAAGAACGCGAAGAGCAGAGCGTGATGGCAACCGATTCGGGCAACTTTATTCACGAACTTCTGGAAAAAACGGCGAAACAATTCGAAGAAACGACGGGCGAAGCGGAAATGCGCGCCAAAGCGGAAGAGATCGGCGCGGAGCTTTTGAAAAAACCGCCGTATTCGTATTCGAAAGATACTCCGGCGGGCGAGTACGCGCAAAGCCGACTGCTTTCCGAGGGCGTGGAAGCGGCTGCGGCGGCGTATCGTCAGGTGAAAGGCTCGCTGTATCGCGTGGCGGAAACGGAAAAATGCGTGGAAACGCCCGATTTCCGCGGCAAAATCGATCGCGTGGACGTATCGGATCATTTCGTTCGTATTATCGATTATAAAACGGGCACGGTAGACGATTCGGTAAGCTCGTACTATACGGGCAGAAAAATTCAGCTCGAAATGTACATGGCGGCGGCGAAAGGCGATAAAATTCCCGCAGGCGTATTTTATTTTCCCGCCTCGCTTTCGTTTTCGGACGAGAGCGATAAGCCTTTCCGCATGCGCGGCTTTTTCGTGGGCGATCAGGACGCGCTCACGGCAGGCGATCCCGTGATGACGGCGGGGGAAAAGGGCGCGGAGAGCGAATTTTTCGCTTCGAAAAACGGCGAAACGCGCAATACCCATTCGATGGACCGGCTTACGTTTTTAAGCTTTATAGAGTATTCCGAATTTGTAGCCGAAGGCGCGCGGAAAGAGCTGAAAGCGGGCTATATCGGCGTTTCTCCCTCGAAGTATGCGTGCGCGTACTGCCCCTACGGCGGCGCGTGCGGATTTCATCCCGATAAGTCGGTGCGGCGCGCCGAAGAATTGAACGTCCGCCCCGAGGGCGTCGCCTCGATCGTAAACGAAATTCTCGAAAGCGGCTGCTCGCCCGCCGTAAAAACCGCCGCGCTCATTCGTGCGGAAAAAGAAAAAACCGCCGCGCAGAAAGCCGCCGCGCAGAAAACCGCCGCGCCGCAAGCCGCCGCGCAGAAAACCGCCGCGCAGAAAACCGCCGCGCAGCAATCCGCCGCGCCGCCGCGCAAAAAAATAAAAAACGGCGGGGGTAGAGGCGGAACGAATAAGAAAAACGGCGAAAACGCGGGCGAACCGGCAGAAGAAAAAACCGCGCTGCCCGCCGCCGCGCGCGTGCTTGCCGTTACGAACGAATCGGGCGACGGCGCGGTGATTTCCACCTACAAAAACGCGTTGAATATTTTAGACGAAAGCGAAAACGCGGACGAACGCAGACAAGCGAATACGGGCAACGAAGAAGGAGCAAAGAGCAATGGCGAAGAATAAATTCACCGAAGAGCAAACCGCCGCGCTCGAAGCGCGCGGCAAAACGATCGTATCCGCGTCGGCGGGCAGCGGCAAAACCACGGTGATGATCGAAAAAATCGTGCGGCTGATTTTAGGCGGCGCAAACGTATCCGAAATTCTCGCCGTCACGTTCACGAAGAAAGCGGCGCAGCAGATGAAAGACAAACTGAAAAACGCGCTCGTAAAAGCGATCAATTCGCCCGAAACGCCCGTATCCGATCTGCCGCGCTTGAAAAAACAGCTTTCCGCCGCGCAGAGCGCGGAATTTT
>ENA-UOOA01005681-UOOA01005681.1-human-gut-metagenome-genome-assembly--contig:-P61old-NODE-5681-length-12741-cov-11.592149_pt1 | contig 12741 bp, 9 predicted proteins | sample MGYA00242467_ERZ724014 | MGnify/ENA metagenome assembly ERZ724014
GCGAGCGGAGATAGGAGATCAGCAGTTCGGGACGGTCGGTCTGGATCATGGTGGCACCCATATCGACGAGCTTTCCGTAGACGGCGGCGGGATCGCCTTCGAAAGCTCTGTCGTCGTCCAGTCCGCCGCAGAGCGATGCCCAAAGCGAGTTGACCCAGAGTTTCGAGCCTCCGGCGACAACCTCCCGCATGCAGGCTTCGACTTCGGGTGCCGGGCGGTCCCAGCAAATTTCGTAGGCCAGCGGCACGATGCCTTTCTCGCGGTATTCGGCGAAGAGCGCCTGCCCTTTGGGTTTGAGGATGTCGATGATGGGCATGTACATCATGTTGTGTTCGTAGCGGGAGAACTTCGCGGCGACATCCGCGACGGGGCTTTTGCCTTTGATCAGGAGTTGTCCGGTGACTCCGAGTTCTTCCGAGAGCCTCTGCACCAGATCGTAGTATTGGTAGCCTTTGTCGATATTGACCACGATGCGGTCCTTGCAGAGTTCCAGCGCTTCGCGTAGCGTCGGCATGCGGTGCGACGTGGCTACGCCGTGGCCCGATTTGAGGAAACACCGCCGGACGGAGTCATAGGGGATTTCGGCGATGAGACCTTTGCCCGTCGTCGTGCGGTTCAGCGTCCGGTCGTGGCAGACCATCAGCACGCTGTCGGAGGTCAGCGCAAGGTCGATCTCCACGATGTCGGCGCCCAGGCCGATCACCGACTCGATGGCCGCCAGGGAGTTTTCGGGATAGTTGCGCCAGTCGCCGCGGTGGCAGGCGACGAGAACTTTCCGCGAGGAGGGGTTGTGGATTTCGGCCACGATGCCCTCGGCCCGGCTGGCGGGAGCGGAAGCGGGTCGGGAGCAGGAGGTTTGCAGGAGCAACAGCCCCGAGAGAAGAATGAGCAGTTTTTTCATGGATCGTTGGGTTTGATGTCAATAATGCGGTGAATGTAATGAGAAAATCGTGTATTCGCGTTGACATGCACGATTTTCTGCCGAAGTCCGTTCCGCGCTACCAGTTCATCACGCGGACCTTGTACATATCCAGGTCGGGAACCTTGATCGTCCGTGTCTCCGTCGAGGCGTTCTTGTCCGTGGAGTAGCGGATGGTCTGCGTTGACCACGACTGCGAGCCCTCGGGGTTGGTGGAGTCCGTGTACCACAGTTCGCCCGTTTCGTCGTTGTAGTTGATCGACTTGATCGCCGTCGATGCGGCGAAGAGCGTCATTTCGGTGAACTGGTTGGCGCCGATGTCGTAGAGATAGGCCCGGCGTCCGCCGATGCAGAGCGTGTTCGAATTGACGTAGCTCATGTCGTGCAGACCTCCTTGGGGCGTCTGTACGGTCTTTTCCAGTTCGAGCGACGGGGCTGCCGTCTCCCAGTCTTTGAGTTTGTAGATCTGGAGGCTCTGGCCGCCGATCGCATAGAGGCGCTGGGTCGTCTCGTTCCACACCACGCCGTGCGCCGAACCGAGTGTCGATTGGTGGAGAATCAGGTTGGGCTGCGAGATGTCGTAGAGCTGCACCGAGTTGTTGCCCGCGCCGCTGCCGTCCGAGCAGGCCACGACGATGCGGTTGCCGGGCAGCAGTTCCGCCGAGTGGGCGTTGGGCGTCGCCGTGGTGTGGAACAGCACCTCTTTCGTGGCGATGTCGAGCAACACGCACCAGTTGTAGGAGCTGGTGCACAGGAGTTTCTTGCCGTTGTCCACCGGCTTGCAGTCGTCGAGGTGGTTGCAGCGGCTCTTGTCCAGCCCGAGCACGGAGGCGACTTCGGTCGCGTCCCAGCTCCACGTGACCGCATCCTTGTAGGTGGTTTCGTCGGCCAGTCCGGCGTCGATCATGTAGACCATGTTGTCGCCGCAGAAGACCAGTTCGGTCACGAAACTCGAACGGGCGTCGTCGGTGTCGTGCTTGCCCCCGGCCTCCAGGGTCACGGGCTCCGTCTTCCCGACCGAGAACGAATTGCCGTCGGTGTCGGTGAGGGTCACGGTGTAGCCCTGCGACAGGGCCACGGGGGCGATCATTACGGGTATCAGCTGCGTCTCTTTCGAACAGTCGAGGGGTGCGGGCAGCGTCACGGTGATCGTCTGCGCCGATGCCGATGCCGACCAGTCGTCGATGCCGATCGTGAGCTCTCCGGCGATCCCTTCGCCGCCGTTGGCCTTTACGACCGCCTTGCCGATCGAGTAGTTGCCCTTTTTCACGCTGACGTACATCGTGCAGAAGAGGTTCGTCAGTTCCATGCTGCAACCTTCGTAGGCGTTGACCCGCGCCGTGGCCTTGCCGGCGAGAATCGGGGCGACAGCGCCCGTCTGCTCCGTGGGAACGACGGTTTTCAGCGTGCCGTTCTCACAGCGGAGGCCGGCGTCCGAGGGCCAGAAGGCGACGACCGTCGAGGCCGCATGCTGCGGCGCGTCGAGCGTGAAGAGGAAGAGCGATTTTTGCGATCCCGACTGGATCGGCGCCGCATAGACGGCCTCCGGGGCGTTTCGGTCCGCGACGAACATCCCGGCCTTGTCGCTTTTGCTCCAGGTGGGCAGCGTCGTCGCTCCCTTGTCGTTGTAGTATTTCGTCAGCGTCAGGGTGGTCTTCGACGCGATCTCGCAGGGCGCATCGTCGTCGTTCGAGCAGCCCGCGACGAGGAGTCCCGTTCCGGCGCAGAGCAGCAGAACCCGGAACAGGCGGTTTTTTATCTTATTCATGGTTTTGTGCATTTTGGGTGGGTTGTTTTTTCGTTTTGCCGCAGATGACCTCCTTGTAGGCTTTCACGACGTTTGCGGGCGTGGCGTTCTCCCCGGCGCGGACCTCGTGCATGAAGACCCCCTTGTAGCCCGACGCACGCAGGCGGCGGAGGAAGTCGGGCCAGTCGATGACGCCCTCGCCCGGCAGCCAGTGGCGTTCGTCCCGGCGGTCGTAGTCCGAGGCGTGGATCGTGCCGATGCGGCTGCCCACGTTCTCGAAGAAGCGGGCGTGCTCCTCCTGGAGCAGGTGGTTCGAGTCGAAGCACACCATCACCTCGGGGAAGTCGCCGATCAGCCGCATGATTTCGTCCGAATTGCGGCCCAGACAGGTGCGGGGCAGGTTCTCGACGCAGAGCACCGCGCCGATCCCTTTGGCGGCCAGCGCGAGGCGGCCGATGGAGTTGGCGGAGTTTTGCAGGCGGGTTTCGCGCTCCTCGTCGGAGATCGGCTCCGAACTGGGATGCAGCACCAGCCGCTGCGGGTGGAAGATCTCCGCCAGGCGGATCATCCGCTCCATCAGCAGGACGTTTTCTTCGCGCCGCTGCGGATCGAGCACCGAGATGTCGAGCGTGCGGCTGAAAGGCAGGTGGCACGACCAGACCGTGAGCCCGGCCTCGTCGAGCATCGCCTTGACGCGGTAGGCGCGGGTGTAGCACTCGTTCTCGGGGGCGTTGCGCCAGAAGTAGTTGAAGACGACCTCCACGTGGTCGATGCCCGCGGCTTTGATCTGCGCGAGTTTTTCGGGCTCGGGGACCTTCACCATGCCGAGCGATACGCCCACGGGGTATTCGGCCCGGGCGGCTCCGGCGGCCAGCAGGAGCGCTGCCATTATGAACAGTAGTTTTTTCATCGCTTCCTCCTATTTTACGCAGCACGATCCGCAGATGTCGCCGCCGTGGGTGCTCCAGCCCGATGCGCGTTCGCCGCCGACGTATTTGCCGACGAACATGCCGTTCTGGTCGGCGTTGCCGATGAATGCCGAGTAGAACACGCCGTCGAGGTAGTTGTTGCCGCCCATCTGGCGCTGCGCTGCGGCGGTGGCTCCCGTATAGCTCCACGAGTCGAGGACCCTGCCGTCGGCATCGAAGATGTAGGACGTGTTGGTCGTCTGTCCCGCCGTGATGTAGAACCGGTTCTCGGAGTCTACGCACGGGTGGGAGTAGTTGTAGGTGTTGCTGACGGGCGTTCCGGTGTGGACGTGTTCCCAGTTGACGGCCGAGAGGTCGCCCTTGACGTTGTAGACCGAACCGTTCTTCGATCCCGCGAAGACCGAACCGTTGGGGGCCACGACGGGTTCGTAGATGGTGTTGGGATTGGTCGTGCCGGCCAGCAGCGGGGTTTTTGCCGTGTGCGTCGTCAGATCGATGGCCCCGAAGTAGCCGTCCTTGGCTCCGAAGTAGGCCAGCGTCTTGTCGCTGCTGACGGCGAATCCGGCGATGTCGGACATTGAGCAACCCAGCGCGATCTTGGCGATCTGCTCGCCGGTCTCGATGTTGAGGAAAAAGGCGTTGGCGCCCGCTCCTATCAGCAGTTCGTTGCCGTTGACCAGCAGGCCGCCTCCGGCGACGCCCGCGGCGAAGCTCCAGATCTTCTGCCCCGATGCGGCGTCGATGGCGAACGTGTTGCCGCTCTTGTCGCAGATATAGACGGCCGTTCCGGCGGCGTTGACGGCCGGGGCGGCGCTCTGCATCGAGCCGGCTTCGGCGAAGGTCCATTTCAGCTTGCCTTCCTGCGTGACGGCGTAGAATTGTCCGGCGGTTTGCGTGCCGTAGTAGATGTCGCCCGTCACGGGGTTCACGGTGAGCATGTTGTAGCTGCCGGTGTTGGCGGCCGGCACGTAGCGCCACTTCTCATTGCCCGTTGCGATGTCGAAGGCGTAGAGGGCCGAGAGTTTGTTGAAGGTGACGATGTAGACGGTCTTTCCGTCGGGCGAGAACACCGGACAAGTGCCCTTGAATCCGTTGAAGTTCGAGCCGTCCTGCGCCCAGTCGGTGTTGAAGATGACGTATTCGCGGATCTCGACTTCGAGGGTCCACGTGCGGGCGTTGCCGTCGATCGTGGCGCTCAGCTTCACGGTCTGCGTGCCGACCGTGCCCAGTCCGTATTTCACGACGGTTCCCTCCTTCACGACATCGCCCGGGAAAGTCCACTTGACATCGGTGGCCGTCGGGTAGTCTTCGGTGTTGAACGTGAAGGTGATCGGCTGGTTCTTGGCCGCCTGGTCGCGGTCGAGGATGTAGGGGATCGCCAGCGTCGGCATCGCCTTGGCGGTGGCCGGCTCCGAAGCGCCCTTTTCGTAGTTGGCCGCCAGCGAGAAGTAGTAGTTCTTGTCGTTGGTCAGCCCTTCGAGCTTCACGCTCGTCGCGTCCTTGTCGAGCGTCTGTTGTTCGACATTGTCGGGCGTGTCCTCGTTGTAGTAGGAGAGCGTGTAGGAGAGCACCGTCGTCGCGGGCTTGGTCCACGCGAGGCTCACGAACGAATCGCCCGCATCGACCGTCAGGTCGGTGACCGGGAAGCGCGTCGTGGCGGGCCGGCCGACGACGGCGACGTAGTTCGAGACGAGTTTTCCGTAGACCGCCTGTACGTAGAAGGTGTACTGCGTGCCGTTGACGAGTCCGTCGATCGTGCAGTTCATCTCGCCGTCCGTGCGCAGGGTGACCGTTTCCGAGTCGGTGTCGGTGTAGTAGACGATGAAGTCCGTCGGATTCCAGCCTTCGGGCAGGCTCCAGGCGAGCTGCACCTCCTCGTCGCCCGGAGTGGCGGTGAGATCGGTGACCTGGCGGCGGGCCGCTCCGGCTTCGGGAATATCCTCACTCCAGCATGCGGTGAGGCCCGCGGCGATGAACGATGTCAGCAAAAGGTCGATTACTATCTTTTTCATGCTTGTTCTGACTTAAGTGGTTGGTTAATTGAAACCGGGATTCTGCCACAGAATCGACGGGTTGTTCACGATTTCGATCTGGCTCTGCGGGATCGGGAAGATCAGGTTGTGCGCGTCGAGCGAGTAGCCCAGTCCGCGGAAATAATCGACGGCCAGCCCCAGCCGCACGAGGTCGAACCAGCGGTGGCCTTCGAGGGCGAATTCGCGGCCCCGTTCGTCGGCCAGCTCGCGGCGGAACTCCGCCAGGCTTTTGACCTCGTCGGTCGTCAGTTCGTCGAGTCCGGCCCGCACGCGGGTCTTGTTGAGCCACACCAGCGCGTCGTCCAGACTGCCGCCCGATTCGGCCAGCGCCTCGGCGTACATCAGCACCACGTCGGCATAGCGCAGGTGCGGGAAATCGTTGCCCACCTGCGTCGTGTAGGTCGCGTCGTAGGTGTCGTACCATTTGGTCATGGCGTAGAGGTTGCTCGAAATCTTGGTGTAGGTGCCGATCAGCGGCAGGCGGTTGTCCTTCTCACCGTCGTAGATCGCTTTGAATTCGGGTGTCGGGTTTCGGATGTCGGCCAATACCTCCGTGTTGGCGCTGTACCAGTAACCGTGGCCGTTGTCGTTGGTCTTGTTGTAGTAGAGCGCGAAGATGATCTCCCGGTTCATCTTGTTACCCACGTCGAAAACCTTTTTCGTCGTCGATTCCAGTCCGTAGGAGGTGTTCTTCATCGCCTCTTCGAGGGCCGTCTTGGCCTCGGCGGGCTTGCCGAACGTGAGGTAGACCTTCGCCAGCAGCGTGTAGGCCGCGATGTTCGCCACGCGGGCCTTTTCCGGACCCGGTGTCGACGGCAGCAGCCGGGCCGCTTCGGCGAGGTCTTCGGTCAGCAGCGTGTACATCTCCTCCTCCGTGCAGCGGGGAATGAGTTTGGCGGCCGCCGGGGCTGTCACGGTGCGGGTGACGGGCACCACGCCGAAGACCCGGTAGAGGTTGAAATACCACCACGACCGCAGGAACAGGCATTCGCCGCGGTATTTGTCGTAGTTGGGGATCTTGGCTCCGGCCATGTGGTCGAGCACGTCGTTGCAGCGGTAGATGCCGTTGTACCACGCATCCCAGATGTCGCTCAGGATGCCGTTGCTGGGCGTCTCGGCGAAGTGGTCGATGTCGTAGCGGTCCTGTGTCGACACGGCCATCGATTCGAGGACGTTCTCGTCGCTGCGGTAGCCGATCTCCGTCAGGTGGAAGCTCATCTGCGTTTTGAGCTTGGCATAGCACGCCACGACTCCCTGGTTGAAGTCGTCGTCGGTCTTGTAGAAGTTGCCTTCGGTGATGTTGTTGCTCGGGTACTGTTCGAAGAAACTTTCGCCGCACGAGCCCAAGCCCAGTGCGAGGAGTCCCAGCGCAAGGAAATATTTCGGTTTCATGGTCATCGTCATTTTTGATTACAGGTTAAAGTTCACACCGACGCTGAACGTGCGCGACAGCGGGTAGGAGCAGTAGTCCTCGCCCGGACGCAGGGCGTCCGTCGAGCGTTTGTTGACCTCGGGGTTGTAGCCCGAATAGTCGGTCCACGTGAAGAGGTTCGTGCCCTGCACGTAGATGCGCAGCTTCGAGATGCCGGCCTTGCGGGTCCAGCGGTCGGGGAAGGTGTATCCCAGCGAAAGGTTTTGCAGGCGCAGGTAGGAGCCGTCTTCGAGGTGGAACGTCGAGGTGCAGGCGCCGTTGTTGCCGCTCGATTTGCGGGTCGCGCGGTTCAGTTCGCCGTAGGGATAGCGTTGCAGCGACTCCTTCATCATGTTCGACGAAGCCTCCATGTTGAGCAGGTAGCGGCGTTCGAGGTTCAGGATTTCGTTGCCGTAGACGCCCTGGAAGTTGGCCGCCAGGTCGAAGCCCTTGTACGAGAGGTTGACCGAGAAGCCGTAGTAGAAATCGGGCATGTAGTTGCCTACGATCACGCGGTCGGCGTCCTTTTCGAGAATGCCGTTGCCGTTGGCGTCGACGAAGCGGAAGTCGCCGATCGTCGTGGTGTCGAAATGGGGATAGGAGTCCAGCTCTTCCTGGTTGTGGAAGATGCCGTCCTGCACGAGCAGGTAGTAACAGCCGACGGGCTGGCCTACGCGCGTGAGGTAGTAACCGCCGGCGTAGGAGGATTCTTTGATGATGTCGGCGTTCTCGTCGCCGAGGCTCAGCACCTTGTTGCGGTTGAGCGACCAGTTGGCGGCAAAGGCGTAGGAGAAGTCGCCGAAGCTGCGCCGCGAGGTGAGCGCCAGCTCGATACCCCGGTTCTGCATCGACCCGATGTTGACGTTCGACGAGGTGAAGCCCGACACGGACGAAACCGGAACGTCGAACAGCATGTCGGTGGTCTTCGAATAGTAGTAGTCGGCGGTGAATCCGAGGGTGCCGCGCCACAGGCTGACATCCAGACCGACGTTGTACTGCGTGTTCTTCTCCCAGCCCAGGTCGTTGTTGGCGATCTGCGTGGGATAGACCTGTGAGGTGAGCCCGTTGCCGAGATCGACGTTCGTCATGCTGTAGAGCGCCAGGTATTCCGAGTTGCCGATCTGGGCGTTGCCGGTCTGGCCGACGCTGGCGCGGAGTTTCAGGTCGTCGAGCCATTTCACGTTGCGCAGGAAGCTCTCGTCGCTCATGCGCCAGCCCACGGAGGCCGCCGGGAAATAACCCCACCGGGTGTTGGGGGCGAAGCGCGACGAACCGTCGCCGCGGATCGAGGCCGAAACCATGTAACGGCCCTTGTAGGAGTACTGCGCACGCACGAGCCACGAAGCGAAGGTGTAGGCGTACTTGTTGTTGTAGGTCTCCGCCAGGTCGATGGTCTTGCCCTTCGTGGTGCGGATCTTGTCGTCGCCGGCCGTGCCGGTGCCCACGATCTGCGAGGTCTGGATGCTCTGCTTCTCGGCTTCGTAGACCGCCACGGCGTTGACCGAGTGGTCGCCGAAGGTGCGGTTGAAGGAGAGCTGGTTGGAGATGGTCCAGTGGAAGTAGGACTGCATGTTGTTCTGCGCCTTGGGGTCCGACGGGGCGTCGAGGTATTTGAGGCCGCGCAGGGGGATGTACGACGGACGGTAGTAGTTGCGGATGTAGGAGTAGTAGTCGCCGCCGGCCGTGAATTTGTATTCCAGCCCTTTGATGAACTCATAGGAGACATAGGCGTTGCCCAGAATGTTGATCTTCTCGCGCACGTCGTCGATTTCGAGCGCCAGCGCCACGGGGTTGAGCACCTCGTTGGTCTGGGTGTCCCAGCTGTTGACGCGCAGGAATCCGTTCATGTCCCAGTTGTAGGAGCCGTCGGCGTTGTAGACCGGGAAGACCGGGGGCGCCATCAGCGCCGAGGCGATCACGCCGTCGCTGCCGTACTGCGTGTCGGAGGAGATGTAGTTGGTCTTCGAGTAGGAGGGCGAGAAGCTGACGCCGTATTTCAGCCGGTTGCGCTTGCCGTCGATGTTGGCCCGCAGGCTGTAACGTTCGAAGTCCGACCCGATGATCGTTCCCTCGCGGTAGAGGTAGTTGGCGCCGATGTAGTAACCCAGCGTCTTGGTGCGGCCCGAGACCGATACGGAGTGCTTGGTCGAATAGGCCGTGCGGAAGATGGCGTCCTGCCAGTCGGTGTCGGTCATCGTGCCGGTCTTGTCCTGCAGGTAGGCCGTGATGAGCGGGTCGACGCGGTGGTAGGTCTGGGGACGGTCCTCGTAGGGGTCGTCGATCGAACCCGTCGGGACGTTGAACAGGTAGGCGCCGTCGCGGGCCTCTTTGAAGATTTTGGCGAATTCATAGGCATTGAGCATGTCGATCGTCTTCGAGACGTTCGAGACGCTGAACTGGCCGTCATAGCTCACGACGGGGCGTTCGCCCTCGCCGCGTTTGGTCGTGATGAGGATGACGCCGCACGAGCCGCGCGAACCGTAGATCGCCGCCGCCGAGGCGTCTTTGAGCACCTCGAGGCTCTCGATGTCGCTGCTTTCGAGGTTCGAGAAGGCCCGGGCGTCGCACGGAACGCCGTCGATGACGTAGAGCGGGTCGTTGCCCGACGTGGCCGACTGGATGCCGCGGATGCGGATCGAAACGTTGCCGTCGGGCTGGCCGCCCAGGGTGAGCACCTGCACGCCCGGCATCTTGGCGGCCATGGCGTCGCGGAAATCGGCCGTCGGCATGGCGGCGAAGTCTTCGGCTTTGATGGACGAGATGGCCGTCGTCACGTCGCGCTTGTTCTGCACGCCGTAGCCCACGACCACCACGTTGTCCATGGCGATCGCCTCGCTTTTCAGCGTAACGTCGGCCTGCGTCTGGCCCTCGGAGAGCGCTACCTCGACCTTGTTGTAGCCGATGAGCGAGTAGACCAGCACGGCGTCGGCCTGCCGGATGTCGATGGCGTATTCGCCCGTGGCGTTGGTCGCCGTGCCGACCGTGGTGCCTTTCAGGATGACGGTGGCGCCGATCACCGGCGCGCCGCTTTCGTCGGTCACGCGGCCCTTCACGGTGCGTCCGGCGTCAGCGGCCGGGCGGGTCTGCGATTCCCCCCCCCCCGTTTGGCCGTGAGGACGATTTTCAGCCCCTTAACTTCCATATTCACATTGGGAAGCACCTCGGCGATGATCGAGGCGATGCTGCGGTTGACGGCCTTCACCGACACCCGTTTGTCGGGGTTGATGTCGGCGTCGATGTAGGCGAACGTGTACTGGCTGTTGGCTTCGATGCGCTGCAACAGCTCTTTGATGGTAACGTTCTTCGCATCGACGGTGACGGTCGGGACCTGGGCCGAAGCCGTGGCGGCCGACACCGCGCAGAGGAGGACCGCCAGGAACAGATGCCGGCAGATCCGTTTCAAAACGTTGAGTTCATTCATGATAGTTTCGGTTTGTGTTTGATTCGGTTTTTCAAATGGAAGGATATGCCGGAGCCTCTTGTTGCGGGAGGTTTCGGGACAGACCGTCTATGTTACAGGGTTTATCTCTGGGTGATCAGGACGCGGTTGCCGTCTATGCGGTAGCGGATCGACATCAGCGAGGACATTACCTCCATGAGGTCTTCCAGCGGTTCGTGGCAGACGACCAGCGACAGTCGTTTTTCAGGCGAGATGTTCGAAGAGAGGGAGATCTCGATATTGTACCTCCGTTCGAGGTTGATGATAATGTCTTTCAGCGGCGTGTTGTCGAAGATCAGACGCGGCGAGAACCACTGGCTGTAATTCCGCGCGTCGACCTTTTCGACGCAGGCGCGTTTCGAAAGCCGGTTGAGCGAGAACCGCTCGTCGGGACGCAGCGTCACGGGGCTTCGGAGATGCTCCCCGGAGATCTTCACCGAGCCGGTTTTGAGCACCACCTCCTCGCTCGATCCGAACGCGTAGTTCATGGCGTCGAACGAGGTGCCCAGCACCTCGACCTGCAAGTCGTTCATGCTGACGCGGAACGGCCGCAGCGTGTCTTTACGCACTTCGAAGAACGCTTCGCCCGTCAGGGCCACGTCGCGGGTCCTGCCCGAGAAATCCGCATTGTATTTCAACCGGCTTTCGCCGTTGAGCCACACCTTCGTCCCGTCGGGCAGGGTGAACTCCCCGACATGTCCCTTGGCAGTCAGCAGCGTGACCTCCTTTTCGGGTGCGAGCGTCTGCGTGGCGGCGAAATAGCCTCCGAGGAATACCAGCACGACGGCGGCGGCCATGCCTGCGTAGCGCAGGACGCGGCGCGGAAGCGTGCGGACCCGGCTTGCGCGGATCGACGCCCGGAGCCGTTCGAGTCCCCTGCGGTCCTCCTCTTCCGAGACGGGCGCCGCATGGTTTTCCCAGATGTCCCACAGGATTTCGTCGATGCCGGAGTCGTGTTCCCGGGCCAGCATCCAGCGCTCGAACTGCTGCCGGATCTCTTCCGGGGTCTCCGGATGACGGAATATGTAGTCGATGATTCGCTTGCGTTCCGTTTTGTTCATCGTGTGCCGGTTTTTGGAGGGCTGCGGTTTATTGCGCTTTCTGCGTCAGGGTGTAGGTTTCCGAATAGGTTCCGGCCTCGAAGACGACCCGGCCGGTGCGCGGTGCGCCCGTGTCGTTGGCTCCGAAGCCGAGGTGGACGGCGAAAATGCCCTTCTCGCCTCCCGAAAGGGGTTCGACCGTGATCCAGTCGTCGCTTGTGGCCTTCCAGCCGCAGGTGGTGTAGATCGTCACGGACTGCGTGCCGGCAGCGGCTTCCACCGTGCCCGACGTGCTGTGCATGTAGAGACTGTCGGGGGCCGACGGATCGTCGTCCTTGCAACCGCCCGCCAGACATGCGCATAACAGGACCGCAATGAATAGTAGCTGTTTTTTCATTTTAGTTTTTCAGGTTAAAAGGTTGTTTTAGGAACCGGTTCCATAGATAAGACAACTTACCGGCAGCGATGGCCAGTCAGTTCGTACAATTTTTTTATATTTCCGCCGGTCTGTTAAAAAGTCGTGAAAAAAGGGCGAAAGATTTTTAATTTGTTCGCTTAAAATCTATATTTGCACTGACCGATTATGGATTGCGACGAACATATCATCCTGAAAAAACTCCGTGACGGGGATTCCGAAGCGCTGGACATCCTTTACCTGCGTTATGCCTCCAAGGTCCGCGATTTCGCCTTCCGGCTGCTCAAGGACCGGACCGACGCCGAAGATGTCACGCATGATATTTTCCTGAAAATCTGGGAGCAGCGCCGGGGGCTCGGGAACATCCTGTCGTTCCGCGGCTATCTGTTCCGCATGACGCGCAACGCCGTCTTCAATGCCTACAAGCACCGGCAGGTGGAGTATAAATACCAGGCTGAGGCCGGGGCTGCGGAGAGTCCCGCCGCGCCTCAGACCGACGACCGCGTGTCAACGGCCGATCTGTTGGAGATGATCGACCTGGCCGTCCGCAACATGCCCGAGCAGCGGCGGCGGGTTTTCTGCATGAGCCGTTACGAGAACATGTCCTACAACGATATTGCCGAGGCGCTCAACATCAGCCCCAAGACCGTGCAGTATCACATTTCGGGTGCGCTGGCCGAGTTGCGCAAACTGCTCTCGGCGATGGCGTTTTTCATATAGCCTGCCGAAACGGAAAGGGCGGACCCTCGTAAGGGTTCGGTATTTGTAGGTAACGGAATATGCAGAAAAGAGTAAATGTCTTGTTTAT
>ENA-UOOA01005685-UOOA01005685.1-human-gut-metagenome-genome-assembly--contig:-P61old-NODE-5685-length-12733-cov-4.049535_pt1 | contig 12733 bp, 12 predicted proteins | sample MGYA00242467_ERZ724014 | MGnify/ENA metagenome assembly ERZ724014
CGTCTCCCTAGGCGGCGAACTCGCCATGCGGGCGGCTGCTATGGAACCGCGTATCCGGAGAGTTGTTGCCTGGTGCGTCCTGCCCAGCATCTATGGAGCGCTGATGGCGGACAAGCCGGCAGAAATCCGTACAACACTGGAACAGTTGCTGTCTGAAAAACAGCGTGAGAAGGTCCTTGCCCTTTATACAGGGCTCTCCGAGCAAAATCCACTCTTCCGCTGGTCTATCCAGCACGCGAACTATGCCTACGGGACGGCGGATGTCTACGAGTATTTGCAAAGGGCTAAGGCATTTACCATTGAGCCTGTGGCCGACCAGATTACACAGGATGTATTGCTCATTAGCGCCAGAGAAGATCTGATGGTTGGCTTTGATCTCTATAAAGAAGAAATTGACCTGCTGAAAAGCGCTCGCACACTGGAGTTCGCAGTGCCCGGCGCAGCCATCCACGGCCAAGCCCACTGCAATATGGGAAATCCTCAATATATCCTAGACCTGATCCTGAATTGGAATAACCGGTTGTTACAATAACGGCTGATTTATAAAACCGCGGCTGTCTCAGATGGCTGCGGTTTTTTATGTATATCAGGCATGAGGTTTATAAAATAAAGACCATTTTCAGAAAAAAATTCTTTATTCTGTTGACAACTGCATCCATGTCTGCTATTCTTGTTTTGCGACCAAATATAAAATAACAGTCGCAAAGGAGGGGCACAATGTCACCTAAAATTTTCAGTATCACCGATAGGGAGGAGCTGCGTGTCAAAATGCTGGACGCGGGCTTCGAGCTTATCAAGCAGTATGGCATGACCCACGCCTCGGTGGAGAAGATCACCCAAGCCGCCGGGCTGCAAGAGCACCTTTTACAACTTGTTTTCCTCCAAGGAGGAATTTGTCACCGGCATCATGGAGTACCAGAGGGACCGGGTGAAGCAGCATTTTGAAAACCTTCTGAACGGCCGGGAGAAGATGACCGCCGCCGAGGGAAAAGAGTATCTGAAACTGATTGTGTTCAGCCAAAACAGTATCTACCAGTACCTAACTGTGGAGGATATGGAAAAACTCCGCCGTGCATCCTCACCGGAATGCGTGACCCCGGATGATGCCGACTATGACCAGCGGGAGGCCCAAATCCTGCACGGCCTGCTGGATCACATGGAGGGAGTGCGGCAGGATGTGGACCTCCATGTAGCAGCCAATCTCATCAAAATCATGGCTATGGCTAAGGTCAACCGGGAGTCCCTGCACACCGACGCCCTGGACCGCACGCTGGAGCGGATCTACGAACTGTTGTTTTCTTTGATTTTCAAGGAGGACGCCTGAGCGCGTCTTTCTTTTTCAGCGGAAGTTAGTTATTGCTAATCGAGGAGCGACCCATATGAAAGAAAAAACGAAAAAAGAAAAACAGGGCCATGCCCGCCTGTTTGAGCTGGCCGGTGCGCGGAAAAACAAGCTGACGCTGGCCTGCCTTTTGTCTGTCCTCTCCTCCGCGGCGCGGATTGTGCCGTTTTTCACCATCTACGGCGTGGTGGTGGAGCTGCTGGCCCATTACACGGCTCCGGCGGAGGCAGACCAGGGGAAAATTCTTGCCCTCTGTGCCATTACCTTCGGCGCGGCGCTGGTCTATGGCGTCTGCGCTTACGCGTCCTCAGCAATTTCCCATACGGCGGCCTATGAGATCATTTATGAACTGCGCCTCCAGCTGATGGAAAAGCTCTCCCGTATCTCCTCCGGCTACTTTACCGGCACCACCCAGGGGGCCATCAAAAAGATTGTCTCCGATGACTCCGACCAGATTGAAGCGTTCCTGGCCCACCATCTGTGCGAAATCGCTGCGGCGATAGCCACGCCGGTGTTCACCCTGCTGTACCTGTTTTTCATGGATTGGAGGCTGGCGCTGGTGACGCTGCTGCCCATCTGCATCTCCCTCTGGATGCTGTCCTCCTGTCTCAGACAGCCGGACAAGGCGGCCCTTCAAGCAGAACTTCACGATGCCCAGGAGCGGATGCAGGGCACCGTGGTAGAGTACATCCACGGCATGAGTGTGGTGAAGGTGTTCAACCGGACCCTCAGCGCCTTCCGCCGGTACGAGGGCGACCTGAATCACTTCACCGATGTGGTGGAGCGGACGGCACGGGCCAACGCCAGGCCCATGGGCGCCTATTATGCCTTTTTCGGGGCGCAGCTTTTGTTCCTGCTTCCGGCGGCCCTGCTGCTCATCCCCACGGCAGACAGCTATCTGGATTTCCTGCCCGTCATTCTGCTGTTCTTTCTGGTGGGCGGCGGATTGAAGGAGCCGCTGGAAAACATGATGCAGATGGTGATCCTCTCCAGCCGCATCCTGGAGGGCGTCCGCCGCATGGACAACATCCTCCGTCAGCCGGAGCCGGATCAGGAGGGAGCCGGAAATCCAACTGCCTTCGATGTGGAATTTTCCAATGTGGAGTTTGCCTATACCAAAGGCATCCCGGTGGTGGATCATGTCTCTTTCCGTCTCCCCCAAGGAACGGTGACAGGGTTGGTCGGCCCCTCCGGCGGCGGGAAGTCCACTCTCGCCCAGCTTCTTCTGCGCTTTTATGAGCCCCAGGCGGGAAGCATCCGAATCGGCGGGGTGGACATCCGGGACATCCCACCGGACCGGCTGGCCGACCTGGTGGCCTATGTGTTTCAGGACTCCGTGCTGTTCACCGACACCATTGAGAACAATATCCGTATGGGCAACACCGCAGCCACCATGGCGGAGGTAGAACAGGCGGCAAAGAACGCAGGCATCCACGAGGTGATCCAGGCGCTTCCCAAAGGCTATCAGACTGTGGTGGGCCGGGACAACGCCTACCTCTCCGGCGGAGAGAAGCAGCGCCTTGCCATCGCCCGGGTCTTTCTGAAGGACGCGCCCATTGTCATTCTGGACGAGGCAACCGCCTACGCCGACGCTGAGAACGAGGCCAAGATCCAGGCCGCCTTTGCAAAGCTGGCGCGGAACAAGACCGTGCTGATGATTGCGCACCGGCTGAAAACTGTGGAGCGGGCGGATCAGCTCCTGGTCATGGAGCGGGGGCGGCTGGTGGGCGCCGGCACCCACGAAAAACTGTTGGATTCCTGTGCGACCTATCAAAAGCTGGTGGAGGCCAATCAGCGGCGGGACCGCTGGAGTATCGGGAAAGGAGTGGTACGGGCATGAAAATCAAAGAATGGTTTCAGATGATGACCCTGGGCCAGCCGTATAAATATCTGCGGCTCATGCTCTGGTGTCTGTTTGACAGTATTGTGATGTCCATTCCCTACGGCCTGATGCTGGGGGCGGTCTACTATCTGCTGGCCCCCCTGGCCCAGCCGGGGACGGCTCTTCCGACAACCGCCCTCTGGCTTTTGGTGGGAGGTTTCCTGGCCCAGTTGATCGCCTACTTCTTTATCCGGCTGAAAACCTACATCGACGCCAGCACCGGCTATGCCGGCATCATCAAGGACTCTCAGATCACCCTGGGCGAACACCTGCGGCAGCTCTCCATGGGCTTTTACTCCGCCCGTGACGCAGGAGACCTGTCCACTGTCCTGCTGCGGGACTATCAGACGGTGGGAGACCTGTCCCAGCAGATGCTCCCCCAGGTGGCGGTCATCCTGATCCGCTTCGTTCTGGCCGCTGTGCTGTTGGCGGCGTTTGACTGGCGGATGACGCTGGCCGTCTTTCTGGTCATCCCGCTGGCGCTCCCGTTCGCGTTCCTGAGCCTGCGCCGGATGGGACGAATCAGCGCGGATCTGCAAAATGCCCAGCGGGAAGTGGCGTCCGGAATCCTGGAATATGTCAGCGGCATCCAGACCCTGCGGGCCTTCCATATGGCGGGCGCCCAGTTCCAGAGCCTGAAGCGTTCCTTTGAGCGGGAGCGCAGCGCAGCCATCCACATGGAGACAGGGGCGGCGGCTCCGGTGAGTATGCTGGGTCGGTTTGTCCTCAGTTGCGGTATCGGCCTCGTGATGCTGACGGGGGCGTTTCTGCTGACCCGCGGGGAGTTGGAGCCCTTCTATTATCTGGCGTTTTTGATCCTGACACTCACTATCTACGAGCCGGTGCTGACCCTGTTTACCTTTATTGCGGACTTCTCCCGCACCCGCCGCAGCGGGGAGCGCATCCAGGCGCTGTTCCAGGAGAGGCCTCTGCCGGAGCCGGAGGTCAGCCAGACCCCACAGGGGACGGATATTACCTTCGAGCATGTCTCATTTGCCTACGGGGAAAAAGAAGTGCTCCATGACATTTCCCTCCAGTTCCCGGCCCGGAGCGTTACTGCCCTGGTGGGGCCCTCCGGCTCCGGCAAGTCCACTGTCACCCGGCTGGCCGCCCGATTCTGGGATGTGACCGGGGGCGCTGTGCGGCTGGGCGGCGTGGATGTGCGGGATATGAAAAGCGACGAGGTGCTCAGCCGCATTAGTGTCGTCTTTCAGGACGTATATCTCTTTCACGACACGGTAGAGGGAAATATCCGCATGGGTAAGCCGGACGCCACCAAGGAGGAGATCATCAAGGCGGCAAAAGCGGCGGCCTGCCACGACTTCATCATGGCTTTGCCCGATGGCTACCAAACCATCGTGGGAGAGGGCGGCTCTACACTCTCCGGCGGTGAGAAGCAACGCATTTCGATTGCAAGGGCGCTTTTGAAGGATGCGCCCATCGTCCTGCTGGACGAGGCAACCGCATCCCTCGACCCTGAGAATGAGGTATTGATCCAGCAGGCGATCTCCGCTCTGGTAGCGGAAAAGACGGTCATCGTCATTGCCCACCGGCTTCAGTCCATTATGAGCGCGGACAACATCATTGTGCTGGAGGACGGCTGGGTGGCCGAGTCGGGAACTCATGAACAGCTTCTGGCCCGGGGCGGCATTTATGCGAATCTCTGGGCGGAACAGAGCCGGGCTGGCATCTGGCGGCTATAAGAATAAAAATATCTGTAGAAATAAAATTGTCCTGCCAAGGCAGGGCAATTTTATTAAGTGAAGGACATATGGCTTTACTTGGTAAGACGAGCCGCCATAGCCAAAAGCATCTACAGAGCCGCATTGACAAACTACATACTTTATGATAATATATCAATGATATATAGCGGCGATATATTGAAAAGAGTTGGTTTCAATATGACTAAGTACACAGAAACACAACGCAAAATCCTTGAAGTAGGAAAAGAAGAATTTTTAGCGAAAGGCTTCAAAGATGCCTCTCTTCGTGGAATTGTCAAGGCGGCCGGTTTTACCCAAGGTGCATTTTACGGCTACTATCCAGACAAGGCGGCTCTCTTTGATGCGTTGGTGTCCGAGGCCGCAGATACGCTGATGGAACAGTTCAAGGCGGCCCAGCGGGCGCATTATGATCTGATTACAGAGGAAAAAACAGCGCAGAGCCAGGAACTGTCGACCGATTATCTGAATTATTTTATCAATTACATTTATGACAATTTCGATGCATTCAAACTGGTGATATGCTGTTCTGAAGGGACTCGATACAGCAACTATGTACATGAACTTGTGGAACTTGAAGTTTCCCAGACGGAAAAGTATTATCAGCAGCTCCGGCAGCTCGGCAAGGTAGAAGGCGTAGTCAATCACGATCTGCATCACATGATTACCAGTGCCTATTTTACGGCTGTTTTTGAAACAGTCGTCCACGACATGAGCCGGGAACAGGCAATAGGGTATGTCAATGAACTGGCAGTCTTTTTTAACTGTGGCTGGAGCGGCCTGTTAAGGCTCAAATGAGCCTTAACTTTTTACAGAAAAGTTAGCGATAACTAACCTCTGAAGAGGAGTTGTTATGAATACCCATATTATCTCCCGCAGCCGAAATACGAACCCAATCACAGTTCTGATGCAGGGACAAAGCGACCAGCAGAGCATACAAAAAATACGGATTAGGCATTTGGCTGGCGGATGGAGGAAACTGTATGGATGACAAAAGTATAGAAAAGTTGCTGAAGAAAAGCAAACTGGCCTCAGCGTATGCGATGCTTCCTTCTCCAGAACTGAGGAGGGCGATTGCTATAGAGTATGGGAGGCTGTTAGGAGAAAACGATCTGTCTGATCCAATGCTGGCCGGGCATCTCAGGACTTCCATTCTTCCGGCCGTTGCATTCCACCGCTGTCTGCAAGAATATGGATATACCCAATCTGCCTCCCTCATGGCAATTCGTGCTGCGGTATTGAAAACTGCCAAACCCATGGCAAATATTTCCACGAAACACAGCTTTGGCCCGAAAGGATGGGTCTTTGAGTGGAAACGGAATGATGCGTATGCAATCGAATGGGACTGCCGCTCCTGCCTGTATGTCGATGTGTTTCGCCGATACAGTGTGCCGGAGCTGGCACCCATTTTCTGCGAAAGTGATGATGTAATGTATGGGAACATCCCCGGTGTTCGATGGGGCAGGGACCAGACCATCGGCGGAGGAGATAAGGTATGCAATTTCTGCTTTTATAACGAGAAAAAGGAGGGCCTTCAAAATGAAACAGGCAAATAAATGGACGGTCAAGGATGTAATCACAACGGTGCTGCTGACCGTACTGCTCATTGTCATCCAGATGGTCGTCAACATGGTCTGCATGGTAAATGATTTCGTCAGCATGGTACTGTCGGTGGGCTTCACAATGCTGCTCTGCGCACCGGTTTATTTCCTGATGGTCAGCCGGATCCATAAGCGTTTTGTTTCCTTGATCTACATGACGATCCTAGGCTGCGTATTCCTAATCATGGGCAACTGGTATCTGCTGCCCTATTACATCGTCGTCGGCCTCATCTGCGAGGCGATCCTTTGGAAAAACGGCTGGGAGTCGAAGGGGAAAATGACGGCTGCATGGACGATCTCAAGCCTTCTGTACAATGGAGTCAATCTTCTGCCCATCTGGTTCTTCTGGGACACTTATGAAGCCTTCGCCCTCTCCAGCGGCATGGAGCAAAGTTACATTGATTCCTTTGTCCGCTATTACACCTCAGCGGGATGGCTTGCGGCGATCATTCTCTTCACGGTTATCTGCGGCTTCCTCGGCAGTATGATTGGCGGCAAATTGATTCAGAAGCACTTCAAAAAGGCGGGCGTACTCTGATGCGGCGCAGCCACCTTGCCGTCCTGACGAAATTATGGGCGCTACTCTGTGTGACTGTTGGAGTATCTCTGACCTCCAACGCTGTACTGACCTGTACCTTGACCCTGCTCGGTTTTACATACCTGGGGTTTCAGCGAAATTGGCGGCTTCTGCGTTCTTTTGGGGTGTTTTATCTCCTGTTGGCAGTTCTCTTGTATCTAATTCGTTTCCACGGATTCCATATGGCGATCTTCTCGGAATTCTATGTGCTGATGCTCTGGAACCTGTCTCCGGTTTTCCTTGCGGCCTGGGATCTCATTACCACGCCCCCCGGTGAGCTCGCGGCGTTTTTCTCCCGCATTCATATGCCCACGCCTGTGATCCTTGGACTCTTAGTCGTATTCCGTTTTTTTCCTACCATGAGGAGTGAAGTAAAAAGCGTGGGGCGCTCCATGCGCAACCGTGGGCTGACGGCTCCGGCGCAGCTTGTACGCCATCCGGCGGTATCCTGTGAGTATGTGCTTGTCCCCCTACTTTTGCGATGCCTGCAGATTGCCGACCAGTTGGCGGTTTCTGCCGTGGCCAGGGGCGCGGAGTATCCGGGCAAGCGGGGCAGTTATTATGGGAAAAGACTCGGAGCGCCCGACTATATTTGGTCTGGCGTTTGGACGGCCGCAACCACCGTGTTTCTCGCTGTAGGGGGTGTTCGCATATGATAAGTCTGGGGAATGTGACCTTTCAATATGCGGGCTGCGAGGAGGGGGTAAGGAATATAGACCTCACCATCCGCGACGGGGAATGTGTTGTATTGACCGGTCCCTCCGGTGGAGGAAAGACAACGCTGACCAGACTGATCAACGGCCTTGCTCCCGCCTATTATCCGGGGAAGCTAACCGGAAGCCTCCGGCTGGATGAAACAGAGCTCACCACAATGCCAAGCTGGCGCATAGGGCAGGAAATAGGAAGCGTGTTTCAGGACCCGAAAAGCCAGTTTTTCTCCTCAGAACTGGCGGGAGAGGTTGCCTTTGCCTGCGAGAACTGCGGTATGTCCACGGAAGAAATACGGCGGCGCACCGATGAAGCCATTGTTGCGCTTGGACTGGAACGGCTGCGGGAGCGGCCACTGGACGTTCTGTCCAGCGGGGAGAAGCAGCGGACGGCGATTGCGTCTGTTTACGCCTTGCGGCCTCGCGTTTATGTCTGCGACGAGCCCACGGCGAATTTAGACAATGAGGGGACTACACAGCTTGCGGAAATCCTGAGGAAGTTGAAGACGGAGGGCAATACGCTCGTGATTGCTGAACATCGTCTGGCTTGGCTTCAGGGGATTACCGACCGATATATCTACATTTCCGATGGTGCGATCCAGTGGGAAAAGACTGCGGCGCAGATGCAGGCGCTTACCTGGGAAGAACGCCAAACCTATGGGTTGCGGGAGATCACCGAAGGAAAGTGGACACCGCCTGTACCTGTAAAACCGGAGCAGAATCCTATGCTCTCGGCGCTCCGCCTGTCCTGCAGGCGGAAGAAAAACTGGATTTTTTCAGAGCTGAATTTTTCACTGTACAGCGGACAAATCACTGCTTTGAATGGGAAAAATGGCGCAGGGAAGACCAGCTTGGCCATGGTGCTGACGGGACTTTGGAAACAGAGCTCTGGAGAAATCCAAATCGAGGGGAAACGCCTTGCGGCAGGAAAGCGCCGCAGAGCCGTATGGTACAACTCCAACGATACGGGCACGCAATTTTTTACAAACAGCGTCACGGAAGAACTGCTGCTTTATTCAGACTACGCTCCGGAACGGCTGGAGCGGGCCAGAACATTGCTGAAAAAGCTGGGCTTGTATGCGTACAAGGACACACACCCAGCCGCTCTTTCCGGCGGGCAGAAACAGCGGCTCTCCATCGCCTGCGGCATTTTGTCGGATCGTGGTATTCTTATCTTCGATGAGCCAACCAGCGGGCTTGATGGCGGCAATATGGGGATTGTCGCAGATGTGTTCCGTACAGAAGCGGAAGCCGGAAAAACAATTCTTGTGATTACCCATGACAGGGAACTGATGCACCGTTGCTGCGATGATGTCGTTACGCTTGCATAGCATTTTCAAGGAGGACTACATGGAGAAAAAAAGATCTGCCACAGCGTCTGGAGAGGACTATTTGGAGGCTGTATTGGTGCTCCAAAAAGAAAAAGGTATGGTGCGCTCTGTGGATGTGGCCCGGCATATGGGAGTCTCCAAACCCAGCGTATGCCATGCGGTAGTTACCTTGAAAAAGGGCGGTTTTCTCACTATGGATGAGGACCTCTTTCTCCGCTTGACCGATATAGGCCGAGAGGTAGCAGAGCAGACCTATGAAAAGCACTGCTTCTTCACCCATCTGCTGATGGAGGCTGGCGTGGAGCCAGAAATAGCGGAACAGGAAGCTTGCCGAATAGAGCATGTGATCAGCGAGGACAGTTTTCAGAAATTGGCCAACCTGTATCAGAGGAGACCTTCAAATGCAAGGTCAATAGAGGACGAGGGGGAAATTTGATGTGGAAACAGGTCCTTCTGATTGATGATGGATTGCTGTAATAGTATTTCTTCTTAAAAACCGCAGTTGCCCTAAATGGGTGCCTGCGGTTTTTTTCATCGGGTCTATCTGTCTGTGTATGGCGATGAGAACAAGACGCTTGACAGGCTGAACACTGCGTGCTATATTGTAAACATCGTTAGCGAACAACGATAACAAAGAAAGGAGGCAAGTATGCCGAAGGACAAGACGGAAACCCACGAACGGATCATACCGGCCGCCATGAAGATCTTTCTGGAAAAAGGCTTTGAAAAGGCCACCATGCGGGAGATCGCGGAGGAGGCGGGCATCACCGCCGCCGGACTGTACCGCCACTTTGTAGACAAGGAGGCCATGTTCGCCGCCCTGGTGGAGCCGGTACTCTCTGAACTTCAGAAGTGGTGTGAGCGGACGCGGCAGGTGGACTATGACTTTCTGGAGCAGGGCGACCTGGATGCCATGTGGGATTCAGGCAATGATTTGGGCCTGGTGGTGGAACAGATCTATTCCCATTTCAACGAGTTCAAGCTGCTGCTTTGCTGTTCTGCCGGGACCAAGTACGCCTGGTTTCTCCACGATATTGTGGTTATGGAGCAGCAGGAGACGCTGGCCTACATGGAGGAAGCGAAGAAGCATGGCGTCCCGGTAAAAGAAGTGGACCCCAAAGAACTCCATCTGCTTATGACCGCCTATACCAACGCCCTCTTTGAAGTGGTAGTCCATGACTTCACCAAGGAGGAGGCCCTGCACTACCTGGATACGATGCACCAGTTCTTCATTCCCGGCTGGCGGGCCATCCTGGGGCTTTGAACAGCCCCTTTTTTCTACATTTGAGTTAGCGAAAACTAACTAAAATCCACAACAGGAGGTGCGTATGTAAATGAAGCGTGTATGGACGGCCAGGAGCCTTGCTGCCGTGCTCGGCGGGTCCCTGCTCTATTTCCTGATCACGGTGCTGGTGATGATGTGTGGGTCATTTTCCCCCTTGTTCTGGGTCTTTCTCCCGGCCATCACCGCCGCCGCATCGGGGTGGCTGTATCTGTATCTGGCGGCCCGAACGCCCCGGTTTGGGGTACCGGTACTCATGAACTTAGTGGTGCTTCTGCTGTTCCTGGCGGCGGGTGAGCTGTCCGGCTGGATGGCGGTGACGCTGGCGGCCGGAGCGGTGCTGGCGGAGCTGGTGCGGCGGCTGGGCGGGTATGAGAGCCTGCGGGCCGCCCGCTGGAGCTTTCTCCTGCTGGCCTTCAGCTCCAGCGGGAGTCCACTCTACATTTGGATCGACCCGGCCCGGACGGCAGCCAGCGCCGCGGAAGAGATGTCCCCAGCCTATGCCGCGGCGGTGGAGGGGCTTGCCACGCCGGGGATGCTGGTCCTGATGCTGGCGGCCATCATCGTGGGAGCCGCCATCGGCGCATGGCTTGGGAGCCCGCTTTGGAAACGCGGTCAGGCCCGAATCCATATCAGAAAAGCATGAGCCGTATCGGAATACGGCGGAAAGGAAGTGCAGAATGAAAACAAAACGGGAAAATCCCCTGAAAGTCCTCTTTTCCTTCTCTGGAGAGGCCAGGGGAAAAATGACTGGCTCGGTGATCCTGGCCTTTATCGGAGAGATGTTCGGCATGGCCCCCTATTTTGTGGTGACCCTGCTGGCGAAGGAGCTGTATGAGGGCACTGCCACGGTGGAACGGGCGGCGGTCATGGCGGTGACGGCGGCGGTGTGCATGTGCCTGCGGGCGTGGCTTACCGGCCTGTCCTCCATGCGCAGCCATACAGTTTCCTTCACCATCCTGAAGAACATCCGGTGCGCTCTGGCGGATAAAATGGCGAAGGTCCCCATGGGCGTCATGCTGGAGACCCCCTCCGGCACCTTCAAGACTTTGATGGTGGACAATGTGGGGCGGCTGGAGGACATCATCGCCCACATGGTGCCGGAGCTGCCCTCCAACCTGGCCGGGCCGGTTTTCAGCATCATCCTGGTGTTCGTTCTGGACTGGCGGATGGGGCTGGCCGCCTTCATTACCGTCCCCCTGAGCCTGGTGTTCGCCGTGTGCATGATGCGGGGGTACAAGGAGAAGATGGCCGTCTACCTGCGCTCGGGCAACGAGATGAATGCCGCCCTGGTGGAGTATGTGGGCGGCATCCAGGTCATCAAGGCGTTCGGGCAGGGGAGCAAGAGCTTCGGGGAGTTCTCCCGGTCGGTAAACTTTTTCCACGACAGCACCCTGGCCTGGTGGCGGCAGAGCTGGTTCTGGATGGCGGGCTTCAAGGCGGTGCTCCCCTCCACTTTACTGGGCACGCTGCCCGTGGGAGCGTGGCTCTATATGCAGGGCACGCTGGAGCTGCCCCTGTTCCTGGCCTGCATCATCATCCCCTTCGGCTTTATGGCCGGGCTCATCAAATTCGGCTTTGCCCTGGGGCAGCTTTCCTACATGGCTCCCAACCTGGACCCCATTCAGGACTTTCTCGCCACGCCGGAGCAGCGCCGGCCTGAAAAGCCGGTGAAGCTGGGAGAGCGTTCCTTCCGTTTTGACCGGGTGTGCTTCTCCTATGATGGGAAGAAGGAGGTCCTCCACGATGTGAACTTTACCGCCCGCACCGGGCAGATCACCGCCATTGTGGGGCCCTCCGGCTCCGGAAAATCCACCATTGCCAAGCTGATGGCCGGCTTCTGGGACGCCACAGGCGGGACGGTCTCCTTCGGCGGGCAGGACATCCAAAATATTCCCTTTGACCAGCTCATGGGGGAGATCAGCTATGTGGCCCAGGACAACTTCCTCTTTGACAGGTCCATCCGGGAGAATATCCGCATGGGTGATCCCAGTGCCACCGCCGCGGAGGTGGAAGCTGCGGCCAGGGCCGCCACCTGCCATGACTTTATCATGAATCTGGAGCAGGGGTACGATACCCTGGCCGGAGACGCCGGGGACCGGCTCTCCGGCGGAGAGCGCCAGCGCATTACCATCGCCCGGGCCATGCTCAAAAAGGCGTCCGTCATCATCCTGGACGAGGCAACCGCCTTCGCTGACCCCGAGAGCGAGGCGCAGATCCAACAGGCCATCTCCCGCCTGGTGCGGGGCAAGACCCTGATCGTGGTGGCCCACCGGCTGAACACCATCCA
>ENA-UOOA01005705-UOOA01005705.1-human-gut-metagenome-genome-assembly--contig:-P61old-NODE-5705-length-12662-cov-9.855953_pt1 | contig 12662 bp, 10 predicted proteins | sample MGYA00242467_ERZ724014 | MGnify/ENA metagenome assembly ERZ724014
TTGGCTACGAATCTGCGCGGAAACATTTTCGTAAACCCGATTCTTTTGTACAGGAATGATCATAACTATACCTACGCTTTCATAATGATATGTCTTAATTATATAGCATCATATCCTATTCAAAACCGCTTGTCAAGCTGTCTTACATTTGGGCTTTTCGAAATTTGCCGCAGCATTTTTCATTTATCCTTTTGGGGAGACCTGCAACAAAAGGCAATTGATGGCAGAAACTCTATACATTTTCAACAGAAAGGCCATAATATCACATTTGAATCCGATTTTGCCCCATCCACACAGGCATCAAAGAAACACACTCTGACGAGAGCGCTTTTCGCTGTATCCGCCGCATCACAGCAAAAATGAGTTCAGTTTTTTATGGGATATAGACTTCTTGCCGGCCGTGCTGCGCGACCATGTTTTGACCGTCTGTGCTTCCAGGAACTGCACCAGTGGGATCAAGTCCTCCTGCTCATCATAGGCTTGCAGCGCGTCATAATAGGCGCGGCGATCCTCCTCATAGACGATGGTGGGTGGATAGTCGTGCTTCTTGAATTCGCCGGGGCGCTCACCAGTCACAATGTAGCGGCGTTCATCATAGGTTCCCTCCGTCAACGCACGGTGTATGACACAGATCAACTCGACGGACAGAGGCTCTTTTGCAACGATTTTGTCTTGTAAAAGGTCGTAGCACACCTTCTGATTCTGCTGCTCAAACAGGGTTCTGGTGCTGTCGGTATAGCCCACGACCTTACCGTTTTCAAAAATCTCGCGGGTGTCGAGGTAATTGATCTCGGCGTTCTCGATTTTGCCGGAGTTGTAGGCAAACAGAATACGGAAATTGTCCAGCCGCAGAGAAAGGTCGTCAGCCGACCGGATATTCCAGTCCTGCCACATTTTCACAACAGCGTCATATTTGCTCATGGTATGCCTCCGTCATAAGAATAAACCAAATATATCATATTTTTTGCCCAAGCGGGGAAAAATTTAGAGCTTTCTTGTTATGCGATTCATGCTCTTACGGAAGCAGTTCTGCGCGTCGACGGACGTGTATTGTGATTGGAAAGAGTCCAAATCCTTTAAGCTTTTTGATTCATACGACCATCTATCAACTGCGCAATGCCTGTTGGATCAGCCCAAGAATGAAGAGGTGCAGGGGATAGTAGAGATAGAAGAACCACTTCATGATACGGTTGACCGACGCGTTCTTACCTCGCTGGCCGTTGAACAGGAAGAGCAGGGGGATCGAAAGTACCGTGCATAGCTGAAGCAGGCCATAGATTCGATCCAGTGCGAAGAAGTAGACGGCCGCGTAGAGCGCCACATAAAAGACGCACCATGCGATCTGCTTTCTGGCATTTCCGCGGTTGGAGCCGATAGACAGGATGCAGAGGGACGCGATACAGCTCCAGTCCGCAGGGAACATCAGCACACACAGCAGCAGGACGCCCGCGACCTTTACGGGTGTTTTCAATGTCTTGCTGTCGCAGAGCCACAGCATCAGCAGTCCGCCCAGCAGCGACCAGGCCACGCTGGTCTGATTCAGAAAGGAGCCGTAGTAGAAGGGGATAAAGGAGCGCCAGCCCACAAAATCGTTTGAGGCAAACAGGTACGCAAAGTGCGACACGACCGCCAGCAGCAATAAGCGCCCCGCATAGCGCGCTTTGCTGCGCGTATAGTGAAAGCCCTCCGCAATGAAGTAGCACATGATGGGGCAGGTCAGCCTGCCGATGATATGCATCAGGATCGGCAGAGGCTGCTTATCATAGCCGGGGAAGAGCAGCCACGCAAGGTGATCCGCCGTCATGGCCAGGATCGCGATCAGCTTGAGCGCGTTGCTGTTCAGGATGCTATGTGATTTTTCAGGTTGAATTGATTTGGTCGACTGCATGCGTTTGTCCCCTTGACCGCCACCACCCGCTTTCCCCGCGGGGGCGGTTTATCGCGCGCCACGGAAGGCCCCTCATTCCCTGTGAATACAGGGAATGGACAAGGGCGCCCTTGTCGCGATTTTTGGGTATGTTGGTTTCCATGCCGTCCGGTGGCAGCGATCCCAGCACCGGACGATATGGAGAAAGCCCCATTCCGGCGCCCGCAGGCGCGGCGGTTGGGGCTTTCTATGTTCGTTGCTCTTTTATCCTTCCCGCTTTGCTGCCTTACGCTTCAGAACGAGCACCGCGATCATGCCCATGCTGACCGCGCACAGGCCGGCATAGAGGAACAGGTTGGTCTCGTCGCCGGTTTTCGGCGAGCTGGGGGTGACAACGGGAGGCTTGCCGGGCGTGCTGGTGTATTCCTCGGCGATGAACTTCCAGTCCACCTCGCCCTCGCGGTCAGATACGGTGTTATCCGCATTGATATCCAGCGCCAGGGTCACGGTCAGCGTGGTGCCCTCGCCCTTGCGGAAGGTACCCAGCAGGCAGCCGCTGCCGCCAAAGGTGCCCACCTCGTTGGGCTTGCCGGTGAAGATCACCGTGTCGCCCTGCTTCACGGTCATGGTGAAGTTGGCCAGGAACGCGTTCATGGCGTCCACATCAGTGATGTGCTCCTTGTCCACGGGCAGGTTATCCTGGCCGTGAGGCACCGCCACGATGTACAGCTTCACATAATCGGTGCGGGAGGTGGTGCTCTCGTTCTTGAAGGTGATGGTCTCGGTCAGATTATCGCCGGGCATGACGCCCTTGAATTTGCCGAACAGGTCGGTATCGGTGTGATGGCCGTCCTTGGGGGTGATGACCAGCTTCTTCTCGCCCTGATAGACGATGTCCGCGGCGGGCTGTGCGGCCTGTGCGAAGGCGGTCACGGCCAGGCTCATGACCAGGGCCAGCGCCATCAGGAGGGACAGCGCGGTTTTGAAAGTCTTTTTCATCTCTGCACCCTCCTTAGTTACCGCTGTAGGCGGTGACATTGCCTCCGCTGATCGTTACGCCCCAGGCCTGCTGAACCGCCCGGTCGGGCTGGCTCTGGATGGCCTCGGCGATGATCTCCACGGACAGGCGATAGTTCTCCTTAGGAGCTTTTCCCGCCACTTCGGTACAGCTGCTGATCAGCACCGGAGTCTTGGCACCGACGGCTACCTCTGAGTTGCAGTACCAATAGTCACCCTGCCGCGTCCAGCCAGTGTCATAGCTGATGGTATAATCCGTACCCGCTACCGGCAGCTGGCCGTAGACGTTGCCAGAGGGATCCTTCCAGGTGACGATGATGCTGGCCCGGATGTAGACGGGAATGTCGCTGGTGTTCTTGATCGAGACGTTGGACTTCGCAGTGCCGTTGAACGTCTCGTCTACGTCGCAGGTCACATGGGCGGGGGTGAAGGTGTTGCTGACGCTGTCCTGCGCGGTGAGCCAGGCCAGCGTGCCGCCGGCAACCACCAGCAGCAGCGCCAGCAGGGAGACCACCAGTACGAGGGAACGCTTCATGCCGCGGGGAGCGGCGTGTTTACCGTTTTTCATGTTTCATGGCCTCCTTTCTCAATTACCGCTGTAATCTGTGGACGTGGATTTGCTGCTCTCGCCCTTGGCCCAACTGTTGTCGCACCACGCGCCGCCGGTCAGCCACTTGTTTTCCTTCAGCGTGTTGGTGAAGGTGATGGTGTTATTTCCCTCATTGGCAACCAACTGGATGCTTTGACTGTTCTGACTGGTCGGATCAGTCGTATAGCGCCAAGTCCAGCCGGTCTTTTCGGTGACGGTGTAGGTCGTACCGACCGTCAGGCCCTTGATGACAACTTTGAAGTTGTTGCCCTTATTCAGGACAACGGTCAAACCATCACCCAGATCACCGCCGGTCACAACGAACACCGCGGACTGGTTGGGATCTTTAGGAGCGCCGTCTGCATAGGTCTTGGTGATGGTCAGGTCGGTGATGTCGTACTCAAACTTGGCGTAGTAGATAGCGGCTTCGTAGCCCATGACAGGTGCTGCTTCCGTACCATAGTTCTTGCTCTGGCCGGGGGTCAGCTTGTTATTTGCGACCCAGTTGCCATCCACAGGCTGCGTGCAATCTTTATCCTTGAACCAACCGACGAATCTGAAGTTGTCGTTTGCTTTAGCTGCAACAGAGCCGGTCGGCGTACCGGTGATGACCTTGACAGTTTCGCTGGCCGGAGTAACCGTACCGCAGCCGACAGGGCCGACGACCTCATACTTGATGTCCACTGTCTGCTCAGTGTAGTAGAAGGTGCGGACGTTCTTGCTGGCGACATCGGCAGAATCCTCGATGGCGATGTTGATGGCCTGATTCTCCGCGCTTACCAGTGTGTAGCCGGGGATGTCCTTAGCGGTCTGCGTCACCTGGGCCTGATAGCGGGCAGTTCCCGTGACGGGCTCGGCCAGCTTTTTGTTTGTGCCCTGCTCCAGGAAGCGGAACTCATAGGGATACTCGATGCGGTCATAGTACAGGTTCAGTACCAGACCATCCGCAGTCAGTGTTGCATTCGGAGTGTCGGGCGCCGTGAAATCCGTTCTCTTTGTACCTGCCACAGCAGTACCCTTTACATAGGTAAATCCAGAGATGGTCAGCGCTTCAGATGTTTGTTTCTCATTAAGCTTTGCATTCAAGTTTGTGCTGCTCTGATACTCGGTGTAACCATCGCCCACGATATTCTGTGTCCAGTGGATGACCTGCACGGGCGCGTGCTCATCATCCTTGACATACCAGAAGATGATGACATTTTCTTTTTCATCAGCACCCAGTACCAAGCGCTTCTGATAGGCGTCGGGAGCGTAACCGGGGATCGCCACAAACTTCTCGGCAATGACCGCATCACTGGTTAAATCATGCTTATCAGCGAGCAGAATCTCAGCCGGGTTTGTGGTATCTTTTGCTGCACCGGCTACCAGATACCGAACGGTGTAGTTTACTCTTGCCTTCGGAACATAGATAAAGGTAAACTCATTATTGCCGTTGATATCCATGATGATGGAATGGCTGCCGGTCTCGGGGAAGTAGCCTTTCTGATACCCCTCGTTCAGCTGCGTGCCGGTCTTGGCCTCGAAGGTCTTGGTGGTGGCAGCCAGTGCACTTGCCGTGGTTTCGTCAGCGATATAGGTCAAAGTACCGTCCTTATTTTCCACTGCGTACTTGATGGTATAATTCACCAGCGTATTGGCGTTCCACTTGGCGTACAGATCCAGATCCTTATTGACCGGCATAGAGAAGTCAAACGCCTTTTCCACGCCGTTGTCCTTGTAGAACCAGCCGACGAAGATGTAGTTGCCATTGGTGGGCTTGGCAGGTTCAATGGCCTGCTTGCCGTGAGCAACGGTCTGTGTATCGCCGATTTTCTGATCTGCCGTCATGGCACTCGTCTGATAGATGTTGACCGTGTGGGTCTTGGGCACCCACTTGGCGTACAGCATCAGGTTTGCCGCGGGCATGGTCATGGTGTTCAGGTCAGCCTCAGAACCCGCATAGCATCCAGCGGTGGTGTACCATCCGTCAAACACAAAGGCGTTGGGTTCAAGGTCAGAGGGATACTCAGGCGGGAAGTAATAATTCTTCAAAGATGCCTGATACTTAACGGAACCACCCTTACCATCAACCACCGCATTATAGTTGTAGAACTCTAATGTGTAGCTGTTGCGGGTGTAGTAGAACTTTGCGTCGTTGAAATTTTCGTTCTCTTTTGTACTTCTATCCGCATTGAAGGTGAAGCCCTTAATTTCAATGAACTCTTCCTTCGAAACTCCAAGACTTGTTCCGCTGGCTACACTTGTATAGAAAAGCTCGTCTTTCCCATCAAGCCCTTCTACATAGTAGTAGGCTGTGGAGGTACCACTGACTTTATAGGCGTAATACGTCCGATCTTCTGTGGGCATTGTATCCAGATACGACGTCCACGGTTCTCCAGCGTTCCGATTCCTACTCCAGCTTGAGGTTCCAGCCTGCGTACTTTTTGTATTAAAAGCTTCTCGGATATTGGCGCCCCATTTTGCCTGAATCGTGCCATAGTTATCACTGTTGCTATTCTTTTTACGGAAATGCAGCGTAAACTCATAGCGGTCATAATACACGTTCATGACGGAGGTGCCGTCGGCGGCAACCGTTACAGTGTCAGAACGCACCAGCTTCCACAGCTTGGAATCCATAAAGCTGTCGTTGTAATAACAGGCAGAGGTGTGGGTATGGGCTACTTTGCCGCAGGTATAGCAGGAATCATCGTGGCTGTGGGTGCACGTTACTTTTAGATTGTACTTGTAGAAGTTGTCAGTAGCATGCAAAACTCCTTCGTCGCACTCTACCTTGCTACCAACCTGATCTCCTTTGTTATGCGTTGGTTCATTATCGTAATGATAGTACTGACCATTCAAACGCAAATAGTATAACTCATGTTCTTGAATATAAAATTCATAGAAGCCGTGGTTGGAAGTAAAGAACATACGGGATTGATAGAAGTAATGTCTTAATGCATCGTACTCCTTAATGATAAATGGATTGTGGCTGCAGAGCATTATGTGATCGTGAAATTTGTTTTCATACTCAAAGGCCGAGAGCATATCCCCCGCAAGGCACGCTTTGGATAACTTTTTCATATAGGTTTCCAAAATTTTGATTTCAGCATCTGTCATGCGTTGCGCGGCATACGCCATAGCGGTGGGTTCCAATGTGCGGCGAACCTGTATCAAATCATTTCGCTCCTGCGGCGTAAATGCTTTGACCATAGCTGCTGCATTCTTTTCTTTTACAACGAAGCCTTGCTCAGCTAGCCGGTTAATGGTTGTTCTGATCGGGCTGCGGGAAACACCAAATTCTTCGGCAAGAGTAGCTTCTTTGATGTGATCGCCGGTTACATATTTGTATGAGATAATATCATGGAGCACGATGGTATAAATTTGCCGATGTTGAGCAGCGGATCTGCCATACCGAGGAGGACCTCATCGAAAAGCTTCAGGATGCTGACGCCACGATCTCAATTTTTGAGCCGTTTACAGAGCGTGTATTTTCCGCGCTCCCAAAGCTGAAATTTATCTCTGTATCCGGGATCGGTTTCAATTGGGTGGACACCGATGCAGCGGCGGCACACGGCGTGGGTGTGTGCAACAATCCCCGCTATTGCGTAGAAGAGGTGGCTGATCATGCCGCGACACTGATCTGCTGTCTTTGCCGCCATATCCCTGACTACATCAATGATGTTAAGGTGCATCATCTGTGGAACGCGCCTAAGTACAAGGACAGCGTTCGCAGAATGTCTGCAATGACGCTCGGCCTGATTGGCTTTGGCAACATTGCGCGAATGCTGGCGAAAAGAATGCAGGGCTTTGGGATGAAAGTGCTGGCGTATGACCCGTATCTCCCGGAGGATATGTTTGCAAAATTCGGGGTGTCTCGGGTCACGTCGCTGGACGAGATCTATTCCGAGGCGGACATTATCTCTCTGCATCTGCACCACAATGCAGAGACGGATAAGATGATCAATGCTGAAGCCTTTGACAAAATGACTGCAAAGGCACCGATTTTCATCAACGTTAGCCGGGGCGGCCTGGTAGATGAAGATGCGATGATCGATGCGATCAATGCAGGAAAGATATCCGCAGCCGGTATTGATGCGATCACCAGTGAAACGCCGGATATGACAACGCACCCTCTGGCAAAAATGGGCGGCAATGTGTTGCTGACGCCTCATGCGGGCTATCTGTCCGTAGAGGCGCTGCATAATCAAAAGATCACCTCTAGCCAGTTTGTTAGGTTCTTCCTGCGCGGTGAGATGGACAAGGTGCCCCTCGTTAATGGTGTAAAGGTTTGCAAGAAGGATTGATTTCCCGCTCTCCTTATTTGCCGGTCACTTCAGGATATTTGCAGTGGGCTTGCGGATGTCCTGGAGCCCCGGCGCTCACAGGTGTCACAACGATAAACAGAGGAGGAAATGGGCCTCGTGAATTTAAAGCAGGAATATGAACAAAAACTTATGACTCCGCAGCAGGCTGCAAAGCTCATTTGCAGCGGAGATTCGATCATCTCTACGATGAATGGCACGCCTTTTACGCTCCTGAACGCGATAGGAGAGAGATGGCGTGAACTGGAAAATGTCAGATTTTATGGCGAAAACCTCTATATGCCGGTGAATTGCATTGGCCCCGAAATGGACGGACACATCAATTTCATCAGTATTTTTAGAGGTGCGACGGAGCGGGCCGGAGAAAAAAGCGGTGCATTTGTGGATACGATCCCCAATCATATCCACCAGCATGACCCGCTGATCACAGAGGGTATCAAGCCGAATGTGGCATTGCTTCATGTGACTCCTTTTGATGAAGACGGATACTGTACATTGGGGCCCAACCCGGTCGGAGGAACGTCAGCGGTAAAATGCGCGTCAAAAGTGATCGCACAGGTAAATGATCAAAACAACAGCTTTGTGACACCGGAGAGCAAAATACATATCAGCCAAATCGATGCGATTGTGCCGGTAAGCGAGCCGATGCCGCAGGTCATTCCCGCAGAATCTTCTGAAACGGATCGAAAGATCGCGTCTTATATTGTGGAACAGATCGAGAATGGCTCTACAATACAGTTGGGGATCGGAGGAATTGCAAACGCGGTGGGGTACTTCCTGGAGGATCATAAGGATTTGGGCATTCATACAGAAATGTTTACAGAATCCATGGTGAGCCTGATGCGCAAGGGAGTCGTAAATAATTCAAAGAAAACGCTCTATCCAGGATATTCTGTTATCGGATTTGCGCAAGGAACCCAGGACATGTATAATTTCATCCAGGAAAGCAAAGAGATCCTGTGCAAACCCATCGAATGGGTTGCCGATCCACGCGTGATCGCACAAAACAACAAAATGATCTCTCTCAACGGTATCATGGGGATTGATATCATGGGACAGGTTTCCAGCGAATCCGTCGGGTTCCGGCAATTCTCTGGTACCGGCGGGCAGCTGGACTTTGCGCGCGGCGCCCAGATGTCTGAAGGAGGAAAGAGCATACTTGCCACGCCGTCTACGGTCAACAAGAATGGCACCCTTCTCAGCAAGATATGCTTTACCCACAAGCCCGGTACGATTATTACGACACCGAGAACGGATGTCCAATATGTATGTACGGAATATGGACTGGTCAACCTGCGCTATAAAAGCGTGAGCGAACGAGCAGAACTGCTTATTTCCATTGCGCATCCTCAGTTCAGAGATGAATTGTTGTTTGAAGCCAAGAAAAATGGTATCATGATTTGACCTTTTCCGCAGCTCTGGTGGCCAAGTCAATTGACCATCAGGGAGTGCGGCAGAACACAGCGGCAGGACAAGCGACCCGCTAAGGGAGGTGAAAAAGAGATCCCCTTTATTTCAAATAGTATTTTTAGAAGAACCTAAAAACATCGACAAAAGAATAGGAGAGCGACTATGAAAATGAACAAACTGATTAGCATTGTGATGGCAGCACTGTTGGTTTGCAGCATGGTTGTGACCGGCTGCGGCAGCAGAGGCGGAAACAGAGGTAATGGCGGCGCGGATGAGGTTGAGTTTAATGGCACGATCGATCCTGACAGCATTCCCGAGATGACGATTACCTTCGCGCATTTGGATGCCACTGATCCCAATATGCAGAGTCACGGTATCGCTGTATATCTGCAGGAAAAGCTGGCTGAATTCTCTGGCGGTAAGATCAAGATGGACATCGTTGGCGGCGGTGCACTTGGCAATGCCACTGAATTGCTGGAACAGGTTGTCGCCGGACAGATCGAAATGACAAATGCGATCACTGATGCGAACCTGGCTATTATTTGGAAAGATATGAATGTTCTCAGTGTTCCCTTTGCTTTCCGCTCCGTTGATCAGATGATGGATGTTTGGGATAGTTCCTTTGGTGATGAGCTTGAAGCCAGCATTCTGGAAAAGACTGGCGCCCGTGTCGCGTTTGTGTGCCAGAACGGTGGTATGCGTAACTTTACAAACAATGTGAAGCCCATTGCCACTCCTGCCGATATGAAGAATATGAAGATCCGCGTTATGGACAGTCCTGCGCATATGGCTATGATCACCGCGCTTGGCGCCAACCCCACTCCGATTGCGTGGACGGAGCTCTATACCGCTCTGCAGACGAACGTTGTTGACGGACAGGAGAATGCGGTGCCCGCTATTGTGCAGGCAAATCTGTATGAAGTGCAGAAGTACATGAGTACTGACGGCCATCTGGCGTCCTTCCTGTTCACGGTTGTGAATAATGACTGGTATAACAATCTGAATGGCCACGCGAAGGCCGCTGTTGATCAGGCGTTCGCTGAGACGGAAGCCTATGCCAGAACCTTTGTGGCGGAGATTGCCGATAAGGGCATGAAGACGCTGGAAGAAAACGGCATGGAGATTCACGAGACTACCGCTGAGGAGCTGAAGCAGTTCCAGGACGCCACTGTCTCCGTAAAGGAACTCATCAAGAACACTTTGCTGGATGATCCCACGATCATGGATCGTTTCGACACGGCGATTAAAGAGTCTGACGCCAGACTGGGTTTCTGATTGCTCTAATTGCTTTGAATATCTTTTAGCCTGCTAAAAACGATCGGCAGGGAAATATGGTATATTCTCCCTGCCGGTATTTCATAAGGAGGTGCGACTTCTTGTATAACAAGCTGACAAAATGCGTGGAAAAATTGGTCAAGATCATCGAAGCAATCGGAAACATATGCGTCTGGGGAATGTTTGCGATCATTTTTATCAATACAGTATTGCGTGTGATTATTGGATACTCTTTGCCTTGGGCGGAAGAGATCAGCAAGCTTCTCATGGTTTGGATGGCGATGATCGTTTCGGCGGTTTGCCTTTATGAGGGCAGACAGGTGGCGCTGACCTTCCTGTTCGATAAGATCAGCACCAAGCGTCAACCCATTGCGCTGCTGATTTTTGATAGCCTGTCTCTGATTTTCAGCCTGGTCGTTATGGAATCCGGCAATCTGTATGTTTGGGACAATATGAATGCGACGCTGCCGGCCAGTGGTCTGCCCAGATACGTTCTGTATCTGGCACTGCCGATCGGAGGCTTGCTTATGGCGTTGGTTTGCGCATATCTGGTTTGGAAGAGAATCCTTCAGATCAAGGGAAAAGTTCCCTATGAAAGCAAAAAAGAAGAGGAGGTGGACTACGAATGATCGTCGGTATTCTTCTTGTGGTTTTACTTCTTGTAACACTTCTCGCAGGTGTCCCTATCGGTGTTAGTATCGGCATAACGTCCGTTGCGTGGCTGGCAGATACCGGTTTGGATATATCCGCATTGGCATCCCGTATGCAGGGCGGTATCAATAGCTTTACGCTGATGTCCATCCCGTTTTTCATCCTTGCCGCTGAGATCATGAATGTTGTCGGTATCACCGAAAAGCTGATGGATTTCTGCAGCATGGCACTTGCCCGTTTCCGCGGCGGCCTTGCCTATGTGTGTATTTTTACCGGCATGATCTTTGCCAGTATCACCGGATCTGCACTGGCCAATTGCGCGGCCCTTTCCAAGGTTTTTATTCCTAAGATGGTCGATCAGGGCTATAAAAAGCCCTGGGCTGTGGCAAACCTGGTAAACTCCGCTCTGCTGGGGCCGATCATTCCGCCCAGCATTACGCTTGTTTTGTATGGTGCAGTGACTGGCGTTTCCATTGGCGGTCTGCTGTTGGGCGGCCTGATCCCCGGTATTTTCATGGGCCTTGTTCAAAGCCTCTATGTGTTCATCATTGGCAAGAAAGACGGCCTGCCGAAGGTGGAGACGCACTACACAAAGAAGGAAATCGTTTCCGTCAGTCTGGCGGCAATTCCCTCTCTGCTGATGCCTGTTATCATTATCGGCGGTATTTACTCCGGTAAGGCCACGCCTACCGAGGCGGCGGCGCTGGCAGTTGGCTATGCACTGCTTCTGGGCTTTGTTTTTTATCGCACGCTGAAGCCCGGAGCGCTTTTGCAGGCCGGTAAGCAGACCATGCGCGATTCTACGACTATGTTCTTTGTGGTGGGTGTGTCCAACCTGCTGAGCTGGCTGATCGCCAGAACAGGTCTTGCTGTCAAGTTCTCTACATTTATGCTGAGCCTCAGTGACAATCCCAACGTGATTTTCTTCCTGGTGATTTTACTGCTCCTGTTTATGGGTACCTGGCTCGACTCCTCTGCGATCATTATTCTGGTGGCGCCCATCGTAGCTCCGATGATGGAAGGCATTGGCGTGGACCCCATCCATTTTGGCGTTGTGTTTATCGTCTGCGTGACCCTTGGCCTGGTCACTCCGCCGCTGGGTATGTGCCTGTTCGTGGCGTCTACGGCAAATAAGATGAGCGTTACGCCCATTATTAAAAAGATGGTGCCGTTCCTGATCCTGGATGTCGTCATTATTGCTGTGCTGACACTGGTTCCTGATATTACTGTCTGGTTGCCTCACAGCACGGGCTTCTAAACGTCTCTCCTACTTCTTTTCTCTATTTACCCTCAAATACAGTCTCCCCTGTTTCGACCTCCTCATGAAACAGGGGAGGTTGTATTTTCTTTTGAACTTGCCGCCGATGGTAATGGACAATGCTTGATACCATGCGAGTCGTCCGTTTTGGCACGACTCATTGAACTGTATCAACCCCCTGGCAGCGCAGTCTGCCTGGACATATATGCAGGATGCCAAGAGAATACATGAAACAAGGCTGTTCGGGTCGGGCGGAGATAGCCACTGCGGGGCGGGAAAAATAAGCCAAATGTA
>ENA-UOOA01005708-UOOA01005708.1-human-gut-metagenome-genome-assembly--contig:-P61old-NODE-5708-length-12653-cov-13.775202_pt1 | contig 12653 bp, 7 predicted proteins | sample MGYA00242467_ERZ724014 | MGnify/ENA metagenome assembly ERZ724014
GCGAGGCGGAGCACCCGCAGCGGTCGAAAAAATCGAGCAAGCGAGCAGCGCGAAGTTCTTTTCGGGTACCGCAAGGCGGAGGGGGCAAATACGCCGTGGCTACCTTTGGAGCGCATCTGTGCGCAGTACGGATTTGTTTTTCCCGATTATTTAGGGAAAAACAATATTCGTATCCAGCACAGCTAAGCGTCAAAGGGGTTTGCAAAGGGGAAAGCTTGGTTCCCCTTTGCCCTGTTTTGCTTCCTTTTGCAGGAGCAAAAGGAAGGCCCCCGCGGCGAGCGGTGCTAACTATGCCTTTGCAAAAGGCCCCGCGACGCCGAAGGCGACTACAAATTGGCCCCCCGCCGCAGGCGACTACAGGCCATAATAAAAATTGCCCAAAATCCACCCCAAAGAGAAAGGAGGGACCGCTGTGATCCCGGATCAATTTTTACAGGAGCTGAAATACCGCAGCGATATCGAGCAGATCATTGGCAGCTATGTGAACCTGCGGCGGCGGGGGCGGACCCTTTCCGGGCTGTGTCCCTTCCACAGCGAAAAATCGCCCTCCTTTACCGTCTACCCGGAAAACCAGTCTTTCTACTGCTTCGGCTGCGGGGCGGGCGGGGATGTCATCAGCTTTATCCGGCGGATAGAGAACCTGGACTACATGGAGTCCATCCGCTTTTTGGCCCAGCGGGCCGGGATGCAGGTGCCGGAGGAGGCGGGAGATGACCGCTCCGCCCGGCTGAGAAAACGAATATTGGAGCTAAACCGGGATGCCGCCCGCTACTTCCACCGCAACCTGATGAGCGAGGCGGGCCGGCCCGGCCGGGCTTACCTCATCGGGCGAGGGCTGACCAAGGCGACCATCACCCACTTTGGCATCGGCTACGCCAGCGAGGGCTGGAACGGCCTGACCGATGCCATGAAAAAGCTGGGCTACACCAAAGAGGAGCTGCTGGCGGCCCACCTGGCCAATGAGGGCCAGCGGGGCGGTTATTATGATATTTTCCGCAACCGGGCCATCTTTCCCATCATCGATCTGCGGGGGAATGTTATCGCCTTTGGCGGTCGAAATTTGGGAGAAAATGGCCCCAAGTACCTCAACAGCAGCGATACCCCGGTATTCAAAAAAAGCCGGAACCTCTTTGCCCTCAATTTCGCCAAGGGCAGCGACCGCAAGGAGCTGATCCTGTGCGAGGGGTACATGGATGTGGTCTCGATGCACCAGGCGGGCTTTACCAACGCGGTGGCCACCCTGGGCACCGCGCTGACGGAGGAGCAGAGTCGGCTCATCGCACAGTACACCGGGGAAGTGGTGCTGAGCTACGATAGCGATGCCCCCGGCCAGGCAGCCACCCGGCGGGCCACCGGTCTGCTGGAGGCGGCAGGGGTGAAGATACGGGTGCTTTCCATCCCGGATGCCAAGGACCCCGATGAGTTTATCAAGAAATTCGGGGCGGAACGCTTTGCCCAGCTGATAGAGGGGAGCAGCTCCGCCACCGATTTTGCCATCAATAAGCTGCGGCAGGAAAACGATGTGACCACCGCCGAGGGCAAGGTTTCGTTCCTGAAGCAGTTTGCGGCGCTGATGGCCGGGCTGCCCAATCCCATCGAGCGGGAGGTATACCTGAGCAAGGTATGCCGGGAGCTGGAGGTGGATAAGGCCGCCATGGCCGGGCAGATCGCCCGGGAGCAGAAGCGCCGGGACTACCGCGACCGCAAAAAGGAGGAGCGGGATCTCATCGCGCCGCCGATCCGGGAGGACAGCGGCAAGGACCGGGAGGACGAGCTGCTGCTGCGGCAGCACCCCCGGGAGATGAAGGCCGCCGAACGGTTGCTGCGGTATCTGCTGCGCAACCCCGACCGGGCCGAAGCGCTGCGGGACCGGCTGCCGGAGGGGTACTTCCTAAGCGAGAACGACCGGACGATGTACCGGGTGCTATTGCAGCGGGGGCTTTCCGGGCAGGAGCTGGATATCAGCGCCTTGGGAGAGAATCTCTCCCCACAGGCGGTGGACCGGCTGGCCAAATGGCAGCTGCCGGGCGCCCCGCCGGTGACCGATGAGGAAGCCGAGGACTGCTTGAAGTGTCTGCGGGACTACGCAGCCCGGATGAGTAAGGATGAACTGGGGCAGCTTTCCGGCGAGGCGCTGCGGCAGTACATAGAGAATCTGAACCGGGAGAAAAACCGGCGAAAGGAATAAAAACGCCAAAAATGGCGCAGAACAAGGAGATGGCGCCTTTTCCGGGAAGTAGCCGCCGGGAAGGCAAAAGCCCGCAGAACACGAATTTGCGGCGCTGGCAGAGGGATAGCTTGCGGAAGGGACGGCCCGCGGTGACGAGCGGGCACACCAGGCCCCGCACAGACCAATCAAGATCAGTAACGAAGGGGAGCTTTCCCCATAAGGAGGAGCAACAGATGGCGACACAGGATAAAAAACAGGTACTCAAGGAGCTGCTGGAAAGCGGTAAGCAGAAGGGCCGCCTGACCACTAAGGAGATCAGCGACGCGCTGGAGGAGCTGGACTACGATGTGGAACAGGTGGACAAGCTGTATGATACCTTCGAGGCGTACAATATCGAGATCGTGGAGGACGATGGCGGCGAGAGCATAGCCCCGGCCAGCAATGAGGAGCTGGAGAGCGTGCTGAGCGCCGACGGCATCAGCATCGATGACCCGGTAAAGGTGTACCTCAAGGAGATCGGCCGGGTGCCGCTGCTTTCCGCCGAGGAGGAGGTCGAGCTGGCCATCCGGATGTCGGAGGGCGATGTGGCCGCCAAAAAGCGGCTTTCCGAGGCAAATCTGCGTTTGGTGGTTTCCATTGCCAAGCGGTATGTGGGCCGCGGTATGCAGTTCCTGGATCTGATCCAGGAGGGCAATCTGGGCCTTATCAAGGCGGTGGAAAAATTCGACCACACCAAGGGCTTTAAGTTTTCCACCTACGCCACCTGGTGGATCCGGCAGGCCATTACCCGCGCCATTGCCGATCAGGCCCGTACCATCCGCATCCCGGTGCATATGGTGGAGACCATCAACAAGGTGAAGAAGGTGAACAGCCAGCTGCTGCACGAAAACGGTCACGAGCCCACCAATGAGCAGATCGCTGAAAAGCTGGAGATGCCGGTGGAGAAGGTTCGGGAGATCATGCGGGTGGCACAGGAGCCAGTTTCCCTCGAAACGCCCATCGGTGAGGAGGAGGACAGCCATCTGGGCGATTTCATCCCCGACGAGGACGCCCCCGCCCCCAGCGATGTGGCCAGCCATACCATGCTGAAGGAGCAGCTGGCCGAGGTGCTTTCCACCTTGACCCCGCGTGAGGAGAAGGTGCTGCGCCTGCGCTTTGGCCTGGAGGACGGCCGCAGCCGCACGCTGGAGGAAGTAGGAAAGGAATTTAATGTGACCCGGGAACGCATCCGGCAGATAGAGGCCAAGGCCCTGCGCAAGCTGCGCCACCCCAGCCGCAGCAAAAAGCTCAAGGATTTCCTGGAATAAGGGGAGGGAGAACGGTGCATATTACGCTGGAATCCGACTACGCGGTTCGGATCGTATACTGCCTGGCGCAGAACGGCGGGCGGATGGAGGCGGCGGCTATCGCCGAGCAGACCGGCGTGACGCTGCGGTTTTCGCTGAAGATTCTGCGGAAGCTGGTGGCGGGCGAGCTGGTGAAAAGCTACAAGGGGGCCGGCGGCGGCTACGAGCTGGCCAAGGACCCGAAGGAGATCTCTCTGTACGAGGTGATAGAGCAGGTGGAGGGGCCGTATGCCATCAGCCGGTGCCTGAACGAGGACGACTACACCTGTAACCGCAACCGGCAGGCCTGCATGGTGTGCAAATTCAGCCGCATCTACGCGGATATTTCCGAGATGGTGCGCGAGAAGCTGGAGGGCATCAAGTTTGGCAACCTGCTGGACGAGCCATAAGCGGACGATAACATAGAAGAAAGGGCCCCTACGGGGGCTCTTTTTTTAGTACAGGGGGAAGGCGGGGGGCCGCAGGCCCGGCGGCGAAGCCGCCGAAGCGGACCTCCGGTCCGCGCCCCGCGCAGGCCGGCGGGGATAAAAAAAGCCCCCGGCCGGAAAGCCCGGTCGGGGGAGAGACTATGTACATGGGAACAGGTGCCGTACGGCCCTTTCACCTCCCGTTGTGCGGTGGGAGCGCCCGGTGGAATGCTGCTTCAGGGGGTCGGGGTTTCGCCGGATTCGGAAGCAGGGTTTTGTCCCTCACCGCCGGAGGACTGCTGTTGTAACGCAGCCAGGTCGGCCCGGAGCTGATCGAGAGTTTTGCCTTCGCCGTTATAATCGGACTTCAGCTTCTTGATCTCGGCAATGAGAGCATCCTTCTGCTGTTGTTCCTCATTGGCTGCTTTCTTAGCGTCCAGGTCTGCCTGCAGCTCAGAGAGGGACTTGCCATCACCGGTATAGCTGGGGTCATATTTCCGAATCTCGGCAATGAGATCGGTACGCTGCTTCTTTTCCTTGGCAGCGGCAAGATCGCTCTGCAGTTGCTCGAGCGTCTTGCCGGTGCCATCATAGTTGGAATCGTAGGTCTTGATCTCATTGATGAGGTTCTGCTTTTGCTGCTCGGCTTCCTGCTTGGCTTTCAGGTCGGCCACCAGCTGCTCCAGCGTCTTGTTGGAACCGTCATAGCTGGGATCATATTTCTGGATCTGTTTGATGAGATCCTCGCGCTGGGCTTTCTGCTTCTCATTGATGGCCTGCTGGAGCTCCGCATTGCTGGGATACTTCTTGATCTCATCGGCGGTCATACCGGCGGCCTTGGCGGCCGCCTCCAGGGTGGCGCGCTCCTGCTGGAGGGCAGAGAGCAGCGCCTTGAGCTCATCCAGAGTCATATCGGAAAGGGCCGTGCCGTTGGAGCCGGTGGCATTGGGATTGAGCACCTTGATATCGGCGATGGTCTTTTCAATCTCGGTCTTGTTCTTGGCCTTATCCACGGCCTTTTGCAGCTCGGAAAGGCTCATCTTATCCATTTCCGCCTGGGTCAGGCCGGCCTTCAAGCCCTCGGCCTCCAGTGCCTTGCGGGTGGCCTCGGCCTTGGCTATGGCGGCGGAAAGATCATGCCAGTTATTGTACTGGCCGATCTGCTCGGGGGTGAGGTACTTCTGGGCCTTCTGCTGGTTGGCGGTCAGGGAGTTCTTCAGGGTATCGCCGGAGATATTCAGGTTCTGAACATCGGTGATGGAAAGGTAGGTCTTCCAGTCCTTCTGCTTGGAGAGCAGCTCATAGCGTGCCTGCAGCTGGCTCCACTTGCTGGCAAAGAGGGTGTTATCATCGAACAGCGGTTTCTTTTCGCCGTTCACGGTCACCTCCTGCTGCAGGATATCCAGACGCTCCTGGCAGAGAGCGAGCTTCTTGCTGGCGGTGTTGCCGTCGGTCTCATCCTGGGTCAGCAGCATGGCAAAGAGCTTCTGACGATACTCGATGCGCTCCTTGATCTGCTTGGGGGTAAGACCTTCGGCCAGTTCCTCCGCCGTCATACAGCGCTCGGCCTGGGCGGCGCGCTCCTGCGCTTTCTCATAAAGCTCGGCGGTGGTCATATTGGAGGCCGCGGCGATCTCCTCTTCGGTGAGCCACAGCTCGATGTAAGCCTTCTGTTCCTTCTCCAGCTCCTCGGCGGCCTTCTTCTCCTGCTGCTTCTTGATGTACTCATACCACTGCTTGGGCATCAGCGGGTTGGGGTTCAGGGTGGCGGCATTGACATTGACCGCTTCGCTTTCGCCATCCCGCAGCGCGCGGCCGAATATGACCAGACGGGCGATGAGCTTATTGGTATCGGGATCACGGAAGGTATAATCGCAGGTGGAAAGGGTCAGCAGGCGGTCGCTGGCTTTTACATCCACGGTGGTCTTGATGATGGAGCGCTTCATGATCTTTTCGATATATTCATTCTTGGCGGCATCGCTGTCGCTGTCGATGAAATTGTGGTAATCGAAATCGGGGTCATCGGCCTTGCACACCACCACCGCAAAGATCTTATACATATCCTTGCGGTAGACGCTGTTGTAGCTGATGAGCGGGTGCTGCTGGTAGTAGCTGAGCTTTTTGTAGGCCTGCAGATAGCCGAACATGGTGCCATCGCCCATATTGTGGCCGTAGATGACAGTATTGTAGGAGGGCTTGGACTGGTCGACACGGAAATCAACATAGGGGATGCCCCAGTCATTGTACTTGCCGTCGATATCCGCCCGGTGGTATTTATCGTTATCCTCGGCCTGTACCACGGCGTAGTCCAGCTTGGTATCCGGAATCTTGACCCAGCCGGCGATATCGGGATTGCGTTGGTACAACGCCTCAAAGCCGCGGATGTAATCCTTGGGATAGCCATCCACTGAGATATCGGTGGTGCCATCGGGATCGTACAGGCCGGCCAGCTCATCGGAAAGGTTCTTGTTCTTGATGGACTGGAGCTTGTTATTGATGATATAGATGCCGGAGGCCAGGAACACGATGATGCAGACCGCCAACAGAATGATGCGGATCTTATCATTCTTGGTGATGGACTTCATCTTGATGCGCTGGATGAGGTTGGTGCCCTTCACGGCTTCAGCGGCGGGTTCGGCCGCGGCGGTGCGGGTCTTGGTACGGATTTTCTTTTCCATAGAGGCTTTCGGTTCCTTTCCGGAAGTATTTGCGGGGGATTTGGGAGCTTTGGCTGCGGAACAGGCAAAGAGCGAGCCGATCCCGGCACGCTTATCCAGCTCGGCAGACTCTATGCCGCCGGGGAGCTGCTTGGGATACTGCGCGGTGTACAGCCGCAGGACATTCAGGGCCTGCCACACGGCGATCTGTTGGGTGTCCTCCCGGCGGAGCTCGGTGACCGAGAGCCGGCGGTTCCAGATGCGGTTTTTATCGGCCAGGGCCACATGCAGCTGGCCGCTTTCCGGCTGGCAGTAAAGGCCCAGGCCCAGGGCGGTGTGCCCGGCTTTGCGGCTTTGCTGGGCCAGCAGCCCCGCAATGAGCGCGGCGTTTTCGGCGGGGTTCTGCAGCACCCGGCGGGGGAGTTCCAGCTCCTGCCCGATGTGGGTGTCATCGTAGGAGGCACGGTAGCAGCTGTTTGCACCGATGACGGCGGAGAGCTGCTCCCGCAGCAGGTCGCCGGTGCCCCATTCCGCGGTGGAAAGGGTGAGCCCATGGCGGGTCATGCCGTCCACGGCGATCTGGGGGAGGGGACGATCGCCGATGCAGTACAGGTAGATGCCGAAGGTCTGCTGCATATGGGTGATGGCCCGCTGCAGATATTCCTCGGCCTCCTGCTGGGTAGCGCCGGTGGCCTCCACAAAGATGATATAATCACCGCACTGGTGGCGGGAGGTGAGCCTGAGGTGGGGATTCTGGCTTAGGCGGGTGATCTCCTGCGGGACCGAGAACTGGTCCAGCTCCAGCACCCGCACGGTGGCGTAGCTGACCGCGAGCCCTGCCAACTTGCCCAGCAGGGGGCGCACTGCGGAAGGATAAAGGGCGGAGAGTTCACCCGGCAGGGCGGGCAGCGCCATTAGCAACTGCCGGCGCGCGGCGATAGCATAGCCCTGCACCAGGCCCTGCGCATTGGGCAGCTGGGTGGCCCCAGAGGGACAGGAGGCGAAATCCGCCAGCTGCTCATACCCCAGGGTAAGGCCCATGCGGGCGGCGCGGGCTTCCAGCTGCTTTTGCAGGGCGGCATCGGTTTGGGCGGTGCGCTCCAGCCCGCCGCAGACCACCCGCAGCGCCGTGGAAACGGCGGCGGGCTCCGGCGAAAGCAGCAGCACGACCGCTTCGCTTTGGCCCATGGCGTTGCGCAGGGCCGCAAACAGCTCGGCGGCATCCGGGCGACAGATGGCGTAGGAAAGCTCCGCCGAAAGGGCGGCGGTTTCTTTTTTAAGATACTGGTAGGCGGTATCAAAGGTGGGCTGATACTGCGCCTCGCTGCCGACGGCAAGAATAGTGATCTTCATGGGACGGCGTTCCCCTCCTATGTATGGACACAATTAGTTAAGAATAGCATACCGCAAAGTTTTTTCGCGGCTGCAAATAGAATACGAATAAGCTGTGAATTTTGTCGGATGGAAAATATTTTTTCTGCAGCCGGGTGGCCGGGGCGCAGCCCAAACCGCCCTGCGGGCGGTTTCTGCGGCCTTCGGCCGCAGCGGCGGCTTTGCCGCCGGGGGCTGCGCCTCGTGCCTGCCCCTTGTAGTCATTTATAAATTTAATAGCGGATGATATTAAGCTCCGCCTGCTCGGCGGCCTCGGCCACCAGCTCCTCCGGAATGGCCATTTCAGCCTCGATGGCCTCCACGGCGGCTACGGTGGGCTTGGTCTTGGGATGGCGGGGGGTAAATACGGTGCAGCAGTCCTCGTAGGGCAGGATGGAGGTCTCAAAGGTCTCGATCTTGCGGCTGATGCGTACGATCTCCTCCTTATCCATGCCGATGCAGGGACGCAGCACCGGCAGCTTGCAGGCCAGGTCGGTGCAGCCAATGGCCTGCATGGTCTGGCTGGCCACCTGTCCTAGGCTTTCGCCGGTGATCAGTGCGCCGCAGTCCTCCCGCAGGGCAATTCGCTCCGCCACCCGCATCATGTAGCGCCGCATCAGGATGGTGAAGTAGTCCTCCGGGCAGCGCTCCCGCAGCAGCTCCTGCAATTTGGTGAACGGCACCACAAACAGCCGGATGCGGCCGGTATAGGGGGTCAGCTCCTGGGCCAGGTCCAGCACCTTCTGCCGGGCACGGTCACTGGTGTAGGGGGGCGATGCAAAATGCACGGCGGCGATCTCCAGGCCGCGCTTGGCCATCATGTAGCCGGCCACCGGGCTATCAATACCGCCGGAGAGCAGCAGCATAGCCCGCCCGCCGGTCCCCACGGGGATGCCGCCCGCGCCGGGCAGCTGATTGGCGTGGATATAGGCGCCCTGCTCCCGGATCTCCACGGTAATGGTGATCTCGGGCTGCTCCACCTTGACCTTGAGGTGATGGAAGCGGGAAAGCAGGTATCCGCCCAGCTCCCGGCTGATCTCCGGGCTTTTCATCGGGAAGGCCTTATCGCTGCGCTTGGCCTCCACCTTAAAGGTGCGGGCAGCGGTAAGCTGTTCGGCAAAGTATTCCGCGGCGGCGGGGCAGATGACCGAAAAGTCCTTTTCCACCACGCAGCTCTTGGTCACGGCCACAATGCCGAATACCGTCTGCAGGCGGCGAACCGCCTCATCCATGTCCACGCCCTCGGTGAGGGGCTGCACATAGGTGGTGGATTGGGCATGCCAGATCTTGAATTCCCCCAGCGGCTGCAGGCGGCGGCGGGCGTTTTTGGCCATGATATCTTCAAAGGTGCTGCGGTTGAGGCCCTTGAGGGCGATTTCACCGCTCTTCAGCAGAATGATCTCTTTCATGCAGGAATAAACTCCTTATCTTCGTTTGGTCAGGGTGGCCTCGCCTTCCAGCAGGCGGCGGCAGAATTCGTCGATCTCTTCCGGGGTGGTGGTGTCGGTCATGCTCACCCGCACGGCGGAATCGATACGGTCACGGGAAAGCCCCATGGCGGTCAGCACATGGCTGCGTTCCCCCTTGGCGCAGGCGCTGCCGCTGGAAACATAGATGCCGAACTGCTCCAGATAGTGGATCATCACCTCGCTGCGAATACCCTGAACCGAGCAGTTCACAATGTAAGGTGCGGCGTCGGCGGGGGAATTGATGCACACGGCCGGCGATTGTGATAAATTTGTAATCATTCGCTGCCGCAGTGCAGTAAAATGCGCAAAATTTTCCGCGCAGCGGCCGTTCATCAGCTGGGCGGCCAGCCCCAGCGCGGCGATGCCGGGGACATTTTCGGTGCCGGGGCGCAGCCCCTTTTCCTGCCCAGAGCCATAAAGGGGCGGCAGCAGCCGGGTGCCCTTGGCGATGTAGAGAGCGCCGGTGCCTTTGGGAGCGTGGATTTTGTGTCCGCTGACGCTGACAAGCTGTATCCCCCATTTGACGGGATCTATAGGCAGGCGGCAGAAGGACTGCACGCAGTCAGCGTGGAAGATGAGGTTAGGGCTTTTGCGGCGGCAGGCGGCGGCAATGGCGGGCAGGTCATGGATGGCGCCGGTCTCGCTGTTCACCATCATGCAGGAGGCCAGGATGGTCTTTTCATTGCAGGCGGCAGCCATCGCCTCCGGGGTGATATGCCCGCTTTCATCGGGCGCCACGGTAATGACCTCAAAGCCCTCATTTTCCAGCGCCTTGCAGATGGCAAGAACGGAATGGTGCTCCACGGCGGTGGTGACGATGCGGTTGCCCCGGCGCTTCATGGCACGGGCGGCCCCCAGCAGGGCAATATTATTGCTTTCCGTCCCCCCCGCGGTAAAGATGATCTCCTCGGGGCGGCAGTGCAGCACGGCGGCCACCTGCCCCCGGGCCTCGGTCATGGCACGCTCCGCCAAAAAGCCCCGGCGGTGCAGCGAGGAGGGGTTGCCGTATTCTTCGGTCATTATGTGCAGCGCCAGGGCGGCCGCTTCGGGGGAAACGGCGGTGGTGGCGCTGTTATCCAGGTAACATTCCACGGGGTGCCTCCTACAAGGTGATGGTTTTCGGGCGAGCCGACCGCTGCGGCCCCTCATAGGGCCCCTGCAGGGTGCGGGTTCGGGGCGCAGCCCGCCCCGGCTGCGCCGGGGCAAAGCAGGCATCGCCTGCTTTCGCCGCCTGCGGCGGCGGGGCTGCGCCCGCCGTCCGGCTGCTGCCGGGCCCTGTGGAGGAGGAGCAAAAAAGCCTCCCCCGGATGAGCGCAAACCGGCAGTCTATCTATCAAATAATTATAGCGCCGAATGAGGATAAAAGCAACGAATTAGGCGTTTTGTAATAGAATCGTAAATGGATTTGGGACTTCCCGTGGCTGGAATTATTTATGGCAGGACAGGAAAAATGTTCCCAGCGGGCAAGATGAGACCGGACCCCCTTTTCAAATGCCGGGAAATGCGGTATACTGGGGAAAAATCTACCCCGATACGGAGGACGAGCGATGAAGAAAATAATAGCGCTGCTGCTGGCTCTCACCCTGGTGCTTACCATGGTGGGCTGCGGCGGCAAAAAGGAATATCTGGCCGGCACGGTAAGCGATACCGGCGTGGTGGCCATCGGTGTACCGGGCCAGCCGGCCAATACCGACCCGGCCCTGTACGATGGCAGCCTGGCGGCCCGCGCCGTGCTGGGCATGCTGTACCAGGGACTGACCGCTGTGGATGAAAACGGCCAGGCGGTGGGCGCCGCGGCCGAAAGCTGGGAGATCTCCGCCACCGATGACGCCGCCAAGCGCCCGGTGTATACCTTTACCCTGCGGGAGGGTGCCTGCTGGAGTGATGGCACTCCTGTAAAGGCCGAGGACTTTATCACTGCCTGGACCCGCGTGATCAGCGGCGCGGTGGATAGCCCCTGCCGGTATCTCTTTGATGTTATCCTGGGCGCCAGGGATTACGAGAACGAGGAAAGCGAGCTGGGCCTGGAAGCCACCGAGGACGGCAAGCTGGTGGTAACGCTGGAGGGCGATTATTCCGGCTTTGCCCACATGCTGGCAGCCCCGGCGTTCTGGCCCATCAAGGAGGGCGAGATGGCCTATAATGGCCGCTACGCGCTTGCCGATATCACCGAAAATGTGGCTACGCTGAAGCCCAATACCGGCTACCGCGGGGAGAAACCCGCCGCCGGCCTCGCCCTAAAATACCACTACGGCGATCTGGCCGCGCTGGAGACTCTGGCCGCCGATGGCACCCTGCAGGCGACCTTTGGCTACGCCGGGGATGCTATTACCCCGGTGACAGGCAGTAACGGCGTGACCGGCTATTATGTGCTGAATACCGAAAAACTGTCCGAAGCGGAGACCCGCCTGGCCGTAAAGCGTCTGCTGGCCGGGGAGGAGGGGACCGGTACCCTGCCGGAGAACATGACCCTACTGACCTTGAAGAACGCCTCGGCGGTGCCCGAAGCGCTGGCCAATGCCACGAACCTGACCGTAAACGCCCTGGATTATGAGGACTACAAGGCTGCCCGCGATGCCGGGGAATACGATCTGCTGTACCTGGCGGTAAGCCTGGACTACCCGGATGAGGCAGTGCTGCTCCATTGGTTCGCCAGTGCAAGCGAAAGCAACTACGCTAAGTATAATAGCGAAGAATTTGACGAAATGTTGTCAAAAATCGACACAGAAACCGAAGAATCCGCCCGAATCGGGCTGGTGAAGGGCGCCATGCAGCTGCTGGCCGAAGAGGCGGTGCTGCTGCCGCAGGATACGGGCAAGACTCCGCTGTACTGCCACGCCTCCCTTTCCGGCATCACCTGTGATGCCCAGGGCCTGTGGAACTTCGGCGATGCGAAATACACAGCATAATCGATAACAGCAAAATGAACTCCCGGCGGGCACCAACCTGCCGGGAGTTTTTCGTGGCATAAATTATGACCAGTTGTCATAATTACACATTTTTCCGCTATCGTATGCTCCAGCATCCCCTGTGATGCCCAGGGCTTATTGGCCTTTGGCAGCGCGAAATATACGGCATGACCAATCATGATGAAGCAAGCTCCCAGCGGGGGAGAACCCCTGCCGGGAGCAGCTTGCTGCGCAACTAAAGCATATGCGATAAACCGGGATGGATTATGACACAGCATCATATCCTAGGCAGAATGGATATATGACAAAGCGTCATATTATTGC
>ENA-UOOA01005711-UOOA01005711.1-human-gut-metagenome-genome-assembly--contig:-P61old-NODE-5711-length-12637-cov-4.242728_pt1 | contig 12637 bp, 12 predicted proteins | sample MGYA00242467_ERZ724014 | MGnify/ENA metagenome assembly ERZ724014
CCAGACAAAGCGGGCACGCAACGCGCCTGTGGATTTCTTTTTTCTTGCACATTTCTCCGCCCTGTGCTATACTATGGGATACATCAGAGAAGGAGGTAATCGCATGGCACGCGCAAAAGGCATCAAGCCCATGGCTCAAAACAAAAAAGCGTTCCACGATTACTTCGTCGAAGAGCGCATCGAATGCGGCATGGAGCTGAAAGGCACCGAGGTCAAGAGCATGCGTCAGGGACGCATGAACCTCAAGGAGAGCTTTGCCATCGTCAAGGACGGCGAGGTTCTCGTCTGCGGCATGCACATCAGCCCCTATGAGCAGGGAAACATCTTCAACACCGATCCCCTGCGTCAAAAAAAGCTGCTGCTGCACAAGAGCCAAATTCGCCATCTCGGGCAGGAAGTCGGCAAGATGGGCTACTCGCTCATCCCGCTTCAAGTCTATCTGAAGGACGGACGCTTCAAGATGGAGCTGGGGCTGTGCAAGGGCAAAAACCTGCACGACAAGCGCGACGACATCGCGGCGAAGGATGCCCAGCGCGACATTCAGCGTGCGCTGCGTTCCAGAAACCGCGGCGAAGACTGATGTTCTGTTTTTACGGGGGTGTACTGGTTTCGACGGGATTGTGGGCGGTCAGGTAAGCGAGCCGTGGACCCGAGCCACGTTAAAATCGGGAAATTAAAAATTAACTGACAATAACGATTATTGCCTCGCGGCCTAATTAGGCTGCGCGTCGGCCCGATGATCCCGCTGCATCGGAATCCGGCGTCATTTAGCGGGCCATGTTCTTGCCTAAGCTTTGCAGCATGAACACATAATGAAGCTACTGAATCCCTGAGCCTGTTCACGGGCGCTGGGAAGAGGGAATGTTAAAACATGAACTGCGCTCGGAGAAAGCTTGGCTGTCGCTTTTTCGGACAGGAGTTCGATTCTCCTCACCTCCACCATCCAGCCGGAACGAATCGTTCCGGCTTTTCTTTTAGGCTGACTTCACGCTTCCGATTTTTCTGACCGGATGTCTTTCCGCACAGTGGTAAAATGTAAACGATTCACATCGCAATTGGGAGGAAACCTCATGAACACATCTGCGCTTTCAAAGCGGCGAATCACCGCTGCCCATGCGTTTTTTCTCGGCGCCATGCTGGCTCTTTTTGCCTTGGCGCCCGCCATCCTGCCCTATGGCGGCAGGTTTGTGACGCGCGGCGACTTTATCGAGCAGCAGCTTCCCTTTATCCTTGAAACGCGGCGCATCCTGCGCGGCGGGCTGAACAGCTACAGCTTTTTCACCTTTCTCGGCGCGCCTGCGGTCGGAAGCTACGCGTTTTATACGCTCGGAAGCGTCTTTGTCTGGCTGCTTGCGCTCCTGCCCGCCGCGCTGATTCCGTATGGCATCAGCGTCATGGCGATTCTCAAGCACGCCGTCTGCGCGACGACCTCCTTTTGCTATCTGCGCAGGATGATTAAAAACGAAAGGCTTGCGCTGCTGGGCAGTGTGCTGTACACATTTTCCTCCTTCACGCTCGTCAATACGCAGTTTTATCATTTTACAGAGGTCATCGCCTTCTTCCCGCTCATCCTGCTCGGCATGGAAATGGTCATGAGTGATCGTCCGCGTTTCGGTGCGCTTGCCATGTTCTGCGGGCTGAATACCCTGACAAACTACTACTTCATGCTGTCCAGTGCGCTGCTGGCTACGCTGTACTTCGTCTTCCGGTTTTTCAGTGAAGACTGGAAGCCCTACCGCACGGTGCGCCGCGTGTTCTCTCTTGTTTTTGAATGCGGCATAGGCTGTGCGCTGGCGGGCGTTCTCCTCTGCCCCGCGATGCTCTTCATGCTCAGCATCACGCGGACGGGCGCGGGCGACACGCCGCTCCTTGCCCAGCATTACACCTTCAGCGTCCTGATCGAGCGGCTCCGTGCGCTTCTGATGCCCATTGAGAGCAACGTCGTTCACGCCTATTACGGCGACGCGGGAAGCTGGTGTTCAACCGCCGCCTATCTGCCCGTGTTCGGCATGACAGGCGCGGCAGTCTTTGCCTTTGCGCAAAAAAAGCAGCATTGGCTCAAGCTGTTGCTTCTGACTCTGCTGATTTGCAGCGCGGTGCCGGTTCTGTGCGGCGTATTCGCGCTGGAAACAAACGTCGGCTATACCCGCTGGTGGTACGGGCTTGCGCTGATGACCACGCTCGCCACGCTCTATGCCCTCCAGCCTTTTGCCGAAAAAACGGACGCGCCGAATTCTTCCTTTCTGCGTGCCTTTGCCGCGTTGACCGCGCTGGTTCTGCTGCTGACCGTGCCCTTTATGCTTCCGGAAAGTCTGCTGACGACGCTGAGCGCAAAGAGCGGCTTTGTCGGGCGAATCGGTCAGGTGCTTCTGAACCGTCGCGGCGGCGCGTATGCGTCAAATGCGTTCCGTATGCTGTCCGTCTTTGACACGCTGCTCGGCGGCGGCGCAATGCTGCTCCTCATTTTGAAAAAGCCGCGCTTTACCGCCGCGCTCGCGCTCGTCTGCGCAGTCGCCGTCATCCAGTATGCCGGATATATCGCCGTCGGCGACAAATACCTGCTCTCCGGCAGTGAAACGCCCGGTCAGGGCGTCTATACGCTCAGTGAAATCGCCGAGCCGACGCTTGAAGCCGCCGCTCAGCCCGATTTCAAAGACTGGAGGCGCATCGACTATGGCAAAAAAATTCGCAATTACGGGCTTCTGCGCGGCGCGTCCTCGCTGACGAGCTTCATGAGCCTGCGTGCATCTACGGTCGGACGCTTCGTGTCCATGGCCGGCTTTGGCTATGACGAATCCACCACCGTCTGCCCGCCCAATGACAGCGCGGCGCTCCGCGCCTTCCTCAGCGTCACGGAGTACTACAAAACCGATGATTCCCCCGTTCCCGAAGGCTTTGTGCTTGACCGCAAAGAAAACGGAATTCCCGTCTATACCAATCCGAACGCCGTGCCGATGGGCTTTTTGCAGACGACCTGCACCGGCACGCATCATCAGCGGATGGACAGCGAAACTGTGCCGACCGTCATGCTCGCCGCCGTCACGCTGGAGGACGACGCGCTGGAAAAGTACGGCGACCGCATGGCAAAGCTCGACGTTTATGCCATTCCGGATTGGCGTGAGAGCGTTGCCCGCCTGAAAGGAAATGCCTGCGATTCCTTTGAAATCTTCGCCAACGGCTTTACCGCGAAAATCGACGCAAAGGACGCCGGCATGCTGGTCTTTACCATCCCGTTTGACAAGGGGTTTTCCGCCACGGTCGATGGGCAAAAAGCGGAGATCGTCAACTGCGATGTCGCGTTCATGGGCGTCTTTGTCGAAGCGGGCGCGCACGAGATTGTCTTTACCTATCATACGCGTGGCTTGACCATCGGCGTGGTCATGAGCCTGCTCGCCGCCGGAATGCTCATCGTTTATTGCGCCGCCGCAAAAGCGATGATGAAGAAAAAAGGGGACTGTCAAGCTTAACCAAACATTTCAAGAAGCAAATATCTAAGTCTTTGGGGATATGGGGCTTTGCCCCATCGCCCCACCAAAGGGCTTTCCGCTCGCCCTTTGGAAACCTTCGGGCACAAATACTTAGTTTTTCTCATAAAATATCGGTCTTGTTAGCTAAACAGTCCCTCGGTTCTCATTCCATTCCATTGGATATTTCATTGGGAAATGTGAATTTGAACGTCGTTCCCTGTCCCATTCGGCTTTCCACATCGATGACAATATGATGCCGCTTGGCGACCTCGCTGGCGATAGCAAGCCCCAGCCCCGTTCCGCCCATTCTGCCGTGCGCGCGATGGAAACGGTCAAAGATATGCGGCAGCTCCTCCTGCGCAATGCCTGCTCCCTCATCCGCGATGATGACCGTTTCGCCGTCAAACGCCAGTGTGACCGTCTTTCCCGGCTCGGTGAACTTGACCGCGTTATCCACGACGGCAAGCAGCATCTGACGCAGCCTCCTGTAATCGCCTCTGATGATGATTCCCGCCTTCGGTTCTTCGCAGACAAACACGACGCCCTTTCTTTCGCAGAGCGCACCCGTGCTCATGGCAACATCACCCAGAAGCTCACGCAGATCCACATTCCCCATATCGAGCGAAAACCCGACATTTTGGAGCCGCGAAAGCTCCAGCAAATCCGAAATCAGACGCTGCAATCCCTTGGTTTCCGTCAAAATCTGGTTATAATACGCCCTCACATCATCGGGGGAGGAAATCACGCCGTCGCGCAGGGCTTCCACCGACCCCCGTATGACCGTGACGGGCGTTTTCAGCTCATGAGAAACCGTCGCGAAGAACGTCTGCTGCTGCTGCTTGAGCAGCTCATCCTTCTGCCGCGCTTCTTCAAGCCGCTGCGCCAAAATATCCATCGAGCCATACAGCATGCCGATTTCGTCGCGCTTGTTTGTCCGGATACGCGCCTCATACTGCCCCTGCGCAAGCGCACCCGCAAAATGCTGCACCTCTGTAATGGGTTTGGTAAAGAAGCGCGAGAAGAAAAAGCTCAGTCCCAGCGCGAACACAAAAGCGATGACGCCGCTGAACGCGAGAATTCCCGTACTGGATACCTGCGCGAAGCCCAGCTCGCGGAGCGTCGTTTCCAGAAGGACAACGCCCAGAACATGGCTATGCGCGTTCATGATGGGCATACCGGTCGTCAGGTGCGTTTCGCCGTCCTCTTTCATCATCAAAAACGGCGTCTTTCCCATAAACCCCAGCGCAATCGTCTGCTCAATATAGCTGGGCAGAAGCGGGCTGCCGATCGTCTGCACCACGCCGTCAAAATAGCCGGTTACATGGTGCTGCTCATCAATCAGATAGAGGTTGCAGTGCGTGATATGCTCAATGAGCGCCATATACGGCGCGAGCGTATCCTCGCCGACGATGAACGGGTTTTCATCCAGCGAATCATACGACGACGGCGCAATCATCTCCGAAAGGTTTTGGGAGATTGCGTAGGCATCGCGCTGCATGGTTTTGCTGTAATGGGTAATCATCTGCTTCTCCATCATCGCGTTGAACAGCAGCGTCAGCAGAAGCGTAAAGATGACAAGCATAATCGCAAACAAGCCGGTCAGCCTTGTGACCAGCCGATGACGCAGTTTCATGGCAGATTCCTTTCAAACCGATAGCCCGCACCCCAGACGGTTGCAATAGAAAAAAACGGATGCGGATATACATCCAGCTTGGCGCGCAGACGCTTGATATGCGAATCGACCGCGCGGTAATTGCCCGCGAACTCATAGCCCCATATCATCGTCAGCAGGTTGTCCCGCGTAAAGACGCGCCCCGGCGCGCTGGCAAGCGTATAAAGCAGCTCGACCTCGCGGCGTGTGAGATTGAGCTTATGCCCGTCCAACGTGACCGAAAGCGACGGCATGTGAATCGACAATGTGCCGATAACCAGCGTTTCATCCTTTTCGCCCGCCGGAATCCGGCGCATGACTGCGCGGATTCTCGCCATCACCTCTCCGGGCGAAAACGGCTTCACAATATAATCGTCCGCACCGATATCCAGTCCGAGGATGCGGTCGGCGTCTTCATCCTTGGCGGTGATCATCAGAATAGGAACGCTGGATACCCGCCGAATACGCCGACAGACCTCCAGCCCGTCTATGCCCGGCAGCATGATATCCAGCAGGATGAGTGCGGGCTGCGCCGCGTCAAACAGGGACAGAGCTTCCTCCCCCGTTTTCGCGGTGAGCAGTGCCCAGCCCTCTTTATTGATGTATTGTGTTAAAATATTCAGAATCTGTTCGTTGTCATCCACAACGAGGATGGGGTTCATGACCTTGATCCTCCCGAGTATTTTTTCTTTCATTGTAGAATGTGCAGGAAGGAATGTCAAACCCTTTACACGAAATTTAATTTTTGTTTTTTTGCCGAAAGACATACTTTTGCCATCAATTCACTTTAGAATGATTTTCGTAATCAGGAGGAAATCACATGAAACGCTTGCTTGCTCTGATTGCTCTGCTTCTCGCTTTCGTCTGCCCCGCTCTTGCTCAGGATTATCCGGACGGCATCTACCGCGGGTTTTACTACGACGGCGGCATTGAGCAGATTGCCATTCAGTTTGAGCTGAAGGACGGTATTTTCACGTCACTCATCTATCGCGGCGTCAAATACAAAGACGGCGATTACATGAACGAGGATGCCAGCGACGCGCAGAAAGCCATTCTGCATCAATATCGCCAGCTGGCGGAGTATCTCGTCGGCAAGGACATCTCCGCGATTGACGACCTCTACTCCCCTTACGACATTGTCGAGGATTTGGACGCTGTTACAACGGCAACCATGAAAGCCGGCAAGCTCATCTCCGCCTTGTGGGACGGACTGAACCGCCATCCTTATAAAATCGTCGATACCACGAAACTGCCTGAAGCCGAGTCGTACTCAGACGGCGTTTACCGCGGCAGCTACATGGAGGACGGCGGCGAACAGGTTGCTCTGGAATTTACGCTCAAGGACAATCACTTTACCGAAATCAACTACCTGACCCTTCAATATAAAGACGAGGATTATCTGTCAAGCGACGCCGCAACTGCACAGGGAAAAATCTGCACACAGTTTAAACAGCTGCTTGACTACCTCGTCGGTAAGGACGTTTCAAGCGTCAATCGGCTCTATCTGCCCGGTCAGATTGCATCGGACACAGATGTTTCCACCGGCGCAACGCTCCGCGCTCCAAAGGTCATTTCCGCCATTTGGGACGCACTTGGGCGGCACGCCTATACCATCATTAAGTAAGTTTACCGCATCTCCATCCGCGGGGAAATGCGGCGAGCGATATATTCAATACACATCATGATTTGGAGGAACATATTATGAAAAAGTTTGCTATGGCTGCTGCGACTGCGGCTCTGCTTCTCTCCGTTTCTACCGGCGCGCTTGCCGCTACCGGTCTCGGCTCCGTGACCAGCATGTCCGGTTCCGCCGCGACCGCCGACAAGGCGGGTTCCGTCACCGTGAACACCACCATGTGTGCGCTCGAGCTGGACGACGAGGGCAAGATCGTCAGCGTCAGCTTCGATATCGCCCAGAACAAGATTGGCTTTGATGCTGCCGGCGCGCTGACCACCGACCTGGCTGCTGAGCATCCGACCAAGAAGGAGCTCAAGGAAGGCTACGGCATGAAGGCTGCAAGCAGCATCGGCAAGGAATGGTATGAGCAGGCGGAAGCCCTTGAGGCTTGGTGCGTCGGCAAGACCGTCGCGGAAGTTGTCGGCATGCCGACCTATGACAAGGGCGATGGACATCACACGCAGGTTCCGGATGATGTTGACCTCAAGAGCGGCTGCACCATGGACGTCGGCAGCTTCCTCAAGGCGATTCAGGCTGCCGCGAACAACGCGAAATAATCCTGAAAACCGACCATCTCGCAAGCAGCTTCCTTCTCCTGTTGGGAAGCTGCTTTTTTCTGTTCAAATTCCACGATGGAAAGCGCAAAGGGAATGTACCTTTCCACGTTGAACCTCCGCGCAAATCATGGTATACTGAAGGCAAGATCAGACCGCTTGACGGTCGGGAAGGGAGGTACATTTATGATTCATTACAATCCCCTGCTCCAAAACATGGAAAACAGCAAAAAGTTTATCACCATGGGCGAAATCATGCTCCGTCTGACGCCTCCAAACTACGAAAAGATTCGCATGGCATCCGGATTTGAGGCAAGCTACGGCGGCAGCGAAGCCAATATCGCGCTCGCGCTCGCCAACCTCGGCGTAGACAGCACGTTCTTCTCTGTCGTTCCGAATAACAGTCTGGGCAAAAGCGCTGTCCGCTGGCTGCGTTCCAACGACGTTCACTGCACGCCGATGATTCTTTCCACACCCGAAGAAACGCCGACTCACCGTCTGGGCACCTATTACCTTGAAACCGGATACGGAATCCGCCCGAGCAAGGTCATCTATGACCGAAAGCACAGCGCCATGGCGGAGTATGACTTTTCGGATGTCGATTTGGGCGCGCTGCTGGAGAGCTTTGACTGGCTCCACCTGAGCGGCATCACCCCTGCGCTCAGCCCGAATTGCAGCAAGCTGGTGCTGGATATGCTGCGCATCGCCAAAGAAAAGGGCTTGACGGTCAGCTTCGACGGCAACTTCCGCAGCATGCTCTGGAGCTGGGAAGAAGCGCGTGATTTCTGCACGCAGTGTCTGCCCTATGTCGATATCCTGCTGGGCATCGAGCCGTACCACCTCTGGCGTGATGAGGAGGATCACAGTCAGGGCGATTTCAAGGACGGCGTGCCGATGCAGCCGAGCTATGAGCAGCAGGACGAAATCTTCCAGCGTTTTGTCGAGCGTTATCCGAATCTCAAGTGCATCGGGCGGCATGTCCGCTATGCACATTCCGGCAGCGAAAACAGCCTGAAGGCGTTCATGTGGTATGAGGGGCACACGTTTGAAAGCAAGCTCTTTACCTTCACGATTCTTGACCGTGTGGGCGGCGGCGACGCATTTGCCAGCGGTCTGATTTACGCCATGCTGCATGATTATAAGCCGATGGACATGCTGAACTTCGCCGTCGCGTCGAGCGTAATCAAGCATACCATTCACGGCGACGCGAACATCACCGACGACGTAAGCAGCATCCGCAACCTGATGGATATGAACTACGATATCCGCCGCTGAGAAAGAAGAACCTTCATGGCAGATAAAAATAAGAACGAAAAAACCAATGTAATGCGCATTCTTGACAAAGAAAGCGTTCCTTATCAGGTTCACACCTATTCGCCGGATACCGGCATCGACGCACTCTCCGTATCTAATGCCCTCGGGCAGGATCCGCAGACGGTCTTTAAGACGCTGGTCACGCAGGGAAAGAGCCGCGCCTATTATGTCTTTGTCATCCCCGCAACGGGTTCGCTCAACCTCAAGCATGCAGCGGCTGCATGCGGCGAAAAAGCCGTTGAGATGATTCCGCAAAAAGCACTTCTTCCCAATACGGGATATATCCACGGCGGATGCAGCCCGATTGGCATGAAAAAGCTCTTCCCCACGTTTATCGACGAAAGCGCACAGCTCTTTGACACCATCTGCGTCAGCGCAGGCAAAATCGGTGCGCAGGTCGAGCTTGCGCCCGATGCGCTTTGCAAACTGGTTAATGCCAAATATGCGGATTTAACCGACTAATACGGAAAACCTTCTTTACATATAGACAAAAGCACAAGCCCTGTCTGCCTCGACAGAGCTTGTGCTTTTCTTTTTCCGCTTATCCCTTACGCCGTTCTCTCCACGCTGAGCCGGTCGGCAACCAGCGCGATAAACTCGCCGTTGGTCGGCTTATCTGCCAGCGAGCAGACGTTTTTGCCAAATGCTTCATCCAGCGCGTCAATCCGTCCGCAGTTCCATGCGACTTCGATGGCATGGCGAATCGCTCGCTCCACCTTGCTGGATGTCGTTCCGAATTTGCGCGCAATGCCCGGATACAGCTCCTTAGTGATGCGGCTCATCATCTCCGGCTTCTCGATGACCATGCGCACAGCTTCCCTCAGATACTGGTAGCCCTTGATATGCGCCGGAATGCCTACCGTCAGAAAGAGATTCGCGATACGCTCCTCCAGCGTTTCCGCACTGACCGGTGCCTGCTCGTGAATCATCTTCGCGCCTACCGATTCCGCGCGAAGGCTTTCGCCCGCCGCCTCATACACGCGCTGCGCCAGCATCATGAAATCAAACGGCTTGACCATATAATAGTTGACGCCCAGATTGACCGCTCGGGAAATAAAGTCATCCCTTCCCAACGCCGTCAGCGCGATTACGCCGGGCTGCTTTGCCAGCTTCATGGCTTGCAGCCTTTCCAGAACGCCATAGCCATCCATCTGCGGCATGATGAGATCGCAAACCAAGACATCCGGTTCAAATTCCGTTACCAGTCGGAGTGCTTCCACACCGTCGCTCGCCGCGCCGACAATCTCGATGCCGTTTTGCGCCTGCAAATATTCGACAATCATATCTCTCAACTGTACATTGTCATCTGCCACAACCACGCGAACCGTGTCCATATCCGCGACCTCCCGCCATTGATTTCGTATCTATCGTTTTGCTTAAACCCATGATATCACAAAGTCTGTTTCCGGAAAAGCCCCAAATGGCCTCTCCGTTCCGACTTTTTCTTCTTTCATTCGCATTTTATGTGCAAATACGCGAAATATAACCCAAAATGCAAAAAACATCCATAATTTCATGTAAAAATCTAAAAACCGCATAATTTAGTCCTTATTATTTCAGCTTTATGATATAGGGTTCAAGCAGCCCCATGATTCTGTCCGACGACGCGGGGGCGTAGCGGGGCGACTGCGCCATCGTCACAAAATCATATCCCGTTTCGGCAAACAGACGATAATCGTCAAACACCTCAAAGGGAATAACCGGTTCGCGCCCGTTGAGTCCCTCCATCAGCGCGGAGATATCGCTTCTGAGATGAATATCGCCCGCTTCATTGAGCAGCCGCGCCGGAATATCCTGATGCGACCTCGGATTGCGGACATAGACCAGCCGGCTCACCCACCGAAACGCCAGCGCAAAGAGCAGATAATTCGCCTCGTCGAGCTTCTTCCCCGCCCGATATGCCTCCAATGCTTCGCGCGACTTCGGATTGCGGGTCAGTACGGCTTTCAGCACAAAATCCGTTCCGGGCGGTCCGAACGCGAGATCCGAATGGGTGTCCACATGCACGACGTCAAACGGTGCATCCAGTACGCCCTCTCTCATCCGCGCGCGCCAGAAATCCAACGCCTTGTCATGTGTATCAAAGATCAATCCCGGAACGGGATGCTCCCTGCTTAAACCGCATTGTTCTTCCAGAAAAGCGATGACCTGCTCATCCGTATACGGCTGAGCGCAATTTTCAGAGGGTCTTTCCCCCAGCGGCGCAAGCGGGCAGGCGTCGCTCAGAAAAAAATCCATGTCCAAATCGAGTACCTTCACGTTGTTTCATCCTCCGTATATCCTATTCCTTTCGATTATAGCGTAGGTCGCAGGCGGGGTCAAGCTCACGGCACAAGGTTCAGCTCATCCGGATTCAGGTTATAGCCCACAAAGCTCTCCGGAACTTTACCTACAATAATCGACTCGGCAACAAGCATATTGGCGGTCACGTTCGTCGTCTTTGCGCCCGTCGGAATGACGATGCGAATGCTTGCCGAAAGCTGCATAAACACCTTATGCCGCGTCTGATTGATGCCGCAGGCTTCAAACTCCGTTTCAAAATTCGTCTGCACCGAGCCAATCGGAACGATTGAAATCGGTATTCCCGGGCCACTGCCCGCCAGCAGCGTTATGCCCAACGCCGCGCCGAGCGGAACGCTCACCTTCTGGCTGCTGACCGCTTCCAATTTGCGCAGAGCCGCATCTCCCGCGCGGTCTGCCAACAGATTCATGCGCATGGTGTTCGCGGAAAGCAGCGCGACCTGTCCCTTTTCATCCATGCGGACATTCATCAAATCCTCGTAGTTAATGCCGCCGTCCAAAGCCTCTGTCAGCGCACCATTGAGGGCGCGCGTCGCCATTGCCGCACACCGTGCCTCCGCGAGAGAAAAAACAAGCGGTCTGAAATTCCGGTCGATGAGCAAAAGCAATGCCGCAAGCAGAAGCACCGCAAGCAGCACGCGCCGCATCCTCTTTTTTCTGCGCACACGCGCGGTATATTTTCGCAGCTTCGCCTGCTCCATCCCATCCCCCCTCTGCGCAAAGGACGCTGACCATGGATATGGCCAAAGCGATGCGGCTATTCCTCAACGAGTTTGTGCTTTAGGGGTGCGGATTAGGCAAATCTGTGCTATAATAACAGACAACCCCGCTCTGCGCGGGCGGCTACCTTGCAGCAAGGAGGAACACCATGCCCAAACGCATCGGCGACGACCGCCGCAATTTTTCACAAAAGCCGAATGCTCCGCTCACGCCGATGGAGAGCGATACTCCGGACAGCGGCGCGGATTCTATGGATAAAACACAGCTCAATATTCCTGTTCAGCGCGAAACGCGCCGCATGCCCGAACCCACGCACAGCAAAAGCAAACGGGAACGGGCTTCGCGCGAACGCACCGTTCATCCGCGCGCCCATTCCATCTTCAAAACGCGGACAAAGAAACCGAATTTCGTGCTGAGCGTCGCAACGACAACCCTCCGTCTTTCCTTCGTTCTTGCGCTCTGCACCGCGCTTGCTCTGCTGGGCGCGGTCGTCGGCATCGCCAAGGCTTTCGTCGATACTGCGCCGACGCTCGACCTCGCCGCGCTCGATGCGCAGGATAAGACTTCTTTTATTTATGACAGCAACGGCAATCTCATCACCGATTACAAGGGTACGGAAGACCGCATCATGGTTTCCATCGACGAGATTCCCGATATGCTGCAAAACGCTTTCATCGCCGTCGAGGACGCGCGCTTTTACGAGCATAACGGCGTCGATGTCAAGCGCATCGTCGGCGCGCTGGTCGCCAACTTTACCAGCGGTTCGACGCAGGGCGGCTCGACCATCACCCAGCAGCTGATCAAGCAGACCGTCCTCTCCAGCGAGCAATCCTACAAGCGCAAGCTCCAGGAGGCGTATCTGGCGATGGAGCTGGAAACGCGCTACACGAAAAAGCAGATTCTTGAAAGCTATCTGAACACCATCTTCCTCGGCGGAAGCTACTACGGCGTG
>ENA-UOOA01005715-UOOA01005715.1-human-gut-metagenome-genome-assembly--contig:-P61old-NODE-5715-length-12631-cov-6.020674_pt1 | contig 12631 bp, 10 predicted proteins | sample MGYA00242467_ERZ724014 | MGnify/ENA metagenome assembly ERZ724014
TCAGCGAGGTTGTCGTTGCTCCAGGTGTAGCCTTCGGTGGTCGTCGGCCAGCTCAGCCACTGGCTGCCGATGGAACCAGCCTGACGGGTCTTCTCGTCAAAGATGAGGGAAACCGGCAGCGCACGCTCGTGCGGCAGGTCAACATAGCGGCCATACTCCATGTACTTCATGTGCTGACGATGGTAGCTGCCCGCCTCGTCGTAGAAACGCTTGTTCTCGGAGTCGATTTCGATCCAGCTCTTGCCAGCCATGGTGAAGTTACGCATGAAGGTAGAGTCATACTCCGGAACCTTGATGCCCAGCCAGAAGCCGCCGGACTGGGTCTGGTTCTTCATGTGCCAAATCTGAGCGCCGGCTTCCATCAGCATCTTGATGCCGTCGCCGGTGTTGCCCGGGGTGCCGGCGGTGTAAACGGTCTCCATGCCGTGGAAGTCACGCTGCATGGTCAGGTTGTTCTCATAGCCGCCGCAAGCGAGCAGAACGCCCTTGCTGGACTTGATGGAGTACTCGGTGCCGTCCGCGCGGCGGGCGATCACGCCGGAAACTTCCTTCGTGAACGGATCCTGCACGAGGGAGACAGCCGGGTTCTCAAAGCGCACGTCGATGCCGCGCTTTTCAACCGCCTTGGCGAAGCAGCGCCACACGCCGCCGTTCTCGAAGGTCGCGCCCTTGGCACGCAGGTGAGCGGAGCAGCCGTCAAAGGTGGAGCCTTCGAAGTTGCTGAACTCAACAACCATGCTGCCCCACTTCAGCTCGCCGCCGCCGACGTAGCCGGCTTCGTAGTCAACGCCGTCCGCCACGTACTCAATCCACGGGAGCTGAGTCGCAAAGCCGTTGCACAGCCAAGTGAGGTACTCATCCGGAATCGGGTTGGGCAGGTTGCAGTTGTAGAGGTAAGTCTTAACGGTTTCCACAGCGCTCTCAGCGGGCACCAGGAACGTCTGACCGGAAGCGATGGAGTTGCCGCCCGCGAGGGTTTCCGGCATCTTCTCAAGAACGAGAATCTTCGCATTCGGGTCGATGTCATGGGCTTCAACGGCAGCAGCCGCGCCGGCAAGACCATAACCGACGACGAGGAAATCAACCTCTTCGTCCCATTTTTCGATGTTCTGAACCGGCGTTACCCAGTCCTCTGCAGCCAGTGCGCCAACCGCCATGGCAAGCACAAGCGCGAGAGTCATCAGCAGAGTCAAACCTTTTTTCATGTTTTCTTCCTCCTTCTCTCTTGTTCACACGTTTGACAAAAAATGTGGCATTCATGACACATTCACGCCACATAATTTTCATCATCGGCTATATTTTAATCTTAAACCATTCAGAAGTCAATAGACTTTGCAAAATGTCTGACAATTTTATTCGGTTTTTTTGACAAGCGCGGATTCGCTCCCCCCCGACGACGCTCTGCCGTCCGTCTATGAAACCGCCTTTCGTTCTCTGTGCGGATTTTCCATGCCGATCTGTTTGGCGCAAGCAATCAAAACAGGACAAATCAAGTGTTTTGTTGACAGCTCAACAATTCTGCGGTATAATGCCCACCTAAGCCTGCGTGCGCTTCCGTCAAAATCAGAAAAACGCCAAGCCCTGCGCATGCAGCTCCTCCTTTTCGCAAATCCACCCTGCATCGACCAGAACGGAGTATTTATGGATACAAGCCGCTTTGAACAATTTTCCCGCCTGACCTCCAGCGCTGTGAAATCCATCGCCAAGCTCAAGGCGGCGCAAATGGAAGCGTTCTCCCTTTCGGGTGCGCACACCAACTGCCTGTGCCGGCTGCATGAATCCGGCAGTCTGACGCAGAGCGAACTCACCCGCCTTGAAAACATGGACCGCAGTCAGGTTTCCCGCGTTCTGCGCGATTTGATGGAAAAGGGTTATGTCGCTTCCGACGCGCAGACAGGCTATAAACGCCGCTATTCGCTGACTCCCTTGGGGATTCAAACCGCTTCCCGTGTGGAAGATATCATTTTGACAATCAACCGTTTCGTCAGCGGCGATATTCCCGACGCGGATATCGAAATCTTTTACCGCACGCTGAGCGTCATCACCGGCAATCTCGCCCTTGCCGTCGAAAAATTCGGAAACAGGAGATTTTATGAATAAAGCCTATGCCTTTTTCTGCCGCGCCTTTCAGGGCGTGTTCCGTGCCGCGCTTCCTATTCTTCCCTATCGCGAGCCTGTGCAGCTTGACGGTCTGGATTCGATTGTGCCGCTTCTTCGCGAAAAGGCGGTTTCCTCCGTTCTGCTTGTGACGGATGCGCCCGTCCGCTCCCTCGGCTTGACAAAGCCGCTTGAGGATGCGCTGAAGGAAGCATCCATCGCCTGCGCCGTATATGACAAAACCGTTCCCAATCCGACCATTCAGAATATCGAGGAGGGACGCGCACTTTATCTGAGCAGCCGTGCCCAAGCCATCATCGCGGTCGGCGGCGGCTCCGTCATGGACTGTGCTAAAGTCATCGGCGCGCGCATCGCCAAGCCGCATCAATCCGTTCAGCACATGGGCGGACTGCTGCGCATCCTGCGCAAAACGCCGATGCTCATTGCCGTACCGACCACCGCGGGAACGGGCAGCGAAACCACGCTTGCCGCCGTCATCACTGACCCCGCCGCGCGCCACAAATACCCCATCAACGACTTTGTCCTGATTCCGGATTACGCCGTGCTGGAGCCTGAGCTGACGCGCGGACTGCCCCGCAGTCTGACCGCGACGACGGGCATGGACGCCCTGACCCACGCCATCGAAGCCTATATCGGGCGTTCGACGACCAAACTCACCCGCGCCATGTCCGAAGAAGCCGCAACGCTCATCGTCCGCAGTCTGTATAAAGCCTATCAGGATGGCGGCGATATGGATGCCCGCCGCGATATGCTCCGCGCGGCATACTGCGCGGGCGTATCCTTTACCCGTTCCTATGTCGGCTATGTTCACGGCGTCGCCCATTCGCTGGGCGGGCAGTACGGCGTGCCGCACGGACTCGCCAATGCCGTGATTCTCCCGTATTTTCTGGATGCCTACGGCTCAGCATGCCATAAAAAGCTCGGCAGGCTCGCGCGCATCGCAGGCGTTGCCCCGCAGTCTGCCGATGACCGCGACGCAAGCGAAGCGTTCATCCGCTGGATTCGCGAGATGAATGCCGCGATGGGCATTCCCGACCACATTCAGGAGATTCGCATATCGGATATTCCGGAGATGGCGCACCACGCCGCTCAGGAAAGCAACCCGCTTTATCCGGTTCCCGTGCTGATGGATGAACGGGAGCTGGCAGCAATGTATCTCAAACTCATGCCAAGGAAGGAGCAAAACGCATGAACGCCCAGCAGATTGAAGAACTCGTCTCTCTCCAGCGCACTTTCTTTGAAACCGGAACGACGCTCAGCCTTGATTTCCGCCTTCAAAGCCTGAAAAAACTCCATGACACCATCCTCCGCATGGAGCCGCAGATTAACGCCGCGCTCCAAAGCGACCTCGGCAAATCCGCAACGGAAACCTATATGTGCGAAACCGGCATGACCCTCAGCGAGCTTTCCTATATGCGGCGTCATCTGCGCCGCTTTGCCAAAGACCGCCATGTGCTGACCCCGCTGGCGCAGTTCCCGTCGGACAGCTTTGTCGTCCGCGAGCCGTATGGCGTCGCGCTCATCATGTCCCCGTGGAACTATCCGTTCATGCTGCTGATGGAGCCGCTTATCGGCGCGCTTGCCGCAGGCAACTGCTGCATCCTCAAGCCGTCGGCATATTCGCCCGCGACCTCCGCCGTCATCCGCGAGCTGGTCTCCGCCTGCTTCCCGCGGGAATACGTCGCCGTCGTCGAAGGCGGACGCGCAGAGAATCAGGCGTTGCTGCATCAGCGGTTTGATTACATCTTCTTTACCGGCGGCGTCACGGTCGGCAAAGAGGTCATGCGCGCCGCCAGCGAACATCTGACGCCTGTCACGCTGGAACTTGGCGGCAAAAGCCCCTGTCTGGTCGATGCAACCGCCGATCTGGATGTTGCCGCACGCCGTCTGGCTTTCGGCAAGCTGCTCAACTGCGGTCAGACCTGCGTCGCGCCGGACTACCTGCTTATCGACCGCACGGTCAAGGATGCGTTCCTTGAGCGGCTCCAATTCCATATGACCGCCATGGTCGGCGACGCGCTGACCAACGACGGCTATGTCCATATGATTAACCAAAAGCACTTTGACCGCGTCTGCTCGCTCATCCTGCCGCAGAAAGTCGTCTTCGGCGGAAAATCCGATCCGCAGACGCTGCGCATCCAGCCGACCATCATGGATTGCGTCAGTCCGGATGACGCCGTCATGCAGCAGGAAATCTTCGGACCGCTCCTGCCCGTCCTGCCCTATGACGATATCGAGGACGCGCTTTCCTTTATCAAGAATCGGGAACACCCGCTCGCGCTCTACCTGTTCAGCTCGGATAAAGCCCTTCAGCGCCGTGTTCTGCAAAGCGTGCCCTTCGGCGGCGGCTGTATCAACGATACCATCATTCATCTGGCAACCAGCCGCATGGGTTTCGGCGGCGTCGGCGGCAGCGGCATGGGCAGCTATCACGGCAAAAAGAGCTTTGATACCTTCTCCCATCAAAAGAGCATCGTCAAAAAGTCCACGCTCATTGACCTGCCCATTCGCTACGCGCCGTATTCCCCGCTGAAGGACAGGCTTCTGCGCATCTTCCTGCGCTGACTTGCTCCAAAGCCGCTAAGCTGGTATAATGGTTTCATCCGAATCGGAATTGCAGGAGCTTCTTTTCCCCATTTCAAAACGCAGGCGGAGTATCCGCCGCACTCCTGCAAGGAAAGGACGCAATGAAATCAAGAAAATCTGCCGCATATATCTGTGCGCTGACAGCCATGCTGGTTCTCTCTCCCTTAACCGTGCTGGGCGAGGATACCCCCGCGCCCGCCGCCGAGCAGCAGGAAAACAGTCAGCTGCGCACCGCCAAGCAGGCGAACCTGCGCAAGCTGCCCAACACCAAAAGCGATAAGCTCGAAACCCTGAAAAAGCACAGCGTTGTCACCATTCTGAGCGAAATGGATGTCGGTGATGAAACATGGGTCTACGTCCGTGTCGCCAAAAGCGGACGCGAAGGCTATGTGCTTCTGAGTCTGCTCGAGCCGGTTCCCACGCCGACGCCCGAGCCAACCGCCACGCCGACCCCGACGCCCTCTCCTGAGCCGACTGCCACGCCCGAAGCGGACAGCGAAATCAAGGACGACGAAACGCCCGCGCCCAATACGGTTTCCGGCGAAACGCTCTATGACGAGCCGCGCCTCGTGCGCACGCTCAAGCGCGCCAACCTGCGCAAGAAGCCGGACGGCTCCCGTCTGGGCGTCGTTGCGGCAGACACCGCCCTGAACGCCATCGGCGAGGTCGAGCGCGACGGCGAGCTTTGGCTGCATATCGAAAAGGGCAATGGCAATAAAGAGGGCTATATTCTCGCCGAGCTTCTGCGTCAGGTGCGTCCGGTCAAGCTGCTTCCCGTCACCGAGGGAGAGATTCGCGAGATGTTCCCCGTGATTTCCAGCGACCCCATCGCCGATATCAAAAACGAAATCCCCTTCACTTATACCGACGACGAGCTTGCCGCCTACAAAACGCTGAACGTCGGCGACCGGAGCAGCGACGTATTGAAGCTCCGCAAACGCCTTTACGAGCTGGGCTATTATACCAAGCGGAACGAAAACGCACTATATACCCAATCCACCGCGGACGTCATCAAGGTTTTCCAAAAAGACTGCGGGCTGGAGGAAACCGGCGTTGCCGATCCGTATACGCAGGCGCTTCTCTTTGATGACCGCATGCTCGCCCGCGAAGGCAGCAAGCAGGAGGTCACCTACCTGCAAAACAAAGCTCAGCCGCTCTACATCCAGCGCGCGGAAATTACGTCCTACAGCTTCTACGGAAGCGTGCAGGTCAGCGTGCGGAACCAGACAAACGGCAAGCTGACTCGTTTTGGACTCAAGATTATTCCCAACACGAGCAGCGGCGAGGCGGCAGACATGGCAGAGACCTTTGCCGAGGAAATCGAGCGCGAATATACGATATCCGGACTTTCCGTCAGCAAGGGCAATTCGTATTCCGATTTTGCCACCAACGGCATGGCGAATCTGGACGACGATTACTATATGGAGCCGGAAATCGGCGAGGTCGAAATCTATCCGCATCATTTTCAGGTCAGCTATAAAAACTACTTCTCCGGCGCACAGGTCGCCGTCTGCTGGTATCGAAGCGGCGGACGCAACGTCTTTGTGGATGACGACCAGATGGTTTTCGTTCCCGTCGGCAAGGGTACGACGGATATCCTGATGCACACGCTTCCCCTGACCATCACGGACAGCGAGCGCGAGGAAGCCGCCAAATGGGAAATGGGCATTGTGGCGCGGTACGTCCTTCCGATTTACCAAAACTACTACAATCTTCCGCAGGGCGCCTATCTGCGTTCGGTCGAGGATGGCTCTCCCGCGCAGGAAGCCGGACTTCAGGAGGGCGATATTCTCGTCGGCATTGACGACCAGACGATTCTGGGCGACATGACGCTCCGCCTCGCGCGCGCGTCGTTTGAGCCGGGCGAAATCAAGACGGTTTATTTCTGGCGCGATGGTCAATACTATTCGACTGAAATGATGCGTCCGGAAAGCAACGTAAAGTAAGAACGCCGCATCCGTTATTCGGCTGCATACATCAGAAAAGAAGGCAGGGCCGGCTTAAAAAAGCCGCTTCTGCCTTCTTTCTTTTGATATGCCTTATCGGGTTCCGGCACAGCGTTATCCCGTCTGCGCTTTCAAATTGGATATCTGAATATGTTCGCCCCATGGCAATCGGCTGAGCCGCAATCTTATGTCCGTAAGGCACATTTCCGATGGTCTTGATCTCAGCAGTTGCCTTTTTTGTCGCGCTGCTCCGACCGATTCGCTCAACAGCCCCTTTCGTTTTATTTCTGAATCGGAGATACCATCTTTTCCGGACGGACAATCTCGTCAAATTTTTCGCCCGAAAGCAGTCCGAGCTTCACGGCGGCTTCCTTCAGCGTCAGGTTCTCGCGGAACGCCGTCTTAGCGACCTTCGCCGCGTTCTCATAGCCGATATGCGGATTCAGCGCAGTCACCAGCATCAGCGATTGGTCGAGGTATTCCTGAATCTTTTCGCGGTTGGGTTTGATGCCGCGCGCGCAGCGTTCCTCAAAGGAAAGCATCGCGTCGCCCAGCAGCCGTGCGGATTGCAGGAAGTTGTAGATGCACACCGGCATAAACACGTTCAGCTCAAAGTTGCCCTGAGAAGCCGCCATGCTCACCGCCACATCATTTGCCATCACCTGCACAGCAACCATCGTCATCGCCTCGCACTGGGTCGGATTGACCTTGCCCGGCATAATCGAGCTGCCCGGCTCGTTTTCCGGAATCAGCAGCTCTCCGATGCCGCAGCGCGGGCCGGAAGAAAGCAGGCGCACGTCGTTGGCGATTTTCATCAGGTCAGCCGCCAACGCCTTCATCGCCCCATGAACGTAAACAAGCTCGTCCTTGCTGGTCAGCGCATGGAACTTGTTGGGCGCAGTTATAAACGTCTTGCCCGTCAGCGCGGAAATCTCCGCCGCGACGGTCTCTCCGAATTCCGGCAGGGCGTTCAAACCCGTACCGACCGCCGTACCGCCCAGCGCAAGCTCCCGAACCTCATCCAGCGACTGACGAAGCATCTTCGCGTCTTTTTCCAGCGAAGCCGCCCAGCCGCTGATTTCCTGTCCCAGCGTCAGCGGAGTCGCGTCCTGCAAATGCGTGCGCCCGACCTTGATGACGTCGGCATATTCTTCACTGAGCTTCACAAACGTCTGATCCAGCACGTCGATTGCGGGCAGAACATGATCCTCCACCGCAATGAGCGCCGCGATGTGCATCGCCGTCGGGAATGTGTCGTTGGAGCTTTGCGATTTATTGACGTGGTCGTTGGGATGAACCAGCTTTTCGCCCAAAATCTCGTTGGCGCGCGCCGCTACCACCTCATTGACGTTCATGTTGCTCTGCGTGCCGCTGCCCGTCTGCCAGACCACCAGCGGGAATTCTTCATCCAGCCTGCCCGCCAAAATCTCGTCGCACGCGGCGGCGATTGCATCGGTACGCTTTTGATCCAGATTGCCCAGCCTGCAGTTAGCCAGTGCCGCCGCCTTTTTAAGGATGGCGAACGCGCGAATCACCTCACGCGGAATGGTCTCCGTGCCGATAGGGAAATTCTCGTGGCTGCGCTGAGTCTGTGCGCCCCAGTAGTGGTTCGCCGGCACGCGAACCTCGCCCATTGTATCATGCTCAATGCGGTATTCCATCGTTCTGCCTCCCGATTATCAGGCTTTCGCCTTCGCTTCGTTATCGCTTCTGATATGGGCGACGACCTGATCGCAGATTTCGCCGCACAAACCGACATAGCCCTCCGGCGCAAGAATCTTCCGCACCTGCTCGCGGGTCATATGCGCAGCGACCATTCGTTTCATTTCATAATTACCTTACGTTATAGCTTGAGCAGCTTTTTATGATATCTTTTTTCAGTAAAAAGAAATCTCCTCATGCCCGTGAACAAGAGCGTCCTCGATGCAGCAGAAAAGCGCAGCTAACTTATCATCAATTCAAATGAACGAGGTGCTGCACGATACTGCTTTTTTCAGGAAAAGCGACTGCTGAAGCGTTCAAAGCATATCTTGAGAATGACCTATTGCACAAATTCAAAGCCAAGGCTGCGAAAGCTCTGCCATGCGCGTTTCAAGCGGAAACTCCAACAGCCTGTGTGGGATGGCTTTAAATTCTCGCCACGCCGGTTTCGCGCGCCGCCTTCATCACGGCGTCCGCTACCGCGCGCGCCACACGCTTATCCAGCGCATCCGGCAGAATATACTCCGCGGAGAGCTTGTCGCCCGCCAGCTCGGACAGCGCATAAGACGCCGCCATCTTCATTTCTTCGTTGATGCAGGTCGCACGGCAATCCAGCGCACCGCGGAAAATGCCGGGGAACGCCATCACGTTGTTGATCTGGTTCGGGAAATCGCTGCGGCCCGTGCCGACAACCGCCGCGCCGGCGGCCTTTGCCTCGTCCGGCATGATTTCGGGCATCGGGTTCGCCATAGCAAAGACGATTGGCTCCTTCGCCATCGAGCGAACCATATCCTGCGTCAGCACGCCGGGCGCGCTCACGCCGATAAACACATCCGCATCCTTTACCGCGTCAGCCAGCTTGCCGCGCAGATGCTCGCGGTTGGTCACCTTTGCCATCTCCGCCTGCGCCGGATTCAGCTCCTCCATGCCTTCGTCGATAATGCCAAAGCGGTCAACCAGCGTCAGATGCTTGACGCCGAGATTCAGCATGTGCTTGGAAATCGCAATGCCCGCGCTGCCCGCGCCGTTGAGCACCACGCGCGCCGCACTGATATCCCTGCCCGTCACCTTCAGCGCGCCGAGCAGCGCGGCGGCAACGACGACCGCCGTTCCGTGCTGGTCATCATGGAATACGGGAATGTCGCAGATTTCCTTCAGCCTGCGTTCGATTTCAAAGCAGCGCGGCGCGGCGATGTCTTCGAGATTGATGCCGCCGAAAGAGCCGGCAATCAGGCTGATCGTCTGTACGATTTCATCCACATCCTTGGAGCGGACGCAAATCGGGAACGCATCCACACCGGCAAACGCCTTGAACAGCGCACATTTGCCCTCCATCACCGGCATGCCCGCTTCCGGCCCGATATCGCCCAGACCAAGAACTGCGGTTCCATCCGTAATAACGGCGACCAGATTCGCGCGTCGGGTCAATTCATAGGACTTATCCACGTCGCCGTGAATAACCATGCACGCCTCGGCAACGCCCGGCGTATAGGCGAGAGAAAGATCATGGCGGTCATTGATGGGTACGCGGGAAACGACCTCGATTTTACCCTTCCACTCATAGTGCTTAGCCAGAGATTCTTCGCGGATATTCATTGATATGTCCTTTCCTTCCCGTCAGGGAAACATGATTGAATCGTTTGGCGGCGTGCATCCCGCCGAGCAGCGTAGCTGTATGCCCGTTAACAGATGAGCTGACGTCTTGCAGATTGATTACAGCAATTCAAATCCCGTTCTCTATTTTATTCAATCCAGCTCTTTGTCTGCAATCTGGCTTAATCTTACCATATTCCGATGTCAAACGCAAATTCGTTTTCATGATGGTTTCAATAAGAAAATGTGATGGGCAGATTTGGGGAAAATTCTGCTGAATTTTTCCGCAATAAAACGCCCTGTATTCTGCATGACTCGCGCAAATCGCGTGTTCCGGCAGAACACAGGGCGTATGGATTCAGACCAGTCTCAATCTCCTTCAACCATTCGATAGCCCACGCCGACCTCGGTGAAGATATACTCAGGCTCGGCGGGATTCTTTTCAATCTTGCGGCGGATATTCGCCATATTTACGCGCAGAATCTGGTTGTCATACGCCTTATTGGGACCCCAGATTTCCTTGATGAGATAGTCATAGGTCAGAACACGTCCGGCATAGCGTCCCAGCAGCGCGACGAGCTTAAACTCGTTCTGCGTCAGGTTGGCATCCCTGCCGTCGATGAACACGCGGTATTTGTCGTAGTCGATGACCAGCCCGCGTGCGGTCAAGCGGTTTTCCTTGGCAATGGCGGTGTTGCCGCTCGTCGTGCGCGTATGGCGGATTGCGGTGCGCAGACGCGCCAGCAGCTCGGATGTGCCAAACGGCTTGGTGATGTAATCATCCGCGCCGGCATCCAGCGCACGAACCTTTTCGCGTTCATCCGTTCGGGCGGAAACCACGACAACCGGCATCAGCGACCACGTCCGCAGTTCCTCCAGCACCTCCATGCCGTCCATATCCGGCAAGCCCAAATCCAGAATCACCACGTCCGGGCAGTGTGACGCCAGCATGCTGATGGCTTCGCGTCCTGTCCCTACCGCGATGGATTCATAGCCGTTTGCCTCCAGCACCCGACGCATAAAGTTGCATATCGCCCGATCATCCTCGACAATCAGTACCTTTCCCCGTACAGCCATGCTCATTCTCCTTCCATCGGCAGCGTAAAGGATACGCACGCGCCGCCTTTTTTGCGGTTGCGCGCCTTCATCTCTCCGCCATGCGCCCGTATAATGCTCATGCAGACCGAAAGCCCAATGCCCATGCTGCGCCGCCCGTCGCCGCGCAGCTCGCCCGCATGCGGAAACATTTCTTCAAACAGCTTCGGCAATACCGCCGGATCGATGCCCGCGCCGTTGTCCAGTACGCTGAACAGCGCACGGCCGTCCTCCTTCGTGATGCGCAGCTCGATTTCCGTCGCGCCCTGCGCATGAATCACAACATTCTCCATCAAGTTAATCAGCACCTGCTCGATGAGCGTCGCATCCATCGGAACCATCAGCAGCTCATCCGGCACACTGACCCGAACAGGAATCGCGTTGAACCGCTTTTTAAACTTGCCGACCGCCTCTGCCGCGATCTCTTCCGCCGCCTGCGGAACCTTGCAAATCTGCACCGTTTGTTCATTGAACCGCGTGATGGAGAGCATGTTCTCCACCAGCCGCACCAGCCATTGCGCGTCGTCACGCACATGGCTGATGAGGTCCTTCTTCACCTCGTCGCTGAATTTATCATAGTTTTCCAGAACAGCCGACGATGAACCGATGATAGCGGTCAACGGCGTCCGCAGGTCGTGCGACACGGAGCGCAGGAGGTTGGCTTTCATCTTTTCCGTTTCCGCTTCCGCTTTGATTCTCTCCTGCCGCTTCACCCGCTCGGTCAGCATGCCGACAACAAAAGACACGGCGAACATCGTCACAAAGGTCAGCGGGTAACCGGTTATCGTGAAATTGAATTCAAGATACGGATAGGTAAACGCATAGTTGACCCCGATCACCGACACAATCGACGCCAAAAGGCTGAACAGAAAGCCGTTCGTCAGTCTGGCAATCAGCAGCACCGCCAACACAAAGACCATCGGCACCGCGCTGTCGCTGTCGCCGACATGCGTCAGCAGAGCGCAGACCACGGACGCCAGCAACAGAATGCCCAGCGTAATGCCCGCGTCGCACAGCATCTGTCTTTTATTCGTTCTCTGCGGAATCAGCATTTCCCGACAGGCCTTTAACATTTTTTGAGTGGAGGTCTGCATACCGCGAGCCCCTTTCCATTTTCATAGTTCATTTGATTATACCATGCGCCGATATCAAATTCGCGTTAAGATTGCCGGAATTTTGCCGGAAGGCTGCACAAAACATTCGCGTGAATTTTATTCACTTCCATGCTATCCCTCTTGAATGAAAACGTGGTATAATCGCCTCTGCTCTTGCGGGAAAGCCCGCTTTCAAAGCAAAAAGGAGTTTCTTGATTTATGCCGCTCGTTATCGTTACCATTTTGTTCCTGCTCTTGTTCCTCTGCGAAGGCGTTATTCATGTTTCTCGTCAGATTGACGAGGCTTCCGCTCTCTGCCGTTATCAGCAGACCGAGCATCCGCTTCGCCACACAAGCGACCGTTATCTCGATATTTTGGGATAATCTGAATTGCGCCCTTGACTTTTGACCGGAAATCAGATATACTGTTTCTGTTATTTCCGTGCCGGTGTGGTGGAATTGGCAGACGCCCGGGATTCAAAATCCCGTGTCCGCAAG
>ENA-UOOA01005720-UOOA01005720.1-human-gut-metagenome-genome-assembly--contig:-P61old-NODE-5720-length-12624-cov-9.410295_pt1 | contig 12624 bp, 9 predicted proteins | sample MGYA00242467_ERZ724014 | MGnify/ENA metagenome assembly ERZ724014
TCGGAGAAAAGAAAAAATACAAGGCACATAATTTAAAATATGTGCCTTGTATTTTGAAATATGTCCGACCTATTTTTGGCCACGTCCCAAAGCAGTGCAAAATTTTACATCGTTTTTATGCCAAAAGCGGAGACGAAAATCCCGACTTTTAAAACTCGGAACTTAAACTATAAAACAGCTTCCGTCCAAAGTGAAATCCGTGTGGTTTCAAGCGCAAAACTTAGGGTAATTACGCAAATATCAGTTTATATTACCTTCGCAGGTATGATGAAGACGAAGTAATGTGATTTTGTAAGCACGTGATAGCAAATAGGGTTAATAAAAGATAAATCAGCAAAAATATTAGATATAATCTTTGATGAATATACGATTTTCTTTATATTTCGGACAAAATAAACAGTTATTAAGACAGGTACGACAAGCTACGTTACCCATAATCTCGGCGACGGGTCGTACCGTTATACAGGCATTAGCTATGTTGTCGATACCGATGCTTTCGATGTAGCCTTGGATGATGAATTGGAATGCTATGACCCCAACTAGTTTGGCCTCTGATTTTTATATTGGTAGAATGTAAAAAAGAAACTTTAAAAAGAAAACGTTATGAAACGGATATTTTCGTTGATAATTGCGGCAATGTGCGTAATTGCAGCTTATTCGCAAGGAGCTGGTTGGAAGTATAGCGGAAGCACGGCATGGCCAGGGGTAGTCCGCGATTGGAATACCGCGACTTATGACCAATTCCATTTAGTAAACTATGAGAAACATATATCTACAGCGCATGAATCAAAGCTCAGTTTTTGGGATAATACTTGGGAAACTTTTGAAATGCGGTGGGAGAGTGGCGGCTACGTGTTCTTGGAAACATGTGAATATTATACAAAAGGCATAACGTTGGTAGGAGTGGATTTTGCACTCTTTCCCGATCCGTCAATACACGATGGCGTGTGTTTGGCAAATACCTTGGTAGACGTTAAAATTCCAGTATCCGATAATTTTGTTATTCCCTCAATGCCGGATATAAACCTGTTCTTCGTGGATCTCGATTTCATAATAAAACAGAAAAAACACCTGAACAGCCTTACTATTCCCAATATGATACGCGGCGTTTACAGTTCCTCGGGCGAGAAACTGTACGTGGATACCCTGTACGTCGAGGGTGATTACGAATGTATGATTAACAATAAAAAATTCGTTGGGTATATTGATGGCTATTCCAGTGACAAGTATGCGTTGGAAGGCAAAGAGCCGGTGTTGATAGCAAAGACCGTAATGTACGAAGGGAAGCCCATTAAGAACTATGCCAAGCGCGGCAAAGGAGTGGGGCTCGGCAGTGATGAAACTTACCTTAACTACCTCATGACAAACCAATGGGGCGACAAAATAGAAAGCGTGGAATTGACTGACAAGAGCCTGCGCGGCATAGCGAGCAACGTTTTCAACGGCAGTAAAACGCTTAAGCGTGTCAAGATTACGTTCCCGGAATGGGGCGGCTATTTTGATAAATATGAAAGATGGGTCGATCCCTCATATCTCAATCGTAAATACCCGCTTATATGTATAGGGTCAAAAGCCTTTTACGGTTGTGAGAACCTGGAGGTTTGCGACCTCGGTGATGACAGCATTACAATTTATGATAAAACAGGTTTGGAGGAGCCTAACATATTATCTTTCGGCGATTCTGTATTTGCTTATTGCACGAAACTCGATACGTTCCGCTGCAAGAACCAGCACATAGTGAAAGACATCGGCAATTACATGTTCCTCGGCTGCGGGAACCTGCGTTATGTAGGCAATTGGGATGACATAGAGACAATAGGTGAAGGGGCTTTCATTGGCTGCGACAATTTGTTGATAAACATTAGTTCCGGAAATTTGAAAAAGATCGGAGCGTCCGCTTTCAAAGGCTGCAACAAGTTGTATAATATAAACTCTGAAAGTCTGGAAGAGATAGGTGCTTACGCTTTTGAAGGCAACACGGGCATTTCCGGGCATGTCTCGGTCCCAAATGCAGAGGTATATTCTGGTGCGTTCCGTAATTGCGTGAACCTTGAATCAATAGATATTGGTAGGACGCTGTTCATTGACGACGCATTCAAAGGTTGTACGGCGTTGGAATATGCGAATGTTAATGAGGACAAAGAATCTGTTTCTTCTTCTTATTTTTTATGGGAGGGCATAGGTAAAGGTTGCTTTGAGGATTGCGTAAATTTAAAAGGAATCAGTTTTAACGGCTCTGGGTACGGGAAAACTTTAAGGTGGGAAGAAATCAGAAGGATTGATACTTGCGCTTTCAAGAACTGCCGCAGCTTGGAGTGCGACGTCGTGACTTGCAGCGAGCCTTACGAATTATATCGACGGTATCCTTCCAGCGTAGGAGAGGACGAGATGAGAGTTTTCGATTCGGCTTTCGTGGGAAGCGGGATTAAGAGCGTGACGCTGTCGTATGTAAATGCGGCCAACGCCTTTGACGATTGCGCGAATTTAGAGAGCGCGACTTTCTGGGGACCGGACGAGGGACGTAACACGTTCGAGCTGCCCGATTTCCGCAACTGCCCTAAGTTAAAGAAAATAGTAGTTAACGGCGGCGGCTGGGATTTGGAGGCGCAAGTAACACTCAAGGACGAGCAGACGGTAAAGGTGATAGACAATTTGGACGGGCTTTACCTTCTCGGCAAGCCGCACATCTACGTGGGCGATTATCCGAACTATCACTTTGCCAACACCATATTGTACGTGCCCAAGGGCATGAAGAACGTTTACCGCGAGAATGCCCTGGCTCCCACGTTCAAGGACATTGTTGAGCTTACAGACGAGCAGGTTGGCATAATCAAGGTGACAACGGACGGTGCGGCTGAAAATGGCAATGGCGACGCTCCGGTTTACGACCTTTCTGGGCAGAGGGTTCTGAAGACCATTCCCGGCAACGTGTACGTAAGCAAAGGCCGCAAGTTCATAGCGAAGTAACAAGAATTTTCCACCGGTTTGAAGGTAGGACGACGGCGTTTGTCTGTGTTGTTTTACACTTTCAGAAATGCAGGAAAAAATATGTCTGACATAATTCAAAATATGTCAGACATATTTTAAAATACAAGGCACGTATTTTTTCTTTGCTCCCGTGTGGGTTTTCATTCCTGCCAATGCGCGTTTACTACAGGGTATTTAAAATGCGCTTTTGTCTGTAAAAACATGTGCAGCGCGGCGGGTATGCCGCGCGTGGTTGGGGTGGGGTTATGGTCTCCGTTCGTCGAAGTCGAACCATAAATCAGAGCGGGAGTCGTCGTATTCGTTCGATTCCATTTCAGTGTCGTGTACGCTCGAGGGCGACATTGTGTCGAAAATCTGTTGCATGAAGCAGTCTTGCGGCAGCGGTGTGACTGATATTATTTCCGGTTTTTGGTATTTGCGTTTCATGTCTATATGATGTCTATTTTATTATCGTTTTGTTTCCGTTGATTATATATATGCCTTTTGGCAGGTTTTCTATGGCTTTGCTGTAGGTTGGTGCTTTGCGCAGCAGTATTCCGTCGGTTGAGAAAACGGTTGTTTCATTGTTTGTGCTGCTGTTCTGTATGTTTTTTATGTTAACCCATCCGTTCTTCGTTGCAAGGTTCAGTTCTTTTGTAAGGGCGGGTGCGTTGTTGCGGTCTGCCGTTATATATGCGCGGAACGGCTTGAATGTGCAGCCTTCGCCAACTTGTACGAACTTCCCTCCCGAAAATCCGTAAACTATCATTTCGTTGTTCGTGGAAATATCGGTGCGTGTTTCGTATGTGCCGTATAATTTGCAGATTCTGGCGGCTTCTTCCTTTTCGGCGTTGCTGGCGTTGTCGGACACGCTTTTCCATATAATGCGCGGGGTGGAGGCTTCTATTCTGGCGTTGACGTTTTTCATGTCGAGAAACGGCTGTTTGCCGAGTACGGAAATAACGCACGGCGTATTGGCCGGTATGATGTCGGCGTCGTCGAATATTATCTGATAGTCCTCTTGTTTCAGTTCAACAAACTTCAGTAGTTTTGCTATTCGCGTGTTTTCTTTGTTTATGGCGAAAGGCAGGCAGACGGTAGAGAAATAGTCTTCGCCGGTGTTGGCAAATTCCCTGTCATAGGAAACGTTCGTTGCCGTGAAGCTGTATATGGCATCGAAAGGGTATCCGTCCTTTATCACGAGGTTCTCGCAAACGTATGTATTGACATCTTTTTTTGTGCCGGAGCAACGTGCGACGTTTACTGTGTTTGTGACGTTATGGTTAGGGTCATATATAATGCAGTTCGGATTGGCCGGTTGAAGTTCGAACGGCTCTTCAACGCTTTTTATTGACCATAGGTCTATGGATGTGAGGTTCTTGTTCTCCTTGACGACTTGCTGGAGTATTTGTATCTGTTCTTTGGAATACGGCTCTGTGGCGAGCAATATGCGCGATGCGGTTTTAAGTTTTTCGATATCGGTAGTTACGGAGTAGACTACAAGATCGTCGAAATAGAACCTTTGGTTATATCTGCTGTCGTCTCCTTTTATTATTATGGTTCTGTCGCTCTTCGTGTCGTAAAATGCTTTCCGAATGTATGAAAACTTTTCTGTGTCAATTGTTGTTGTTATGGGCGATGTTACAATGTTTTCTAATACTATTGTGGCCTTGTCCCTGTCTTTATTGAGAAAAGACCCTGCACGCATGGTAACAAACCCTTCCGTCTTAGGCATGTCGGTCAAGGTTATTTTTCCTTCATACGATGTTGTGCCTACACAAATGCATGTATTTGCTTCAGTGCAGCTGGAAAGCGTCATGTTTTCCCATGTGCTCCTTGCGGTATTCATGTATTTGCTTGCCCAGTTGCCGTCGTTGCCACCAGAGCCTAATGCCCAATCGAATCTTTCGACATAAACGGGTATGGCCGCGGGAAGCACTACATCTCCGCCGGCTGCATTGACATTGATGTTGGTGCCGATGAACAGTGCGGTAATTATGGCTGTTAGATGTTTGTTCATTGTTTTATAATTATATGTATCTATTCGCTTTTCTGTAACAATAGTGCCATAATTTGAAGAATGGGGACGATAGTACTTCGCCTGGATATGATTTTACGTAATGTGTGTTGCGGCTCATGTGGCGGCAGAAAGTGGCAAGCGAGTATGTAATACGCGCTTCGTTCCTGGGGTCGTATTTGCCGAAGTTGCCTCCTTGCAGTATGCAGTTGAGGAGTTGTTTGCCTTCATCTGCATTGGGTTCTGTTAGAAGGAGGTTATTTTCCAAACCAAGGCATTCCTTCAGTATGTACATCGTAGCTGCCGTAAACTTCATAAGGCCAAGTTCGCGTAGCGTTTGTATGTTGTTTTCTTTCTCTTTTTGTGTGAACCCTTGTTTGAGCAAGAAATAGTAGTCAACAAACTGTCTGAGCCCGATTCCTTCATACAAATAATGATTGAACAGATGAACAAGGAGATATATTCTGTTGAAATCGTTGGTAGGCGTGCATACTTTTTCGCCGCCGGTACTTAAAACAACGTAATTCCTGAATTGCAGGCTTTTGTTGCTCCTGAAGTATTCCTGAAGCTGGGCATTATTGAAATAGTTGTTGAACACGGCGGGCGTGAAATGGAATTCAGCTTCTATGTCCTTTGATATTAAAACGTCTATGTCTCGATACTTTATGTCCGGATTAGGGAACCGCTCGGTTATATACGCAATGAAATCATGCCTGTTGCTGTCCACCCACAAATCGATGTCTCCTGGAATCCTCTTGTACGGGTCCGGGTAATATGAAGCAACGCCTTGCCCTTTTAATAGGCATGAGGCGAAACCGTCTTTTGCCAGCCTGTTTTGTATCCCGGCCGAAGCTCTGTTCATGACAATGTTACGCTTGCGTACACACTCGTTGGCAACCAGCCATTGCAGCAAAACGTGCCGTGGGGGTAGAGCCTCTTGGTCAAGACGTTCTATTCCCGCAGATAATAGTGCTGTCATGTTTTGCTTTTTTGACATCTCGAATATTTGTGCCCATTCATCAGCTGTTAGCTTTTCAGAAGGAATTGGCTGTCTTGTATCGAGAGAAGCCTTGAGCAATGACAGGAAATAACCGGTTACTTTGGAGTGTGCCATGTTGTTATGCCTTTAATTTGCAATTATGGCTATTGTTTGGATTATATTTTAATTTGCTTCTTTTACTTTTACGGTTTTTTCTTTTGTTGTTTTCTTGGTCGGCTTTTTGCTTTTTTCGCTTTCTCGCGTGAGCTTTGTTATTATGGCGCGCAACTTTACAATTTCCTTGTCTTTCATTTCAATTTCTTCTTCTTGATTCTTTATTGAAGTGAGCAAGGACGAAAGTTCTTCGTTGTCAATATCGGGATATAGATTGTTTACGCGCGTTATAAAATCGCCCAATATGTTCATGTAGTTTGTGAAAGCGTCGTATGGGGTTTCATATATTCCGCGGTAATCGTTTTGTGCGCTGGGCTTGGTGTTCATGAAACGGAAATTGTTCGTAGCTTGCAGATAATCCCAGTCCTGCTTTATTTGGCGGTTGTCGCAAATCCTTACACGGTCGGCAATGCTGTAGAGCTTGTTGTATGCTTCGCGCTGCATTACGTTACCAAGCCAGTTGCTGGTGTCGCGTTCTTCGTCAACCCAAGAAATAGGATACGGTACGCTTAGGGCACCGGCGCTTTTCATTTTAGAGCAAATTTCGGAGGGCGTGGAGAATGTGATTCCTCTGTTTTTGGCCTCAGCCGGAAGTGCTTTTAAAAATTCGAGGATATTGGAGGATAGAGGTTGGAATATTCCCAACGCACACAATTCCATGAATATGTTTATTATTTGTTCTTCTTGTGGAAGCTGCTCTATCCATTCCATGTATTTGTCGGCAAAAAGAGGATATTCGCTCCAAGAAGAATCGTTGAAACGCAAGCTAATGTCTTCAGACAGGTGGTAGTCGCGTAAAAGCAGTTTCAATTTGGGCGCATTGGCACAGTTGTAAACAAAATGCGGGCTTTTCCAACCTAATACGTGCTTTGCGCCTTCGGTAAGCATTCCCTTGAATCCCATACCGGCTACTAATTCGCCTATTTCGTCGGAATATATAAGGCATGAGTTCCTGAATATTTTCGGTGTTGCGCCAAACATGGAGTGTACCTTACGGCAAAGCCTCTTGACTTCATCGCAGAAACTTTCGTGGTTAGCTAATGACGACAGTCCGTGTGAATATGGCTCTGCCAATATTTCGCAACATCCGGTTGCGTATAGCTTTTGAAGTAAGTCGATAACCTGCGGAGCGTGGTTCTCTAATTGTTCAATAGCACACCCCGACAGCGAAATGGCACACTTGAAGTAATGCTTGTTCTTTTCAGCCATATCAATCAACGCTTCGAGCGCAGGAACGTAGGATTTCTCAGCTGTTTCGCTTATGCTGCGTTCATTTTCGTAATCGTCGTAGTAATAATGGTCTGTGCCGATGTCAAAGAACCTGTAGCGTTTGAGATGGATGTTTTGATGTATTTCGAAATATAAACAGATTGTTTTCATAATTGGTATTAATTTTTAGACATTAATAATTGTAGTATCGTGATATTGTCAGGTTATAAAGTTCTTTTATTAGGTTTCCTACTTTTCCCCAAGTTATCTGGTCTACTTCTTTTTTGCCCTCGTCTTTGAGGTAGTTGTATAAAGAGTCGTTTGTAAATATATAAAATATTGCGACAGCCATTCCGTTTATATTCCAGTAGTCAATTTTAATGCAGTTTCGTAGAATTTCTGCACATCCGGATTGCTTGCTTATAATCGTAGGCACACCGCATTGCATTGCTTCTAATGGCGAAATGCCGAAAGGCTCCGATACTGAAGGCATAACATATATGTCACTGGCGCGGAACATTTCGTAAACCTGATTACCTTTCATAAAACCCGGGAAGTGGAAGCAGTCGGTAATTCCTCTTATGGCTGCAAGTTCTATCATGGAATGCATCATGTCCCCGTTTCCGGCCATGCAGAAACGTATGTGCCTTGTACGGCGTAGCACTTGTGCGGCAGCTTCGATGAAATACTCCGGACCTTTTTGCATTGTTATTCGTCCCAAGAATGTAACGACGCGTTCTTTGCGGTCTTTAAGCGGGCGTCGCTGGTCTATTATGGCTTGTTTTTCCGTAGCGAGTGGGTATACGGCATTGTGTACGGCAAAACATTTGGCCGGATCTTGGTGGTAATGGTTTATTACTGTTTGCCGTGTAAGTTCGCTAACACACATTATGCAATCAGCATGGTTCATGCCGTCTTTTTCAATGTTGTAAACGGTAGGGTTTACGTGTCCTCTGCTTCGGTCGAAATCGGTGGCGTGAACGTGTATTACAAGAGGTTTCCCCGATACTTGCTTGGCATGTATCCCGGCCGGGTAAGTGAGCCAGTCGTGTGCATGTATTATGTCGTAGTTCTGCTGACGAGCCACGACGCCTGCCACTATCGAGTAATTGTTTATTTCCTCCATGAGGTTGTCGGGGTACCTGCCTGAAAATTCAATGCAACCCAAATCGTCTGTATAGCGATAATTGAAATCGGCGTATATATGGTTGCGCAAATCGTAATACAAGTCGGCAGACATACGTCCTGCAAGCCTTTGTTCAAGATAATCCCGGTGAACGTCGCGCCATACAACAGGAACATTGTTCATTGGTATTATATTGAGGAAAGACCGGTCTTCATCTCCCCAAGGTTTAGGAAGACACAGGGTTATTTCCATGTCGTTTTGTGAAGCAAGACCTTTTATTATCCCATAGCTTGCTGTTCCCAAGCCACCTAATATATGAGGAGGAAATTCCCATCCGAACATTAGTACTTTCATATCTTTATTCCTCCTTTTTTATATAGTTTGTTCTGAATTGTATTTGTCAAGTAATCGTTCTGCCCGCAAGATTCCGCTTACGTTCATTGCAAAAGCCAGTGCGCCGCGACCGTGGAAAGGAGGGTCGCCGTCGAATATTTCGGGCAGCGTTCCTATGCAATGATAGAACAACTCTTCGTCAAAGCCTATCAACTGGCGTTCCATATACGACAAGCCGCTTCGCTTGTATACTTTAAGGTATGCTTCAAGGTAGAAGCCTGTAAGCCATGGCCAGGCCGTACCTTGGTGGTAGCTTTGGTCTCGTTGTTGTGGCGGCCCTGCAAATATAGGATTGTAGCCGCCGCTTTTGGGGCTAAGTGAACGTATCCCTTTGGGGGTTACAAGTTCTCTTGTGCATATATCGAGCACAGATTTCTTTTCGCTCTGTTCAAGCGGAGAATAGTCGAGCGATATTGCAAACAACTGGTTGGGTCTTACGCTCCAGTCGGTCATAGTGCCGTCCACGTAGTCGAACAAATAGCCGTAATCATTCAAGAATGTTTCTCTGAATGATTCTTTTATTTTGTTTGCCACTATTTTGTATTCGTAAGTAGAGGCTTTCTCTTCTTCGTTGCCAAATTCTTCAAACAAACTTGAACAGAACATAAGGGCGTTATACCATAAGGCATTGAATTCAACTATATATCCCGAACGGGGTACAACGGGCCGGCCGTTTACGTTTGAGTTCATCCACGTAATCGCTTTTTCGTGCCCGTCAGAGAATACCAGGCCGTTTTCGTGCACGAACAAGTTGGGATGTTTGCCTTTCAGGATGAAGTTCATTATATCCAGAAGCACCTTGTGGTATTTGTCGTAGCACTCTTTCTTCGAAACAATTTTAGCGTATTGTTGTATGCACCATACAGCCCAAAGAAGGATGTCCGGGTGCTCCATCTCGTATATTTTTACGCTTATCGGACGCTTTGACGTAAAATCGTCTATCGCTTTTATGGCCGTCTCCATATAAGTTTCGAACAGCTTTGTCTCTCCAATATATAATGTCAGGCCGGGGAGTGCGATAAACATGTCGCGTGCTCGGCATTTGAACCATGGCCAACCGGCTATCAGATAATTCTCGCCTCCGTCTTGAATGCGGAACTGGTGTGCCGCGCGTACAAGGCACTGGTAGAAATTTTCCTTTACTTCAAGCGAGTCGGCTTCCTTTTCAACCAAACGTTTAAGCGAAGATGACTTTATTTCGTTTAAACCGGCCGAGAAAATAATCTGTTCTCCTTTGCGGATTTCGGTCTCAAAATATCCCGGCACAAGTAAGTCCTCGTTCGAGTCGTATCCGCGTTCGCGCTCGCGCGGATAGTCTAAGCCGCGATACCAATTTGGGTCGTAAACGAATTCGCTCTTTTTGTTTATTTGCATATACAGGTCAGGGTAGCCTTTGTATAGGCACATCCTTATGCCGTTGTCTACCTCGGTATAGCTCTTGTCGGCAGCCCAGTTTTCGTGCGTGAACTGGTGTGCGCTGCGGAATGCAAGGAAAGGCCGCAACCTGAGGGTGGTTTTTGAGTGTGCGTCTAATAAGGTGTAACGTATAAGAAGCCGTGGCTCGCCTATCTGGAAAAGTATTTCCTTTTGGAGCAACACTCCACCTACGCGGTAAGTTGTTGTCGGCACTTTATCCCATTCAAAATGTATTATGTATTTGTGCCCTTTGGGGCTGAAACTGCCGTCCTGGTATTTGTGGAGGCCTAAGTTGAATTCCGCACCGTGCTGTATTACCGTTTCGTCAAGCGAGGAAAGCAGCACATGATTCTTGTCGTCCATATACGGAATGGGAACCACAAGCAGCCCATGGTACTTGCGTATGTTGCAACCCACGAGCGTAGTAGAGGCGTATGCTCCGCTTTTGTTTGTCAGTAAAATCTCTTTGTAGAGACTTTCCTGCAAATTGGTCATTTTTGTCTTATCGAATTTCAAGTAACTCATATCTCTATTAATTGTTTGTTCAAATGTACGCTTTTTTTAATAAATTACCCGTTGTGGAAGCTAATATTTCTTAAATATTGTGTGAAAACAAGAAAATGTGCTAATCTTTCCCGTCTTTCCACCATTCTGCAATTGTATGAGATTTGTTTTCTGTGCTCTGGGCGGCATCGAGCCAGTGGAGTTTTATGCCGCGCCTTTCCATTCCGCGAAACCATGTCATTTGCCGTTTTGCAAACTGGCGTATGGCGATGTTCAGCTGGTTGAACATATCGTCATATGTTAGTTTGCCCATAACATAGAGAGTAATGTATTTGTATTCCAGCCCATAATACATTAGTTCCTCTGCAGTAAGCGCTCTTTTCCCGTCGCTTCTCTCGCCGTTAAGGCCGAGCAAGTCGCGTATCTCGTCTACCATGCCGGCCTCTAAGCGTTCGCCCAAACGCTTTTCTATTTTATTCCAACGCGCTTCGCGGTCCAGCGACAGGCAGACATTCATGCTGCTTATATTTGGAAATTCATCCGGCGAAACGGGCGTCTTTTGGTAAAAGTCTTCTATTTCTATAGCACGTATGGCTCTTTTGGGCGTGTCGGTATCCGTTGTGTTATGCAGCTTTTTGCCGTAGCCCTTTAGTATTTCGGTTAGTTCCTCGAGGCTCTTGCCTTGCAGGCTGTCGCGCAAAGGCTTGTTCTCCGGCACAGGAATCATGCGGTAACCTTTTAGAATACATTCCACGTACATGCCCGAACCGCCGCAAAGTATGGGCAACTTGCCGCGCGATTTTATGTCGTTGTACGCTTTAAGGAAGTCCTTCTGGTAATCATATATATTATATCTTTCGCCCGCGTCTGCAATATCTATAAGGTGGTATTTAACAGTTTCTCCTCCTTTTGAATAGTCATCAAGGTCTTTCCCCGTGCCCAGTGTCATACCGCGGTAAATCTGGCGGCTGTCTCCGCTTATGATTTCCCCGTCGAGCATTCTGGCTACGGCAACAGCAAGCTCCGTCTTTCCCGAAGCCGTAGGACCTATTATAGTAAGCATGTCGTAGTGCCCTTCAGTTAAAGGCTTGTTATTCATGTCGTATTCTGTTGAGTGGTTAATGAAGGTATATAATACGCATTATATGCAAATATAGTGAAAGGTGAGTGCAGAGACAAACGAAAACGAATGTTTTCAAGTTTGGCTATGCCGAACCGAATCCTATATTATCCAAATATACGCAAAGGTGAGTGCAGAGACAAACGAAAACTGATGTTTTATGGGTTGTTATAAGTTTGCCGGCGCGTGCGCCCTTTGCGGTTCGGCCGCAGCCGACCGAACCGAATCCTATATTATTCAAATATGATAAAAATAATCAAGATGCCGGCCTGTAGTTTTGATTATATCCCGACAAGAATTAATAGTTAAAAGTCGGTAGCGTTTATGTGTTTTTTGTGTGTTGCGTGTGATGGTAGTGTTAAAGGGCGTTTCGGCGCATGTGGGAGCAAATGAAAAATACAAGGGAGGAATTTTAAAATATGTGCCTTGTATTTTAAAATATGTCCGACCTTTTTTTCGGGGGGTCTTTCGGGGGAGTGTTAAATGCGGACAAACGCGTCGCGTCCGCGCGTCTTTTGATGTCCGTGCCGGTTTGATGTGTGTTTTCTTCCGTGTTGTTTTTCGTTGTCTGCCGGCCGGGGTGTGTTTTTTTGTGTTGTTTGTGTGATTTTTTTTTGCGTGCGTTTATGTTTTTGTTTTCCAGGGGTGTGCGGTGCGCGAGGCGGGTGTTTTGTGTGTCGGTGGTATAAAAAAGTTTGAAAAAAGTCATGGAAAAGTTT
>ENA-UOOA01005728-UOOA01005728.1-human-gut-metagenome-genome-assembly--contig:-P61old-NODE-5728-length-12602-cov-182.252969_pt1 | contig 12602 bp, 5 predicted proteins | sample MGYA00242467_ERZ724014 | MGnify/ENA metagenome assembly ERZ724014
CATAGGTTTGATAAAGAAAATCGTTATAAGGATACTTCTGTACGTGTAGCTCGCGCACCTTATTATATATAATAGTCTTCAATTCATCCATATTTATTTTCTCTCTGGCAGAAATGAAGATACAATTATCATTCAATTTTGCCATCCATGTCTTCATCAGTTCTTCCAATGTAATATTCTCCCTGGTTTTAGGAGTCAAATCATCCTCTGCTTTCTCTATATAGGTATAAGCATCTATCTTGTTAAAAACAATCATGGTAGGCTTTCCACCTGCCCCCAAATCAGCAATCGTTTTATCAACCACAGAAATTTGTTCCTCAAAATCCGGATGAGAAATATCCACCACATGAATCAGCAGATCAGCTTCACGCACTTCGTCCAAGGTTGATTTAAAGGAATCAACCAAATCCGTTGGTAATTTACGGATAAATCCTACGGTATCTGTAAGCAGAAATGGCAGATTCTCAATAATCACTTTGCGTACTGTGGTGTCCAATGTTGCAAAAAGTTTATTTTCAGCAAAGACCTCGCTTTTTGAAAGCAAATTCATTAAAGTAGATTTTCCCACATTGGTATACCCTACCAAAGCTACACGTATCATACGCCCACGGTTTTTACGTTGAGTGGACTTCTGTTTATCAATTTCAACCAACCGTTCTTTCAACAATGACATACGATTCAAAATGATACGACGGTCCATTTCCAACTGAGTTTCACCCGGGCCACGTAATCCCACAGAGCCTTTACCTCCACCAGCACCGGATCCACCTCCCTGACGCTCCAAGTGAGTCCACAAACGTTGCAGACGAGGCAGCATATACTTATATTGGGCCAGTTCCACTTGTGTTTTAGCATTTGCAGTTTGAGCCCGCATGGCAAAAATATCCAGAATCAGCGAAGTACGGTCCAAAATCTTCACTTTCAGTTCAGCTTCTATATTACGTATCTGCTTGGCAGAAAGTTCATCATCAAAAATCACCATTCCGACTTCACGCTCATTTTCCTCTTCCTGATGAATATATTCCTTGATTTCTTCCAGCTTTCCTTTACCGACATAAGTCACGGAATTGGCAGCAGGCAGTTTCTGAGTAAACCTTTTCACCACTGTTGCTCCGGCCGTTTCGGCCAAGAACTCCAACTCATCCAAATACTCCTTGGTCTTACGCTCGTCTTGTGTCTGAGTAATCAAACCAACTAAGATGGCAGTTTCAACCTGTGCTTCAGAAATTACAAATTCTTTCATTTATCTATCAATCTAAATAAGTTCGCGACAAATATAACAAAAAAAGAGGATGAACGTTGAACGTCATCCTCTTTTTTATTACAGTTATTCCCTATAGTTGTGGTTGTGGAGCAGCCGGATTGTTATCAGTGTCACTGATTCCGGAATTGGTTTCCATTTCACATTGCGGAATCCGATAGATCAGGATCTGCGCTTCTGCTGCTGAATTATATTGTACAGACGGGTCATAATTCGTATTCTTACGAACCACCGGCTTTTTCAAGCGTAGGATATCGAACAGTGAGAAACCTTCTCCCCAAAGTTCCATACGACGCTGCAACCAAACCTCATCCTGAAAATCCTGTGCCGAATTAGCTTTACTTGTAAAGGAAGGATCCCGATATGTCCGTACAAAATTTTCCAATGTACTCTTTCCGCCACTCAGATTACCACCCATGGCTTCTGCCTCAGCCTTTATCAGATACATTTCTTCAACACGCATCAAAGGCCAGTCTGACGCATTGGTTGTGTTACCAAATATACTTTGATAAGCTCCGAACTTTGTATTTACATACGGAGTCAAACCAAAATATTCAACGATGGAAGTACCCTCAATCTGCTCATTATCAATCAATGAAGATTTATTATCCGGAGACAAGAACCATTGTTTACGGATATCTGTTTCGGGTATTAAATCATATAATGCAGAATTCACCTTTCTATATCCATCAGGCACTCCTGAAGTATAACCGTTCCCGGTAAAAGAGCACAAGTGCGAAGGCCAGTTGATAATACCTGTCTGGACAACATCATTATCAGGCGTAATCATCACTCCCCATAACCATGAACTTGCCGATGCTGAATTAAAGGTAGGAGTAGATACCTGGGCTAAAGTCTGAGGTGTACCGCCAGCAATGGCACGTTCTGCATCTTTAGCTGCATCCGCCCATTTTTGCATTAACAGATTAGCACGAGCACGCAATCCATAAACTACTGCCTCATCAATCTGATCTTTGTTTGAGCCATTATCATACCCGGTCAATAAATCAGCAGCCGTATTCAGGTCACTCATAATCTGGTCATACACCTGCTGTACAGTTGCACGCGGATTATTCTGCATATCTTCATCAGTCATTGTTTCTGTAACAATAGGTACTGCCAGGCTATTTTCATGACCTGCATAAGTAAACTGATAAATTTGAACCAAGTTCAGATAGTCATAAGCACGAGCAGCTAAAGCTTGGCCACGATAAACCTTCAAAGAAGAATCTTCCGTATCTGCCGCTATCAATTTCAATACATTGTTTGCAGCTTTCAAGTGATTATAGAACGTTTTCCAAATCAATTCATCGCTTGAACTATCGTATACTCTGTCACTATAATTCTGAGATGTATTAAACCAGTTATATCCATTAACCAATGCAACCAAATCCTGCCCTCCTGATTCCAATATCATAGATACCGCAGGAATACCATAGTCATTATGATAAGTAGTGGCATCATCTGAAATCGTACCAAAAGTATTTAATTTGGCTGCCATAGCGTTCACTTCAGCAGTTATCAAATTAGGTCTGCCATTGATTATATCTTCTTTCTGTTCTTCAGATATGTAATCTCCTTCAGGAAATTTATCCAAATCGCAAGATGCCATTAATAAAGCGACACTTGCAAATGCTATATATTTATTTGACAATTTCATATTCTTAAAAATGGGTTGCTAAATTAGAAATTTAAAGATATACCTCCGGAAATTGTGCGGATAGGTGAATATACATTGTCAGCAGCCACATAACCTTGACGTGGGTCCAACCCTTTGCGAGCTGTCAGCAAAGCCACATTATCTGCAACAAAGAATACACGGACACCGTCAATCTGCATTTTACGTGTCAGACTCTTCGGCAAAGTATAACCCAATGTAATATTCTGCAAGCTTAAATAATCCGAACTAGTCAAGAAACGATCTGTTAATCTGTTCGTATATTGGTCATTAATATTCATACGAGGAACATCCGTATTTTTATTTTCAGGAGTCCATGCTTTTAACATATCTTTATGCAAAGCACTACCCGTGGCTGCCACATCCATTAATCCTTGATAAGTATAGTCCAGAATACGTCCACCAAGCTGATATGCAAACGAAACAGAGAGATCAAAGCCATAGGCTGTAACACTTGTTCCAAAACCACCATAAACTTTAGGTAGAATATCACCTGATGCGAATCTGTTTTCAGAAGCGACAGAATAAGATTTCGTAACTGTATTACCATTCTCATCCGGAGTCACCAGCGCCCACAGACTCTCTCCTGTTTCAGAATCCACACCTACATATTTAGGTAAATAAAGCTGGTACATAGACTCATCTTCACGATAAATCCGGGCACCGTCAATCAATTGTCCATTCAGTTCTGGAGATAATTCCAAGACTTTATTCTTAAAATGTGTAAGATTAAAGTTTACATTCCAGGAAAAATTCTTGTTTTCAATTATATTGGAATACAAGTCCAATTCAACCCCACGGTTTACCATTGACCCCACATTCTCAGGAAAACGGGAATAACCCATTGAAGCTGCTACCGGTTTGAAATAAAGCATATCGGTTGTTTTACGTGAGAAGTACTCAACAGAACCACCTAACTTACCACCCCAAAAAGCGAAATCAAATCCAGTATTAAAGCTGTGTGAAGTTTCCCAAGTAATTTCCTTATTACCTTTATAATATAGAGAAGTTGAAAAATCGCCATTACTGTTTGCCAATGTATACTGGTCTTGATACGGATAGTAGTTACGGTACAAACCACCTTGGAACATCAAGTTATCATTACCTTGCAAACCATAGCTGATTTTAAATTTCAACATATCAATCCAAGACTGGTTTTCCAAGAATTTCTCTTTGCTTAATAACCATCCAGCTCCTACAGACCAGAAGTTACCCCAACGATTATCCGGGTGAAAACAAGAAGAAGCATCACGACGGAAAGAAGCTGAAACAAAATACCGTCCATCATAGTCATATTGTGCACGGAACAGCCATCCTTCTGTTGCATAATTACGAGAATATGAATTATTGCTCTGGTTCATAATACCATTGCCTAATTCAGGAACATTCGGATCATACAATTTCTCACGTTGTCCGTACAAATATTGATATTTATAGTCATAACTTTCATGTCCGGCCAAAATATCCACATTATGAACATCATTAAATGTTTTGTTGTATGTCAACAAATACTGCTGATTTACACTAAATGTACGCTCACTAGATACGCCGATCAAACCTCCGACTCCGCTAGTTTCAGAATACTGTCCGTAGAAGGGGTTAACCATCTCTGTAGCACGCACATTATTTACATCAACACCTATATTCACTTTTGCCTTGATTCCATTCCAAATATCAATATCAGCAGACCATTTTCCACTAACCACATCACCCGAATATTTCATTTTATCCAGCATATAACTAGCCAACGGATTTGCATTAGGAATCGTATTACGGCTACCATTTGAATCTTGTCCTGGCTTTCCATAATCATAACGAAGGAAACCTCGATTATCTACCATAATATTGCCCTGTGCATCACGAACATACATAGGATAAATGGCTCCCATAATATTTGATGCATAAAAGATGTTTGCATTTGATGTACCACCCTCAGTATCCTGTTCACGGCTATCATAATGAGTAAATGATACATTTCCTCCCATCTTCAGCCAAGGCTTCACTTGATAGTCAGCTTTCAAACGTGCAGAATAACGTTGGGAACCAGAGTTAGGAACAATTCCCTTATCATCCAAATAGCCGGCCGACATATAATAATTCATTTTTTCAGTCGCACCGCTGATACTTAAATTATACTCTTGACGCAGGTTATTTTCAAAAATTTCATCCGACCAATTATCCGGAGTATAATAATATGTACCATCAGAATAACCTAATGTCGCATTAGGATTCAATTTGCCATCCATACCGATCAGTTGCTGTCCTTGAGGAATGGAATACACCTGATATCCCAAATATGTAGAAGAAAGCATTGCTTGATTAGCGTACGCATTAGCTTTAGCCAAATCTCCGGCTGCCGCATATCCTTTCAAATCGGCATTATAAATAGAAGAATAGTTTAATTCATAGAATGTAGCCGGATCCGTAATTGTTTCATAATTAGGTACTCCACGTTTATTCACACCCCATTTAGCGTCAAAAGTAACACGGGCTTCCCCACTCTTACCACGCTTGGTAGTAATCAAGATTACACCATTAGCACCACGTGCACCATACAGAGCATTAGAAGCAGCATCTTTCAACACTGTCATTGATTCTATATCAGAAGTACTGATAGCAGAAATTTCACCATCATACGGAACTCCATCTACCACATACAAAGGCTTGTTACTAGCCGATATAGATCCAATACCACGAATACGCACTTCAGCATCTTTGCCCGGCTGACCATTATTACTCGTAGTTTGTACTCCGGCTACTTGACCCGCCAAAGCATTTGTCACATTTGAAGTTTGTCTCGTCGCTATTTTTTCATTTTTTATAGTAGCAGCCGAACCTGTAAATGCAGATTTTTTCGCTGTACCATAAGCCACCACCATCACCTCTTCAAGCTGCTCTGTATCAGACTTTAACACAACATTCAAGTTTGCTTTAACTGGCACTTCTTGTGTAGCCATTCCGATAAAGGAAACTACCAAAGTCTTTGCGGAACTAACAAAACATATAAAGTGTTTATAATCAAAAGATTAAAATTTGTCGATTCTATTTATTTACTCTGCGGGAATTACTTTAAACAAAGTTATGATAACCTTTTTTCTACTTTTGTTCTACCTCAGAATTACTTTATACGATAAAAAAGTCTAATTGCGATAAATCTCATTATGATAATTGTATTGTAATAAGATTATAATCTTTTTGAAAAAAAAATGCATGAAATAATGAAAGAGGAGATCCAAATTGGAATTTAGAAATGGGAGAGAGCAAAAAACGTCTGTTACTTTGGACGAAATACTTAGCTATCTAGGAAAAGCAGACAAAATCTGCCTAGTGGCGATTGACTAATTTCAAGTTATTGCTCAAGATCCGATTCGAGAAAGAACGTTAAAGCCATTTTGAGCATCGATATATAACATTGTACAATGCCCATTTTATATATTTAGGTTCACAATGTCATATGACGGGAGAAATTTTTATAAGTCTTCCGGCTTTTTATCAAAGTACTATGATTTTGGATCAAAAATCTATCAGACTGAAAGAATATACAAAATTTGTTACACACCATTTCCAGAAAAGCGGGAAGTACATTAATAAAAATGTTATATCTGAAATATATCAACTGTTTGACGGCATAATATGCTATATCCGGTCTATGATCGTTTTTTTGAGTTTTGGCTGGGAAGAACATTAAAAAACTGATGGAAGATTCCGTGTGTAATCAGAATTTGACTTCCCGTCAGGAATTACAATCAGTTCATAAGGATTGATGGTGGTTTGTTGTGTTCCTTCCAAATATGTAACTAAATATTTAACATATATGTCTTTACAGGCACATTTATATAGTAATCGAATTTGAGTTAACAGATGTTTATCGATAATTTCCAAAGACCGATTTACTATATAGATTTACCCAAGTATACATTAATTTTGTATACTTGGGTAATAATCTATTGGATAATTAAGGAGAAAGCTTCATCTTTTCCTCATATCTTAAATCTAAATTATTTAGCAGGTAGGTAAAGTATTTCTTTAAATTCACCAAAACCACCAACATTGGGTACATCATGCGACAGCTTCACAGTAATAACTCCGTCTTCCAAAGCACCTTTTCCTGAAACAAAAACTTCTCCATAGGATGCGTGCTTCCATGCCGGCTGAGATTCTACAGTGACCTCATTGGCTTCATTAACTTTGAAGACAATGTTATATCCTTTTTCATATAAGTTCATAGCTTTATACCATGATATCTGGTCTGCTTTTTGAACTTCTACTTCCCAAGTTGTAAAATCTTCCCCTTCCTCTGCCATAGCCGCAGATTTAAATGTTCCAGTTCCTAATGAAGAAAAAGTATAATCCCTATAAACAGTTATGACTTTATCCGAAGTCTGGTCTATCGTAACCATTTCCTCCGGCAAAGATATCTTGACTTTATAATTCTGTCCAGGAGTTATATCTCCAACTGTAACATGAATATTGGTCTTAAATTCCCCTGCTGCGAATGAAACCGAGGAAGGTACGGTAATGGAGGCAGGGAGTTCCTGCTCTTTATCACCGACAACTAATGTTGCTGATAAATTAATTGTAGTAGCTTCCGAAGATTTCGCGCGTAAGACTTCCACATCAAAACCCTCATATCCTGTGGAAGGAAAGGAAACCGATTGTGTACCTGTGGCGAATGTCACCCCCATTGTTGTGCCATTGTATATATCTCCTTCATTGTCGGTGTTGCACGATACAAAAAGAGTTGCAGTGGCAACAAACATGCCGATTATATATTTATTTACTTTCATAATTTACTTGCTTACAGATTAATACTATTTATGATCACCTATCGGATTCTGATCTTTGCTAGGATCCATGTTCGGATTACCATCAAATTCCGTTTGAGAAATAGTTAATACCCATGCATACGACTCAGGATCTTCCGTATCTGTACCAGCAATTAAAGCACTGGATGGCCAGCCCATGTCTGCAGTACGTCTGAACCCTTGTTTCAGACGACGTATATCATAGATACGTCCAAATTCTCCCCAAAGTTCAATACGGCGTTGAATTATAATTTCTTCAAGTAAAGAACCGGTTTCATCCGAGGTGAGCTTACCTAATGCCGTTCCTGTTTTTTTGCAAGTGTAATCCTCATCACGTTCTTGCATTAAACTGTTCAACATCAGTCGTGCGCCTTTGTCATCATTTAAACGACAAGATGCTTCTGCTGCGGTTAAGAACATTTCCTCAATACGCATAAAAATATAGTCACCTGTCCATTTCGCATAATCTTTAAACTTGAATTTTTCTTGTTGGTAACCATTCTTTTCATTATTCTCGTCTTGTGGATTCCACCATTTTTTGCGGACATCATTTGTGCCTAGCTTTGCATAAAGCAGTTTGTTTATCTGTTTTCGAGCACTAGCTCCATATTTCCCTTGATCCGCATCCATGTGTGTAAAGAAACCTGCATACATTCCGGACTGGTCGGCTATGATTTCGGCCGCCCACATCACATTATTGGCAGTAGCATCATTCATTCCACCGGTTACCGCAGTTCCAGTGCCGATACTACACCCACTTTTGCTTATTGCGGCATTCGCGGCATCCAAAGCGGTCTGCCAGTCTTCCATCACTAAAGCGACACGAGCCTTTATACCTGAGGCAACAGCCTCATTGATATGGCTGATATGTTTTCTTTTACCTGAGTTGCCTAGCATGGTAATTGCTTTGTCAAGATCCGAAGTGATTTGTTGATATACTTCTTCAACCGTTGCGCGCCCTTTACCTTCTGTTGCAATATCAGTCGGTTCTGTATAGAGTGGTACACAAGGTTCGCTTTCATGTCCTTTATAAGTGCGAGAAAACATTTGCGCCAGCATAAAATAACTGTAAGCACGTACAGCGTAGGCTTGTCCAAGCACATAATTCTTTTCGGTTTCACTTCCAGACATGGTTTCCTCTTCTGCCAAAATGTAATTGACATTAGAAATCCAAGTGTAATAGCCATTCCACATATCATAAGAACGCCATCCGGTAGAGGTATATCTTGATTTTACATTGTAAACGCAATCATACCAAAACCAGCCGCTACCTTGTCCGTTCATAATGCAATCTTCACCCATAACATCTGCCACCAGATTATAAGCTGTGATACCGAAGCATTGATGAGTGTTAGAGCTGTTTGAAACCCCTGCTGTATACATTGCTCGATATACACCATTCAATGATACTAATGCATTAGTTGCTGTTCCTAATAATTCGTTGCCAGAAACAGAAGATGAAGGACTGGTTTCCAAAGCATCCTCACTGCAAGCTACCACAGACATTGCAGCCATCCCGGCAAATATGTATTTAAATATTTTTTTCATACTTTCCTGTATTCTTTTAAATTGTTAGAAATTAATTTCAAAACCTACTGAATAAGTCTTGTTGGGAGCATAAGAATAGTCTGTTTCGCCCTTGAAGTTATACTGTGGGTCCATACCGTCCAAATGAGAAAATAAAGCGAGATTATCTACCGATCCGAATATGCGGACAGACTCTAGCCCGGCCTTCTTTAGCCATTGTTTGGGAATAGTGTAGCCCAAAGTGATATTTTTGATAGCAAAGTATGAAGCATCAACTAAAAAACGGTCTGAAGCTGTGTAGGAACCTCCAATTTGAATACGAGGTACATCTGTGATGTCACCAGGTTGTTGCCAACGTCTCAAAGCATGTTTGTTCCATGTATTGCCTGCATACATAACCTCCATAGAACCAGCGTATAATGAATCATAAACTTTACCTCCTATAGAATATGTACCCAATATTGACAAATCGAAATTCTTGTAAGAGAAATCGGTATTGATACTACCATATAAATCAGGTATACGGCTGCCGGAATAATATTTGCTGTTCGCAGCTTTTTGATAGTCACTGCTGATATATTCGTTAGTGATGTTGCCATTATCATCCTTATCATATACCCAATAGAGCTGCGCTCCTGTTGCAGGATCCACACCGGCAGATTTAGCCATATAATATGTATTAATAGGCATTCCCTCTTTAATACTGAAAACTCCCTTGATAATTTCAGGAGATTCCCCAGTCAGTTTCAGCACTTTATTGGTTACAGTAGAGCCCATCCAAGTTAAGTTCCATATAAAATCAGTGGTTTTGATAAGGGAACCACCTAAGCTAAATTCAAACCCGGTATTACGCATAGAACCGATATTCGCGTTGTATTCAGAGAATCCACTAGAAGTAGCCTTGGGGTATCCCAGCAACATATCCGTTGTTTTGCGGTTATAATATTCAGCACTGACATTCAAGCGTCCGTCAAACATACTTGCCTCAATACCGACATTTAAATTACCGCTTTTTTCCCATGAAAGTTTTTTGTTTTCCAAAGCACCGATCAGGCCTCCTACTTGATTGGCATTCGGATATTCCAATGGATAGAGTCCTTGCCAAGGATAATAATCTGGTACATATCCTCCTTCAAGACTATCATATCTTAACAGATTATCATTACCTTGTTCACCATAACTGATTTTAGCTGATAAATTAGAAATCCAAATCAAATTCTGCATAAACTTTTCTTGTGAAATTCTCCAGTTGGCACCGACAGACCAAAAAGTACCCCAACGGTTATCTTTTTGGAAGCGTGAAGAACCGTCCGTACGGATAGAGGCTGAAAAATAATATTTTTCATTAAAGTTATAATTGAATCTCCCAAAGAAGGATTCCACACGATAATCTTCCGAATATGAATCCGCATTGTATAGATTTGTACCCGGACGCAATTCAAGAATACCATCTACTAAATTGGTTTTTCCGGCAGACAGAAATTCATATTTGTATGCATAAAATTCATGACCAACCAAAAGATCGATGTTATAAAAGTTAAAAGAACGCCCCCATGTCAGTAACTGGTTAAAAGTATAAGATTGGGTTCTTCTGTTATATTTCATCAACAAACCGCCGGCAGCTGCCTGATTACCATGGTGCATATTCATATATGATTTTTGAGATTTGTTCCGGTAGTCCAGACCAAAGTTCAAAGTCAGCTTAATACCTTTAGCCCATCCGGCATCTTCCGAATCTGAGCCAAATGCCAAAAATGTGCGCAAACCAGCTACATCTGTTTTTATATCAGCCTTGTCATCTACCAAACCGCCTACGGGATTGAAATCACTATACTGTGGGCGTTGTACACTACCGTCACCGTAGTCCAGTTGGCGATTTCCATCGGCATCTAATACATCTTTACCATCTTCTCCCTTTATATACACCGGGTAAATCGGAGCCATAAATTGTGCAGAGTACCACACATTTGAATTAGATGAACCTTCGTAATCACTAAAATTTTGTGTGGAATTGGAAAGTGACACATTCAATCCAGTCTTCATCCATTTATTCACTTCAGTGTTTATGTTTGCACGGGCATTATAACGTTGGAAACCGGTATTAATCAAGATGCCATCTTCATTTAAATATCCCAAAGAGAACATATATTTGGTCTTTTCTGTACCTCCATTAACAGACAACTGGTGTTCATGACGAAATGCATTGTCTCTTTGTATTGCATCCATCCAAGATTCATTCCATGCGGATGTAGCATCACCCTGCACTCTACCTGTTGCAGGATCTATAATTGTTCCCCATGTGTAATTTTTAAATGGATTATATTGTTCTCCACCTAAAACGCCACCTAAATCTGCTGATGCTTGTCTACCGGCAGCTTCCCAGTTATATCCATTGTCAAAGATATATCCGTTGCGTAAACCTTCATACGTTAACTGTACAAATTCTTTTTGGTCAACCATGTCATAGGCTTTCAAGGAACGTGAAGACCAACCTGCCGTAGAACGCCAAGATACCTTAGTCTTGCCTTCTTTTCCTTGTTTGGTAGTAATCATAATTACACCATTTGCACCACGGGCTCCATAAAGGGCTCCGGCTGAAGCATCTTTTAAAACTGTCATGCTTTCAATATCGGCAGGATTGATAGAACTCATATCTCCACTAAAAGGTATTCCGTCAACTACATACAAAGGATCTTGTGAGGCATTGATGGAACCGTAACCGCGAATCACGATCTTGGCAGCTTCGCCAGGTTGACCTGAGCCTGAAGTTGTTAACAGACCTGTAGTCTGTCCTTCCAATCCTTTAGTAACATTACTTATAGGACGTAATTCCAGTTTCTTATTATTAATAACGGATGCTGATCCTGTAAAAGATTCCTTTTTTGCAGTGCCATATGCAACAACCATCACTTCTCCAAGCACTTTAGTATCAGATTTTAAAATGATGCTAACATTCTGTTTGATAGAAACCTCTTGACTAGCCATTCCGATAAAGGAAACTACCAAAGTCTTTGCGGAACTAAAATATACAAAAAAACATCTAGTAATCAAATATTTAGCATTCTGCTCTCTTGTAGATATACAATATTACATCTATTATAACAAACTATAAATCAACTATATATTATAACATAAAAAAATAATTTGATTTTATGTCTACTTTTATTCTACCTTAAACATAAAAAAGATGCCTAGTAATCTAAGCATCTTTTTTATTATAGACCTATTATTAGCTATTCGTTTTTATCAGTAATCTCACTATTGGCATTTAACTCCTTATCGGGGATTTGATAAATGAATAATTTACTACCTGCAGGGACTTCCTTTGGAG